>Ga0299907_10000681_pt1 | contig 17473 bp, 16 predicted proteins | sample RVTome_16_FD_198680 | JGI IMG/M metagenome (GOLD analysis project Ga0299907, IMG submission 198680) | Soil microbial communities from uranium-contaminated site in the Upper Colorado River Basin, Wyoming, United States - RVT152D67 (version 2) ...
GACGCGGCCGTGGCCGCCATCGCCACGACCGTCGCGTTCCACGAGGCGATCGGCCCGGACCGCATCGAGGCCCGGGTGCGCGCGCTCGCCGCCGCGCTCGAGGCGGCCGTCCGCGAGCGCGTCCCCGGGGTGGCGCTCCACACGTCCGACGTGCCGGAGCGGAGCGCCGGCGTCGTCGTCGTGCGGCTGCCCCTCGAGGACCACGCGGGCCTCTACCGGCGGCTGTACGACGAGCACCGCATCGCGGGCGCCCCGCGGGGAGGCGAGTTCCCCGGCGTGCGCTTCTGTCCGCACATCTACAACACGATGGCCGAGATCGAGCGCGTCGCCGACGTGCTGGCGGCCGAGGTGTGACCCGTCAGGGGGCGCGCGGGACTCAGGTCGCGGCCGCCACCCCCCCGGAACCCGGGATCCACCGCCCCGCCACCGTGACGAGGAGCCAGCAGACGGCGCCCAGCAGGAGCGGACCGCCCATGACCCACACCGCCGGCACGGGATAGTGGTCGAACGGGAAGTAGATCGCGGGGAGCGCGGACAGGGAGAGCACTGTCGCCAGCGCGCCGATGGCGAAGGCGGCCGCGCCGCGCCACGCGCTCTTCTGCCACACGCCGAAGAGCGCCGCCGATAGCCCGAGGGTCAGCGCGACGGCGAAGCCGAGCCCCCTCGCGAACGTCCGGTACGTGCCGTAAGGACCATCGAGGGCCTGCTCGTACGCCCCGAGAAGCTGGTCCTCGGTCGCGTCCGGAGAAGCCGTCTCGGTGAACGTCGGCCGCTCGTAGAAGTCGCCGAAGCCAACGGCGCCGATCCCGACGCCGCCCAGAAGCAATATCAGATAGACGACCCAGGCACCCAGGGTGAGCCTTCGCATCTTCCTCCTCCCGTTCCGGTAGTGCGCGTCCGGCAGGCTGACCGCCAGGTCCACGGCGGTCCGGCCCGCGAGCCGCGCGAGACCCCACGTTCCCCGCGTCCGGTGGGTATCGCGGGCGAGATCGCCGAACACCCCGAGCATCTCGTCTCCCCATTCCCGGCGGAACGACGCCGGATACAGCAGGAGCAGCCGCCGGTAGACCCCGACGGAGACCGCGACGACGCGCTCGACGCTCATGATCGGCTCGGCTCCGGCGCCGGGGCGACGGCCGGCTCGAGCACGCGCTTCGTGCGCGCCAGCCGGACGAGCGCCTGGAGGCGGGCCGCCTCCGCCCGGACGGCTTCGCGACCGCGACCGGTGAGCGCGTAGACCTTGCGACGGCCATCCCTCCCCGGATCCGGCTCGTCACTGGGGCGGATCAGACCCCCGTCGACCAGACGCTTGATGGCTCCGTAGAGCGTGCCGGGCCCCAGGGTCACCGCCCCACCCGTCTCCGCCTCCACCTGCTGCATGATCGCGTACCCGTGGCGGTCCTCATCCGCGAGCGCGAGCAGGATGTGGAACTCCGCGGGGCTGATCGTCAGGGCGCGGCGCGTGGACGTTTCCTCGCTCGACGTTTCCTCGCTCACGGCTACGCTCCTCGGATCGCCAATTGTATCGTGTCACGATATAACGTCAGACGTTATATCCTCACGGGGCGGACGTCAAGCCCCGGAGCCCCCGGAGCACGTCTTCGCAGACCCCTTCCCTGGAGCGCCGGGGCCTCAGGGAGCGCGGGAGCCCGGCCCGGGGCTGCCGAGGATAGAGTCGAGGGATGCCCGCAGGATCGCCATGCGGGCGGCGAGCTCCGGCCGCTCGCTGAGGTCCGTACTCTGGGCGCGATCCCGCGCCACGTCGTACAGCTCGTGCCCTCCCTCCCCATCCTCGATCAGATGGAGGTCTCCGACGACCAGCGACGCCATCGGCCCCTCGAACGACGGCTCCCAGGGGCGCGCGATCGGTACCACGCTCACGTGCGAGAACGCGAGCGCGTCGGACGAAGCCCGACCGCCGGGCGGCGTCCGCCAGTGCCGCGCGAGCGAGCGGCCCGGAAACGCCTCGATCAAGCCGAAGCCGAGGAGGTCGAGGACGGTGGCCGGCAGGTCCCGGAGGCTCGCGGCGGCGGCGATCCGCGTGCCGGCGGGCAGCCGGTCGGGGAACACCATCACGAGCGGGACGTGCAGCACCGGCCAGTAGAGGCTGTCGCCGTGACCGATCAGGCCGTGCTCGCCGAATTGCTCGCCGTGATCCGAGGTGACGATCACGAGCGTGTGGTCGAGCACGCCCCGCGAGCGCAGGTCCTCGAAGATCCGCCCGATCTCCCGGTCCAGGTAGGCGATCGCCCCGTCGTACAGCGCCCGCTGCCCGAGCATCTCCTCAACCGAGTTCTCGGGGTGCCGGGCGACGGGGCTCAGGTCCATCCCCGGGCGGACGAACATCGAGTCGAAGGGCGCGGGCGGAATGTAGGGGGTGTGGGCATCCATGTAGTTGAGGAACGCGAAGAACGGGCGGCCGTCGCCACCCGGTACCCACCCGAGGAATGCGTCCGTCACCTGCTCGCCGAACTTCTTGCCGAACTCGCTCGGCGTGTCCGCACCGGCCCAGCGCTCGACGTCGAGCGGAAGGACGTCGTTCACGAGCCAGCGGGGGAGCCACGCGGTGGTGAGGAAGCGGCCGAGCGCGAGGGGGAAGTCTTCGTAACGCGCGAAGCCGCGCGCGAGACCGGACAGCCTGGAGGCGTACCCCATGTTCGCGACGAATCCGGCGGTGGCGTACCCATGGCCTGCGAGCGCCTCGGCGAGCGTCCGATCGGCGTCGTCCAGCGGGACCCGGAAGTCCGCGTTCATCTCGTGCGGGAGACGGCCGGTGAACATGCTCGCGTGCGACGTGAGCGTCCACGGCGCGGTCGAGATCGCCCGGTCGAACACCACGCCGGAGTCGGCCCACGCGTCCAGGTTGGGTGTCGTGGCGCGGGTGTATCCGTGCAGCCCGAGGGCGTCGGCCCGCACGGTGTCGAGGATGATGAGGACGACGTTGGGAAGCCCCGCGCGGGCCTGGGGCAGGGCCGCGAGCGCGCGGCGCTCGGCCACCGCGGGGTGCGTGAGGAGCGCGGTCCCCACCCCGGCCGCGAGCGCGAGCGCGAGCACCGGCGTCGAGACGCGCACGAGCCGCCGGAACCGAGGCCCGTTCCCGCCCGCCCCGCGCGCGACGGTCGCCGCGAGCCCCGCGCACAGGAGGAGCACGGCGTAGCGGGCGAGGCGGAAGTCCGACGCCTGGAGGACGCCATAGGAGGCGAAAAACGCGAGCACGAAGACCGCCGGCCGCAGGCGGATCGCCGCCGGCCGACCTCGCGTCGCCACGGCGAGGAGCGCGACCCAGACGAGCGCCAGGAGCGCGAACGAAAGCGTCGAGGCGAGCGGCCCCAGCCGGGCGATGTCCCAGCCGAACCCGCGCGGCTGGTGCTCCACGAGGTGCCGGATCGACAGGTGTGCGGCCTCCGAGAGACCGGCCAGCGCGCCGAACCATGCCGCGTACCACACGAAGACCGGGGGGCGGACCCGGGGCCCCGCGCCGACCCAATCGCGGAGGGCGGCGCTGAGCTTCGCCCGCCGGACCACGGCGAGCCACGCGAGGGCGACGAGGATCGCCCCGGCCGCGACGGCGCCGCGCCACAGCCACGTCCAGGCGTCGAGATAGAACGTGAGGTCATGGGTGTCCCGACCGCTGATGACGCGGTTCAGAACCTCGAGGCTCTCCTGCCGATAGGCGGAGGCGATCAGGCGAGGACCCAGCCACTCCCCGGTGAGCCAGACGGCGATGAGGGCCGCCACGGCCAGCCGGACGCGCGGGCCGACGAAGCGTTTCGTCATCGACGCCACTCCGTGCGGGGATCGCCAGGGGAGAGGCCCGGTCGTCCGCGCCTCTCTGATCTCGATGTCGTTGCCGCTCCTCGACGCAGGGGCCGGCGGATGGGCCCGGCCGCGCGCGGCCTGCCGCCTGAATGTAGGACGATCGGCGAGTCGCTGTCAGGCCCCGGGGCAGAAGCACCCGCGGCGGATGGACTACGTCCGGAGCACTCTCAGCCCCATCGTCCGAGGAACCCGTCGCGGTACGTGCGGCTGAGCCTGAGGATCGTGCCGTCCTCGAGCGCCACGTCGTAGCCGCCGCTCATGTCCGGCCTCAATTCGCGAACGTAGTCGAGGTTCACGATCGTCGAGCGGTGGATACGGGCGAACTGCAGCGGGTCCAGCTGCTCCTGGAGCTGTTCGAGCGGTCCCCGCACGAGGTGTGAGTCTCCGCCTTCGACGGTGAGACGGATGTAGTTCCCTCGCGCTTCGAGGTACAGGATCCTCCCGACCGGGAGGAGCACGCGACGCCCGTTCTTGTGCACGAGGATGCGACCGCGCGTCCGTCCCGGCCCCGGCCCGCGCCCGACCTTCCACTCCGCCAGGACCGACCCGATCCGACCGATCCACTCGCGCATCCGGCGGTCCCGCAGCGCCGCGCGCACGCGTTCGAGCGTCTCGCGAAACCGCTCGTCGTCGAACGGCTTGAGGAGGTAGTCGATCGCGTGCCGGTCGAACGCCGCCAGCGCGTACTCGTCGAAGGCGGTCACGAACACCACGAGGGGAAGCTCCCCCTCGTCTCCCAGCTCGTCCAGGACCTCGAATCCGTCGAGGTCCGGCATCTGCACGTCCAGGAAGAGGACGTCCGGCCGCTCGGAGCGGACGGCCACGACCGCTTCCCGTCCGCACGCGCACTCGCGAAGAAGCGCGATGTCGGGCTCGTACGAGAGGCGAATGCGGAGCGCCTCTCGAGCCAGTTGCTCGTCGTCCACCACGACGGTCCGGATCGACTCCTTCACGGCGGAGGTATCTCCGGGCTCGTGACCCGCGGGGCCGCGGGTCTGGGGGTCCGGTCGTCACGCTCCGTGCCGGCCGACGTCCGAAGCGGCAGACAGATCTCCACGGAGGCACCTCCCCGGCGTCGGTTCCGACAACACAGCGTCGCCCGCCGTCCGTACAGCTCGCTCAGTCGAAGCCGCGTGTTCCCCAGCCCGATCCCCTCGCGCATGAGACCGCTCTCGAATCCCGGACCGTCGTCCTCCACTCGGATCCTCACATCCTCCCCATCGAGGAAGGCCCGGATCCGGATCGACCCCCCCTCGGGGGTCTTCTCCACTCCGTGGCGGATGGCGTTTTCGGCCAGGGGCTGGAGCAGGAAGCTGGGCACGAGAGCGGACCCGGCCGCCGGATCGACGCCCCGTTCGACGCGCAGCCGATCGCCGAATCGCGCGTTCTGGATGGCCAGATATCGATCGAGGAGCTCGAGCTCCTCGGACAGCGGCACGACCTGGCCCGGGGGCTGATCGAGGGACAGCCGCATGAACTCGCTCAGTCGGGCGATCATGCGGATGGCGCGCTCCGCCTGCCCCTTGAGGACCAGCGTGGCGATCGCGTGCAGCGTGTTGAAGAGGAAATGGGGCTGGAGCTGCTCGCGCAGCAGGTGCAGACGCGATTCGGTCAGCCGGGCCTCGAGCCGCGAGGCGCGCAGCTCGAGACGCGACGCCTCGAGGTCTCGTCGATGGAAGCGCTCGTAGTACGAATACGCGTAGTACGCGCCGGTGACGGCCAGGTAGGCGATGATGGCGACCGCCGAGTGGGCGGCGAAATACGCGGGGATCATGCGGGCGAGCGGGGTGCCGGCCTCGTTGGCGGTCGAATGGTACACGACGGCCCCGACCGTGAGACCGAGGAGCGAGAACGCGAGGGCCGCGAGCACGTGGAGGGCGATGCGGTCCACCGTTCGCCGTCTCCGTCCGATGCCCTTCGCCACTGCGACGATGGGCGGCGTCAGCAACGCCCATACCCACATGCGCGGGACCGAGACCCTGAGGGCGTGCTCCCACGTGACCGGTGTCGATCCGAGCGAGCGGATGAAGTAGTACTGGCATCCCTCGACGACGCCGAGCAGAGTCGAGAGCCCGAAGGCCGCGGCGGCCAGCCCGGTGGCGCTCGAACGGACCCGTGCCGGAAGCAGGTCCACTCACCCTCCCTGCGAAAGGCCGCGGGTTCCAGATCGGGGCGCCGGCCGCGGGGGTCCCGCGGCCGGGCTTTCCGGCTTCAGGAACCGCCCCGCACCTGCACGTTCCCCTCGGTCACCGTCCGCGGCGGCAGGGCCAGCGGCTGGTCCGCGCAGAAGAGCTGCTCGTTCCCGGCCGGCTGATTGAACAGGGCCGTGCTGACGATGTCGGCCGTCGCCTCCGACCCCTCGCCGTTGTCGATCACGTAGAACTCCGAGGCCGATCCCACCTGGACGAGGCCCGGGACGTTCGTGTCCTCGATGATGCCTCCCACCCACGCCGTGTTCCCGTCGAACGTGACGCACGTAACCTCCGCCGAGAACCACGCATCGTTGGCGATCAGGCCGATCCGGAATCGCCCCTGGACCGTCCCATCCGCCCGCGCGTGCGCCGTGAACGTGAACACCCGCAGGGCACCGCCCGAGGGGCTGTGACCGCTGCCCGTCGCGATCCCGACGACCCCGGCCTGGCTGTAGGTCGGTGACGGGGCACCCGAATCCAGCGCCGTGGGCGACTCGACGTCGGAACACGCCGAACCCGCGAGCGCCGCGGCTCCCGCGATGAGCGCGACTCCTCTCTTGTGAACGAACATCGGCAGCTTCATGGGACTCTCCTCTCGTCTCCTGGATCACCTGCCCCGGACGGGGCTCCGGTGCTCAGGTTCGACAGGCGGTCGAGCGACGGGAAGTTGCCGCGGGCCGACTCGCAGGAGGGTGGGCTGAAGCGCGGCTGTGCAGTCTGGAGCGTACCCGCACCCGGGCGCGCGTCGGAGAAGGGACCGAACCGGCAGGCGGGGGGCGGATCCTGCTCCGGCGCGGGCCGAGCTTCCTGCCCACTGAAGGCGAGCACGGCCTCCAGCGACAACCCGTTAGCGCGTGGATGGTCTCGTCCACGGGCGACTCCGTGCGGGAGTTCGGCCCTATGACCTCCGGGCGTACGGCCCGGAGGGTCGGCTCGCAGGGATCCTCCGCCGCCCGCATCAGCCCCTTCCACTTCGTTCGGAGGACATTGCCGCCGCGATCGAAGACCTCGCTCGAGTCAGTTCCCCCCGTCGAGGAGATCCGGGCCGGGATGCGGAGGCTCCTCGAATCGGTGCCGCGGCCGGAGATGATTCCGGCCATCCGCTCGATACGGGTCGACTCGGAGGGGTACGTGTGGGTCGAGGCCGGGCGGCGTCCCGACGATCCGCACGCCACGTGGAGCGTGTTCGCTCCGAGTCGATCCCCCAACGCACCCGGAGGTGGGTGGCCGTCGACCGGCGTCGCGTCCTCCGGATCTCGGAACCGCGTGGCCGAGCAAGCACGGAGTTCGCGAAGGGCGTCTGAGAGTCTCATCTTGGTCCGGAAGTCGCGCTCGCCGCCCCGTCGTCACGGGAGGAGCTCCATGGCGCTGCACCCATGCCAGGAATGCGGTCACCAGGTAAGTGATCGCGCTACGGCCTGCCCCGACTGCGGCGCCCCGATCCGAGCGGCCGGGTCGGGCCACGGCCAACCGTCCATCGAAGAGTGGGCGCTTTCGCAGCTGAAGGCCGGGTCGGCACGCCGACCGGTCGTCGAGCGGATCGTCGGACAGGAGGGCATGCCCAGATCCGATGCGGATGCGCTCGTGAAGCGACTCGAGTCGGCTCTCGTGCCCGAGCGGCCCGCCTACCTCGTGAGGGTCGCGGCCGGTATCGGCATCGCGGGGTTGATTCTGCTGCTGGTCTTCGTGCTGATGCGTCTGATCGTGTAGTCTCCCCGCTGACCGCGGCGGCGATCAGCGCGAAAGCGGGCGACCGGTCTGGCTGCGAGCGCTTCGCGATCCGCCAAGCTCGCTCACTTTCGTTCGCTCGGTTCGAACCGGTGACCTGCAGCTCGCGAAGCACCGCGAGAAACGGCCGATCCCCAGGGAATCCGCAAGGGTCCCGCGCGTTCCCATGCCTTCAGCTCGCCAGGAAGATGTGGCGCATCGAGCCATCTGCAAATATATTCAGCTATACTTTAGTAAACTACACCTGAACAAAGGTGTGCGGTCGTGCCGCTTCGAGCACCAGGAGACATGGTCGGGCGCGAGACCGAGTGGGCGCGACTCTCCGAGTTCGTGGAGAGCGGAGAGTCGAACGCGACGCTCGGGATCGTGTGGGGGCGCCGACGGACGGGCAAGACATTCCTCCTCGCGACGATCGCCGAGCAGACGGCGGGCTTCTATTACGAGGCGATCCGTGGGTCGAGCGCGGAGGCGCTCCGCGAGCTCGGCGACCGAATCGGCGCGCACCAGGGGGCGGCCGCGCCGCTGGCGCTCGACGGATGGCCTGCCGCCGTCGACGCGCTCCTCGCCCTCGGGGCCGAGCGCGAGACGGTCGTGGTGCTAGACGAGTACCCCTATCTCCTGGAGCACACACCGGAGCTCGACTCGATCGTACAGCGCGCCTTTGGACCCCGTAGCGTCGCCCGTACCGGGAGCCGCACGCGCCTCATCCTCTGCGGCTCCGCCATGACCGTCATGCGGCGGATGCTCGGCGGCACGGCGCCGCTGCGCGGACGGGCCGGCATGGACCTGCGTGTCTCCGCGTTCGACTTCCGGGTCTCACGAAGGCTGTATGAGATCGAGGATCGGAGGACCGCGTTCCGCACCTACGCCGTGATCGGCGGCGTGGCCGCCTACGCGCGTGAGATGGTGGAGGGCGACCTGCCGGGCGGGGGCCGCGATTCCGATCGCTGGGTATGCCGCCGGGTGCTGTCCCCCTCGGCGCCCCTCTTCCACGAAGTCGAGCTGCTGCTCAGCGAGGATCCGACCACCGCGAGGGCGCGCAAGATCAACCTCTACCACGCCACCCTCGCCGGCATCGCGACAGGACATCCTGCCCACGGCAAGCTGGCGAACTACGTCAAGGTCAGCGGCGCCTCGCTGGCTCCGATCATTGAAGCGCTGGTTTCCGCCGGCCTCGTCGAGCGCGTGCTCGATCCGATCCGCGACAACCGGCCCACCTATGAGCCGGCGGATCCGCTGATCCGCTTCCACTACGCCGTGATCCGTCGTCACCGGAGCCGGCTCGCCCGTCACGACGCGGACAGGGCCAGGATCTGGCGTCACCTCCTCCCCACGTTCGAGTCGCAGGTCCTCGGCCCGTGCTTCGAGGCCGCGGCCCGGTACTGGACCGCTCAATTCGCCGCGCCCGAGACTCTGGGCGCCGAACCGGATCACGTCGGACCCACCGTACTCACGCTCCCCGACGGCGGCGAGCGACAGCTCGACGTCGTCGTCTCGCGTGACGACGGGGGGCCGGCATCGGAGCGGCCCGTCCTGTCGATCGGCGAGGCCAAGGCGGGCGAGCGCGTCTCACAGCGTCACCTGATGCGCCTCGAGGAGGCGAGGGCAGCGCTGGGCGGGCGCGCGGCCGACGCCACCCTTCTGTTGTTCGGGGTCGAGTTCACGCCCGCCCTCATCTCGACCGCTGCGAACCGGGGGGATGTCGAGCTGATCGACCTCGATCGGCTCTACCACGGGAGTTGAGCGTACAGGGGGGAGCCGCTGCTCTCCCTGCCTGGATGTACGAAGAGCCCCTCATTCGGGGCTCTCTCGTCCAAGCGGGCGACCGGTCTCGAACCGGCGACCTTCAGCTTGGGAAGCTGACGCTCTACCAACTGAGCTACGCCCGCACGGCGCTTCGATCTCGATGGGGCGGGAGGGACTTGAACCCCCGACCTCTGCGATGTGAACGCAGCGCTCTAGCCAGCTGAGCTACCGCCCCCGACCCGGAGAGCGGGCGACCGGATTCGAACCGGCGACCTCAACCTTGGCAAGGTTGCGCTCTACCAACTGAGCTACGCCCGCGGGGACCGGCAGGATACCTCCGGATCGAAGGTCCTGTCAAATACCCGCGAGGGGCCCCGGGTTCCCCCCGCCCCGTGGCCGCAGGAGGGCGCGACACGCGGTGGCGGCGGCGTTTCATTCTCCCGGGATTCGAAGCAACGAAGACGCCTTCCGGGCGACCGTCTCACTCCCTCACCGCGCCGGGATGCCCGTGGACGCGGCGCCCCGCCCGCGCGCGATCGAACGCGCGCAGGCCCGTCGGATGGGACCTGCCCCGAAAGGGCCGGGGGCCTCGGCACCCGGCCTTTCGCGTCCCGATCAGCCGCGCCGCTCGAGGATCGAGGCCAGCCGCTCCTCCGCCGCGCGGACGCGCGGCTGGAGCTCCGCATCCGCATCCGCCCACAGGCGGACGAAGCGCGAATAGGCCTCCTGCGCGCAGGCGAGGTCCCCGGCCTCCTCGCACAGCTGCCCCAGACGCTCGAGGAACGGCCCCAGGTTGGTCGCGTCCCAGTAGATCCTGTCCAACCACGGCCGCTCGACGTACTCGCGGTAGTAGTGGATCGCGGAGTCGCGGACGCCGGCGCGGTCGAACGCGTCGGCGAACGCCTCGAGGTGCCAGAACCGCACGCCGAGCGGCTGTTCCGCCACCGCGCGACGGAAGAGGTCGAGCCCTTCATCGAACCGGCCCTCCGCTACCGCTATGGCCCCCCGGGCGGTGTAGAGCTGCTGGACACTCCGCGCATCGGAAACGAGCACGAGCGTGTCCCGCTCCTCGAGCAGGTTCCGCGCGCGTTCCGTGTCCCCAGCCCACGCGGACAGGAGGGCGAGATCCAGGTAGGGCCGATCCTCCGGCGGCATCTCCTCGAGCGGGAAGCTGTCGAGCGCAGCATCGATCGCCGCCAGCGTAGAGCGACGGTCGCGGAGGGTCCACAGTTCGAGCCACGCACGCCCGAGTTCCGCTCCGAGGGCCTCGTCCAGCATGCCTCGCTCGCGATGGAGCGCGACCCTGCGGCCGAGCGTGGATCGGAACTCGGAGAGATGCCCGCGTACTCCGGCGAGGGGGCTCCTCAGCTCGATCACGCGCGCTTCCCAGGACGGATCCGTGCGCCGGGACGCCGCGAGTGAATCGACCTGGTCGACGGCCGCCTCGTAGTCTCCGCGCACCGCCGCGATCTTGGCGCGATGGAAATAGACGGTTGGATGACCGGGCAGACGGCTCGCCAGGAGCGCCATCGACGAGTCGGCGGCATCCAGACGCCCCTGGTCCACCTGCGGCCAGACAGCGTTCGTGAGAGGGAAGGCGGAGCCCGTTGGATCCACCTCCGCGGCCCGCAGGTAGGCCGCTTCGGACCTCGCGAGATCCCCGAGCGTGTAATAGGCGATCCCTGCGTTGTTGAGGGCCCCGTGGTGATCCGGATGGATCTCGAGCAACGATTCGTACGCGGCCAGCGCGGCGCGCGGATCGTCCTCCACGGTCGAGGCGTAGCTCGCCATCGTCATGTAGCGCTCTTCGGCGCTCAGCCGGTCGAGGTGCGCGTACGCCTTTCGGAGCGCCTCGAGCGATCGCGAGCGCTGACTATCCGTGTTCCGCAGCGTCACACCGAGCTTGCGGTACGCCGCCGCGAACGCCGTGTCGCGGGCGATCGCCTCCTCGAGCAGCGCGATTCCCCGATCCGTATCCCCGTCGACCTCGATGGCCTTCGCGGCCCGGGTGTAGAGCCCGAGCGCTTCCAGGTCGCCGGTGGTGACCCGTGCCAGCGGCGGGATGGACTGGAGATCGCCCAGCGACTCGCCCACGCGCTCGCGCATCCGTCGCGACAGGCGCTCGAGCGCGTCGATCACGTCGTCGGCGTTTCTCGCCGTTTCCTTGAGATCCACGAGCGACCGCCGCCCGACAGTGGCGATCAGGTGGGCCGTTATCACATACCCGTTCCCCGCCCGTCCGAGCTCTCCCGTGAGCACGGCCTTGAGCCCCGTGCGCTGCGCGATCTCGAGCGCCACGTCGGCATCGAGCGGTCCGGACGGGTCGCGCTCCATCCGCGCCAGCTCCTCCGATACGGTCCCGCGGTCGACGAGCCGCAGGACGGGGGACTGGGCGAGGTCCGTGCGCAGCGCCTCCGTGACGGTCAGCGCGAGGTCCGGATCGCTCGCCCGGTCCTCGAAGTCCGCGAGCAGGATCGGATCGCGTTCCTCGAGGACGCCCTTCGCGACGAGCGTGCCCGGGGGCCCGATCCCCGCGGAGCGCATCACGAGCCACCCGCCGACCCCGAGCGCGAGCAGGAGGAAGGCCGCCGCGCCGCCGAGCAGCGCACGTCGCCACGTCAGGACCCGCGTGGCAGGCGAGGGTGCGGCGTGCGCGGGCACCGAACCCGGGGCTTCGGATGCGGGGCCGCGGCCGGGCGGCTCCGCCCGCTCGGGGCCGCCCGTTCCCTCCTGCACGAACGCCGTCGCGAGCACGACGGGAAGGCCGACGAGGAGGAGCACGAGGGCCACCGTGAACGTCCATTCGGGGACGAGTCCGCGGTCGACGAACAGATCTACCGCCTGGAGCACGACCCAGCTCGCCGCGACGAAGATGCCCGCGACCTGCCACAGCGAGCGGCGGTGCACCTCACGGATCAGCGTCTCGATTCCTCCCGCCATGGACCCTCGCCGGTGGTCAGTTACGCCAGGGCATGAGCATCTTCCCGAGCGTCTCCGTGTTGTCCTGGAGGAACTCCTTGAACGACTTCTCGGTGTTCGCCCGGGTCGAGATGTAGCACGCCTCGCAGGTGTTCTGCTTCGTGAAGTGCTCGAGCATGTCCTCCTGCCTGTCGAAGTACGCCATCACCATGGCGCACGGCGTGAGGCGCCCGTCGGGGTTGATCACGAGGAACTTCCGCCCCGCCTCGCAGCCCGGGATACCGCCCTCGGTGAGGAAGCGGTGGAACTTCCACAGGACGCGCGGCGAGGTGTAGACCGGGTAGCCGCGGTTCCGGAGGTCGATGACCTCCTCGATGCTCTGCGCCAGCCCCTCGAGCCCGTCGCCTTCCACGAGACCGCTGCGGTCCTGGACACGCAGGTGCGTGTAGACCGAGAAGTTGATCGGCACGCCCCAGTCCTTCGCGACGCGCACCATGTCGCCGAGGTCCTTGTAGTTCCAGGCCGTGATGCAGACGTTGAGCAGGACATCGTCCTTCTCCGTCCGCGACGCGATGTCGGGGATGACCTTGCTCATGCGGTCGAACAGCCCCGGGATGCGCCGGAACTCGTCGTGCCGCTCGTCCGGGAAGTCGAGCGAGGTGGAGAGCTGGTGCATCCCGCTCTCCTTGAGCTTGAAGAAGCGCTCCGGCGTGAGGTTGGACGAGTTCGTGACCACGATCATCCACGGGAGACCGCCCTCGTGGGTCATCGCGTCCACGATCTCGTACACGTCGCCGCGCGCCAGCGGCTCGCCGCCCGATGCGTGCGACACGACGGGCCGGAGCTCCTCGCAGATGGCCGCGTACTCTTCCGCGCCCAGCCGCTCCTCCTTGATCGGCCCGCCCCAGTTGCAGTGCCAGCAGTTCGCCGTGCACGCGTGCGTGATCTCGAACGAGACCGACAACGGCTTGTTCTGGAATCTGTTCCGGATTCCGCGCGCCAGCATGCGTGCGGCCATCCGCCCGGAAATGTTCGGCATCCCCCACTCCCCATCGCATGGAACCGCCCGCGGCTCAGGAGCCGTCGAGCGGCGTCGGATTCACCATCGGATGATCCCGCGGCTTCCTCAGCGGGCGCGCCACGCCTTCCACCTCCTCCAAGCCATCGGCGCCGCCTTGATCCCGTACAGCGTGAAGATGAAGGCGACGCTCGCGATCAGCACCCAGTTCGGGATCGGGATGGTCGCGCCCAGAAGCGCGTAAAGGTAATAGCGGGGAAAACGCGCGACCAGCAACGCGGTCACGTACTTCCACATCGGATACCCGACAGAGAAGCACAGGAACTTGAACGGGAAGAACGGGATCGGGGTGAACCCGGTCACGACCAGCGTCGCGAACGGCCACTTGTTGAAGTAGCCGATGGCCTTCCGGTAGAACCGCTTGTCCTTGTAGCCGGCGATGCTCTGGTGGTTGAGCACCGGGACGAACACCACGTGGTCGAGGATCCCGGCCACGAACGTGCCCGCCGAGGCCCACGCCGCCGTCAGGAGGAGGTCGCCGACCTTCCCGAAATAGATGAGCACCGGCTCGTGCGGGAACAGGGAGATCGCGGTGTTGGCCGGGATCGAGTAGAAGGCCAGGTACAGATAGCTGTTCGACTCGAAGTCCCGGAGCATCAGGATCGAGGTCACGATCCCGATGACGATCATGAAGGCGCCGCAGATCCACACGAGCGGGCCGAGCCGCGTGACCGGCGGCCCTTCGGGGAATCCCGGGGGATCAGGGGGACCCTGCCCCATGCGCGTCTCCGATGTAGCTTGTGGCGCGGTTCGATGCCGCCGGCGTCGCGCGACCAAGCTACGGGGAGCGCGCCGCGTCCGCCCTACGGGGCGCCGGCCGGCCGGGATTCGCGTTCACCCCGCCCTGGCGCGGGGAGGAGGACCCGATCGAAGAGAAGCGGATGGACTGCCCGGAGTGCGGCGAGCCGGTGGGCCCGGCGGAGCAGACGTGCCAGAAATGCGGCCACCCCCTCTCCTACGCTCCGGCCGAGAAGGGCGCGCACTGCGCGGTGTGCGATGCCGGGATCGGGGCCTACACGGAGACCTGCCCGCACTGCGGCGAGACCGGCTACCCGGCGCTCAGACCCCGGCGCGGCCGGAAATGGAAGGGCTCGATGCCGGAGGGCCTCCCCGGGCAGTGACTCCCGACGGACCCGCGCCGGACCCCGGGGCGCTCGACCGCCTCACCGTGGTCCTGAGCGAGCCCCGGGATCTCGTCAACGTCGCGCTCGTCATCCGGGCCATGAAGAACATGGGGACGTCCCGGCTGCGGCTGGTGCGGCCCGTGGAGTTCGATGCGTGGCGCATCCTCGGGATCGCGCACGACACCGAGGACGTCGTCGACACGGTCGAGGTCCACGACGAGCTCGCCCCGGCCCTCGCGGACGCGAGCTACGTGCTCGGCGCCACGGCGCGGCGTCGCTCCACGAGGCAGGACTGGTGGACCCCCGAGCAGGCGGCCCGCGAGCTCCTCGCGCGCGGGGAGCCCGTCGCGCTCCTCCTCGGCCGCGAGGACCGCGGTCTCTCCAACGACGAGCTCGACCTCTGCCACGGGCTGGTCCACATCCCCGCGAACCCGGAGCACCGCTCCCTCAACCTCGCGCACGCCGCCCTGGTCGTGCTCTACGAGTGGCGGAAGGCCTGGCTGGCGCTCGAGGAGGCGGAGCCCCCGGATCTCGCGCACAAGCGGCACAAGCGCGCGCCGCCGGCGACCCACGCCGAGCTCGAGGAGTTCTTCGGGATCTGGGAGCAGGCGATGGATGAGGTCGGATTCTTCCGCCACATCGACCCGCTGCCGAAGATGCGGAGCTTCCGCGCGCTGTTTCAGCGCGCCGACCTCGACCGGCGCGAGCTGGGGCTCATGCGTGCCGCGGCGTACGAGATCCTGCACCACGCGGTACGCGCCACCAAACGGGCGCGGGAGCGGGCGAAGGCGGAGATCGACGGCGACCCCTGACGCCGGTGGGCCATGGCCGGACCCCTCCGGTTCCTGCGGGAGGATGCGCCGCGTCGCGTCGCTTCGGGCTCCGAGACCGTTCAGGTCCCGATGGTGAAGCCGACGACCAGGCGACCCTCCGCCGTCAGGCCGATGTCCGCGCCGACCGAGGTGTCGGACCAGCGGAGATCCCACGTGCGGACGAAGGCTCCGATGAGGGCGCCGGCGGCGCCCCCGATCCCCGCTCCGAGAAGCCCGAGAACGGCGATCTTGTCCCAATCGCCACAGGTCGACCCCGGCTCCGTATACGCGTGACAGAGGAGCGCGCCGTACGCCAGGGCTGGCACACCCCCCGCGAGCGCTCCGATCCAGGCACCCGTTCCGACCGCCCGCCCCGCCCTCCACAGCGCGTCGATCTCGCTGGTGGGGATCGTCTCGGTCCGTCCGCCGGCATCGAGATCCACGGCGTCTCGATCGCCGCGGAGGAGCCGGCCGTCGATACGGACACGCGTCGTCGTGCGGATCCGTACCAGCGCTCCCGGGTCGATCCCGGCCGCCGGTCCGCGGACCGGCATGTCCTGCAGCGCGGACACCGGCACCGCCGCCAGCGCGAGGAGCGCGGCGGGGATCATGCGCGCGAGGCCCACGCGACGGCCCGGGAACGCGGCGGCGCGCCTCAAGTCAGATCCGCTTGCGCAGCTTCTCGACCAGCTCCGCGTTCGACTTCGTCTGCCGCATGAGCCCCAGCACCTCGTTCATCGCCTCGACGGGCGGGTAGGAGCTCAGCTCGCGGCGCATGGCCTGCGACACGGCCAGCGTGTCGTTGTCGAGCAGGAGCTCTTCGCGCCGCGTCGCGCTTGCGTTCAGGTCGATGGCCGGGAAGATGCGGCGGTCGGCGAGGTCGCGGCTCAGGACGAGCTCGCTGTTCCCCGTGCCCTTGAACTCCTCGAAGATCACCTGGTCCATCCGCGAGCCGGTGTCGACCAGGGCGGTCGCGATGATGGTGAGCGAGCCCCCGCCCATGGACGAATCGACGTTGCGCGCGCTGCCGAAGAACCGTTTCGGCTTCTCCATGGCGGTCGCGTCGATCCCGCCGGTGAGCGTGCGGCCGCTCCCCTCCTCGGTGGTATTGTAGGCCCTCGCGAGCCGCGTGATCGAGTCGAGGATGAGGACGACGTCCTGCCCCATCTCCACGGCCCGTCGCGCGCGCTCCAGCGTGATCTCGGCGATCTGGACGTGGCGCTCGGCGGGGAAGTCGAAGCTCGACGCGATCACCTCGCCGAACCCCGTGGCCTCCATCTCCGTGACCTCCTCGGGACGCTCGTCCACGAGCAGGATGAAGATCTTGAACTCCGGGTGGTTCTTGACGATGCCCTCCGCGATCGCCTGGAGGACCATGGTCTTCCCGGCCTTCGACGGTGCCACGATCAGGGCCCGTTGCCCGGTGCCGAGCGGGCAGATGAGGTCGATGATGCGGTTCGTGTAGTCCGGCTCGCCGCGACGGGTGAGGCCGCACTCGAGCGAAAGCCGGCGGTCGGGGTGCTGCGCGCTCAGGCGGCTGAACTTGGCCCGCTCGGACAGGATCTCGGGCGGCGCGCCGTTCACGGTGTGCAGGTGTCGGAGCGGAGGGCTCTTCCCGGGCCGGGGCGGGTTTCCCGACTGGCCGCAGATCTCGTCGCCGGTCCGCAGGTCGTACTTCTGGACGATCTTGGGGCTGACGTAGATGTCGTCGTCGCTCGGCGTGTACCCGGCGTGCTTCCGTCTCACGAAGCCGGCGCCATTCCCCAGGCGCTCGAGCACGCCGAGGTACGTGTCCATCGGCTGGTCGGGGTCCGGGGTCATGCGGGCGTCATCGTTCCCGCCTCCGCCACCGCCTCCGCCACCGCCTCCACCACCGCGCTGACCGCGGGGTTTCCCCTTCTTCCGTCGCTGGCGGCCCGACCCGCCCTTGCCCTTGCCGGGAGGCCCCTGGCGACCCGAACCCGTGTGCCGGCCATCGGAGCCCCGGTTCGACCCGGCGCGCCGGGAACGTGGCTCGTGCCCGGATCGCTCCGAACGGCGCTGCTCGTCGTTCTC
>Ga0299907_10000682_pt1 | contig 17469 bp, 19 predicted proteins | sample RVTome_16_FD_198680 | JGI IMG/M metagenome (GOLD analysis project Ga0299907, IMG submission 198680) | Soil microbial communities from uranium-contaminated site in the Upper Colorado River Basin, Wyoming, United States - RVT152D67 (version 2) ...
TGGAGCGTACCGGGATCGAACCGGTGACCTCCGGCTTGCAAAGCCGGCGCTCTCCCAGCTGAGCTAACGCCCCTTGCGGGCTCTAAGTATGCCGATCCACCAGGTCGCGCACCCGCTCGGCGGCGCCCGACGCCACCGGCTCGCCGTGGCCGACGGCGACGATGTCCGCCTCGAGCTCCGCCATCCTCCTGAGCGACTCCCGGTGCTGCCTCTCGTTTAGGTTGAAGGCGGGCCACCCGGCGCTCCATTCCGGCCACGTGGCGATGGCGTCGCCCGCGATCAGGAGGCTCCTCTCCGGCCAGTGGAACGCCAGATGGCCCGGCGAGTGGCCCGGCGCGAACACGACCCGGAGCGCCCCGATCCGGTCGCCCTCGTGGACGAAGTGGTCCACCGGGCAAGGCGGATGCTTGCCCAGCCCGAGCCCGAGGCCCACCTGCAACGGGAAGTACGCCCTAAGCGGCCGTTTCGGCACGAGCGTGACCGGCTGCGCCTTTCGCTCGCCGCGGATGATGTCGGCCTCCCACTCGTGCGCGTAGGTCTCGGCGCCGCTTCGCTCCCGCAGCTCCCGCGCCCCGCCCAGGTGCGAGCGGTGCCCGTGGGTCAGCACGATGTGCCGCAGATCCTCCACGCGGCGCCCCGTGCCGGCGATCGCGTCCAGCACGCGCTGCCCATCCGTGTCGTAGAGCGTGTCGACGAGGGTGAGGCTCTCTCCGTCGTCGAGGAGGAACGCGTGCACGCGGCCACCCTTCTTTTGTCCGAGGCTGAGGATTCCCGGCGGTAGCTCGGTCACGAGCTTCCGACCCGACGCCACGGCGCGAACCCGTTCTCGACCCCGCGCAGGGCGGGGTCGAGTTCCGGGAAGTGCCGCAGCAGGACGGTGACCATGGAGTTCTCGTTGATCCAGTCGAGCCCGGCGGGCGTGTACACCTCCGGCGTATAGTCGCGTGTGAAGAAGCGGTCGCTCTTGAGCCGCCGCGAGGCCATCAGGATGAAGACGCGGAAGGCCGTGTCGCTGAACCCGAAGCCCTTCGGAAACGGCTCCGCATAGAGCCCGACCATGAGGTCGACGCGCTCGACGTCGCCGTAGACGCGCCGCATCTCCTCGGCCCACTCCGCGTTGTCCGTGAGCTCGTCGAACGACCCGGCCGCCTCGAGCCGGAAGTGCCGGCGGAAGTCGTTGTACCGCGGCACCCCCCGCTCACGCACGCGCATGACGTCCGTCGCCGCGAGGTCGATCGTCGTCCCGTCCGGCCGCTCGAAGTGCTGGAGGAAGCGCGGATAGTTGTGGAGCGTGATCGCCCCCGGGTGGGCGATCCCCAGCGAGTAGGCAGCGTTCGCCACTCCCAGCTCCTCCAGGCGGGCGCGCGTCTCGAGCGCGCCCACCTCGGGAAACGTCCGCTCCTGGAGCAGCGAGTCGTCCGCGACCGAGCGAAAGGTGAACTCGTCCGGAAGGAGCGGGTGCATGCGGTAGACGGCGACGAACTCCTCGGTGAGCGAGTAGGGGACGCCGTGGTGGTTCGTCGGGGAGCCGGGGATGCCGCTCAGGACCTCGCTCGACCCCAGCCGCCCGAACCGGCGCCCGAGGCGCTCGCCGGAGAGCCCCCACCAGTTCGCGTGCATCGCGTAGCGGGTGGTCGGATGCGCGATGATCGCGGGGGTCCACTCGACCGTGTGGATCTTGGCCATGAGCGCGGCGTTGACGAGACGGGCGCGCTCGTAGAGCTGGTCGTCCGTCCACATCGGGTACTCCCCCCGCAACCGTTCGCAGATGGCGTTGTGCTCGAGCGTGAAGAGCGTGTGGAGGATGCCGAGCCCGATCCAGAGGTTGCCAGCGACGTCGCTCAGATCGAGCGTCTCCTCGAGGTCGCGGGGCAGAAGGCCGTCCGGGCCGAGGCGGAGCTTCCCGTCCTCGCGGGCGCGCAGCGCGTCGGCGAATTGCGGATTCGACCCGTAGATCTGGGAGCCGTCCCACCAGTGGCTGTCGGCCGTCACGAAGGTCGGCGCCGTGCCGCTGTCCGGGGGATGGCTCGGGTCGCGCCGCGTGCGCGGAATGCGCATCGGCCGCTCTTGCCAGGAGTCGTCCTCGGCCAGCTCGACCTCCCACGGATTTTCTGTCTCGTTCTTGCCGTGGCTGAACCAGTCGTGCACCTCGAACTGGAGCCAGGCGGCGGCGAGCACGTTCACGATCCGCGCCGGGATGAACTCCGTCCTCGTGAGCAGCTCGCGGCTCACCTCGCGCGGGTTGGGCTCGAGGATGCCCGGCTCCGGCTCAGGCCAGGTCGCATCGAGTGGAACGTTGCGCCCGAAACGTGAGCCGATGCTCCCCATGAGGGGCTGCTCGAGGTCGTTGGACGTCCCGTCGAGGGTGCGGGCGGAGAGTGTCCGCCCCTCGGGCGCGGGCGCCCCGGAAAGGCCCGTGTCGTAGAGGTTGCGCTCGCGCAGCCGCGCCCGGAGCCCGATCAGAGTGAGGACCCCGAGCGGCCGCGGCAGGCGATGCCAGCCGAAGCGGCCGTCCAGGCTCTGGGCGGCGCCGGCGAGCAGCTTGGAGAAGACGGAGGCCATGACGGCGCGGACCTCCCGCGATGAAATCACCGGCCGCGCCGGCGCGTCAACCCGCGGCCACTAGCCCTCGACGACGAGGTGCGTGACCGGGACGTCGAAGCGCTCGAGGGCCTCGCGGGCCGCATCCTTCTCGAGCCAGCCGGCCTCGTCTCCCCGGCGCGTCACGACGAGGAGCTCGTCGGCGGGGAACTCGCGGAGCGCGTCCTCGATCGCCTGGACCGGGTCGGTGTCTCCGACTCCGGCCTCCGTCACGCGCGCCTCGGGCGCGAGCGCCCGAGCGGACTCTTCCGCCTTCTCCGCCGCCTCCCCGCGCGCGTCGTCCTCGTCGCTCGCCAGCCACTCGAGCGGAGAGACGTCGGAGGCGGGGGCGACGACGCGCACCTCGGCCTCCTCCGTGCCCGTGTGCGCCCGCACCCGCTCACGGAGAGCGTCGCCCTCCACGGGCACGGTCGTGACGACGAGCAGGCGCCGGCTCACGACTCGTCTCTACCCGAATGGGAGGAAAGGAAAAACCGCACCGGAGACGCGAGGGGATGCAGACGCTGGGCCTGGGCGGATGAAGGGCCTGCGGGCGCGCCAAGCGCGCGCCTGCGGAGCCCTAGTCGCCCCAGTCGAAGTCCCGGGAGCGGCCCCAGAGCGTCTCTTCGGAGTCCGGCGCGTCCTCCGCCGTCTCCTCAGCGGGCCAGGCGAGCACAGGGCTTCGCTCCAGCTCGAGCTCGGACTCGTGGCCGCTCAAGGTGTCCTCGAGGCGGGCCTGCTCCTCGGTCTTGAAGAGTGGATGGTTCTCGAAGGGATCCGCGACGCGGTAGCGGTCGAGCGGAAGCTTGCCGTCGAGTTGTGAATTCCGCCGCTTGAGCTCGAGGTGATCCTCGATCACGCGGGCGAACATGTTCTCCTTGTCGAAGCTCACTCGCACCTCCGGGGGTCGGCTTCGGTTCGGGTACTGGGTCGGCGCCGGATTGTAAACGACCTGCGTAGGTCTGTGGAAAGGCTAGTGGCCCACACGGACGGTCGTGCCGGCATCCGCGCGGACGACGCAGTTCTTGCCCTGGCGCTTGGCGCGGTAGAGGGCGTCGTCGGCAGTCGCGAAGAGCGCGGCGGGCGTGGGCGCGTCGGGGAACGCGGCGACGCCGAAGCTGGCAGTGACCGCAACGAGCGAGCCCGGCCCCGCCGACATCGGCCGCGAGGCAAGCGACCGGCGCAGGCGCTCGGCGAGTCGATGCGCGCCCTCCATGTCGGTCTGCGGCAGGAGGACCGCGAACTCCTCTCCACCGTAGCGGGCCGGGAGGTCGATCTCCCGTACGGTCGTGCGAAGGATGTCGGAGAAAGCCCTGAGGACGTCGTCCCCGGCCTGGTGGCCGTAGCGGTCGTTCACCTGCTTGAAGTCGTCGAGGTCTGCGAGGACGAGCGCCAGGCCGCCACCGAAACGCTCAGCGCGCGTGATCTCGCCGTCGAGGGCCTCCTCGAAGTGGCGCCGGTTCGGGAGCTCGGTGAGGCCGTCGGTGCTCGCCTGACGCTCGACCAGCCGGTGCAGGCGGGCGTTTTCGAGGGCAATCGATGCTTGCGAGCCGAGCCAGTGCGCGAGCTCGCGCGCGTCGTCGGCGAAGTCGCTGCCGGAAGGCGTCAGGTAGAGGACGGCGCTCTCGCCGCCGTCCGAGCCGAGCGGGATGGCGAGGGGAACGCCGCCCCTGTCGGGCTCGCCTGCGCAGGCGATCTCCTTCTCGTCGATGACGAGACGGCCCCCGCTCGCGCCGGTCGCCTCGACCGCGCTCCCGACGATCACGGGAAGGAGCGCGTAAGGATCATGGGTGGCGGCGAGGGCCTCGCCGAAGCGGGCGATCGCGTCGCTCGCGCGGCGCCGCTCGGCGGCGAGCTCCTCGAGCCGCAGCTCGAGCTGGGCGGCCATGTCGTTGAAGGCCCGCCCGAGAGTGCCGAACTCGTCCCGGCCGCCCGCAGGGACGCGGCGCTCGAACTGTCCACGCGCGACGGCTCCGGCGGCGTCAGCCAGCTCCTTCAGCGAGCGGACGATCGTGCGGCCGAGTGCGTAGGCGAGGATCGCGACGGCGAGGAGAGCCACGAGCGCGAAGAGGAGGAAGCGCTGCCGGATGTCGCCGGCGGCGGCGTCGATCTGGGCCTTGGGAGTCAGGGCGAGGAGCATGGTCGGCGTGGGCTCGGCGACGAGCTCGGTGCCGATCCCCCGGTACGCCGTCTCGCCGAGCGTGACGTAGCGCGGGCGGTCCGTAGGCACGTCGACGCTCCCGGTGAGCTCCTGCGGAGCGATTACCCGGCCGTCGGCGACGAGAACGAAGCGGTCGAACTGCTCGAGCCCCGCCTTGCTCCGCAGGCCGCCGACGAGCTCGTCGTCGAGCGGCAGCGAGACCACGACCCTCCCGACGACGGCGCCGTTTCGCCTCATGACCTCGGCCTCGCGAACGATGGCGCGCGGCGCCGGCTCCTCCCCGGCAAGCAGCCCTGGGCCGGAGTAGAACGCCGAGTGCGGGACCGCCCGGGCGATGCGGACGAGCGCCGAACGGTTGCGAGTGACGAATGCCCGCTGGACGGGAGTCGCGCGCGCGAGCGACCTCGCCGTCTCCTCGGCGTCGTCCTGCACCTGCTCGCCGTAGTCGGTCGCCGCGACCCTCAGCGCCGTGCTCAGCCGAGCGTCGGCGCCACCGGTCTCGCCGCGGCGCGCGACCTCGCTGAACGCCCACGTCGCCGCGAGCAACGGCAGGAGCGACAGGAGCAGGAAATAGGTGACGAGGCGAAGCTTGAAACTACCCATGGGGCGCTGGGACCGGTGCTGGACCTGAACCATGAAGCCGACATGTGCATCGGCTCTGGAGCAATCCCTCTTTAGGGGGATCGGCCGAGCGGTCCGCTCAGAAGATGGGGTTCTCGAGCAGGACGGCGATAACCATGCCGGCCAGCCAGCTCAGCGTAGTGGCGATCACGGCGAGAGGGACAAGCCGCCGGTCGCTGCCGCCGAGAGCCGCGGCGAGAAGCGCAATGAATATCGCCCCGGGGCCGATTCGGCCCGGGTAGTAGACGAGCGCCGCGAGGCCGGCGAAGACGGCGAAGGTCGCCATGAAGTCGGCGACGAGACCCGCAGTCGTCTCCCTCCTCGCGAGCTCGGGATGCTCCGGCGTGCTCAGGCGAGCCTCTTCGCGCGCGTCGGGAGCGTTTCTCTCGTGCGCGCCTGGCGGCGCTCGGGCCCGCCGTGCGGGCCGGGGGTCCGACCCGGGATCGGCGCTCGCGGACGACGCGGATCGGGATCGACGCCACCGCCGCCGAGCCCGCCGCTCGGCCCTTCCGCCGCCTCGACGGGCGGGTCCTTGACGGCCCACCAGATCACGTAGCAGAGGTAGAGCGCCGGGATCTTCAGGATCACCGTGAACCAGAGGGTGAACCAGAGCATGTGGCGGGGAGTGTAGCCTAGCCCGCTTCCGGGAACACACGCCTCGGTCGGCGGCCTCTGTGGCAACTTCGGCCGTCCGGCCCGGCCCGTCCTCTCGCCCAGCGGCGGGCCCGAAGAAACCCAGCAAAGGGGGAATCAGCTTGATGCTCACGCTCACGCGCACGCGCACGATCCTGCTTGCGTCCGTCCTCGCTCTCGCCCTCGCCGCGCCGGCGGCAAACGCGAGCGTCCGGGGCCCGGGTGGAAAGTCGCTGCTGCACCAGATCCGGGACCACCGCGCCAAGACGTGGCGCTGGCAGCGGGTCATGGGCAAGCCGCTCGCGCAGACTGGCTACCGCGAGCGCTCCGCCACGTCGGCGGAGCAGCTCATCCGGCTCCGCAACTTCTGGAAGGGGCAGGCCCAGCGGACCCGCCAGCGCGCCCACCGCCCGCCGCACCTGCGCGCGTGGCGCTGCATCCACCGCTACGAAGGCCCCTGGCGCGATCCCGACCCGCTCTACTACGGCGGCCTCCAGATGGACCTCACGTTCCAGAGGACGTACGGGCGTCGGCTGCTGCGCAAGAAGGGAACCGCGAACCGCTGGACACGGCTCGAGCAGATGTGGGTGGCGGAGAAGGCGTTCCGCGCCGGCCGCGGCTTCTACCCGTGGCCGACGGCAGCCCGGCGCTGCGGCCTGATCTAGCCCCGCACCCCGTGTGTCCCGGCGCCCGACGCCGGGACACGGCTGCTCAGGCACCCGGAGGCGGGCGCAGGACGGCGAACTGGTCCGTCACCTCGAGGTCGTCCGCCGCGAAGCGGAAGACGGCCGCCGGCCGCCCGCCCGCCTTCCCGGGAGCGCGCGTCTCGCCGGTCGGCTCGAGCAGCCGCCTGCGCACGAGGACGCGGTGCAGATTCGTCGACGAGACGTCGTGCCCGAGGGCCGCACGATAGAGCTCGCGGAGCTCGGAGATCGTGAAGGCCGGAGGTGCGAGCGCAAAGCCGACGTTCGTGTACGAGAGCTTCGCGCGCAAACGCTCCCGCCCGGCAAGCGCGACCTCGGCGTGGTCGAAGGCCATCCGGGGCAGCGCGTCGACCGCGTGCCACGTCGTATCCGCCGGCACGCGCGGATCAGCGTCGGCGGGGACGAGCCCCAGGTAGGCGGTGGCAACGAGACGCCGCGCCGGATGGCGACCGGGCTCGCTCCGCGTCTCGAGCTGCTCGAGGTGGGAGACTTCGCGGACGTCGACCTTCGCGGCGAGGTGGCGGCGGATCGAGCGCTCGAGCGTCTCGTCGGGCGCGAGCAGCCCCCCGGGGAGCGACCACGCGCCCAGAAAGGGCTCCCGCGCACGTTCCCACAGGAGCACCTGGAGCTCGCCGTCCCGCACCTGGAGGACGACGGCGAGCGCCTCGTGGCCGGCCGGGCGCTCTGTGCTAGACTTGTCCACGGAGTTATCGACTCTCAGTCGTAAACCTCCCCGGAGAATAGCACCTCGTGGCCGTCGCCGAAGCCCCCGCCCTCCCCGCCCCCCAAAGACGCGTCGACGTCGAGGACGTCCTGCGCGAGGGCGGGTTCACTGGCTTCCACCGCAGGGCGGTCCTCGTCACGGGTGCGGCCTGGACCTTCGTCGCCATGGAGATCCTCCTCGTCGGCTTCACCGTCCCTGTCTTCACCGGTCTCTGGGGCCTGTCGGGGAGCATGGCCGGCTGGATCGCCGCCTCGGCGCTCGCGGGATCGCTCGTGGGCAGCGTCGTCTTCGGCCGGCTCGCCGACCAGGTGGGGCGCCGGCGCATATTCCAAGGAGCGATCCTCTGGTATGCGGTCTTCACCGCGCTGACGGCGCTCGCCTGGGGGCCGGGCTCCGTCTCGGCCTTCCGCTTCCTCGCCGGCATCGGGCTCGGCGCTCTCCTCGTCGTGGACCCGTCGATGCTGGCGGAGTACCTCCCACCCCAGCGTCGCGGACGCTTCCTCGTCGTCCTCGACCTCTTCTGGCCCGTCGGACTCCTGCTCGCCACGGGTCTCTCCTGGCTCTTCCTCGAGCAGGTGGGGGGTGACTGGAGCTGGCGGTACCTCTTCCTCGCCGCGGCCTTCCCCGCGTTCCTTGCCTTCGTCGCGCGACTCGCTCTGCCGGAGAGCCCGTACTTCCTGACGCGAAAGGGTCGCAAGGAGGAGGCGGCGCAGGTTCTCACGGGCATCACGGGCCGCCACGTGCAGCCGGCGGCCCTCGCCGCCGCGCCCGTCGAGCGCTCGTCGGCGCGCGAGCTGCTCGGGAGCCCGCAGCGCCGGACGGCAGCCATGATCGTCGCCGTCTGGATCGCCCTCAACATCTCCTACTACGGGCTCTTCCTCTGGCTTCCCTTCGTCCTCCAGGGAGAGGCGCGGTTCTCGCTCGACGTCTACCTGCTCCTGACGCTGAGCGCCCTGTCGCAGTTCCCCGGCTACGCCGCCGCGATCTGGCTCGTCGAACGGATCGGGCGCAAGCCGACGCTCGGGACGTTTCTCTTCCTCGGCGGCGTCTCCGCCTTCGCCTTCGGTGTCGCCGACTCGACGCCGATGTACGTCGCCGCGCTCTTCTTCGTCGGCTTCTTCAACCTGGGAGCCTGGGGAGCCGTCTACCCCTACACGTCGGAGCTCTTTCCCACGCGCCTGCGCTCGAGCGCCTTCGGCCTGGTCGAGGGCGTCGGCAAGGGGGCGGCGATCGCGGGGCCGTACATCTTCGGCAACCTCCTCGACGCGACGGGCGACACGGTCTGGTCGCTGACGTTCGTGGCGGCCGTGATGGTGGCCGGAGCCTTCGTGACGCTGCTCGGGCGCGAGACCCGCGGCACGAAGCTCACGTAGTCCCCTCCCGGGGCACTAACGGTAACGTGGGCGGCGTGAACCGCCTCGCCCAGGAGACGAGCCCATACCTCCTCCAGCACGCCGACAACCCGGTGGACTGGTACCCCTGGGGTGAGGAGGCGCTCGCCCGCGCACGGGAGACCGGGCGGCCGCTGCTCCTCTCCATCGGCTACGCCGCCTGCCACTGGTGCCACGTCATGGAGCACGAGTCCTTCGAGGACGAGGAGACCGCCGCCGTCATGAACGAGCACTTCGTCCCGGTCAAGGTCGACCGGGAGGAGCGACCAGACGTCGACGGGCTCTACATGGACGCCGTGGTCTCGATGACCGGGCAGGGCGGCTGGCCGCTTACGGTCTTCCTCACGCCTGAGGGCAAGCCCTTCTACGGCGGCACGTACTTCCCGCCCGAGCCGCGCTTCAACATGCCGAGCTTCACCCAGGTACTCCTTGCCGTCGCCGAGGCGTACAGGGAGCGCCGCGACGAAGTGGAGCGGCAGGCGGACGTCCTCGTGGACGCGATTCGCGAGGCAAGCGAGCGCCCTCCCTCGAGCGAGCCGCTCACGAGCGAGCTCCTGGCCCGGGCGGTCTCCGCGCTGCGGGCGCAGTTCGACCCCGTCCGCGGCGGCTTCGGCGGCGCGCCGAAGTTCCCGCCCGCCTCGACGCTCGAGTTCCTGCTCCGCACCGGGCGCGACGACGCGCTCGAGATGGTGCGCCTGACGCTCGACCGCATGGCCGCAGGCGGCATGTACGACCTCGTCGGCGGCGGCTTCCACCGCTACTCGGTCGACGCCGACTGGCTCGTCCCCCACTTCGAGAAGATGCTCTACGACAACGCGCTTTTGGCGGGTGCCTACTTGCACGCGTGGGTCGTGACGGGGCAGGCGCGCTACCGCCGCGTCGTCGAGGAGACGCTCGACTACCTACTGCGCGAGCTGCGCTTGCCCGAGGGCGGCTTCGCCTCCGCCCAGGACGCCGACACGGAGGGCGAGGAGGGCCTCACGTACACCTGGACGCCGGAGGAGTTACAGGCCGTCGTCGGCGAGGAGCATGCGGGGTGGCTCCAGCCCTTCGAGCACGGCCGTTCTATCCTCCGCGGCGAGATCCCCGAGGAGGCGCAGCTCGGCCTGCTGGCCGCCCGCGCGGAGCGGCCGCAACCGCTCCGGGACGACAAGGCGCTCGCCGGCTGGAACGGGCTCGCGCTGGCGGCGCTCGCGGAGGCGGCGCACCGGCTCGAGCGCCCCGACTACCTGGATGCCGCTCGCGCCCTCGCCGGGTTCCTGCTGGGGCCCCTCTCCACCGAGGACGGCCGCCTCCTGCGCACCTATCGCGACAGGGTGGCCAAGATCGAGGCCTATCTCGAGGACTACGCGAACGTCGCCAACGGGCTGCTCGAGCTCCACTGGGCGACCGGCGAGCTTCGCTGGCTGGAGGAGTCGCGGCGGCTGGCCGGCCTCGGAGTCGAGCTCTTCGCGGACCCGGAGCACGGCGGCTTCTACGTCGACGCGCCCTCGGGCAACGGGCTTGTCGCCCGCCGCAAGGAGCTCGACGACCATCCGACGCCCTCGGGGAACTCGATGCTGGCCTTCGTTCTCCTCCGGCTCGGGCGCATCTACGGGGACGCGGAGCTCGAGCGCTGCGCCGTGGGTGTCTTCCGGCTCGGCCGCCCCCTCGTCGAGCGCGCGCCCGGGGCGGTCGGCCATCTGCTCTGCGCACTCGACCTCCATTTCTCGTCGCCCGTCGAGGTCGCGGTCGTCGGGGACTCTGAGGAGCTGCGCGGCACGGCGCTCGAGGGCTTCCGTCCGAGCACGGTCTACGCCTTCACGCCGGAGCCGACGGACGCCGTCCCCCTCCTCGCCGGGCGCGGGCTCGCGGACGGGAAGCCGGCCGCGTACGTCTGCGAGCGCTTCGCCTGCAAGGCACCCGTCACGGAACCGGACGACCTCCGAGCCTCCCTCGCAGGCTGAGCCGGCGCCTCCGCGGCCTTCCACTCCTTCGAGACGGCGGAGGCCGCGGGCCCGCTGAGGGCCCGAGCCCGACGAGCTTGTGTTCCACCGTCACATAGGGGAAACGTCCGCTGAAGAGGGCGGCGAGGAGCTCGTCGAGCTCCTCCGCGTGCCGCCGCTTGCGCTCGCGCTCGGCGATGAGGATGCGCCGAACGCTCGAGTAGCTGGGCCGCGGAATGCCGAGCCGGGCTGAGACCGGCCGCAGCAAGCGCCAGGCCTCGGCGTAGGGCATTCCGAAGGCGTCGAGGATTCGGAGGGCGAGCACGAACTCGCGGTGCACCGGAGGGTGGAACGCCATCCCTCGAGCATGAGGCCGAAAAGCATGTGCGTGTGGAACACAAGCTCAGGAGAGCGTGGCGCCCTGCCGGGGCGCTACGGCGTCGCGCGGAGGAGGTTCGCCACGACCTTCAGGTCGGCCACGAACTCTCGCATCGCCTGGGCGCGATCCTCGTCCGTCTCCTGGCGGAGGATCGAGGACGGATGCACTGTGGCGACGACGTGCGGCGCCAGGTCCGACTCGACGGGGACGCCGCGCTGCTTCGTGACTCGAAACTGACGCCCGAGGAGCGCCTGCGCGGCCGTGGCGCCGAGTACGACGACCACCTTCGGCTTCACGACCGCGATCTCGGCGTCGAGCCAGGGCCGGCAGGCGGCGAGCTCGGCCGCGTTCGGCTTCTGGTGGATCCGGCGCTTGCCGCGACCCTGCCACTTGAAGTGCTTGACCGCGTTCGTGACGTACGCGAGCTTCCGGTCGATGCCGGCTGCGTCGAGCCCTTCGTCGAGCACGCGGCCTGCGGGGCCTACGAAGGGGCGCCCGGCGAGGTCCTCCTTGTCGCCCGGCTGCTCGCCGACGAAGAGGATCTCGGCGTTGCGGGTGCCCTCCCCGAAGACGGTCTGCGTGCCCGTCTTCCAGAGCTCGCACGCCTTGCAGCCGGCCGCCGCTTCGCGGAGCTTCGGCAGCGTCGGCGCCTCCGGGAGGAGGGGTGCCGCCGTGCCCTCGTCGAGGGCGAGTTGCGTTTGGGTTTCCCCGTTTCGGGCCATCTTCAGATGGCGGTTAGGCTAGAAAAAAGGGGGGTTCCTTGTACAGACGCATTGCGGTGGTCGCTGCCATGCTGCTCTCTCTCGGGCTTCTGCCCGCGGGAAGCGGGGCCGACACCACCACCTCGAGCGACGTGAGGCACTACAACGTCGTCCTCGCAGGCTCGCAGACGCAAGACGGATTCGACGCGCTCGGCTCCAAGGCCGCGGTGCGTTCCCTGGTCGCGTCCGCGGGCGGGACGATCGTCAACGACCTGACGACCCAGATCGGCGTCCTCACCGTCGCATCGGCCGACGCGCTGCTGGACGAGACGCTTCGCGGCTCTGCCCTCGTCGTCGACGCCGGCGCGGACTTCGCCTGGAAGGCCCTGCCGGAGGGCGGCCCTGACCCGATGCCGGACCCCGGAGAACCGCTCCAGTGGGACATGGAGCAGATCAGGGCGCCCCAGGCGCACGAGATCCAGGCCGGCGACCTGAGCGTCGACGTCGGCGTGCTGGATTCCGGCGTCGACGGGAGCCACCTCGACTTCAGGAAGAACGGCGTCTCGAACGTCGACTGCAGCCGGGGTCGCAACTCGATCACGTTCCTTCCCGGCGGCCCAGGGGTGGGCAACCCCGACCCGTGCGTCGACAACCAGTTCCATGGCACGCACGTGGCCGGCACGATCGGCGCGCGCGCGAACGGCATCGGGATCGTCGGGGTGGCGCCCAACGTCACGCTGGTTCCGGTGAAGGTGTGCGACGCCACCGGGTACTGCTACGCGAGCGCGGTAACGGACGGCATCACGTATGCAGGCGACCAGAAGCTCGACGTCATCAACATGAGCTTCTTCGTCGACGACAACGAGTTCCAGGAGTCGACCGAGTTCAAGTGCATGGACGATCCCGTCCAACGGACGTTCCGCCGCATGGTCGAGCGGGCGCTCCAGTACGCCCGCAACCAGGGCGTCACGCCGGTCGCGGCGCTCGGAAACTCGGACGAGGATCTCGCGCGGCCGTCGGAGCCGAACGAGAACAACTGCGAGGTCGTCCCCGCCGAGACGCAGGGCGTCGTCGGGACGTCCGCGCTCGGGCGGAACAGCGAGAAGGCCGGCTACTCGAACTACGGGAACGGCCCGAACGATGTCTCCGCTCCGGGCGGTAACGGGACGACGGGCGACTGCACGACGACCGTCCTCTCCACCTTCCCCGGGAGCCTGTACGTCTGCATCCAGGGGACGTCGATGGCCTCGCCGCACGCGGCCGGCGTCGCCGCGCTGATCGTCAGCGAGTTCGGCACGCTCGGCGCCGACGGCGACGTGAAGATGTCGCCGACGAAGGTCGAGCAGTATCTCCAGGCGACGGCGATCGACATCGGCGAATCCGGGTACGACGAGTGCTTCGGCAACGGGCGCATCGACGCGCTCCGCGCCGTTCGGCACGACACCTCGCAGGCCTACGACGCCTCGGCGCCGTTGTGCCCCGAGTACGAGGAGTAGACCCGTCTCGCCACGAAACGGAAGGGCCCGTGTGAGCGGGCCCCTTCGTCGTGGTAGAGGAAGGATGTGACCACACGCGAGCTCGTCTTCGGAGACTGGACGCCCGTCGTCCGCGACCCGCTCGACCTTCTCCGGGGCGTCTTCGTCGTGGGAGCGGTGGCGCTCGCCGCCGCCGCTCACTCGGGAGCGGCCCCCCTCGCTGTGGCGGCCGCCGCCGTCGTCGCCGTCCGCTTCCTCGACCTCCCACGGCTCTTCGACCTCGCGTTCATCCTCGCCATGGCGCTCACGGGCTGGGGCGAGGCGCTGCGCCTCTACGACCGCTTCGGCTACTACGACGTCTTCGTCCACTTCCTCGTCCCGCTGTTCGGGGCGCCCTGCGTCTACATCGCGCTGGCGCGACTGGACACGCTGCCCGACCCCGCCGACGCGTACGGCTCCAAGCGGCACCTCGCCGGGATCTTCGTGGTCACGCTTGCACTCGGGCTGGCGATCGGCGCCGTCTGGGAGATCCTCGAATGGACCTCCGACACGACGCTCGGCTCGAACCTGTCCCTCGGCGAGAGCGACACGATCGGCGATCTCGTGGCCGACGGGGCTGGCGCTCTCTGCGGCGGCCTCCTCCTCCTCGCGTGGACCGTCCTCGGCTGGGGGACGGTACGCCGTCTCCCAGGCGGCGCCGAGAGCCGCGACGACTAGGAGCGCACGAAGACCGGCGTCCCGAGCGGGACGCGCCGGACGAGGGCCTGCATGTCGGCGTCGCTCGCGCGCGGACACCCGGCCGAGGAGGCCTGGCCGATGGAGGAAGGGTCATTGGTCCCGTGGATCGCGATCCGGTCGCCTCCTGTCCACCCCGGGGGCAGATTCGGCTGGTGCGCGGAAAGGGCGAGGATGCAGCAGCCGTAGTACGGGCTGTACGCCGGCCCGGAGAGCTTGTCGGTGACGGCGAAGCGGCCGACGGGCGTGGGCGAGCCCGGCCGGCCGACGCCGACGGTCATCGTCCGAACGGCGCGGTCTCCACGCTTGAGAACGAGGCGGCGCGCCGAAAGATCGACGACTAGGCTCAGGCGCGTGCGGCTGTAGCGAAGCGGCCGCTCACGCCGGTCGACCCAGCCGAGGCGGCCGTTTGGGAGATGAGTCGTGACGACTCCGAGCCAGCGCCCCCGCTTGCGGACGACGGCGAGCGTGGTCGGCGAGCCGAACTCCGTGCCGGTGCCGAGGCGGGCGACGACGCTGCCGCGAGGTCGCGAGCGGACGACGATCTCGCCGCTCCGCCCGGGTGCGACGAGGAGGAAGGCCGGCTGCTTCGGCCGCACCGCTTGAGCTGGAGCCGCTACCCGAGGAAGGGCCGGCTCGGCCGCCGGGAAAGCCGGCGAGGTGACCGCGGAAGCAGGCGCAGGCTGGCCGACGGCCGGCGCGGGTCGAACGAAGAGCGCGATCAGGGCGACGGCGAGCAAGGCCGCCGCGCCGAGCACGAGAACGAGCTGCGAACGGATCGCGGAAGGACTCTCCACCCCTCCCTGTCATCGGCGCGAAGGGGTACCCGGGATTCACCCAAAAGGGGGACGGGTAGGATCGTCGGCGTGCCGCGACTGACTCGGCGGAGACTTGCCAACGTCCTGGGCGCCGGAGCCCTAGCCTTCGGCGTGCTCGGGCTCGTCCGCCCGCAGGCGCTCGCCCGGATGGCGGCCACCGACGAGGAGACGGCCCGGGAGCTCGGCTTTCGCGACCTCGGGAACGGCGGGCTCCTCCTGGCGAGCGCCGACCCTCGCCTCGCCATCGGGCAGCGGATGCTCTTCGACGCCTCCGACGCGCTCCTCTTCGGACGGCGGAAGCCCAGCGTCGCCGTCGCCGCGCTCGCGTTCGCGGCCCTCGGCGCCTTCGCCCTCACGCGCGACTAGGTGAAGCCGCCCGAGCCGCAGCGCCTGTCGACGGGCGCGGAGATGCGGATGACGAATCCGCTCGACGATCTCGCCGTCGTCTGCGTCAACGGTGGGCAGGGCGGTGACGTCGAGGGGACGTGGAGCGCGTCGATCGAGTGGCTCGTGCGGCGCCTCGCACCCGACTTCCCCCGACTCGCGTTCGCGGAGGTGCGCTTTCGCATCAAGTCGTGGAACAGGCTCGGCATGTGCGTCGAGGATGCGCAGTCGGCACTCGCGGCCGTGAGTCGAGCCGGAGCGCGGCGCGCGCTCCTCCTCGGCTTCTCCATGGGCGGCGCCGTGGCCATCGGCGCGGCGGGGCATCCCTCCGTCTCCACCGTCGTCGGCCTCGCGCCCTGGATCCCCGACCGGCTCGACCTGTCGGGCCTGGCCGGCCGCCGCCTCGCGGTCTTCCACGGGATGCTCGATCGCTACATACCCGGGATTCCCGGCGTGAGCCCCTCGAACTCCAGGCGCGGCTTCGAGCGCGCCCGCCGGCTCGGCGCCGAGGGCGACTACACGCTCATCCCGGGCGCGCTCCACGGAATCGCGCTCCGCGCCCACTGGGGCCGCTCACTGCCCCTTCCCCGGGCGGGTCGCTGGGCCGAGCTCGTCGGCGAGGAGCTCGAGCGGTTCGCAGCGGCCCCTGCCTAGCGCCGCCCGGTTTCGTTCCCGCTCCTCGGGTAGGGGAACGCACCCGAGACGGAGGTGACCGATGAAGGCCGTGGTCTGGCACGGAACGGAGGACGTGCGGGTCGATGGAGTTCCCGACCCGACCATTCAGGAGCCCACCGACGCAATCGTCCGCGTCACGTCGACCGCGATCTGCGGTTCCGACCTCCATCTCTACACCGTCCTCGGCATGTTCCTCGAGGAGGGAGACATCCTGGGTCACGAGCCGATGGGGATCGTCGAGGAGGTCGGGCCCGACGTGCGTCACATCGGCCCAGGGGACCGCGTCGTGATTCCCTTCAACATCGTCTGCGGCCACTGCTTCATGTGCCACCTCGGCCTCTTCGCCCAGTGCGAGACGACCCAGGTGAAGGAGCAGGGCAAGGGCGCGGCGCTCTTCGGGTACACGAAGCTCTACGGCCAGGTTCCCGGCGGCCAGGCGGAGTACCTGCGCGTCCCGCAGGCGCACTTCGGGCCGATCAAGGTGCCGGAGGGGCCGCCCGACGAGCGCTTCCTCTACCTCTCCGACGTCCTGCCCACCGCGTGGCAGGCGGTGGAGTACGCGGACATTCCGGAGGGAGGCTCGGTCGGCGTCCTGGGTCTGGGCCCGATCGGACAGATGTGCGCGCGCATCGCGCGTCACCGCGGCGCCCGAGTCATAGCAGTCGACCTCGTGCCGGAGCGGCTCGCGCTGGCCGAGCGCCACGGGATCGAGACGCTGAGCATCGAGGAGAGCGACGACGTCGTCGCCGAGGCCCGGGAGTTGACCGAGGGACGCGGCCCTGACGCGGTCATCGACGCCGTCGGCATGGAGGCCCACGGGGCCCCGTTCAGCGAGTTCATGCAGAAGGCGACCGCGGTTCTCCCCGACAGGATCGGCGTCGCGCTGGCCGAGCGGGCCGGGGTCGACCGTCTGACCGCCCTGCACACCGCGATCAAGATGGTGCGGCGCGGCGGCACGATCTCGGTCATCGGCGTCTACGGAGGTCAGGCCGACCCGCTCCCGATGATGGATCTCTTCGACAAGGGGATCACGCTGCGGATGGGTCAGGCCCACGTGAAACGGTGGATCGACGACCTCATGCCGCTGCTCGACAGCGGCGATCCGCTGGGCACGGAGGACCTCGCCACGCACCGGCTGCCGCTCGAGCAGGCTCCGCACGGCTACGAGATCTTCCAGAAGAAGGAGGACGGGGCCGTCAAGGTCGTCCTCCAGCCGTGAGCCGCGGGACGCCCGGGGCCGCCGCGCCTAGGCCTCGGCGGGCTGCGCGCGGCGCCGTGCCATCTGGCCGGCCGTTGGGCGTTTCACGTCCCAGGCGAGCCCGAGCTTCTCGAGCCCCCGGATCACCCACCAGGAGACGTCGACCTGCCAGCGGTGGAGACCGTGGCGCGCCGAGCTCGGGAAAGCGTGGTGATTGTTGTGCCAGCCCTCGCCGAGGACGAGCACGGCGACGAGCCAGTTGTTGCGCGCCTCGTCGCGGGAGCGGTAGTCCTTGCGCCCGAACATGTGGCAGATCGAGTTCACGCTGAAGGTCGCATGCTGGTAGAGGAAGATGCGCAGGAGGC
>Ga0299907_10000683_pt1 | contig 17464 bp, 21 predicted proteins | sample RVTome_16_FD_198680 | JGI IMG/M metagenome (GOLD analysis project Ga0299907, IMG submission 198680) | Soil microbial communities from uranium-contaminated site in the Upper Colorado River Basin, Wyoming, United States - RVT152D67 (version 2) ...
TCACCACCCACCGTGCCGCTCGCCTCTCAGCCAACATCGGATGCGCTCAAGCGCCCACCGCCACTCAAGGGACCATATCCGCCGAGGCCGCGCGCACCGGAGTTCTTGCTCATGCAACGTCCGCACGACGGCACGACCGCGCTGTCGGCGGATCCGCGAACCAGAGCGGCCCGACTTCTGGGCGAGTCCATCCCCAAGCCGGGGTGGGACTGTCGATCGTCGCGTTGAGGTAGTCCGCCTGTCGCCCAGCCGGGACCCGCTCGTTCTGGCTGAGGATCGCGCCGTTGGCTATTCGGACGAGGTGTTCACGCCTGTCGCCCGGCTCGGTGCTCACCGAAGTCTTCGGCCTGCTCGCGGTAAGAGGGGGTGAGCTCGCTCCATCGGGTGCGCCAGTCAGCCCGCTCTCGTCCCGCGAGATGAGCAGCGAGGTCCTCGACATGTGCCTGCCACCCTGCCCCGTGCGCGGCGAGCTCGTCGAGGGGAAGTCCACGCTCCTCGACCGCCAGGGATGTCTGGTCGCCCTCGGCCACGAGTTCGGCCTCGATGACGGTCTGGTCTTTCTGCCCTGGCGACATGGTCACCCGGAGTCGCCGCGGAGGTTCGCACACGTCCACTCGGCCGGAGCCCTCCCAGCCGCTGGTGAAGTTCGCTTGGAATTCACCGCCGACGCGGAGGTCGCCCTCGACGTCGGCGATCCAGCGAGCCAGCCGCTGCGGCTCGGTGAGCGCCGACCAAAGGTCGTCGATGCCGGTGTCGTAGCGGTCCTCCATCCGGACGACGCCCGTGCCGTCCACGGATCGCAGCGTGCCCACGACGTGTTTGTCCGCTCGCGTGTCGTTGCTCATGTCCTTGTTCTCCTTGCTCTCTTCCCTCGTGCGACTTCGGTGTGGAGGGCATCGAGGCGCTGCTCCCACAGGGACCGGTAATGACCGAGCCATTCGTCGACCTGTGCGAGCGGCTCGGGACGCAGGCTGTACACGCGAAACTGCGCCTCCCGGCGCACATCGACGAGCCCAGCCTCACGCAGCACCCGCAGATGCCGCGAGACGCCCGGGCGAGCGATCGGGAGCAGCGCGGCCAGCTCACCCACTATGGCCGGACCGTCCTGGAGAGCGTCGAGCACGATCCGTCGGCTCTGGTCGGACAACGCCTGCAGCACAGCGTCCATAGTCTATGTGTAACAGACTTGGTACGTACCCGTCCAGTTACATAGTGCTGGCAGTTCCGAACCCGGCCGACTGGGCTTCGGTCTCATGAGACAAGGGCACGCAGCGCGGCAGTAGCGGATGGCCGCGTAGCTGCCCTACCAAGGGGGCTGCCTGTTGCTACGGACGAGCGCGATGACTGACTGACTCACTGAGCGTGCAGCATTCAGTCTGCAGGGGCTCGATCTGGCGTCGCCGCGATTGCGGACACCTCCACCATCGCACCGGGGACACCGAGTCCCGACACAATCGCCGCGCTGACGAGCGGAGGGGCCTTCGCGGAGCCAAGCGTGGCCGCTGCGGCGGCGTACGCCGCCTGCACGTCAACGCCCTCCACCAGCATCACCAATACGCTCACCAGATGCTCGATCCCCGCGCCGGCCGCCGCGAGAGCAGTCGCGAGGTTGGCCATCACCTGCCGAGTCTGCGCGGCCACGTCCGTGCCGCCGACGAGCTCGCCGTTCTGATCGACGGCGTTCTGGCCGCCGACGTACACCGTCGTGGCGCCAGGAGGGACGACAGCGACGTGGCTGAAGGCCGGGCTCGCGAAGAGTCCTTCGGGACGCAATAACTGGATCTCGGTCATGTCCAGGAGGCTAACCACGTCTCCGGACAGGATCTGTCCGGAGATTGCTTCGCCGACCGCGGATCTTGGTTCTGCCCGCCCCTAGGTTCGGCGCCGCTATCCATCCTTCTGATCGGCGGGAGTGATCCATCCTTCTGATCGGCGGCAGCCGCCGGGGTCAACGCTGGGTTGGGATCCCGCGGCGACGCGGCGCGGTTGGATGCCCGGAGCGCGGGCTTCCTCGCCACCACCGCACTGTGCAACGGCAGACGCGCGGACGGCGGCTACGTGCGTACGGTTGGAGTCCTCCGCATAACCTGGGCCTAAGACGACTGCCCGCTCATCGGCCACGACGCCGATCCGGCGCGAACGTTCTTCAGGGGTTGTGCGGTGTCAGCCGTCGTCTTGCGTTGGCATGCGTGGCGGATGTGCAGCTCATACCTGCACTGTCCCCTTCTGGGCGGGCCTGGCCAGGAAGTCGACGATGTCGTTGACGACGCGGATGGGCTGTGCCAAGTGGACGCCGTGGCCGACCGCCTTGTAGAGCACCAAGCGGGCGTCCGGAATGCCAGCGAGGATCACGTCCTGGTCACTGCTGACGAATGCGTCACGATCCCCCGAAATGAGCAGAGTCGGCGCCAGGATCCGGTCAGCCGGCATGTCAGCTTCGATCAACCCACGCAGCGTCTCCTTCCAGACGCGGGCGGGCACTTTGAGACTCTCGTCGATGAGTGTGTCGACTAACTCATCGGGCATCGATTCGGGCGACGTGCTGCGCACGAACTCCTCGACGAACCCACGGTCCAGCGGGTCTTCGAGGACAGAGATTGCCTGCCACATCGCGGCGACTCCCGGCTTGTCGGCGAGGGAGGCGGGGCTGCTGATGAGGACGAGAGCGGAGACACGATCGGGGTAGGTACTGGCGACGAGCTGGGAGACGAGACCGCCACTGGAAGAACCGACGAGGACGGCACGCCTGATTCCAACCACGTCCATGAACCCCACGATGTCGGCGGCGAAATCCTCGGCGAGATAGCCGTCTGCTGGCCGGTCGGCGTCGCCATGGCCCCGCTGGGTAGGTGCGTAGCCGTGCAACGACGCTGGAAGATGTCCCAGCACAACTTCGAAATACCGCCAAGACTCGACGTAGGCGTGCACGAACACGACCGGGGTGGCTGCCGGATTGCCCGTCACGCCGTAGGGAACCGTGAGCCCGTTCGCCAGAATGGCGGTGTTGACAGTGATACGGCCCATGAACGGTCTCTCAGTCCTCCACCAGCGGCGTCGACTCGCTCTCGTTGGTTGTGAGAGGACGCTACGCCCCACGCCCCACGCGCCACCGTCGGCTGACGTACGTCTCGATCAATGGAATCCGGCGGCTGTTCCGGTGGCCACCTCGAGCGCGGCGAACAGCGCGACCGAGGCCTCGCACTATCCTTGCGGGCAACATGCCTCTCTCGACCCTCCTCTTCACCTCGCTCCGCGACGACCCCGCCAAGGCAGAGGTGGTCTCGCACAAGCTGCTCGGCATGCCAACCATCGTCACCGTCTCGCCGCGTTCACTCGCCGCCGCCGTCGAGGTCACCGACCGCGCCTCCGGCGAGCGGTCCGTGCCGATGGAGGACGTCGAGGCCGGGTTGCGCGGCGCAGCCTAGGAGCGGTCCGATGCCACGCGATCCCAACATCCTCGACGCGTTCGATGTCTACACGGTCGTGGTCCTGCGGCGGCCGGGCGATGCGCCGGAGATGTCGGACGAGCAGCTCGACGCGCTCCAGGCACGCCACCTCGCCTACCGCGCCGAGCTGGGGCGACAGGGCTTGGTGGTCGTGAACGGGCCGTTCGACGAGCAGAGCGACCCGTCGTATCGCGGGATGTCGATCTTCGCCTGCGACGCTGCCCAGGCTGCACGGCTGTCGGACGGCGACCCATCCGTCGTGGTGGGGCGGCTCGCCTACGACGTGATGGAGTGGTGGGTCCGCGCCGGCTCGCTCGCCTTCCCGCTCACGGACCGCCCGGTCGGCGACCGCCGCTCGATGCCCGACGACTGACGCGTCACATCCCACGATCTCCCCACCCGGCGCGACATCGCGCCATGCAGCAGCTCCATCACTCCTTGATCTCGCTCCCCGAGCGCCTCACCCCGCACCTAGGAGGATCGCCGCGACACGACTACGGGTGGCTGGTCGCGTAGTCGATCGCGGCTATCGGTTCGCTGCACTGCCGGTAGGCCTCTCGGAGGCCCGCGGTGGCGGTCTGGCCTGATAAGGAAGAGGTCCCTGGTTCAAGTCCAGGTAGGCCCACCCGCTGCTGTCCAGGGGGATTCGTCACCGCGATCTGGCTGTGGCCGAGGACCTCTCCATGATCACTTGAGGCGGGGATGCCGGCCGTCCTAGGGCCATCCCGCGCCGGGGATGTCGACGTCGGCGAGGTAGATCCGCCCGGTGCGGCGGGCGAGCTGTTCTTCGACGTTGTCGGTGCCGGCCCACTCGGCCGCCAGCAGGAAGAGGGTCCGGCCGTCGGGTCCGCCGAGCATGCAGGCGAAGCAGCCGCGGTCGAGGCTGACCGTGTCGACAATCTCGCCGCCTGCCCGCACGCGCACGGCGTGCCGGTGGGGCACGTCGGCGTACCAGACCGCTGCATCGGCGTCGATGCAGATCCCGTCGGGCGCGCCGTCACCAAGGTCCGCCCACACCCGGCGGTTGGACAGGCCGCCGTCGTCGGCGATGTCGAACGCGGTGAGGCGTCCGCCGAACGACTCGGCGACGATCAAGGTGGCGTTGTCCGCAGTGACGGCCATGCCGTTGGGGAAGGCCAGGTCGCCCGCTACCCGGCCGACGGAACCATCCGGCGTGATGAGCGCGATGATGCCGCCGGTCGGCTCGCCGCCGCCGAGGAAGTCGAACTCGGTGCTGTTCACGTAGACGTTGCCGCGACCGTCGACGACGATCTCGTCGCAGCCCCCGTTGCACACGCCGCTCAGGTCGGCATGCACCACGAAGGAACCATCCGACTCGCGCCGCAGGAGCGTCTCGCCCGTGACCAGTAGGCGTCCGTCGGGCAGCCATGCGGTGGCCCAGCCCATGCCCGGCCGGCCCGGCGCGACGACCTCACAGTTCCCGTCGAGGTCGACAGCGAGGACCTCCTCGCAGCCCCAATGGGAGAACCACAGGCGACCGTCGTGCCAGCGGGGCGACTCGACATAGGCCAGCCCGTCGAGCAGGACCCGCGGCTCATGCAGCGGCATCATCCCCGCCTCCCCTCGAGCTCCGCCTGCAGCGTGGCCAGCGCGTCGCGCCAGTACGTCTTGCGGGCCTCGCGCTCGTCGGCGTCGGCCAGCTTCGAGTGCTCCACGACGACGGTCGACCTAGCAGGCCCCTTGGCCTCGACCGTGACAAGAAGTCGAGACCTGCCGTCGCCCACGTCGAACCGCGCGGTCTTCGGCTTCGACACCGTCCGCTCCGACAGCACCGCGTCGGGCAGCCACTCGGCTCGCCGCGACGGGTCGACGAACGCTGTGAACACCTGCTCTGCGCCGGCGGCAATGGTCTTCGATGCGGTGGCGACGAACCCGTCGCCACCGATCCGCTCGCCGACCGCCCGATTGCCGCGCGCGCGCTCGAAGCTCGTCGCGACGGCCTGGGCGTCCCACCCCACCACACCGGGCAGCTCGCCGACCCGCTGCACGATCTCGCTGTGGCCCATCGACTCGGCATCCCACGAGTCGAGCAAGTCGAGCCACTCCTCCCAGCCGCGGCCGGTGCGCTCGCGGATCCGCTCGTCCGAGCAGGCGAGCTGCGGAAGCGCCTCGTCGGCGGACCCGTCGTCGACGCCGGCGAGCAGCTGGGCCCGTGCCGCGGTGTAGCTCTCGCCGGTCTTGGCCATGCGGGCTCGGACGAGTCGCTTGAACGACTTCTGGACGGTCATCATGTTCCTCTCCACGGCCGGGGACCTCGCCACTCACGCTCGCGACGGCCCCCGCCGGAAAGGGACACATGATCGAACCGGCGTCCCGAGAGTTGGACTCCCTTTGCCCTCACCGACCGGTGGCGTGAGCACCGGAACGAGGGTTCGGCGATGAGACGTCGCCGTTCCGAAAACGGTACCACCGTCGGTCAGGGCGGGGTGAGACCATCGCCGGGCCCTCCGCCGTACGATCAGCGACGTGACGGACTGGGCCGCCGCAATCGGGCGCCATGGTGACGGCATAGGCACAAATTGGCGGCAACGCGCGACATTTGACAGGCCGACTCCTTGATCTTCGATGTGAGCGGGTGCGGCTGAGCCGGGTCGATGACCCACATGCGGGCTGATCAGGGGGAGGTGCAGGGAGCGGCGATGCCAGTGCCCACCACATACCCGATCGACTCAGCTCACGCGTCTATCGATGCCGTGCGGTACCTCGCGGGTGTCTTGACGGGTCGGTGACGAATCCCCTGTAGGCCGGGCAGCAGGATGAAACGAGTGGGAAGACGTGCAGAAGGAGTCACGGGCCGCGGACCCGACACCGACAACTGCGGCTGTGACCTCAACCGGCCGTCCAAGCCGTCACTCGGTCACACATCCCTGCCCGAGATCTGCGCTGATCGTCGCAGTGGACGGTTTTGCAGCCGTGAGCGGGGGTAGGGCCACTTCGTCCCCTCCGGAAGAGGCAGGCCGATGACTCCCAAACGTATCCTCCGATCACTGTTTATCGGCCTCATCGCGTTCCTCATTCCTGCCACCACGGCCGTCACCGTGCCGGCGTCCGCGGCGGCTACGCCTGTTCCAGATTCCATGGCCTCTCTCGGCGACTCCATCACCCGCGGCTTCAACGCGTGCGGTTGGTACGTCGACTGTACGAGCCGCTCGTGGTCGACCGGTAGCTACGGCCCGGTCAGCAGTCACTACCTGCGCATTGTCGCCGCGAATCCCGCGATGAGCGGTCATGCCTACAACGATGCGAGGAGCGGTGCCAGGGTCTCCGATCTGAACCGCCAGGCTCAGCTCGCGGTCTCGCAGAACGTCGAGTACGTCACGATCCTCATAGGCGCCAACGACGCCTGCACCTCGTCCGAATCGACGATGACGACGGTGGCCGCTTTCGAGTCCCGCTTCCGCACAGCGATGACGACCCTGGACAGCGGCCTGCCCCGCGCCCGCATCTTCGTGGCCAGCATCCCGGACATCAAGCGGCTCTGGTTCATCGGCAAGGACTCATTCGCAGCCCGCACGGCCTGGTACCTCGGAAGCATCTGTCAATCGATGCTCGCGAACCCTCGGTCGACCGCTTCCGCGGACGTTGCCCGGCGGGATCGTGTACAGCAGCGGGTGGTCGAGTTCAACGCCGTCCTCGCCAAGGTGTGCGGTGAGTACAAGCAATGTCGGTTCGACGGCAACGCGGTCTTCTCCTATCCGTTCACACTGAGCCTGGTGAGCAAGTGGGACTACTTCCACCCGAACACGGCCGGTGAGACCGTTCTCGCGGACGTGACCTACCGAGCCGGATACGGGTGGTGAGCCCGGCAGCGGCATGATGGCCGAGTGACGCCGGCAGCCAGCGCGCGCGTGAGGCGCGGACCAGACCGACATCACGACGACGGCCGTGACGATACGCGCTCGGGCGAGCGGTGCCGCCAGGTCTAGGACAGGGACGATTCGACGACCAGTGCCGCCTCGACGAGATCCTCGCCGAGGTAGATGCCGCGGACGTCTCTCCTGGCCGCCGGCGCGACGAAGGCATCGCCGGCGTAGAACCCTCGTACACCGGGGAGGGCGTCGGCGGCTGCGATCGCCTCGACCGCAGATCGACGCGTCACGCTCCGCTGCGCCGTCACGACGGCACCGATCGCTCCCAGGGCCTCGACCGTGGAGACAAGCGCCTCCGTTGGCGTCCTCGCCCCGAGCACCCGGCACGGCCAACCGCGCCGGGCCAGGATCACAGCGAATGATTCCAGCCCGATCGTGTGAAGGTCCTGAGGACCGCATGCGAGGACGATCGGGCGGGGGCGGAACGGCGGCGGTGCCAGGAACGCTTGCCGAGCCAGCCAGGAGCGCACGCCCTCGGTGGCGAGGTGCTCGCGCCCGACGTCGCACCGGCCGGCCTTCCACCGCGAGCCGATCTCCCGCATCGCCGGCAGGATTGCTCGGCGGATGGTCTCCTCGACGCCCAGCCGCTCGGTTGACGCGTCGAGGGCAGCTCGAAGTCGCGCGGTGTCGAGCGCCAGCGCAGCGTCGACGACCGGCTCAGCAGGGGACGCGTCCCCGGACCGAATCACGGCGTTCCGTACCAGTGCCACCGCATCTCTTGTGCTATGCCCCTTGGTCACCAGATCGCGCAGCGCGCGGAGCTGCTCGAACTCGATGTCGCCGTAGCGGCGGTGCAGGCCGTCGGTTCTCGGCGGCGCAGGAAACTCGTAGCGCCGCTCCCACGAGCGAATCGTGGGAACCGGGACACCCAGCAGCTTCGACACTGTTGCGATGCGCATCCCATCGGGATCGTCGCGGCTCGACCGTCTCGGCATGCGCCGATCATATGTGACCGTCGTACAGGAAGCAATGCAAACTGCATAGGTTTACGCATGGCTTTAAGTGCTGCGCCGACGCAGTCTTGTGGTGTCCGGAACGACCGGACAGGAGTGACCCGACCCAAGGAGTCCAGATGCGCAGAGCACCAATCCTCATCGCGACCGCAGCGGCATCCGTGCTGTTGCTCGCCGCGTGCGGCGATGACGACGAAGCGACGTCGTCCTCGTCCAGTCCAGCGACCGCAGAGGCGACGCCGCCGGCGGACGACAGCCCCGCGAGCTCCGAGACGATCACCGACATCGTCGCGGGCAACCCCGAGTTCTCGACCCTGCTTGCGGCGGTCGAGGCCGCGGGGCTCGCCGAGACGCTCTCGGGCGATGGCCCGTTCACCGTGTTCGCCCCAACCGACGCGGCGTTCGCCGAGCTGCCCGCGGAAACCCTCGAGGCGCTGCTTCAGCCGGCCAACCAGGACCAGCTGACCGCGATCCTGACCTACCATGTCGTGCCGGCCGAAGTCATGGCTGCCGACGTGGAGGCGGGCGAGGTGCCTACAGTCAACAGCGCGCCGTTCACCGTCGCGCTCGACGGGGGTGGGGTGGAGATCACTGACGGCCAGGGCAACCAGGCCAACGTGACCGAAACAGACATCGATGCGTCGAACGGCGTTGTCCACGTCATCGATTCCGTGCTCCTGCCGGCGGCGTAAGGACCATGGACGCCGCATCCCTGCACAGCACGCTGTTCGCCGGCGCGACCGACGCTGAGTTCGGCCGACGAATCGGACGCCTCCGGCTGTTCAACATTGCCATGGGAGTTGTCCACGCTGTGCAGGGAGCGGCGATCCTGGTGCTGGCCACCAGCTTCACCCTTCCGATCGTCACCCACGCGCTTACCGGCCCGCCAGGCTCACCCTCGGAGACGATCACGCTCTTCGATCTGCGGATCGCCTGGGCCGTTGCCGCGTTCCTGTTCATCTCAGCCATCGCTCACCTGGTGATCGCGTCGCCCGTGGCCTTCTCGAAGTACCAGCGCATGCTTCTGAATGGACGGAACTATTACCGCTGGGTCGAGTACTCGCTGAGCGCTTCTCTCATGGCGGTCCTGATCGCACTCTTGTCGGGCATCAGCGATGCGGCAGCGTTGATCGCCATCTTCGGCGTGAATGCTGCGATGATCTTTTTCGGTCTCCTTCAGGAGCGTTACGAGCGACCCGGTGGGAGCATGCTGCCTTTCTGGCTGGGCTGCGTGGTGGGTGTCTTCCCTTGGCTCTCGATCGGGATTTACCTGGCCGGCATAGGCACCGATGTCCAGGCCCCAGGATTTGTCTACGCGATCTTCATCTCGCTGTTTCTCTTCTTCATGTCCTTCGCCGTGGTTCAGTGGCTGCAGTACCGGCAGGTCGGGCCCTGGAGGGACTATCTGGTGGGTGAGAGAAGCTATGTCGTACTCAGCCTGGTCGCGAAATCAGCCCTTGCCTGGCAGGTCTTCGCCGGAACCCTTGCCAGTACCTGAAGGACTCAACGCTGGTTCCAGCGGTGTAATGCGATGAGCAGGTTCTGTATTCGATCCCAGTAGTCCGGCGCTCGGCGAGGTTGGCTCGGCTGCCAATAGACGGGACCTGCCTGGATGGGCGGTTCAGTGGTGCGGGCAGCCGGTGACCGGGGCGGACGAGTGCGTGCTGCTCGTACCGGCCCTCGCACCTGCGTGGCTTGTTCGTCGTAGGCCGCGCGCCGCTCAGGGTCGCGCAGCACGGCGTAGGCGGCGATGATCTGCTGCAGGGTCGCATCGGATCGAGCGGACTGGACGACCAGGCTGGTGCGGGTGTCCGGGTGGTGGCGGCGCAGCAGGACTCGGTAGGCGTGGCTGATCTCGGCCTGGGTCGCGTCGCGGCTCAGCCCCAGGACGGCGTAGAGGTCTGTTCCCGGTCGGCTCATGAATCACATCGGTCGTCAGTAGTGGTGGTGGTCCCAGCACCCGCAGCACCGGGACCACGTGTTCACACCACCTGTAGCCCACCCCTACCTGTCGGCGGATGGCCGGCGCCGAGGTGTCAGGTCTCTATGGCCTGCCGGTCCTCGCCCTTGCTGCTGATCTGGATCTTGTGGGGCTTGGCTCGCTCGGCCACCGGAATGCGCAGGGTGAGGACGCCGGCGTCGTAGGCGGCGGCGATGTTGTCGGTGTCGAGGTTGTCACCGAGGATCAGCTGGCGGCTGAAGACTCCGCGGGGCCGCTCGGCGGCGATCATTTCTGTATCGCCTTCACGAGCTGAGCGTTCGGCTTTGACAGTGACCACGTTGCGTTCGACGTCGAGGTCGATCGAGTCGGCGTTGACGCCGGGCAGGTCGAACTCGACCACAAAGGTGTCTTCCTCGCGCCAGGCGTCCATCGGCATGACGGCCGGGCGGGCAACGGTGCCACTGGTGCCGAAGACCTGCTGGGTGAGCCGGTCCAGTTCACGGAACGGGTCGGAGCGCATCAGCATCCTTCCACCTCCATCGTCATTAGTGCTGCTCCTTTCGGGCCACGAGACCACCGCGTGATCTGTGGCATGCGCCATAGATTTCATATAGCACTTGTGGCATCTTGGTGCAAGGGGTCAGGCCCGAACAGGAAGGGATGTGCCGCCGGTGCTTCCGTCCAACCCCGACCACGACCATGGCGTCTACGGCATCTCCGTCGCCGCGGAGCTGGTCGGCATGGGCATACAGACGCTGCGGCTGTACGAGGCCCGCGGCCTGCTCGAGCCGGCGCGCACCGAGGGCGGCACTCGGCGCTACAGCGCACGTGACCTCGACCGCCTTCGCCGCATCGGCGACCTGCTCGCGGCCGGGCTCAACCTCGCCGGCGTTGCCATGGTCCTGGACCTGGAGACGGAGAACACTCAGCTTCGCGCCGAGAAGCGGCAGCAGTGGCTGAAGACCGCACCGATCCGAGCGCGGAGATCACCCGGGCAGACCACCTCGGACACTGAATGAGGCCCAGGCGACATCAGGCCGGGTAGCCCGACCACTGCCGCCACCATCGCCGAGGTCAGATGGTTGCGACTTCGTCCGTTGGTCGGCCACTGATCGCGATCAGTGCTGCCCCGCCGATGAGCAGGGCGGCGAGCGAGAGCAGCAGGCCGGCGAATCCGAGCGGGAGTTCGGCTGCGAGCGGGCCCAAGGAGGCGCCGACGAATATCGCCAGGCCAGAAAGGCCGAGCGCACCGGCGCGCGTCGAGCCGCCGCGGCCACCGATCAGCGCAATCACCGAGGGCACGATGGTGGCGATGCCCGCGACGAAGACCACGCTGGTGATGACGAGGGCCCACAGCACAGATGCGGTCATGGCCTGTGCGGCGAGGCCCGCCGCCGCGAGTACGAAGCCGGCCACGGCGACTCGTGCGGCGCCGAGACGCCCCACGAGCCATCCGGCGACAGGGGCCAGCGCTATCGCTGGGAGCCCGGCGAGTCGCACCAGCAGCACGCTCGACTCGTCGAGTCCGAACTGGGTCTCCAACAGCGGACCGAGAGCGGCATACATGGCGACGAAGCTCAGCAGCACGGTGCAACATGCCGCGTAAGGCAGTGCGAGCTCGCGTCGGACGGCCAGTGCGCCGAGCTCCCGGTACTTCCGAGCCAAGCTCGCGGGCGGGCCGCTGCGGGCAGGTTCTACCAGAACCGTGGCCAGAGCGACCGTGGCCAAGGCGAACGCGGGTGCGGCCAGCGCGAACACCCAGCGCCAGCCGAGCGTCAGCGCCACCGCCTGTGCATAGACCTGCCCGACGATGCCGGCCACGAGGAAGGCGGTCGAGATGGCACCGATTCCGACCGACCGCCATCGCGGCGGGAGCGCCTCGCCCACGTACGCCAGCGCTGCCGCGGCGAAGCTTGCAGCCAACAACCCCTGCATGCTTCGCAGGAGCGCCATCATGGGCAGCGATGACGCGGCGGCCAGCGCGGCGGTGGCGATCGCCAGTGCCGCCATCCCGGGCACCAAGATCGCCTTGCGTCCGTAACGATCGGACAGCGGCCCGAAGACCAGAAATCCCAGCGCGTAGGCGAGGCTGTAGGCCGTGACCAGAGCAGCCGGGGCGCCGTCACCGCCGAGCGCCTCGCCCACCACGGGTGCGAGTGGAATGGCCAGGTAGAGCTGCATCAGAACCAGGAGGGCACAGCTCACCAGAACGGTGAGCGGGGCGAGGACGGGCGCTCGCACGCCACCGACCTCAGTATCGGCACCCCGCATCGGCTCGATCACCGCGAAGATCGCATCCGCCGTCGCCCCCGTCGATCATCGCAGCCGTACCGGCTCGTGAAAAGACGGCAGAAACAGGCGACCTCGGGACGAAGCTCCAGGTCAGGCGGTTCCGTACAGCTGCTCGAAGTTGCCGTGGAAGACGCGTTCCTTGAGTTCCTGGCTGACGTCCGCCCCCGCGATCTTGTAGTACTCGCCCCAGAAGTCGCTCCACGGCTCGTCGGAGGCGAACAACACCCGGTCCGCACCGACGCCTCGCTTCTCGATCTCGGTCAGCAACCACCGTGCACCGAAGCCGATCGCCCAGGTCGTGTCGGCGTACACCTGGTAGCCCTGCTCCACCCAGTCGAGGAAACGGGGAACAAGCTTGATGTGACCGCTGACACCGCCGCCGAAATGCACGATGTAGATCTTCACCCGCTTCCCGAACTCCTCGATCATCGGGACGAAGTTGTTGATGTCCGAGGTTCCGCCGGCGCTGGTGTGGAAATGGAACACCAGGTCGTGTTCCTCTGCGGCGTTGAAGCATGCCTCGGCGACCTCGCGGGTCTCGGCGTCCCAGGTCCCCGGGTCGGGGTTGCCGCCGAGCAGGAAGGTGGTCTTCAACGCCACGACACCCGACGCCCCGGCGCTTTCCAGGGTGCGCATCGTCATGTCGCGGTTCGGAGGCAGGAACGAGACCCACAGGCCACCACGCAGGCGGTCGTCTCGACCGACGGAGTCCAATACCAGGTCGTTGAGCGAGAACGGCTGTTCCTGAACCGGTATGCCGTAGTTGGGCAGGATCAGGCCACGCTCGAGGCCACGAGCGTCGAGGTGATCCCTGATGTAGTCGTCATGGCCCGCGAAGTCGTACACCGTGGGCTTGACCGGTTCGGCGAGGTTGTAGAACTTCCAGGCGGCAAGCTCGCCGATGTGGCTGTGGGCGTCGATGACGTGACCCTTGACGCGTTCGACCGAAGCCATCCTCAATTCCTCTCCGCGCACGACGACACTGCGCTGCCGGCCGGCGGTCGACAGGCAACGAACAGATGGCGGGCACGCGACCGAGGCCCTGTCCCCGGTCGCCTGCCGCCGCATCAGGATCTGGTCACACCGTCCAGGTCTGCATGATCAGCGCACCTGCGCGACGCGCGGTCAAGACAGAGTCGAGTACGTCGAGCGGGTTGATCGGCTTGACGCCCTCCATCATGTCGATCTCGCGCATCCCGTACAGGGCCGCTGCGGAGAATCGGCAGGCGTACACGTGGCCGCCCTCGTCCATGAACGTCTGCAGTTGCTTGTTGTATCCCAGGTTTCCTGGGAACGCCTCGTCGCCCACCTTGGGATATCCGCGGGTCGCGGCGGCCATCAGCGAGCCGGGGCCGTAGAGCACCAGGTGGGTGTCGAATCCTTTGCGGTTGATCCTGGTGGCGGTGAGCATGTTGACCAGGCCGACCGAGCCCTCGAAGGGCACCGTGTGCATCAGGATGAACGCCTTCTCACCCGGCTCGGCCTGGATGTCCTCGAAGACCTTGTCTTCGTAGTCGACGATCGCGTCGCCCTTCGTGACCCGCTCTCCAACGATCTGTGCCATGGTGCCGCTCCCTTTCTCGGGGTTCCCGTTTGTCGGATCTCGTGCGTGTGGCGACCTCGGCCCGGCTACACCCCCGGCTCCCGGCGCGAGGGCGGCTGGGCCCAGGACGCCCACTGCTGTCGATGGCTGCCGGGCATCGCGCGGAGCACTCGGCTCCGCAGCGTCCAGGGAAGAAGGCGGTACACGGGTGCGAACAGCCGCAGCCAGAAGAGCTCCTTGAGCCCTCGTGGTCGGAGCGGCAGGGGCGCTGCGTACCGCCGGCCGACCCGGTCCTGCGCGGCGACGAGCAGGTAGTGCTCGGCGTTGTCGCGCAGCCAGCGGGCAGCGGGCATCTCAGCCCGCCCGGGATGCGTTCTGGACGCCGTCCTGCGCCGCCAGCGCGATCGGTTCGTTGAGCGCGCCGATGGCCGGGGAGTACACGTTCTCCATGGCCGCGAGGTCGTTGAGGGTGAGGCCGAACTTCACCGCCGTGGCAAGGAAGTCCGCGCGCTCCTTGATGCCCTCCTGGCCGACCATCTGAGCGCCGATCAGGCGGAGTTGCCCTGGCTCGGCGAGTAGCTTGATCTTGATCGGTTTCACGCCCGGGTAGTAGCGGGCTCGGGAGATGCCCTCGGCCCGGCCGACGACGAAGGGCATACCCAGAGCCGTCGCGAGCGTCTCACCCAGGGAGGCCCCGCCGATGACCCACTTGCCGGCGGGCGTGCCCCACGGTACGTAGACCGGTTGGTACCGCTTGGTCCCGCCACCGGCGTTGAACCCGGCAACCTTTCCCTGCGCGTAAGCGTGGCTGCCGGTCAGCCCGGAGACGCCGACCCGGGTCAGCCCGTGGGGCAGTTCGGCACAGTCGCCGGCGGCGTACACGTCGGGAACGGACGTGGCCATGCGCTCGTCGACGATGAGGCCGCCCGTGGGGCCGGAGTTGAGCCCGGCCTGGGCGGCGAGTCTGATGTTCGGCTGCTTGTGGGTGCAGATCACGGCGAGGTCGGCGGGGATCTCACCGTCCGACGTGCCGACGCTGGACAGCGTCCGATCGCCGTTGAAGGACTTCAGGGTGGTGTTGAAGTGCAGGTTGACGCCCATCTCCAGCCAGGACTCCTGCACGGGAGCGATGATGTCGGGGTCCACCACGTCGGCCAGCGCCCATGGCTGCGGATCGACGAGGTGGGTCTCGATGCCCCGGTGTGCGAGCGCCGTGGTCATCTCCAGGCCGAGCGGCGTCGCGTGCACGACGACGGCGGACTTCACCGTGTCGAGGACCTTGTCCCACGTCATGGCCCGACGGATGTTCTTGACGTAGTACAGGCCGGCGAGGTCGCTTCCGGGCACACCGGGATCGCCGTAGTCGAATCCGGTCGCGATCACGAGCCGGTCCCAACGGACCTCGCCCTCGCCCACGACGTCGATCACCTTGCGTTTCAGGTCGATCGAGTTGACCCGGGTCTCGTAGTGGACGTCGATGCCCGCCTGGACGTAGGCCTCCTTCTGGGCCAGGAAGAGCCGCTCGAAGCTGTCGATCTCCTTGCCGTGCACGTACGGAATGCCGCATGGGCTGTATCCGACGTCCTCGAACTCTGTGTAGACGACGACCTCGTTGCGCGGATCCGCTGCCTTGACCCCGCCCGCCGCCCCGATCCCGGCGGCTCCGCCACCGACGACCAGGATCTTGTGCGGCACGAGCGCTCCCCTCAGGAACGAGTCGCTGCGAGGTCATTTAGTATCGGCAACGCCTAGTCACCATAGTATGACGCGAGGCAAAGTCAAGATTCCCTCCCACTGGGCGCAGCACAGGGATGTCGGCCTGTGGACGGGCGGACGCATTGTGTCGGTGACCGGCACTAGAATCGTACACATGTTCGAGATGCCGGGCTCTGAGTCTGACGGCCGTGATCGCACGGTCGGCGTACCGGATCTGGCTGGGCTGGAGCGGATGGTGCCGGGCGTCGAATTGGCGGGCGTGCTCGGGACCGTGGAACCGTCCGCCGTTACGGATGCGTATGACCTGGTCGAGCTGGTCGCCGCCTGCCGGCGGATCAAGGCGTGGGCGGATGGGATCGAGGTGCAGGCGGCGGCCGCGTTGGCCCGGCATCCGGTGTGTCATGCCCCGGAGGCGGCTCGGCATGGTTTCACCGCGGTTCGTGCCGCGGGCCAGTTGATCGCCCCACGGATCGGCGTGGCACCTTCCACCGGCGCGGACCGGGTGGCCACCGCCGTCCAGCTCGTCGACGAGCTGCCCGACACGGTCACGGCGTTGCACCGGGGTGAGATCGACTACCCGAAGGCGGCTGCGCTGGCGGTCGGGGTCCGGGAATTGGACCCGCCGGACGGGATGTCCGACCGCATCACCGGCGAGTCGATCACCCTGGACGGCATCCGCCGCGGTCTGGTCGCGTTGGTCGAGTCCCGGGTGTTGCCCAAGGCGGGTCGCCGGTCGCTGCGGCAGCACCGCGATGCGGTCGCCCGCGCCGTCGCCTCGGTGGCCCCCCGAACCGCCGAGCAGCGGCATGAGGAGGCGCGCTCGGAACGCCACGTCGCATTCTCGCCCGCGCCCGATGCGATGGCGTGGCTGAACATCTACGGGCCGGCAGAGGACGTCACTGCCATCCGGACCATGCTCGACGCCGCCGCCGACACGGCCGCCACCGAACCGGGCGAGGAGCGCACGACCGATCAACGACGGTTCGATGTGCTGGCCGCGCTGGCCTGGGCGTCGCTCGACAGCGGGCACCTGGGCGGCTGCGAGCACGGTCCCAAGCTCGGGCAGCGGCACGGGCGCGCCGCGGCCGTCGCGGTGACTGTGCCGCTGTCCACGCTGATCGGCATCGACGACACCCCCGGCGAGCTCGACGGTTACGGGCCGATCCCGGCGTCGGTGGCGCGGCGGATCGCCGCGGCCGGCATCTGGCGGCGGATCCTCACCGACCCCGCTTCGGGTGCGCTGCTCGACTACGGGCAGACCCGCTACACCCCGCCGCCGGATCTGATCGACCACGTCATCGCCCGCGATGGCAGCTGCAGGTTTCCGACCTGCTCGCAGCCGGCGCGACGCTGTCAGATCGACCACACCATCGCCGCCGGGACCCCCGGCTGGTCCACCAGCGCCGCCAACGCCGGACCACTGTCCGCGAGCTGCCACAACGGCAAAACCCACGCTGGCTGGCAACTCGACCAACCACAACCCGGCCACTTCCACTGGCGCGCACCCACCGGCCACCGATACCAGGTCCAACCCGAACCCGTCGGCCCCGTCATTGTGGGCCCGGAACCCGAACCACGAGGCGAGCCCCCACCCGACGACCCGCCGCCACACGATCCCGACATCCCGCCCTTCTGAATCTGGAGTCGGCGTCTGCCGTGCAATGCCGAGCGCGACGGAACGG
>Ga0299907_10000684_pt1 | contig 17462 bp, 17 predicted proteins | sample RVTome_16_FD_198680 | JGI IMG/M metagenome (GOLD analysis project Ga0299907, IMG submission 198680) | Soil microbial communities from uranium-contaminated site in the Upper Colorado River Basin, Wyoming, United States - RVT152D67 (version 2) ...
GAGATCGCCGCGAGACCGGGGGCGAGAGGGAGGATCTCGAGATCGCTGTATGCCAGGGTGCCGTGCGTGAACGAGCCCCCGACCTCGAGGAGGCTCGCGATGATCGCCTCCCTGGACTCGTACGTGACCCGGCCGTCCTCCATCCACCGGAAGCGCGGATCGTCGGCGTAGAACTGCGCGAGCCGATCCCAGTCCCCCGATTCGATCGCGGCCTCGAACCCCTCGAGCGTGGCCCGCACGCTGTCGGTGATGGCGGCCTGGCGCGCTTCGTCGAATACGTGCACGGGCGCGTCGGGACCGCAGCCCCACAGAGCCACGGGGAGCGCGAGCGCTGCCATCCAGCCCGCGCGCGGCGCCGACCCGCCGCGTGACGTCCCGCGCATGCGCGGCGATCCGTTCACTCGAGCCTCCCGAGATTCAAGCCCTCGATGATCTCTTCCGCGGTCTCCGCGGGCGAGAGCGCGGTCGTCTCGACGCGGAGCGAGCGGGCGTCCGCCGGAACGTCCAGATCGAACAGGACGCCTTCGCGGGCGAGCGCGCGCAGCGACTCTGCCGACGCGAGCTTCCCGAACCGCCGGCGCCCGGGTGATTCCACGCGGCGCGCGAGCGCCTCGGGCTCGCACCGCAGCTCCACGAACACCAGCTCCCCGCCCGCCCGTTCCACGGCGTCGCGCGCCCGACCGACGAACGTCTCGCCCACCGTCCGCTCGGCCGCGAACGTGAACACGAGCGACACCTCCTCCTCGGCCGCCCGACGGAACACGTCGAGCCAGATGTGCTCCCTGAGGTCCACGAACGCCGGCGATCCGAACTCGAACACCGCGCTCGCGAGGTCCACGGTGAGATGGTTGTGGAACAGGCGGTATCCGGTGCGGCTCGCGAGCTCCTCGCCGACCGTGAGCTTGCCCACGCCGGGCCATCCGTGCAGGAATACCAGGACCATTCAGGGCGTCCCCTCCGGGGCTCAGCTTCCGGGGAAGCCGTCCGCCGCCATGACCTCCCGCATCTGCTCGATGTGGCGCGCCGTGTGTTCGAGCACCAGTACGGCCCACACGCGCGCATCCATGTCGGCGCCCAGGTTCGGATTCGTGGCCACCCGGGTCCGCATGTCGTAGTCCACGCTCTGCAAGTAGCCCTCGAGCGCGGCCCGCGTCTCCGCGAACTTCTCGACGATCTCCGGGCCCTCCACGAGCGCGCCCGCCGGCCGGACCGGGTCGGGCGCCTCGAACTTCTGGCTCCGGTCGCGGAGCGCGGAGGTGATCTGGCCTTCGAGGGCCGCCGCCCGCGTGCGGGCCTCGTCGCTCGGATCGATCTCGCGCAGCCCTTCCGTCAGCACGCCGAGGACCCAGCGGTCGGTCAGCGCGACGTGCTCGGCCACCTCGGCGATGGACCAGCGCTCGGGCGCCTCCTTGAAGGTCCACTGTGCCGGCGAGAGCCCGGCCACCAGCTCGAGGAACGCGATCCGGTTCTGCTCGTAGCGCTCGAGCAGCTCCGGGGCGGAGGGGGTCTGGGCCGCCGCCGGGACGGGCAGGGCCGTCATCGCCGTCACGATCGCGGCCGCCAGAATGGCGCGTCTCATCATGCGGTTCCGTTCCTGTGGGTGGATCGGCACCGTCGCCTATCTGGTGGAGGCGAAGGCGTACACGACGGCGTACTGCACGCCCAGGGGGTCGGTCTCGACCCCGGCGACGTAGTCCGGGCCGATCTGGTACACCAGGACCGGGGGGACGGTCACGCCGCCGAGCAGCCGGCCCGTCCCGTCGAACACGTCGTACTCCGTCGGGAGCGCCGCGGTCGGATCGTCCGGATCGCGCTCCCCCCGATAGCGGCCCACCCACCAGCCTCCACGCCCATCCGCGTGGATCTGGACGATCGAGGGCTTCGTCCCGGGGAGATCGACATCGTCCAGCGTCGCCCCGGGGGCCATCTCCTCGGCGCGGGCCCGGAGACGCTCGAGCGCCGCCGCCCCCTCGGCATCGCTCACGGGATCCGCCTCGAGCTCGCGCGCGAACAGGCGGAGCGTGTCTCCCACGCGGTTCGTCACCACGATCCGGTACGAATCCCCCAGCCCGGCGGCGATCGTCCCCCCGGCCGAGACCGCGACCAGCGGCTGGGGGCTGAACGGCGCGTTCATGCCGAGGACGGTGCGATCGCCCTCGCGCGCGAACGTGCGGCGCGGGCGGTGCGTCACGACGAACACGGTGTCGGGTGCCGCGTCGGGCGCATACACCACCAGCCCGTACCGATCGGGCTCGTCGATGCCGGTCGAGGTGACGATCCGGTCGTAGACGCGACCGGCCGAGTCGCGCCAGAACGTCGTCCCATCGGAGAAGATGAAGAACGACCGCTCGAGCCGGAACGAGTCCTCGAAGGCGCCGTCGGGACCGAAGCGCGACACGCGCGCGAGCCGCGGATCGCGAACCCAGACCGATCCGTCCGCGCCCACCACGAGACCGTCGACGGCCTCGAACTCCCCCGGCCCTTCCCCCTGTCTCCCGAACGCGCGCAGGAACTCGCCGCCGGCCGAGAACACGCGGATCTCGAGCGCCACGCCGTCGGCCACGTACACCTCGCGGTCCGGGCCCACGGCCACGACGTCGACTTCGCCGAACACGTCGGGCCCCTCGCCATCCACGCGACCGATGCGGAGCGGCGCCTCCGAGAGCTCGGCGGCCGGGCGCGAGGCCGCCGGCGTCGACGCGAGGTTCACGATGCGGACCACGCCGTTCAGCGTGTCGACCGCGATGCCCTCGCCCACGCGCGCATCCGACGCGCAGGCGGCCAGGAGCCCGAGCGCCACGCAGCCGACCGGCGCCACTCGGCGTGCCGGCGCGCGGGCGACGAGCGAAGGGCGGAAGCGGGCTGTCGGGCGGTCCCGAGCCGCGTGCGCGGGCTCGGTCACGGCGGGTCTCCCGCGGGTCGTCTCACCCGGCGCCGAGCCCCAGCTCGGACGCGAGAAAGCCCTTCGTGTCCGCCGGACCCGTGATGCGGAGCCGGATCGGCCCCTCCTCCGGCTCCAACGCGAGCTCGAAGCGAAGGAACGGGCAGCACGCGCGCTCCGCGGCCACCCACGCCGCGATCTCGGTCGCGTCCGGCCCGCCCGGATCGAACCGGATCTCAAATCCGTCCGCGACCTCCGTGACGCCGGCGGCGCGCGACCACAGGTGGACGCACGCGTCGCGGCGGGCACGGTAGTCCGCGCCGGTGAGTCGGCAGGAGATCTCGATGGCTCCCCCTTCAGGCGGCGGCCCGGGTCGCGGCCCGCGTGCGGGCGCGCAGCGTCCCTCCGTACAGCGTGGCGGGCACGATGAGCGCCAGGAACACCACATGATACCACACGGGCGTCATGTCCCAGAACAGGATCTCGAAGACGAGCCCGAGCGCGAGCTGCAGGGCCGCGAGGGCCCGCACCGCTGGCACGGCGTGCGCGCCCGCGGCCCATGCGGTCACGCATCCGGCGAGCACGGAGAGCGCGCCGCCGAAGGCGATGTATCCGAGCAGGAATCCCGTATGCGTCAGGGGCCGGTCCGGCGCCAGCGTGTCCGGAAACGCCGCCTGGGCCGTGAGCGTGCCCAGGTTCCAGAGCACGGCCCACACCGCCGCGCCGGCCAGCACCGCGAGGATCGTTCGAGCTGTCTTCGCCATGACATCACTCCGCGAGATCACCGTGTTCGGGTCCCGTTCCGGGACGGACGAGCCGGACGCGACGCGAAGCCGCGGCGCTCCCGGCCCGAGGTGGACCGCGACAATATGTGATAGATTTATAACGTATGCAAGAGCGGCGGCCCACTACCCGGCCGGAGCTTGGTTCATTCGTAGTCGTAGTGGAGCGTCAAGGGGTACTCGCCGGCGTGTCCGGACTCGAACACGCCCCCGCCGACCAGCCCGAGGAGCTGTGCCGTCCCCGAGCCGGCCACCACCGAGAGCGTCTCCCGGGCGACGCCCTCCGTGTACGTCCCGATGCGCTGGAGGACAAAGCTCCCCGAGCGCTCCCCGAGCCGCCCCACGATGCGCTCGTGACCGACGAAGCTCGCCGAGCCGTCCTCGCGGTACATCATGAGGTACTCGGTGCGGCCCTCGCCCTCGAGGTCGCCTTCGTACGCGCGCACCACGCGCGCCCGGGTGAGCTTCCGCTCGCCCTCGCGCCCGTCGTACGCGTCCTCCTCCCAGGACTCGACCCGGAACGTCGTCGCGGCACTGTGGTTCACGGAGCGCTCCCTCCACACCGGGTTCCGTTCACTCGTGGTTCCGGGCGCTGCGGGGCGTCTCGACGGGCGCCCATCCTCGCGCTTCGCTTCGTCGCGGTCATGCGGGAAAGTAGAGACACACCCCCGACCACGTCATGTCGCCCCGGATCCGATTCGGCTCGGGGAGCTTCGCGAACAGGTTGAGGGGAAACGGAAGGCGCTTCAGACGCCCCGCGGCCTTCAAGATGGAATGGACGTCGGCCGGCTTCCATCCGTAGCGCGTGAAGAACTCCGGTCCTTCCTCCGGCGCGAACACGAGCGCGGTGGCGTCGCCCAGCGCGTCGCCCCAGCGCTTCCGGAGCATGCGCAGGAGCCCCGGCGAGGCGAGGTCGAGGGCCCACGCCTCGAACGTGCGCGGGACCCGGAGATCCTCGGCGAGCCACGCGACCTCGTCGCGCGACAGGTAGACCAGCAGGCCCTCGGTGAGGATGAGGGCCCGGCCGCCCGCATCGGCCAGCTCGCCGAAGAACCGCTGGCGCACCGGGCGATCGGCCACGTCGAGGGGCACGCGCCGCAGCCGGCAGCGCGGCACCACGTCCGCGAGCGCCTCCTCCTTGTAGCGGATGAGCCCGGGGAGGTCGACCTCGACCCAGCGCAGCGAGCTCGGCAGGCTCATCCGATACGGCCGCGTGTCCAGACCCGCCGCGAGGTTGACGACGGTGTCGATCCCGGAATCGATCTGGTCGATGATGAGCTGATCGAAGAGGAACGTGCGGGTGACGAACGGCCAGTCGTTCCTGGCGTCGGGGGCGAGGCGGGCCGCGATCCGCTCGCCCCGCTCGCCGGCCAGCTCGCGGGACAGCGGGTCGCGGAACAGGGCATCCGGGCGATCGGTCTCCCGCGCCCGGTACATCGCCATCCAGAGGGCCGTGTCGGAGACATGGCGAAGCGGCGAGGCCGCCTGTTCCATCATGGCCGTCGCTCTCGGCTGCGGTCGATCACGCCGAAGCGGCGCGCGGGCTCGATGTTCGCCGGCCGCGAGACGCGCCACCCGAAACGTCGCTCCCGGGCGAGCCGCCGCGCAACGGGCCCTGGCGGCCGTTCGCTGCATCGGCCGCGGCAGGTCAGTACGTCCGCCAGGTCCCCGGCGTGACGAGCTCGAGGAGGTGGCCCTCGGGATCGCGGAAGTAGAGGCTCCGTCCCCCGCGGTCCCAGTCCATCGTGCTCTCGATCTCGACGCCGTGGGTCGCGAGCCAGGCCTCCCAGGTCTCCAGCGCTCCGGCGGGCACCGCGAACGCGAAGTGCGGATCGCCCTGCCCGTCATGCGGCGGCAGGACTCCGTTGGGCGTATCGATGGGCTCGGTGGACGCGCCGCGCTCGAACACGAGGAGGACGCCGCTCCCCTCCACATCGAGCGCCACGAGGCGGCGATCCGAGACGAGACGCCGGAACCCGAGCACGCGCTCGTAGAACGCCGCCGTCCCCTCCACGTCATCGGCGTAGATCCCGAACTCGAGCATGCGCTCCAGCGGTGGCCTGTCCATGCTCCCGAGTCTAGCCGCCGGTGGCGCGGGACGCGCGTCGCCCGGCGGCGGGCTCACGTGAGGTACCGCTTCACGTAGCGGGCGAGCGCCGCCTCGTGCACCCGCCGGTTCACGCGCTTGAGCGCGCGGCCGTGCGGGGTCGCAGGATCGGCATCGACCCAATCGGCCAGCGGATCGATGACCCAGTCGAGCGCCGTGGCGCGCGACCACACCCGGAGCCGCGTCAGCTCCGCGCCGGACAGCGCGCGCGGGATGAGGTCGGAGCGCTCGATCGCGACCCGCCGGTCCCGGCGCCCGGGTCCGAGCAGGATGGCCCAGTCCAGCACGGGGTCGCCCAGCCCGAGGTCGTCCCAATCCACCACGCGGACGCTCGAGTCGGCGGTGACGATCAGGTTGTCGAGCCACGGGTCGCCGTGCGTCGGCGCGTCGGCCGGCTCGTCGAACGCCCGACACGACGAGACCAGCCGATCGAGCTCCGCGGCCTGGTCCCCGAGGAGCCGCAGACGGTCCTCGTCCACGAACGGCGGCGGCTGCGCGGCGATTCCCTTCAGATCCTCGACGAACCGCTCGTGGAGCGTGTCCCGGAAGAGCGCCGCGCACGTGCGCGACGGATCGAACGCCACCGACAGATCGCGTCGGAGCGTCTCATCGTCGTGGAGGCGGGCGAGGACCGTCGCGACGCGGACGAAGAGATCGCGCCCGGCCCTGCGCGGGGGCGACCCTTCGATCCACTCGAACAGGATCCCCGCGAACGGCGTCCCCTCGACATCGACCCACGCGAGCGCGCGCGGCGCGCGGTAGCGGGTCTCGAGCCGCTCGCCCCAGCGGTGCCAGCGCCCGAGTCCGGCCCGGATCGACGGATCGGACGCCAGCTTGAGGAACCAGCGCCGGGCGCCCGCGCGCACCTCGAACGAGCGGTTCATGAACCCGCCCCAGTTGGGCACCGGCGTGATCCGCGCGTTCGACGGCGAGAAACGCGCGGCCGGGACGGCCGCGGCGAGCGCCCCGCGGATCCGTCCCGCATCGATCGGCTCCGGACCGGCGTCTCCTCCGGTCAGGGTGCCGGACCGACCCCGCGCGGCTCCACGAGGGCCGCCCGGTCACGGGTGTCGCGCTGCGCGAGGATCCTGCCCTCGCGCACGTGCGTGATCGAGGCGCCCGGCCGCGAGATCGCCCTTCCGGACGCGAGCGGGTTCAGGACGTCTGCGGTCATCGCGCCTCCACGTCGCTCACGATCCCGGCGCTCGCGGCCAATCGTTCGCGCGCAGATCCGGCGCCAGGAGCACCTGCTGGAGGATGCGCTCAAGGTCCTCCTCCCGGTACGGCGTGCCGCGCAGGATCACGGCCGAGATCCGACGCGTGTTCCGGATGTCCGCGCGCGGGTCCGCGTCCAGGAGGACGAGGTCCGCCACCTTCCCCTCCTCCACGGTGCCCACGGAATCGGCGAGCCGCAGGAACTCGGCCGACTTCCGGGTCGCCCGCACGAGCGCCTCGGTGGGCGTCATCCCGACCGAGTCCACGAACAGGGCGAGCTCGTCGTGGAGCGCCCAGCCCGGGAAGATGTTGATGACGGCCACATCCGAGCCGGGGAGGATGTCCACGCCGGCCTCGTGCATCTCGCGCAGGTTGCGGAGTCCGCTCGAGTAGAGGTCCCGGAACAGCCCCTGGTTCGCGTCGTCTGCCTCGAGCGCCTGCTCCCTCCAGTCGAGCTCGAGGTATCGCGACACGTACCGCCGGCGCGGGTCGACCTCGCCCAGCGAGTCGGCCGCGATCGCCTCCAGGCCGGCGCGGCCGGGGAGCACCGCCGCGAACGTGACGAGGGTGGGGACGAGTCGGATCCCGGCCGCCGCGAAGTCCCGCCACACCGCCATGCGCTCCACGCCGCTCAGGCTGTCCAGGGTGGGATAGAGAGAATGCGCGATCCCGTCCTGCCCCGCCTCGAGGATCGTCTCCGGCGCGATGCCGAACGTGTGGCCGACCAGGGGAAGACCGTTCCGCTCCGTCGCGGCGCCCAGCGCGAGGTAGGTGGCCCGGTCGGTCACCGTGCGGATCTTGATGAAGTCGAGCTCGAGCCTCGCGAGGGAGTCGACGACCCGGTCGGCCTCGGCCGGCGTGCCGACCGGGATCCTCGTGCGCTCGACGGGCTCGACCATGTCGGCGACCGGCGTCCCCCGCATGCGCTCGACGTTCCTCACCGACTCGAGGTACGGTCCGGCGATGCGCATGCGCGGGCCCAGCCTCTCCCCCTCCCGGATCTCTCTCCGCCAGGCGAGGAGCTCCGCGTGATCTCCCCCCATGTCGCGGATCGTCGTGACGCCGTGCACCACGTACAGCCCGAGCGCCGACGCGCGGGTCTTGGACGTGTGGGCGTGCATCTCGAACAGCCCCGGGATCAGGTAGCGGCCGGTGCCGTCGATGACGTCGGCGCTGCCGGGAATCGACTCGTCGGGCGCGGCCGCCGGCACGCCGGGATCGCCGGGGGTCGTGGCGCCCGGGGTCCCGCGCACGGACGAGATGCGGCCGTCCTCGACGATCACGGTCGCCCCGGTAAGCACCTCCCCCCCGGGTGTCATGGGGAGCACCGTCACGTTCCGGATCACCACGGCGCGGGCGCCGGAATCGGGTCGGGGGGCGCACGCGGGCGCGAGGAGCGCGCCCAGGACGACGACGATCCCGCGCGTGTTCGTAATGCGTCGCATGCGACGATCCTCCATCTTCGGGCTGGAATCGGGGTCTCGGGCCCGCCCGGGCCGGATCCCGGCTCCGCATCCCCGGACGATGGCCCCGCGCCCGCGGTTTCGGGATCGGTCCGGCGTCCGGCGGAACCCGTCCCGCCGGAACCGCGGCCGCTCGGGGCGACGGGCGCTCCCTTGACACCATGCGGGCTGGATGCTAAACAATTAGCAGGCTGCTAATCCCCTAGCAACGTCGTCCGGGGGGCGCGGTGTCGCTGGCAGCATACCGAACGAGGGGGACGGACCGCATGGTGGAACCGCTTCAGCACAGGCTCAGCCGCCGCGAGCGGCAGATCATGGACGCGCTCTTCCGGCGGGGCGAGGCCAGCGCCGCGGACGTCCAGGAGGATCTCCCGAATCCGCCCAGCTATTCCGCGGTACGCGCGCACCTGCGCATCCTGGAAGGGAAGGGCCACATCACGCACGAGCAGGAGGGGCCGCGCTACGTCTACCGGCCGGCCCTGGCCAAGGACAAGGCGAAGCGCACGGCGCTCCGCCACCTGGTGGACACGTTCTTCAACGGCTCGGCGGAGCAGACGATGGCCGCCCTGCTGGACGACGACGCATCCCGCCTTTCGGAGTCCGAGCTCGGGCGTCTCTCGAAGCTGATCGAAGACGCGCGCGAGCGCGAAGCACCCGAGGAGGACGATTCATGAGCGCGTGGTTCGAGTGGCTCGACGGCGCCGCGGGCGCCTGGATCCCGTTCGCGATGGACATCGCGCTCAAGAGCGCGGTGGTGCTCCTCGCCGCCTTCGGGGTGACGCAGGCGCTCAGAGACGCATCGGCCTCGCTCCGCCACCACGTGTGGACGCTCGCGTTCGCGGCCGTGCTCGTCCTTCCGATGCTGGCGGGGTCCCTTCCCGCCTGGCGCGTGGCGGTGCCCGGTTGGGCCGGCCCCGCCCCGGCGACCGCGCCCGCGGCGGACCCGGACGCGCCGCGGACGGCGGAGGGCCGGAGCGCCGCCGCCCTCGACGCGCGGGATGGACGGACCCGCCAAGGCGGCGCCCTCGAGTCGGCGGGGACCCCTGTGGCGAGGACGGACGAGGGCGGCGCGCCCGGACGGGAGCCGGCCGGAACCGGGCTGCCGGCGCGGTCCGTGTGGAAGATCGGCCTCGCCGTGTGGCTCGCCGGCGCGCTCCTCTTCCTCTCGCGTCTGGCGGTCGGCGTGCTGTCGGCGTGGTGGACGAGCCGCGTGGCGACCCCGATCGAGGATCCGGAGTGGAACGCGACGATCGCGGAGCTCAAGGATGGACTGGGGATCCGCGGGGAGATCCGCGTGCTCCGCAGCGCCTGGGTGGGCACCCCCCTGGCGTGGGGCCTCCTGCGGCCCGCCCTGCTTCTCCCGGAGGACGCGCTCGGCTGGTCCGCGGACCGACGCCGCGCGGTGGCCCTGCACGAGCTCGCGCACGTGAAAAGACGCGATTGCCTCGTCCATCTCCTGGCGCAGGCGACCCGAGCGGTCCACTGGCTGAACCCCCTGGCCTGGCTCGGCGCGAAGCGCATCCGCGCCGAGCGTGAGCGCGCCTGCGACGACATGGTGCTCACGGCGGGGACACGGAGCGCGGACTACGCCAGGCTGCTGCTCGACGTGGCCCGCTCGCGCGGCGATCGGCGCCTCTCGTGGGCGGCCGTGTCGATGGCCCGTCCGTCGGAGCTCGAGGGGCGCCTGCTCGCGATCCTCGACCCGGCGCGTGACCGGCGCGGTCTCGGGCGTGCGGGATCGCTCGTCGCGTGTCTCGCCGTCGTGGCGATGGTGGTTCCGTTGGCCGCGTTCCAGGCGATCCCGGCCGCGCCCGGGAGCGCGGCGGCGCCGTCCGGGGAGATCGACCCGCCCTCCGCGGAAGGGCTTGTCGAGCGCGCGGCGGTCCGGGCCGTCCCGGACCGGTTCTCGCCGCCGTCCGCCTCGGCCGATACGACCGAAGAGCGGCTCGTGGCCATCATGGCGCGCGCCCTCCAGAACGAGCGCCCCGATTTCCGCGCCCAGGCCGCGCACACTCTCGGGAACATGGGGTCGACGCTCGGCGTCGCGCCCCTGAGCGCGGCGATCGAGGACGAGAGCCCGAAGGTGCGGAGCCAGGCGGCCTGGGCCCTCGGGACGATCGAGAGCCCGGATGGCGTCCCCGCGCTCGGCATCGCGATCCGCGATGAGAATGCCGAGGTGCGCAGCCAGGCCGCCTGGGCGCTCGGCATGATCGAAAGCGCCGACGGCGTCCCCGCGCTCGGCATCGCGGTCCGCGACGAGAATGCCGAGGTGCGCAGCCAGGCCGCCTGGGCGCTCGGCATGATCGAGAGCTCGGACGGCGTCGCGCCGCTCCTGACCGCCCTCGAGGACGAGTCGACGAGCGTACGCAGCCAGGCCGCCTGGGCGCTCGGCATGATCGAGAGCTCGGAGGGGGTCCAGGGCCTGATCGCGACCCTGCGCGCCGATGCCTCGGCAGAAGTCCGGAGCCAGGCCGCGTGGGCGCTCGGCATGATCGAGGATCGCTCGGCGGCCGAGGCGCTGGTCGACGCGCTCGAGGACGAAAGCGAGGAGGTCGCCCGGCAGGCCATGTGGGCCCTGGGAATGGTCATCGGGTAGCCCGCCCGCTTCGGGGCTCCCCGCCCGGGGATCGAGACGCGAGCCCGGACCCGGACCGCACGCGAGACGGTGTGCGGTCCGCCGGGCGCGCGCCGACGAAGTCGAGCGCGGCCCGAGCGATCGGGCGTTTTTCGAGACCGTGAGTGCTAAATTCCTGCCACCTTCGCGTGAAGAGGGGAAGCATGCGACCGAGAACAAGCTCGTGGATCGGGTTCGCCGGGTTGTGCGTGGGGACGATCGCCGTGCTCGCGCCGGGACTCGCGCAGGAGCGCCCCGCGCCCGAGCCGCCCGCCGGGCAGGAGCAGGACGTCGACGCCCTCATCCGCCAGCTCGCCTCCACGAACGCGACGGAGCGGGCGACGGCGGCGTGCTGGCTCGGCCGCCTGCGCTCCGCCGATGTCCGCCGCGCCCGGGATGAGCTCCTGGCCCTCCTCACGGACGGCACCGAGGTGGAGGGCCGCCTGTGCCGGGACGAGCACCAGCGCTGGAACGCGGGACGCCGGGAGGAGAGCTCGCCGGGCCGCGAGGCGGCGATCGCGCTCGAAGAGCTGGGGACCGAGGTCCTCGAGCCGCTCCTCGACGTCCTCGACGGAGAGGACGCCATGGGGCGCGAGAACGCCGCTTTCGCGCTCGGGCTCGTGGAGAGCCCGACCGCCATCGCGCCCCTGGCCCGCGCGCTGGAGCGCGACGGGACTCCCGCGGTGCGCGCCCGCGCGGCGTGGGCCCTCGGCATGATCGAGAGCCGCGAGTCGGTCGCCGGGCTCTCGCGCGCGGTCCGCGACGATGACGACGCGCAAACCCGGAGCGAGGCCGCGTGGGCCCTCGGCATGATCGAGGACGTCGAGGGCGTGCCCGCCCTCAACATCGCCATCGAGGATCAGGACCCCGAAGTACGGGCCCAGGCGGCGTGGGGGCTGGGCATGATCGAGCACCGCGACGGCGTGGCGGGCTTGCGGACCGCCGTGCGCGACTCCGACGCCAGGGTCCGCGCCCAGGCCGCCTGGGCCCTGGGGATGATCGAGCACCCCGCCGGCGTCATGCCCCTCTCGCAGGCGATGGAGGACGAGAGCGCGGATGTGCGCAGCCAGGCCGCCTGGGGACTCGGGATGATCGAGCATGCGAGCGGCGTGCCCGCCCTGCTCGAGGGGCTGCGCGACGAGGACGCCGAGGTGCGCTCGCAGTCGGCGTGGGGGCTCGGGATGATCGAGTCGCGCGACGGGACGTCGGGGCTCATCGAAGCGCTCCGCGATCTCGATGCCGAGGTCCGGGCCCAGTCGGCGTGGGCGCTCGGCATGATCGAGGATCCGTCCGCCGCCGAGGCGCTCATGGACGCCCTCGACGACGAGGATCCGAAGGTGCGGGAGCAGGCGATGTGGGCGCTCGGGATGGTGATGCGCTCGGGCGGCTTCGATCGGGTGGACCGCCGCGAGCTCGCGGCGGCCCTCCGACGGGCGCTGGCCCGGGACCCCTGAGCCGCCGCTCAGACCGTGAGAAGCACCAGCACGAGGACGACCGACGCCACGAAGATCCAGCGCGCGATGGTCGCGCGCGGGTGCGCCACGCCCCCGAAGCCCTGCGACGCGGCGATGAGGGCGAGGCCGGCCGCGATCGTAATGGTCAATGGCCCCTGGATGGCCATGGTTTCGTCTCGTCCGCTGAGGGTTCCGCTCGCCCCCTGAAGCTCCGCCCGTTTCGACGCGATGCCTTCACGCCCGCGTCACGGGGGTGAATCGTCCCGGTTCCGGATTCACGGGGCGCGATCCGCGCCCCCGCGGTGGCACGAGCGCAAACGGAATACCTCCCTTGGCCGCGCGACGACGGGGGGGCGCGCCGCGTCCGAACGCGGCCGATTTACCGCACGGCGCCTGGATCGCCGCCCTGTCCCCGCGGCGGGCCGGGGGGCGTGCGGACGGCGGCGCGCGGGCGCGCGCCGGGGCGACCGTGTTTCGTCCCCGACCCGGACGAAACGGGACCTGCCGGCGGGCAGGCGACCCCCGCGTGCTCGCGGCTCGTTCAGATCCCGCTCGAACGAAAGAAAACGCCCTCCGGATGGGCGCAATGGCCACCATACATCTCGTGTATCGACAATGATTTACGTGTCCACGCGTCGTGGCCCGATCGATGCGCTGGCTACGCGGGTGGCCGGGGCGACACCGACCCGGACCCGGGACGCCGCGGACCGGAACCACCCCATACCCGCACGCGAGACATGCCATGACGCCGAACGACACCAACGGACCCGGACCGCCGCTCCCCGGAACGAATGGCGATGCCGACGAGCGGCCGCCCGATCCGCTGCGACGCGTGATCGCGGCCTTCCGGGATCGGCGCGCGCTGCTGCGCGCCCGGCGAGAGGCGGAGTCGCTCGGCTGCGAGGAGTCGGACATCTGCGTCTTCCCGCCCCCGCGCAGCCCGTCCGCCCGCTTCGAGGTCATGCGACGGCTGCGCGAGCGCATGATCGAGCCCGACGGGTCGAAACGAGGCGGGGTGTTCGACCGCTGCATGTCGCTTCTCAAGCGGGAGTTCGTGCTCGTGCTCGTCGACACGGGGTCCGTGACGGACCGGTCGTGCCTCGAGGAGACGTTCGCCGAGCACGGCGGGGTCATCCTGGGCGACAATGGCCAGGTGTTCCCGGATCCCGACGCCGTCGACGAGGAGGAGACGGAGGACCCGCGGCTACGGGCAGCGGAGCGCGAGGACGGGTGATTCCGCTCCCTCGCTGGTGAGCACCATCGTCGTGGCATCGAGGAAGGCGATCGCCTCGCCCTGGGACTGAGCCTCTCCCACCGGGCAGACCTGCGGGGCGCGCGACAGATCCTCCGCCGCGAACACGTACACATCGGCCAGCGTGCGCACCGCGAGGCTGCGGCCATCCGGGGACAGGGCCGCCCCGGTCACGCTCCCCCCGGCACGCCGCACGTCGATGGGGAGCGGCGTCACGAGACGGGCTTCACGCACGCCGTCTCCGCCCCCGGTGAACGCGTCCGGGGCGAGCTCGTACACCCGGGCGTCGCCGTCCATTCCCTTCGACACGATCAGCGCCCGTCCATCGCTCCCGATGGCCAGCGCCTCGGCATCCGTCGCGCCCTCCGGATACCGGAAGGCGACCGTGACGAGCGGCGCGATCTCCATCGCGTCCTCCAGCCGTTCCGGCTCCGGGACCACGAGGATGCGGACGCTCTCGCGCGTCGCGTCGTTGTCCCCGATGTCGGCGATGAAGAGACAGTCGCCACGCGCTCCGCCGCCCGGACACGGACCGCGCGCGAGGTCTTCCCAATCGACCGCTTCCGCGCCCACCACCCCGACGCTCGCGCGTCGGGCGCCGCCGTCGACGGAGATCGCGTAGAGCACCCCCTCGCCGCCGTCGTTGTGCGTCCACAGCACATCGGCGTGCGCTTCGCTCGGGGCGACGCCCGAGCTCTCGGACACGCGGGCCGGCAGCCGGCCGAGGACGGTCGCCCGTCCACCGGCGTCCCGGGACGCACCTCCCGGCGCGCCGGCCGCGCTCCCCCCGCCCGCACGCTCCCTGAGCGCCTCCCCGCCGGATGCAAGCGCGGCGGACAGGAGCACCACGAGGGCGAACAGGGTCGCGGCCACGATCCCGACGTGGAGTATGGTGGTCCGATTGGCATGGTGTCTCGGTGACATTCGCATCGCCTCAGAACATGAAGCCCAGATCCACGTACAGCGCCCCCGATCCGCCTCTTCCCCGCATGTACGTGAGGCTGATGGTGCGCTCGAGCTCCCGGACGTTGATCCATATCCCGCCGCCGAACGCGGGATGCCACCTGTCGGACTCCTCCCCGCCGAGCCATACGCGGCCCACGGCGGCCATGCCGTGCACGCCCACGTCGAGATCGGCGACGACGTGGACGGGCGCGACGCGCCACCTGAGCAGCGCGGCCCCCGACACGGCGCTCTCGCCGAGGAACCGCCGCCTCACGTAGCCCGGCAGCGTGCGGGAGCCGCCGAGGAAAGGCAGCTCGGCGAACGGAGCCCGACCCCACACGTGCTCGCCGGTCAGCCGCATGTGCAGGGTCGGCTCGCCGGGGAGCGCCGCCGACACGTACGTGCGGGCCTCGCCACGCAGCCCGGCGTACGGATCCTCCACCTCGATCAGGGCCGGATATGCGCGCCCATCCACCTGGAAGACGAGCCCGCGCGTCGGGAGGTCGTAGCTGTCCCGCGTGTCGTAGCGGAGGCGGGCACGCGCCCCGATCTGGTGGAATCGATCGGTGCCGTACGCGCCGAGCGTGTCGAACACCGTGCCTTCCCCGTGGATCGGGCCCTGGAACGTGGCCGCCGGTCCGAACGAGGCCTCGAACACGGAATCGGCCGACCAGCGCCCGCGCAGCCACACGCTCGCGTGGTTGCGGTGCGCGCGGTAGAAGGCCTCGGCGCCCGTCACCGTCGTCTCGTTCCCGAGGCCGTGGAACCAGGTCGGCTCCTGCGTCGCCCAGTCCAGGTTGAGCGCACCCCACCAGCCGCGATCCCCGAAGGGTCGCTCGAACTCGACGTCGCCGATCCATTCGTCCGGCGCGAACCCGGAGAGCACGGACACCGAGTACTTGCTGCGGTACGGAGCGCGGCCGAAGCCGTAGCCGTAGCGGGCGATCCCGAGCCCCGCGTAGAGGCCGAGGTCGGAGTCGTAGCGCAGCTCGGGCTTCGGCACCAGCGAGTAGCCCCAGTCACGGCGCTGCCACGAGAAGTACGGGGGAGGCGGCGGTTCGTCCTGCCCGTCGAACGGCGACTCGGTCAGGTACGCCGCGGGGCCGAGCGAGAAGCGGTTGTCCCCCCCGTGGTCGTACACGTGGAGCCGGTCCCCATCCGCGGTTTCGTCCTCGTACCGATCGTCCCCCTCCCCTCCGACGATCCGGAGGTCGATCGGGAGCTCGTGTCCGCGCGCCACGACCACGTTGCCGCCACCGCCGAGATACACGCGGACCTCGCGCGTCTCGTCGGCCCGGAAATCGCGCTCGTACATGACGAGGCTGTCCTCGGCCGGGGAGAGGAGGCGCACGCGCATCATCGAGTCGCCCCGCGCCTCCACGACGAGGACCTCGGGCTCGCGGCTCCCGAACACGTTCACTTCGCGCGCCAGGAGCTCGTAGAAGCGGACGGCCACCGTGTCCAGCGCATCGCGGCGCGCCGTGAGGGCGCCGGCCAGCCGCTCGCCGATCCGCTCGCGATAGGCCGCCGGCAGGGCTCCGACCGCGCGCTGGATGGCATCGTCATCGAGGCGTTCCCGGAGCTCCCGGGCCACGTCGATGAACTCCGCGCGGGCGAGCGGCGGGAGCCAGCGGCGATCCATGCCCTGCGCGCTCCAGTGGAGTCGGAACGCGTCCGGCGGATCGTCCGAGAAGCCGATGTACTTGGGGGAGTAGACCCGGGTGAGCCGGGAGACCAGTCCGTCGATCCGCGCGAGGGCCCAGTCGCGGTCCCGGGGGATCGGATCCCAGCGCGTGCGTTCGCCCTCGTCGAACGCGGCCCAGCGCCACTGGTCCTCGTGACGATCCCAGTCGCCCACGAGCATGTCGATGAGGCGGGCCTTCAGGAACGCCCTCGCGTTCACGTAGCTGCCCGGGTTCTCCTCCAGCTCCTCCAGCAGCTCGTCGGTCCCCGTGATCTTGGACGACCCCGCGAAGCCGCGCGTATCGTCCTCCCCTTCGTTCGGCCGCTCCTCGATCCACCCCATGCGGCCGGCGAAGGCCTCGCGGTACCTCCCGAGCCTCGGATCGTCCGGCATCACGACGGGCCGCGGCTTCGCGACCAGGAGGCCGGCCGCGTCCAGCAGCTCGGCGACGACCAGCGCCGAGAGGGGGAACAGCGCCCCCATCAGATCCTGGGCGACGGCGCTCGCCAGCGTCCCGTGGAGCGCCTCCGGCAGGGCCCGCTCGGCGTTCTTCACCATCGACCGGAACTGGAACGTGCGTCCGTCGCGGCTCTCGAACCGCATCCCCAGGGTCTGGAGCCCCCCGCTCAGCTCGTCCACCTCGAGCCCGCCTCCCACACGATCCAGATCGAGCACCGGGACCGGGAACTCGATGGTCCACAGGTCGCGGTTCAGGTCGCCGAACAGGAAGCGCCAGAGCGGGCCCGCGGAGTACGTCGCGCCGGGCGCCGCGATCACCGTGTCGCGGCCCAGATAGGCCGGATCGACGGCGGGCGGCGGCGCATCGAGGCTGTCGGCGACCGCATCGCCTTCCGTCTTCGGATCCCCGTCCTCCTGCCCGGGCGGGCGGCGGCCCTGGCCGGAGGCTTGGCTCGCCGCCCCGAGACCCAGCGCCAGCGCCAGCCAGAGCGCCGGCGCGCGCATCCTCCTCATGGCGACCTCCCGCCGGCGGCAGGATCGCGCCGCCCGTCATCGGACCCGTCGCCTCCCGCCGCCGGCGGCCGGCGGTTGGCGGCGGAGTCCTCA
>Ga0299907_10000685_pt1 | contig 17452 bp, 16 predicted proteins | sample RVTome_16_FD_198680 | JGI IMG/M metagenome (GOLD analysis project Ga0299907, IMG submission 198680) | Soil microbial communities from uranium-contaminated site in the Upper Colorado River Basin, Wyoming, United States - RVT152D67 (version 2) ...
TGATCATCGACCTCCTGACCGATTCGGGAACCGGTGCTCTCTCCACACGCCAATGGGCGGGAATGATGCAGGGCGACGAGTCCTATGCCGGTAGCCGTTCCTACGAGCGATTCCGAGAGTCCGTCACCGCCATCACGGGCTTTCCCGAGGTGATACCGACTCATCAGGGGCGGGCCGCGGAGAGCATCCTCTTTTCCGTGAAGGTTCGCAATGGCGACGTGGTTCCCTCCAACACCCATTTCGACACCACGCGCGCCAACGTCGAGTATCAGGGTGCAGACGCTCGAGATCTCCTCATCCCTGAAGGGCGCGATACCCAATCCGAGCATCCCTTCAAGGGAAACATGGACGTCGGTGCATTGGAGGAGACCATCGCTGAGGTCGGTGCCGGGAGGGTCCCGTTGGTGATGATGACCGTCACCAACAACTCCGGGGGAGGCCAACCTGTCTCCATCGAGAATCTCCGAGAGATCCGCTCGATCTGCGATAGACACGGCATACCGCTGATGCTCGACGCCTGCCGGTTCGCAGAGAACGCCTGGTTCATCAAGCAACGGGAGCCGGGGTACGCCGAAGCCGCCCCTCTGGACATCGCTCGAGAGATGTTCGCCTTGGCAGACGGGGCGACCATGTCCGCCAAGAAGGACGGCATGTCCAACATCGGAGGATTCCTCGGACTTCGTGATCCCGAGATGGCCACCGCAGCCAGGAACCTCTTGATCCTCACCGAAGGATTCCCCACCTACGGGGGTATGGCCGGGTACGACTTGGAAGCAGTCGCCCAGGGGCTATGGGAGGCCCTCGACGAGGACTACCTCCGTTATCGGATCCGCTCCACTGCCTACCTTGCCCAGCTGGCCGAGGCGGCCGGAATGCCAACCGTGCGGCCTCCGGGAGGGCATGCCGTCTATCTCGACGCTGCCCGAGCGCTGCCACATATTCCTCCAGGCCACTATCCCGCCCAGGTTCTGGCCTGCGCCCTCTACCTCCAGGGAGGGGTGCGGGGAGTTGAGATCGGATCGGTCATGTTCGGCAAACCACAACCAGATGGAACCGAGATCCCAGCGGAGATGGAGCTTGTCCGGCTGGCCATACCACGCCGCACCTACACCCAGAGCCACATCGACTACGTCGGTGAAGTCATCGCGGCGGTGGCGGCGCAAGCCGATCAGCTCACCGGTTTGCGGATCGTCGAACAGGCACCATGGTTGCGGCACTTCACTGCAGCCCTCGCCCCTCTGGCGTGAGTCTCACGAGTTGACCTGACTCTCGGTCGGCGGAGGTTCGCCGTGTCGTCGACCGGATCGACCCTGGGGTCACAACTCGGGTGAGCCAATACAGTGTCGATTTCGACGGTTCCCATTCGTATAACCAGGAAAGACCTCGAAAAGGACACGACATGGAAACCAAAATGACCCCTGTGGCGGGGCGACGCGAGTGGATCGGGCTGATAGTTCTCGCTCTGGCTTGCCTCCTTTACGCGATGGACCTGACCGTCCTCCATCTCGCGGTGCCCCGGATCAGCGCCGAGCTCAAGCCAACCGCCGCCCAGCTGCTGTGGATCATTGACATATATGGATTCCTGGTCGCCGGGTCGTTGATAACCATGGGGACCCTCGGCGATCGAATCGGACGACGGCGGCTGCTGCTGATCGGAGCCGCGTTGTTCGGGGGCGTTTCGATTTTGGCCGCCTTCTCCACCACGCCGGAGATGCTGATCATGAGCCGGGCGCTGCTGGGTGTCGCCGGCGCCACAATTGCGCCGTCCACGCTCTCTTTGATCTTCAACATGTTCACCGATCACCGCCAGCGCGCTATCGCGATCGGGGTGTGGATCACGGCGTTCTCGGCCGGGGGTGCTATCGGGCCTGTCTTCGGCGGCGTTCTCCTCGAGCACTTCTGGTGGGGTTCCGTGTTCCTGATGGCTCTGCCTGTCATGGCTCTCCTCCTCATTCTCGGGCCCCGGGTGCTACCCGAGTACCGGGACGAGGCTGCCGGGCGGCTCGACCTGGGCAGCGCCGCGATGTCGCTTATCGCGATTCTCCTCGTGATCTACGGGTTGAAAGAAGCCGCGCAGAACGGCCTGAGCTCGACCGTGGGAGTCACGGTCCTTTCCGGTCTTCTCGTGGGCTATCTCTTCCTGCGCCGCCAGCGCCGGCTCCCCAGCCCGCTCATCGACCTCGCCCTCTTCAAGAGCGTCACCTTCAACGTGTCTCTACTGACCAACGCCCTTGCCATCTTCGTCGCATTCGGCTACTTCCTCTTCGTCGCCCAGTTCTTGCAACTGGTCCTCGGCCTGACCCCACTTCAGGCCGGTATGTGGTCGTTGCCGTCAGCTCTTGGGTTCATCGTCGGCTCCAACGTTGCCCCGAGATTCGTCCATAAGGCCCGCCCCGCCCTTGTTCTCGCACCAGCCTTGGCCTTGGCTGCAGTCGGCCTGATGGTTCTAATCGGGACGACCTCGACCTCGGGCTTGGCCGAAGTGGTGATCGGCTCCGTGCTGATTTCCCTCGCGCTGTCGCCGGTCTTCATCCTCACCACGGAACTGATCGTCGGGAGTGCACCTCCCGAGCGCGCCGGCGTCGTCTCCGGAATCTCCGAGACCGGCGCGGAACTGGGCGGGGCGCTCGGTATCGCGGTGCTGGGGAGCATCGGGACTGCCGTCTACCGAGCCGGCGTTGCTGGCGGACTGCCAACGGGTGTGCCGGCCGATGCAGCAGTGGCCATCCGCGACACACTCGGGGCGGCTGTCGAAGTCAGCGAAGGTTTGCCTGCGGCCCTCGGCGGAGCAGTGCTGGAGATGGCGAGGACAGCCTTCGTTGACGCGCTCCATCTCACCGCGATCGTGGCCGCCCTCATCGCAGTGACGGCGGCGGTGGTTGTCGGTGTGACGCTGAGATCGGCTCCGGGTCGCGATCCGAGACTGGAGGAGCCCGGAGACTTGGCGGTGGAACCAAGCGAAGCCTGACCGGGGAGGTGGCGCGGACTGTTCAGCCCTCGCCCGTTGCCACGGCGGTAGGAACCGAACCGTCTAGAAGGCGTGGCCCCAGGGTCCAACTCCGTAGATCCGCTCGATGGTGACTCGGACGACGAACCCGGGAGGAGCGTTTCGCATCGGAAACTGCTCGCCGGGCCCCATGTACGCCTCGGCCAGTTGGTCCATCCACTCCAATGCCCCACCGTCCGTCACGCGGCCCCGGCCCGAGATCACCGCGTAGGGATGGAGACCTGGGCCCGTGTTCTCTTGGGCCTGAAACGACACCACAACCCTGGGGTCGCGGCGGATGCTCTCCAGCTTGTGCTGGTCGGGGAAGGTGGCGAACACCAGCTCGTCGCCGTCGAAGCCGGCCCACACCATGGTGACGTGAGGAGTGCCGTCCGGGTCGAGCGTGACCAGGTGGCCCAGCGGACCCGTAGCAAGCAGATCCCGCACCGTCTGGGGAACGTCCATCGGCGCCGAGGCTACACCTTGGAGTTCCAGCCGAGCCCCCCTCCCCGGCTCCTCCGTCGCCGGTACTCCCCCCACCCTTCGGGCGGGGGGAGAGATGTACGAAGTCGAATGGGGGAAAGGTTTCTGCCCGCCCTCCGCGAGGGCGGGGAGGTAAGGGGGCTCAAGCAGCGCGGGTGGGTACCAGCCCCCCTCCCGGCTCCTTCGTCGCCGGCGTTCCCTCCGCAACCGGAGGGAGAGACGCGCGTCTTCTGGGATTCAAGCCCGGAGACGGATCACGTTCCACGAAACCCTGGGCAGGTTCAGCTCCACCGTCCCGAGTTCATGGCGAGTCTCGCCGACAGACCGGGGGATGACCCGATCGGGACTCTCCGCCGTATTGGTGGCGTCGAGGTCGTCGTCGGTGAGCACCAGGTGCTCGAAGACCCGATGGTCGGGGAATGCGCTCGTCGACACCGAGAGCGAGACACTGTCTTCCATGCTGCGATTCACCGCGAACAAAACCACGTCCCCCGTGTCGGGGTCGTGGGTTGCGACGGCGTCGACGACCGGCGTCTCTCCGAACCGTTCGTTGTGATAGAAGGGGGCCTCCACCGCCACCCGGAGAACATCACCTCGGGCGAGATCGGCGGTCTGAGCGAACGGATGGAATGTGGTGTGTCTCCAGGCAGGCCCGCCCGGCTCGGTGTGGATGGGTGCAATGGCATTGACGAGTTGGGCGAGACATGCCACAGCCACTCGATCGCTGTTGCGGAGGAGGGTGATCAAGAGACTCCCCACCACCACGGCATCGACAATGTTGTAGACGTCCTCGAGCAGGGGTGGAGCCTGGGGCCAATCCTTTGGTGGGCCCTGATCCTGGAAGTCGCTCACGTACCAGACGTTCCACTCATCGAAGGAGAGGTCGATCCTCTTGCTGCTGCCCTTCTTGGCGCCAATCCGATCTGCGATTCCCGCGACCTGGCGAATGAAGGACTCCATGTCCACTGATGAGGCGAGGAAGCTGGCCAGGTCGCCGTCACGCGGCTGGTAGTAAGCGTGCAGGGAAATGAGGTCAACCTGGTCATAAGCGTGCTCGAGGACCGTCTCTTCCCACACTCCAAAGGTGGGCATCTGCGAATGCGAGCTGCCGCATACCACCAGCTCGAGACTTGGATCGACCATGCGCATGGCCCGGGCGGTCTCTTCCGCCAGCCTCCCGTACTCCTCCTGCGTCTTGTGCCCGAGTTGCCAGGGCCCATCCAGCTCGTTGCCCAGACACCACATCTTCACTCCAAAAGGCTCGGGGTAACCGTGAGCGGCACGCAGGTCCGAGAGGTGGGTGCCCCCCGAATGGTTGCAGTACTCCAGCAGATCGAGTGCCTCGGCCACGCCACGAGTGCCCAGGTTCAGAGCCACCATGGGCTCGACCCCGGCCCGCTTTGCCCAGGTGACGAACTCGCCGATGCCGAAGGTGTTGGGCTCAACAGAATGCCACGCCGTGTCGAGCCGCTTGGGGCGCTCGGCGAGGGGACCGACCCCGTCCTCCCAGCGGTAGCCTGAGACGAAGTTGCCGCCCGGGTAACGGACCACCGTCACTCCCAACTCCTTCACCAGGTCTATCACGTCTCGGCGCATCCCATCCTCGTCGGCATTGGGATGACCCGGCTCGAAGATGCCGGTATAGACGCAACGACCCAGATGCTCCACAAACGATCCAAAGAGATGTGGGCGGACCGGTCCGATCGTCGACTGTGGATCGAGCGTCAAGGAGGCGTTCAACATGTCGGCTACCGGGGCGGGGCCGTGCTGGCTCGGACCACAAGATCGGGCTCGACCACGCGTTTCATTGGCCCGTCGAGCTCCCCCCGGAGCAGGCGAAGGAGCATCGCCATGCTGAGTGTCCCCACCTCGAGAAACGCCTGGCGGACAGTGGTCAGAGGTGGGGCGTAATACGACGCCTCCGGTATGTCATCGAAGCCGACGATGCTTATGTCGCCCGGTACCTCAAGACCGGCCTCGTACAGGACACGCATCACACCGAGGGCCATCTGGTCGTTGGCAACGAACACCGCGGTCACATCGGCACCCGAGCCGATCAGGCGCTTCCCCTGCTCGTACCCTGAGCGAGGGCTCCAATCGCCGGGGAGCGTGGCTGGTGGGCTGATCCCGGCCTCTTCCAAGGTGGAGCGCCAGCCCTGCTCACGGACTCGGGCCTCATACCAGTCGCCAGGCCCGGTGATGTGCCAAACAGTCGAGTGACCCAAGTCGAGGAGATGGCGGGTCGCCTTGGTGGCGCCCAGGAACTGGTCAACGGCGACCACCGGGGTGGGGGCATCCAACAGACCCTCCACGGCTACCACTGGGAAGTCGGCAGGGATCTCGATGAGAGCCTGGGCGGCCGCGACCTCAGGCGCAATGATGATGATGCCGTCGACCCCTTGGCTTCTCAGACGGTCGACAGCGTCGAGGACCGGCCCCCGCTCCAAGGAGTCGAGGCTCACGATGTTGACGGAATGGCCGGCATCCTGGGCGGCACGCTGAATGGCATGAAGCATGGAGGCCGGGCCATAGAGGCGCGTGTCGTAGGCAACCACGCCCACCGTCCCGGTGCGTCCGGTGGCCAGCGCTCGGGCCGCTCGGTTGGGCCGGTAATCGAGTTCCCGGATCGCGGCCAGCACTTTCTCGCGGGTCTCTGTCCTGACCCTTTCGGGGTCGTTGATCACCCGGGATACGGTCTGATGGGAGACTCCGGCTCGCCGGGCAACGTCGACCATGACCACCTGACGGGGAACCTGATGCGAAACGGTCGCGGCGTCACGGCCCTCGTCGACAGAATGCATTCACAAGCCTCGTAGATCGACCAAAAAAGAAGACGGGTGGCAGAAAGTGTGAGCGTTCCCGCAGCGGTAGTCAAATCAGAAGCTCGACCAACGGATAGCCCAAACAGAGCCACGGAATCGCTTGACCGGGTTTGATGTGAGCGTTACCGTTCCGCCCGCTGTTAGCGCTCACACGCGCCTGGGTTGCAAGAGGAGGAAGCCCGACATGCTCACCAAGTCCGTCCGATACCTCCGAATCCTCGTCATGGTCGTGGTTTTGGGGATGGTGGTAGCCGCCTGTGGGGGTGAGACCGGCTCCGACACCACCGGTGCGCCCGACGCTCCGGGCGAAACCGAGGCTCCAGGCGACGAGGAACCGTCAGGTGGAGGTGAGGTGGTCGATCTGACCTTCTGGACCTTTGTTCAGGCACACGCCGACTTCATCGAGTCTCAGGCCGCCGAGTACAACGCCAGCCAGTCGGAGGTGGAGATACGCATCGAGTCGACGTCCATCGACTGGGATGACATGCACAATCGCCTCCTCATCGCCCTGCAGAGCGGCACCGGTGCCCCCGACCTGGTGGACGTGGAGATCTCCCGGTTTGGTCCCTTCTCCCGAGGCGAGGTTCAATTTCACCCGCTCACAGATATCGTCGAGAGGAACAGCGAGAACCTCGTATCCGAGCGGCTCGCTCCGTACACGGTGGACGGGGTTCCATATGGCATCGACTACCACCTCGGCGCCTACCTGATGTACTACAACACCGAGATCACCGATGCCGCCGGAGTGGACATCGACGCCATCCAGACCTGGGACGACTACATCGAAGCCGGGCTCAAGGTCAAAGAAGAGGTCGGCGTGCCGATGACCACGATCGAAACCTCGGCCGGTTTCAGCCTCAATGGACTGATGCTTCTCAACGGTGGTGGTAGATATGACGCCGACAACAACCGGATCCTGGAGGACCCGGCCAACATCGAGGCAGCCGAGTTCATCCAGTCCCTGATCTTCGAGCATGAGATCGCGGTGGTTGCTCCCGGGACGGAACACCATGCGGTTGAGTTCTTCGAGTCCTTCAACGCAGGAGAATCGGCCTCCTTTTGGATGCCCCAGTGGTACATGATCCGTTTCCCGGAGAACATGCCTGACCTGGAAGGCAAGATCAAAGTGCGCCCGCTTCCCGCCTTCGAGCCGGGTGGAGCCGTCACCACCATGGGCGGCGGCACGGGAACCGCCATCACCCTCCAGATCGACCCCGACAAAGTAGAGGTGGCCAAGGACTTCCTCGAGTTCGCCAAGCTGACCTACGACGCCCAGGTGAAGCTGTGGACGGTGCTCGGGTTCGATCCTTTCTGGCTCGAGGTCTACGACGACCCGGCCCTGGCCGAACCCGATCCCTGGTTCGGAAACGAGCCCGTGATGGCCAATATCAAGGACATGCTCGACCGTCTCATACCTGAGTACACCGGACCGCACTACGCCGAGATCTCCACCCGCATGGGCGACGTGATGGCCTTTGAGCTGTTCGAGGAACAGAGGGACGCCGCCGAGGTATTCGCCGAGGCAGAGGCCGAGATCGCCGGCATGGAGTAGCTGAGAAAGAAGAGCCCAAGTGCTCCCATCCCCGAAGTCCTCCGTGGTCCTCAGCGATGAGGACCTCGGAGGCCAGGAACGGCGTCCCGGGACGCCGTTCCTGCAGCGCCCTGGCGTCGTCGCCACGGTGTTCCTCGCCCCCTTCCTGATCCTCTTTTCGGTGTTCCGGGTGTGGCCCATCATCAGTGCAGTCTCGATCAGCTTGCAGGACATCCAAAGCATCGGCCAGGGCGAGTTCATCGGTCTCGGCAACTACGGATCCTTGTTGGACAACGAGAGCTTCATCGCCGCTCTCAAGAACACAGCCCTCTACACGGGGGGCACCCTCCTGTTGCTGGTCCCCATCCCCCTGATGCTGGCGGCGTTGCTACATTCGGGCTCGGTCAAGGCGCCGGGAGCCTTCCGGACGATTCTCTTCCTCCCGCTTTTGGCCGGCCTGGTGGTGGTGGGTGTCGTCTTCCAACTCATCCTCACTGAGAACGGGGTTATGAACGCCGGTCTTGGGCTCTTCGGCCTGCCCAGACTGGCGTGGCTGGATGTGCCCGAGCTCGCCCTCCCCTCGTTGCTGATCGTCGCTGTTTGGCGGTGGACGGGCATCAACATCGTCTACTTCAGCACCGGGTTGGCCACCATCCCAAATGACCTCCATGAAGCAGCCGTGATCGACGGCGCGTCAGGTATCCGACGGTTCCTGCACATCTCGTTGCCACTGACCAAGCCGATCATCCTCTTCGTTTCGGTACTCACTTTGATCGGAGGCTTCCAGCTGTTCGTAGAGCCCTTCATCCTGTGGGCGCAACAGGGAGGTGTCGGACCCAATCGAGCCGGGATGAGCATCGTCGTCCTGCTCTACCGCACCGCCTTCACCAACTTCCAGCTCGGACTTGCCTCCGCCATCGGGGTGGTCCTTGCGCTCATCATCACGGTCATCGCGATCGTCCAGCTCCGCGCGTTTGGCTTCTTCGCGCGCGACGAGACGAACTCGGGCCGACGGAGGAGAAGTCGATGACGGGCCGATCGGCCATAGACGCCGTGGTGAAGCTGACCGGGTCTCGCAAGCTCAACTCTCCCCGGTTCCTCCCCACCCTTCTCATGGTCTTCCTGGCAGTTCTGTTCATGATCCCCCTTTACTGGCTGGTGGTTAGCGCCCTCCGTCCTGCCGACCGGATCTTCGCCGACGCCAGCCAGTTCATCCCTACTTCGGTCACCATCGACAACTTCGTCGCCCTTTTCCGTGACGCCCCCTTCGTCCGCTGGTTCACCAACTCCTTTATCCTCACCGCCGGCTCCACCCTCGGTTCTCTGGCGGTGGTCACCATGGCGGCCTACCCGCTGTCTCGGCTCCGGTTCCCATTCCGCAACACCATCTTCGTAACGGTCCTCGTCACTTACCTGCTGCCCTTTCATCTGCTCCTGATTCCTCTATTCATCCTCATGATCAACTTGGGGCTGATCGACACCCACCTGGGAGTGATCCTCCCTCTGTGGGCCCATCCTTTCGGCCTCTTCTTCATGCGCCAATACATGCTCAGCATCCCCCAGGAACTGCTCGACGCCGCCCGGGTGGACGGGGCCTCCGAGTACGGCGTCTTCTTTCGAGTGATCGTGCCTCTCGTCAAACCGGCCCTGGCCACCCTGGCCATCCTCTTCTCGCTCGAAGCGTGGAACGATCTGCTGTGGCCGCTGATCGTGATGCGAAGCCCGGAAAACTTCCCTCTACCCCTGGGAATCGGGTCGTTGCTCGGAGGAGCATCGTTCCGGCCCCAGTGGCATCTGATAATGACCGCCTCCCTGTTGGCCACGCTGCCGATCGTCGTGGTGTTTGTGATTCTGCGGAAGTCGTTCATCGGCGGATTCGCACGTCTCGGCACCGGCGGCAAGGAGTAGCTCCTCGATCGCCGAGATCACGCGGGTGCGCGGTGGTCAGGCACAGAGCTCCACCGCGGTTGATGGCCGCCCCCAACGTTCACTCCACAGTCACCTCTTGCTCGAAGTACGACGGCCAATGATCGAGATCTCCCTGATAGGAAACACGGAGGCGGTAGCGGCCTGACTGCAGGTCTTCGCCTTGAACGTGGAACTCACCCGACGGGCCGCTCGTAGCCTCGGCCAGTGGGATGGGCACCGGGGCCAACGGCAAAATGTGCCGGGCCTTCTCGACGTCACCCTGGAGGAAAACCACCACCGCGTACCCCGCCCGGGCCGAGTCCTCGGGGATCCCTGCGCTGACGGTGAATCGGTAGCCGATGCCCGGTGTCACCGAGAATCGCGGAGAACCGAGGTTCACCTCCTGATCTGAGCTGGTGGTGAGTCTCAACATGGTCCCGTCACCGGTATCACTGGGAACCACGGAAACACCCCCGATGTCGAACTGGGCAAGTGCCCCGAAGCTGGGGTCGGTCACCCGGTTGACCTCCTCTGATCCTTCGTAGTAGCCAAGCTCGTAGACCTTGATGTCCGCCTCTCCGGGACCCCCGCCTTCGGTATTGATCCGGATCCCCACCTCCGCCGTGTCGACGTCCTCGGGGACCGAGCCTTCGCGCACCAGGACCTGCGCGGCCCCTTCGAGTGGTGTCAGCCCGACGTCGAGCACTGCCCCGTCGATCGGCGATCCGTCGATGGTGGACAGACTCCCATCCACCGCAAGCCCACTTTGACCCGCGATGGCACTCCAATCGACGCGAATACGGTCACCGAAGTAACGGTTGACCAATCCGGTGAGGGACGATGGGTCGGTGTCAGGGAGTGCTCGACTCGGTTGCACGTGCCACGACTGGATGATCATGTGGTCCGGACGCCCTCCCGTCACCTGTTCGTAGATGTACATCCGTTCGGCGGTCAGTTGAGCCCAGGCTTCGTCAGATTGCACCTGATCCCCGCCGTTGTAGAGGACACCAAAAGGCACCCCCCGAGCCCGAGCTTCCTGCTCCACTTCCAGCGCTACCTCGGCCCAGTCATGACGCTTCCAGTCGATATCGAGGTGGAGAAACGCCAACGGCTCGCCTGTCGCCGCTTCGTAACCGTCCATCCAGTCGCCGAAGTCCTCCGCGGTCAGGCCCGGCCACAACGGCTCTATCCCTCCGATGACCACGTCCGGCTCGATCTCCCGAACCTTGGTCACGAACCCGGCAGTCTCAGTGGCGATCCGCTCCAGACTCCAGTGGCACGGCGTCGGATGCGGCCCATCCCCGAAGTGACCGAAACCGTAAGGCGAGCCGAACGCAATGATATCCACCCTTCCACCCAGCCGCTGCACCTTGCGCACCTGATCCAGCGAGTAGTTCCCACCGAATCCCTCGCCACCTCCGCATCCATGGCCATCGGGCAGGGGGCCCAACTCCATCGCCAAAGCCATACCTCGACTGGAGATCCCCTCGATCGCTTGCTGCCATTCCTCGTTCGGCACCAGAGAGCCAAAGCCGAGCTCCTCATACAGCTTGAAGACGTGGATGCGATCAGCGGAAGTGGACCAAGGGGCGTCGGCTGGGAACAGGTCGAAGAAGTCGACCGAGCCGCCCTCGAATACGTCGCGGATCTCGGTATACGGCTGGGGAGTGAGCCACACCAGCGGACGGACCGACAGATCCGGTTGTGAGGTCGCAACGGCCGAGGTGATCGTCGTCGAGGCCGAAAAGGTCGGACCGGCGTCGCTGTTCTCGGTCGACGCCGTGCCACTGGTGCATGCGGCCACGGTGAGAGCCAAGGCCACGAAGACACGACCTATCTTCATCCGATGATTCTCGTCTCACAGGATTAATCCTGTCTTAGGGACACGTCGTATCCCGCCACGAGCCTCCAGATGAGGGATCAATGACCTCATGGGCGGAAACTCCGCCTGTTAGCCTCGCATTCGTTCCCGGCCTCCGTTGGAAGAGCGACCTGCTCCGGTCAGCGCCGTTTGGTGGGCAGGCGACATGACCACAGAGCTTCAAGATGATGACGTCGAGATGACTGACTACATCGCAGATCCCTCCGGCTCCAGCCTCAGTGGGCCAGCCGAACGAGAACCCTTACCGTTGACCAATGAGAGTCCAGCGTTGAGCCTGCTCGCCGCAGACGCGAAGGCCGGTGAGGATTGGCCCGACCTCTACGGACCGCTGATCGGATCATGGGCCGTCGAGTCGAGTTTCATAGCGGCCGACGGCACGACGCGACAAGTTGACGGCGAGTGGCACTTCGAGCGAGTCCTAGGCGGCATGGGAGTTCAAGACGTTCTGTTCGCCGTGGGGAGCCCACGTGAGCAGTATGGACCTCATTGCGGGTGGTCGCCCCCCGCAGCGGACTGTGGCACGTCGTCTGGATGCAGCCTGGGTCTGGCGAGTTCGTCGCTCTCATCGGTCGCGCCGAAGGCGACAGAATCGTGCACCAAGGGCACCCCCTCGATGATCCGAAAGGACCGCTACATCGATGGAGTTTCACCGATATCTCCGAGACATCGTTCAGCTGGATCGGAGAAGCATCACCCGACGGCGGCCTCTCTTGGTCGTTGGAGCAGACGATGCTCGGAACACGCCGTGAGGGCGACCCTAGGTAGGGCTGGCGCCGCCGCCACACCAGCTTTCATCACAACGGCATGGCTTATTGCATATTCACTTAACTAGCTACTAGTGTTCGCGTCATGGGTCGGTTGAATGCTGAAGCCGCGTTGCGGGCCATCGCCCATCCCGGTCGACGACGCATGCTCGAGTTGGCTTGGGACGGTGAACGAACCGCCAGCGACCTGGCCAAGCGGTGCCGGATGTCGCCTCCGGCCGCCTCCCAGCATCTCAGGGTCCTCCGCGAGGCGAATCTGGTCGCAGTACGAGCCGAGGGCAACCGGCGTCTCTACCGGGTGCGAGCCGAGAAGGTAGCCGAGCTCGCCTCTCTGCTCGATCGTTTCTGGGGTGACAAGCTGACCCGCCTCCATGAAGAGATGACCGCCTCCCGACCGGGCGAAGAAGGATGATCGACGGCGAGTCGGTGGTCCACGAGCTGGTGCTGCCCGCCTCCGTCGAGGAGGTATTCGCCATGTTTGTCGACCCGGCGCTGCTGATCACCTGGATCGGCATCACCGCCGAGTTGGAGCCTCGTCCCGGTGGCCGGTTCCGCTTCGAGGTGATGCCGGGACAGCACTGCGAAGGGAGCTTCGTAACGGTGGAGCCACCACACCGGCTGGTCTTCACCTGGGGATGGACCGAGCCAGACATGGGTGTGCCCCCGGGTAGCTCGACGGTCGACGTCACCCTCTCATCGCTCGACCGGACCCAAACCAGGCTGCGATTGGTTCACACCGGTCTCGACGGGGGCGCCCCCCGCCATCTCCACGACGATGGTTGGAACCGGTTCCTGTCTCGACTCCATGCCGCACTGGGCGATGGGCCGACGCCCAAATACCCCTCGGAGCTGCCCGCCGACCGGCTTCCCATCCTGACCCGGGATGAGTGACGATGGCTGTAGACGTTGTCAGCGAACTCGTGATCCAGCGCCCTATCGGGACGGTCTCGGAGTATGCCGCCCAACCCGACAACGCTCCCGTGTGGTATCAGAACATCGAGTCGGTGGAATGGGAGACCGAGCCTCCCTTGGCCGTGGGCTCCCGAGTCGTCTTTGTCGCCCGATTCCTGGGCAGGAGACTGGAGTACACATACGAGATCCGCCACTTCGAGCCGGGATCCCGCCTCGTCATGGCCACCTCCCAAGGGCCTTTCCCGATGGAAACCACCTACTCCTGGACCGCCGAAGGAGATAGCTCCACCCGAATGAGACTGCGCAACCGGGGGCAGCCATCCGGGTTCTCCAAGATGACCGCACCAGTTCTGACAGCAGCGATGCAGCGGGCCAACCAGAAGGATCTCGACTATCTCCGCTCGATCCTGGAGCGCGGGAACAGCTGAAGGTCAGTTGACCACTGCCGGGCGGGCGACCCCGCTTTCCGCTACCTCCTTGAGATTTTCCAGGAACTGGGCCCAGGCAGGCGTGATGACCGGGATCACCGGGTTGTCCGGCTCGAAATCGCGATGGCTGAAGAGAAGACGGGTCGCCTCGCCTTCCCGGCTGATATCGAAGCGGATAGTGGTCCCCTGCCACCAGGGCGGGTTTTCAGCGATGAACCACTCGATTCTCTCCTCGGAGGCTTCGGTCACCGCCAGTCCGAAGACCACCGGCGTGGTGGGAAAGCGAACCTCGAAGGTGTCGCCTACAGCCCCGGCTGTACCGGTCACGCGGTCCGACCACCAGCCGGCGATCCCTTCGGGGGTCTCGAGCCATCGACGCACTTGATCCGGAGAGGTTTCGATGTCGAACTGCATCAGTAGGTGGTAATCGCCCATGAGATCTCCTTTGCTGCGATCTATTTAAGTCTGGACTATATCACGCGCAGGCATGGTATTTCAAACTGCGCTAAAATAGTTTTATGGATCCGGTGAAGGTCATCGCCGAGCCCCGCCGCCGCCAGCTGTTGGAGCTGATCTGGGACCGGGAGATGGCGGCTGGTGAGATCGCCGGTCATTTCGATCTCACCTTTGGCGCCGTCTCCCAGCATCTCGCGGTGCTGCGCGATGCCGGATTCGTCACCGTCCGCCAGGACGGGAATCGTCGTTTCTACCGGGCAGACCAGGCAGGTCTCGGTCCCCTCCGAGCGGTCGTCGAGTCGATGTGGTCGGCAACCCTCGACCATCTGGCAGACACCATCGAAGCCGACGAGGACCGACGGTGACCACGTCGCCCGACCTTGTCGTCGAGCGATGGGTCGCGGCCACACCCGAGCGGGTGTATCGGTACCTGACCGACTCCGAACGCTGGGTTCTCTGGCAGGGGGTCGAAGGAAGTCATGACCCTCGCCCCGGCGGGCTCTTCCGCTTGTCCATGGCCAACGGCATGACCGCCCGCGGTCAGTTCGTCACTCTAGAGCCCGACCGCCGGGTCGTCTTCACCTGGGGTTGGGTCGACCACCCGGGTCTGCCACCGGGATCGACCACGGTGGAGATCGAGCTCGTGCCGGCCGACGACGGAACCCTGATCCGGCTCACCCACCATGACCTGCCCGCCGCCGAGCGCCCTACCCACCTGATCGGATGGCAGCATTACCTGCCCAGACTGGCCACGGTGAGTGTCGGTGACGAGCCCGGCCCGGACTCGGGTCCCTGATCAACGATGCGGGGCGGATTCGGTCAGATGCGAATCGGCGTTGTCTAGTGGTCTGTCGCTGAAATAGGGCGAGGGTGTCTCCGAGTCATCGGCGCCATCTGGCAAGGAGAAAAGCGCAGTCGCAGTCGGGGCCTGCGGCGAGCATTTTCGACGCAACCAGGGGTGTCGAAGGCCGGAGAGACACCGCCATTATTTCTGCGACGGGCCACTAGCAGTTGGCTTCGAACCAGGCGTTGATGTTGTCGGAGGCCTCGTCGAAGACCTCCTGGTCGATGGTCTCTGCGAGCGCGGATAGTTCGGCTATCTGTTCAGGGGTGGGTGCCACCCCGGGTTCGTAGCCGGCTTCGCCAAGGGCGGTATAGAAGGCCTCGAGCTCATTGGCGATGACCTCCAGGTCGTCCTTGATCTCATCCGGCGCCGCATCCGCCATCGCCTGGAGCTGCCCCGCCGAAAGCTCGAGAGACTCATCGTCGAGACTGCCGCCCATGGCCCCCGCCAGCCCTGTGGTATATGCGTTGATCGCCGCGGCCATCGCTTGGGTGGCGTCTAGGCAAACGGTGGTGATCCCTCCACCATCATCCGAGCCCGCACCCGGATCGTCGGCCGGCTCGCTATCGACCGGCTCGGAGGGCACGGTTGTCTCCGACTCGGCTTGTGTCGTGGTGGTGGTCGTCGTTTCCTCATCGGTGCCGTCGCCGCCGCAAGCAGCAGTCAGCAACAGGGCAGCAATGATGGCCACCAATCGGACAGGGGTGCGTCGCATGCTTGAAGGTCCTCGTTGGGTGAAGGGAATGAACCACAGTACACCGGTAGTTGTGGCGCCCCGAACCCGGCTCGGGTGCTCGACGGGCTCAACACGCGGTACGGTGCCTCCAAATAGAGGAAAGGCTCACATCATCTCGCTCTCCGAGCTCGCCGATCGCTTCTGGCTCGCCTTCGCCGAGTACAAGCCGACCATCGCGACCACCCGCGGTGAGCACCGGTTCGACGATCAACTGCCCATGCTCAACGAGGAGTGGCTGGGACGGATCTCGTCCGAGTTTGTCGCCATCAGGACCGCAGCGGAGGGGATCGGTCCCGATGGGCTCGAACTGCAGGACCGAATCACCCGCGACCTCCTGATCCACGAGGCCGGGGTCTGGGCGGACGAGATCGAGGACCGCTTCATGGTCGCCGCCGTCGATCCCTACCTCGGGGCGCACACCCGTCTCCTCTCCGACAGCCAACAGAACACTGTCACCGAACCGGAGCAGGCCGAGGCGCTCCTTTCCCGCTACGCCAAGGTGGGGCCCCATCTGGCCACCGCCCTGGCCCTGATCCGGGCGAACTGTCTCGAGGGGATGACCCCACCCCGCGCCGCCCTGGACCGGGTGGTCGGCCAACTCGACGGCTACCTGGCCTCGTCGTTCGACACCGACCCCTTCCTCAAACTCCAGCTTCCGGAGGGGGCGGACCAGAACCGGTGGCGAGAGCGGGCGCAGTCGCTGGTCACCGACGTCATCAAACCCGCCATCGCCACCTACCGGGACGGTCTCATCGAGCACGTGGCCCCAGTGGCCCGGCCGCCGGAGAAGTCGGGTCTGCTCTGGATGAGCAACGGCGAGGACATCTACCGGCATCTGATCCACAAGTACACCCAGCTATCGAGAAGCCCGGAGGAGATCCATCAGGTAGGCCTCGAATGGGCAACCCACATCCTCCCCGAGGAGTGGACGACCATCGGGGGCCGAGCCCTGGGCCTGGACACCATGGCTGCCATCTTCGAGAAGCTCCATGCCGACCTGGCGTTTCGGTTCACCTCCGAGGCAGAGATGCTGGAACATGCCCGCGCCACCATCTCCCGGGCCTGGGCTGCTGTCGACGACTGGTTCGGAGCAAGGCCGGAGACACCTTGCCAGGTGGTCCCGGTCCCCGCCTCGATGGCACCGGCGATGCCGCCCGCCTACTACATGCAGCCTCCGCCGGACCGCTCCCGGGAAGGCACCTACTTTCTCAACACCTACAAACCCGAGGAGCGCGACCGGTTCGAATACGAGTCCACTCACTTCCATGAGGCCATTCCCGGACATCATTTCGACCGCTCTCTGGCCAGCGAGCTCGACGGCATCCCCATGTTCCGCCGCTACACCCAGGTCTACGCCCACACCGAGGGCTGGGGGCTCTACGCCGAGCGGCTCGCCGACGAGATGGGTCTTTACTCGAGCGATGTCGATCGTCTCGGCATGCTCACCGCTGATGCCTGGCGCGCCGGTCGCCTCGTCGTCGACACCGGGATGCATGCCCTGGGCTGGTCGCGAGAGAAGGCCATCGACTGGCTTTTGGAGTGGACTCCGATCGGGCGGCTCACTGTCGAACAAGAGGTCGACCGCTACATCGGGATGCCGGGCCAGGCTCTCTCCTACAAGATGGGCCAACTCGAGATTCTTCGGCTGCGGGCCGAGGCCGAAAGGCGTCTCTCTGACGACTTCGACATCAAGGCCTTCC
>Ga0299907_10000686_pt1 | contig 17432 bp, 20 predicted proteins | sample RVTome_16_FD_198680 | JGI IMG/M metagenome (GOLD analysis project Ga0299907, IMG submission 198680) | Soil microbial communities from uranium-contaminated site in the Upper Colorado River Basin, Wyoming, United States - RVT152D67 (version 2) ...
AGGGCCGGAAGCGTCTCGCTGCCTAGATACGAATCCCTTCGTAGCTCACGAGATTTTCGTAGAGTCCTTTCTGACGGGAGTCGTCGTCGTCGAGGCGGAATCGTCGTGGTCAGCTCGCCAGGGCGACCAGGCCCCCCCCGGCTCGGGCTCTTGGTCTCGAAACAGTGCGGCACGGCCGTGAAACGGAACCGCATCAAGAGGAGATTGCGCTCGCTGGCCGGCACCGTCGAACTGAAATCAGGATTTGACTACGTGATCATCGCAACCGAACCGGTGGCCAACGCCCCATATTCCAATCTCGACAGTTGGCTGCGACGGGCCGTGGAGGTGTCGGCCGATGCCTGAGTGGCTGAGACCGCGGTCCTGGGTTGCTGGTCTGCTCACCATTTACCAGAAATTGGTAAGTCCCAACCTGGGCGCAAACTGTCGTTATCGACCCACGTGCTCGAGCTATGCCCGGGAGGCGATCTCTCGATTCGGTGTGATCCGTGGCGGGTGGCTGGGGATGAGACGGATCGGCCGGTGTCACCCGCTTCGACCCGGTGGATATGACCCGGTCCCGGAGAGCTGGAGGAGCTAGATGGGTGCCCTGTTCGACACGTTGATCGAGTTCCTGGGGACTGTCCTCGCCTTTTTCTTCGACTTCCTCCACGGAGTAATGGACGACGGTGTCGCCTACGGGGTATCGATCATCCTGTTGACGATCGCCATCAACGTCCTGGTGTTCCCGCTGACTCTCAAACAGACCCGGGCGACCCGGGCCTTCAGCGCCCTGCAACCGGAGATCAAGAAGATCCAGGCGGAGTACAAGGACGACCCTCAGGAGATGCAGAAGCGACTGATGGCGGCACAGAAGGCGGCAGGAGCCACCCCAGGGGGGTGTCTGTTGCCGCTGCTGGTTCAGATGCCGATTTGGTTCGCCCTCTTCCGTTTGCTCCGCGCGCCTCTTGAATTCATCTCGGCCCAGAGCGCACTCGGTGAGTCGATCGCCGCTGGTCACGAATCGTTCCTGGGGATGATGCTGGACGTCTCACCGTCACAGGCCGTCAGTGACTCGGGTGTCCTCGGGGCGATTCCCTATCTGATCATGATCCTGCTCATGGTGGCCACCCAATACATTCAACAATGGCACTCGACCTACGGTCAGGAGCGCAACGTCAATCAACCCGGAGCGGGTGCCCAGCAGGCGATCACCAAGATCATGCCTTTGTTCATCGGCTTCATCTCATGGGGTTTCCCCGCCGGTCTGGTGGTCTATTGGGCGACATCGAATCTGTTCCGGCTGGGTCAGCAGGTGCTCATCTTCCAGATAGATGGCCGGCCCACCCCGGCGGGGGCCCCGGCCAAGGACCCGGAGAGACCCAAGCGAGACGCCGAATCGACACTACCCACGCGGCCTCAGTCGGGTGCCGCAAACAAACGCCGTCGGCGCAGGAGGAGATGACGTGGAATACGTCGAAGTGAGAGCGAAATCGGTCGAGCTGGCGGTGGAGACCGCCATGCAGGAGCTCGGTGTCGATGATCGCGAGGAAGTCGATGTCGAGGTGGTGAGCGAGCCGGTGAAGGGTTTTCTCGGCATTGGTGGTGAAGACGCCGTGGTCCGGGTCAAAAGGAGACCGGGTCGACAACGACGAAATCGTCGGAAACGCAACGACCGGAGCCCCCAAACGGTCAAGAACGACCAGAAACGACGGCAAGAGCGCACGAATGAAGGTAAGAATGGGGGGAAGAAGCCGGCTAAACCCAGCTCCAAGTCGAGGAGTGGTGGGAGACATGTCAGAACGGAGCAGAAATTGAGCGACGACCGACCCGTGCTCAGCATCGAGGACCAGGCCGAGGTGGCCCGTGAGTTCCTCGAGGGTCTGGTCGAGGCCTACGGTCTCGAAGGTACCGTCAACACCCAGATCGAGGACGAGGTGATCGTCGCCGATGTCAGTGGTGATCAGACCGAGGCGATGGTGGGTGTGCGGGGGGCGGTGCGATCCGCCATTCATGAGCTGACCCGAACGGTGCTGCAGCGATACAGTCAGGACACCGCTCGACTCCGACTCGATATCGCCGGTTATGCCGAGCGACGGAGAAAAGCCCTGTCGATCTACGCCGAACAGCTCATCGAGCAATTGCTCGAAGAGGGTGGTGAGATCATGTTGGAACCGATGAGCCCGGCCGATCGTAAGGTGATCCATGACGTGGCTGCCGGTCACGAGAGGGTCAGCTCCTATTCGGAGGGCGAGCCACCCCGTCGTTATGTGGTGCTCTCGGTGAGTGAGTCCGACGAGGAAGAGTAGAGCACTTGGTTTCACGTGGAACCGTCATGGGCCCGTGCCGCCCGTTGGGTCGATCTCGATCTCGATAGCACACAGAAGAGCCAATTGCGGAAGTACCGGGATTGGCTGATCGAAGAGGCGATCCCGGCCGGTGTCATCGGGCCCGGAGAGACCAAACGTATCGATCGTCGTCATATCGGTGACTCGTTGTTGTTCGCCGGTTATTTCGACACGACGGTGGAACAGGTCTGGGATCTGGGTACCGGTGCCGGATTGCCCGGTATCCCCCTGGCCGTCGCACTACCTCACATCTCTTTCCGACTGGTCGACCGGTCGGGGCGTCGCATCGCTCTGGTCCGTCGGGCGATCAGGATCCTGGGTCTGAAGAATTGTCAAGTAGTACTGGAGAGAATCGAGGACTTGAAGGGGAAGACACCGGTGATCGTGAGTCGGGCGAGTCTCCCACCCGACCTGCTGGGGAAGGTGGCGAAACATCATCTGACCCGAGATGGGGTGGCCATTGTGGCCGGTTCATGGCTAACCCGACCCGAGCAACCGGGATGGGTCACCAAAGAAATCCCGTCGGATGTGCTTGACCAACCCATTTGGATTCTTATCATGCGATGCGAATGACCGAGCCCATCGTGGCCGCTCTGGCCAACCAGAAGGGTGGTGTCGGCAAGTCGACCACCGCGATCAATCTGGCTGCCGCCTTGGCCTTCCAGGATAAGCGGATCCTGCTCATCGATCTCGACCCCCAGGGCAATGCTTCCAGCGGGTTGGGGATCGACCGTGGCTCCATCGATGTCTCCATCTACGACGTCCTGCTCAAGGAAAGCCCATTGACCGATGCCGTGGAACCGACCTCGGTGCTGAATCTCTTTGTCATACCGGCCACCATCGATCTCGCCGGAGCCGAAATCGAACTGGTTTCGATGTTTTCACGTGAAACCCGACTACGTAGCGCCATCGCCGAGATCGACGACGACTTCGACATCGTCCTCATCGATTGCCCCCCCTCACTCGGGCTCCTCACCGTCAACGCCCTCACTGCCGCCGAGGAGGTCCTGATCCCGATCCAATGTGAGTACTACGCCCTGGAGGGTTTGAGTCAGTTGATCAAGAATGTCGATTTGGTCCGCTCCAACCTCAACCCAGAGTTGAGGGTTGGTGGTGTCGTGCTCACCATGTACGACGGACGCACCAAACTCTCCCGGGAAGTAGCGGAGCAGGTTCGGGAGTACTTCGGCGAGGTTGCATATCGAACCGTCATACCCAGATCGGTGCGTCTCTCCGAGGCACCGTCATATGGCGAGCCGATCGAGGCCTTCGACCCGATGAGCAGAGGTGCCATCGCCTACCGTCATCTCGGTCGTGAGTTCCTGGAGCGACATGAGGAGATCACGTGACCACCAAGAGAAAAGCCGGTCTGGGGAGGGGTCTCGAATCCTTGATCCCGACCGAGTCGTCCACTCGGGATCAGACCAGCTACCAGGAGATCCCTGTGGATGGGATCAAGCCCAACCCCGATCAGCCCAGAAGCCGGTTCGATGACGAGAAGCTCGATGAGCTGACCAACTCGATCGTGGAGGTCGGGGTCCTCCAACCCGTCGTGGTGGCCCGGGGTGATGACGGGACTCTCCACCTCATCGCCGGGGAGCGTCGGTGGAGAGCGGCGCGCAAGGCGGGTCTGGCCACCATCCCCGCAGTCGTTCGTGGCGACACGGGTGACACCACCTTGGTCGAAGCCCTGGTCGAGAATGTGCAACGTGAGGATCTCACTCCACTGGAGGAAGCCCACGCCTACAAGCAACTCCTGGAAAATACTGGAATGAATCAGGAGCAGATCGCCAAGCGGGTGGGTAAGTCGCGACCGGCCGTCTCCAACACACTTCGTCTCTTGCAGCTGCCCGGGCCGATCCAGGGGATGATCGACTCCGGGTCATTGAGCGCCGGTCACGCCCGGGCCTTGATCGGGCTCGAGGACGAGAGGTACGCCATCTATCTGGCCGAGAAGGCCTCTAAAGAGGGATGGAGTGTGCGTCAGATCGAGGAGGCCGTCCGCACCCGACGGGACATGGACGACCCGCTCGTCCGATCAGCGGTGCGAGAGTTGCGACCCGTCGAGATCATCGAGTTGGAGAAGAGGCTCTCGGATCGTCTCGGATCCCGGGTCAGGATCAGCTATGGCAATGAGAAGGGGAAGGTGGAGATTCGCTTCGGCTCCCTCGTGGAGTTGGAGCGCCTCTACCGCGCCCTGTCGTGAGCGTCGGACCTCAGCGCTCTCCGGCGAAGAACTGGCTGAGACCCTCGGCCACGGCCTGACCACTCTTCTCGTCGAGCCTCCGCAGCGCCACAACTGCGGCTGGCGCCCGGGTCTCTTTGAGCATCGCGTTGGCTCTTCCCTCGACCCTGCCTCCCACCGTATGTGCGATGGCACGGGCCAGCGCCTCGCCGGCGTGGGACGAACTGTGCTCCGAGGCGAAGTAGAAGACCGAGTCCTGGTCGTCCCGATTGAGCTGGAAGGCGACGATCACGTCGGAGCCCATGCGGTTGGCCCGACGGGCTCGTACCCGCTCGGGTAGTTGACTGTCATTGCTCCGGGACATCATCGGCAACCCTCCTGCCTCCTGGATCGCCAGCGCGGCCGCCGAGGCCGCTTCCCATGCTTCTCTGGCCTCCTCGTGATCGCGGCAACCCGCGTCGAGGAACACTCGGGCTCCGGCCACGGTGTTGGGCAGCCGTCGCAGCCACTCCCGCTCCCGGATCGCCTGTCGCCCCTCCTTCATCTCTCCCCTGGTGACCAAGTGGATCTCGGTCACGACCTCGGGACCTACCTTTCCATCTTCTGCCAGATTGCGGTTGCGTTGGAAGTCGAAGATGGCAGTCTCGGTCTTTGGCCCGTAGACCCCATCAACCTTCCCGGGATCGAACCCCAGGGAGTTGAGTCTCGACTGCAGCTCGGCAACGTCCTCGCCCCGGATCATGGGACGACGCATGAAGATGATCCGATCGCCGAGCCGGTAGCCGGCCTCGTATAGGGATCGCCAGGTATCGGGGCCCACCACCCCGTCGGAGTCGAGGCCTTTGGCCCGCTGGAACTCGATCACGGCGAGACGGGTCGCGTCCCCGAACGCACCCCGGTCGTCGCCGGCCGAGTCGAACCCGAGTGCGGCGAGGCGGTCCTGGATGTCGCGGACGGCTGGGCCGTGATCGCCGACTCGATACAGACGCATGGACCCCAGAGAATAGGTAGCGGTGCGTCCAAACCGGGCTGCTGAGAGTCCGAGTTAGGAGATGAACTCGCTCAACTCGGCGAGGAGACGGTGCTTTGGAGCCGCCCCGACGATGCGCTTCTTCTCGACACCGTCCTTGAACAGGATCAGGGTTGGGATGCTCATCACGTCGTGAGAGGCGGCGCTCTGCGGGTTGTGGTCGACGTTCAACTTGCCGATGGTGAACCCGTCGTGCTCCTCGGCGATCTCCTCGAGCACCGGGGCGATCACCCGGCAGGGACCGCACCACTCGGCCCAGAAGTCGACGAGGATTGGGGTGTCGGAGCTGATCGCGTCGGCGAAGATGCCGTCATCGAGGGTGGTTATCTCTGCCATGAGTTCCTTGTTCTAGCTTATACCCCAGGGCTCGGCTGGTTATTCCCGCTCCGCCAGCCAACGCTCGGCATCGATGGCGGCCATGCACCCTGTGCCGGCGGCGGTTACCGCCTGGCGATAGACGTGATCGGCGACGTCGCCCGCGGCGAAGACCCCGTCAACCGAGGTCTTGGTCCCACCGGCCGCTCCGGCGAGCAGATACCCGTTGGCATCCATCTCGAGCTGACCGGCGAAGAGCTCGGTGGTCGGCCTGTGCCCGATCGCCACAAACAGACCATCCGTGGGGAAGTGGCGCGTCTCGCCGGTGACGGTGTCTTGGAGGGTGACCCCGGTGACCTTGTCCTCACCATGGATCTCGGTGACGACGGTGTTCCAGACCACGTCGATCTTGTCATGTGCGAGGGCACGAGCCGCCATGATCGCCGATGCCCTGAACTCGTCACGGCGATGGACGATGGTCACCTTGGAGGCGAACTTGGTGAGGAACAGTGCCTCTTCCATGGCCGTGTCGCCTCCGCCGACGACCACCAGCTCCTGATCGCGGAAGAAGAAGCCGTCACACGTGGCGCATGCGGAGACACCCTTCCCGGTGAGGAGCTTCTCACCAGGCACTCCGAGCCACTTCGCCTCGGCGCCGGTGGCGACGATGACGGCGTCTGCGGTGTACTCGTCCGCTCCCACCTTGATCTGAAACGGGTGTGAGGAGAGGTCGACCTCTGTGACATCGACCTGCAGCATGCGGGCGCCGAACCGCTCGGCTTGCTTGCGGAACTGATCCATCAGCTCGGGACCCAGGATCCCGTCGGGGAATCCCGGGTAGTTCTCGACATCGGTCGTGATCATGAGCTGGCCCCCGGCGGCGATCCCCTCGAATACCAGGGGGCTGAGATCGGCTCGAGCGGCGTATAGCGCCGCGGTCAGGCCCGCCGGCCCGGAGCCGATGATGACGACTCTCTCATGTGTCGTGCTCGTCACGTTCTGACCTCTTGAACCACAGATAACCGCCGACGCCAGTTAGCAGGCCGCCGAACACCGCGAAGGCGCCGGATGTGGTCAGCGGGATCTCCAGGGCGCCGAATATGGTCCACACCAGGAAGATCACAGCGGTCAACCCCAGAGCGGCCACCAGAATTCCGAGCCCCGTCAGCTTGATCGCCCGGGCGATCCGGTCCACCGTCATGGCACGGACCTTGACGGCGACCTGCTCGAGGAGATCGGCGAATCTGGTGGCGTATTCGTGCATCTGGGCGGAGATTAGTTGTGCGCAGTGTGCTCGCCTGCCTACCCGTCGAGATAGACCAGTTCGCAGGTTCTTCGGTCGACGAAGGCGATCGTCGCGGCCGGGAGCTCTTCGCCTTCGGGGATGGCGGTGATGATGGGGAGGAGGGTCTCGGCGATGGTGGTGGCCACTGCCTCTGAAGCGGGGTCGTCGATCGTGCCCACTGCCCGATAGCCGGTCAACCCGGCGTCGGCGAGGCACTCGCTGAGCTCAATCGCCGTCGAGTCGTCCTGTTCTGCGCCGAAGGCAGAGCCTTCACCGCCGCTCTCCCGCAGCCTCTCCGCTTCCCCTGCGTAGAGCAATGTCGACCGGGCATCGAGTGGAGTGGCCACTCCTCCATCATCCCCTGCGGTGGGCTCTTCTGATTCGCCGCCGGCCGGCGCCCCGGCCGTGTCGGCGGCTGTGGTACTGGGGGCCCCGGCTGCCTCGGTGAGATCCTGAGTCGCAGCCTCTTCGCCACCCAATTGCCCCAGTACGGTCACCACACCGACCACGACGAGGAGCCCGGCCGCGATCGGCGCCCACCGGTAGTACCAAGGCACTCCGGGCGCGTTCGGAGCAGTCTCTGACCTGAGGCCTGCCCAGACGTCTCGATGCAGTCGGGAGCGCTCGCTGTCACTCATCCGAGGGACGCCCACGGATCCGAGGCTCTCGATCGCCAGCAGCTGAGCCTCATATTCCCGACGGTGCTCCGCCGAGGAGTCGATCAGCGTGCGCGCTTCGCTCTCGTCCTCCAAGCTGCCCTCGGCGAGGCCCGCAATCAGCTCGAGCTCGTGTTCACGCATTTCGTCCTTTGGATGCGCCAGTCATGGGTTTTGGTTCCTCAGTTCCTCGGCGAGCAGCCGCCTGCCCCGGAAGATCCTCGATTTGACCGTGCCGATCGGGACGCCCAGGACCTCGGCCACATCGGGGAGAGCCATTCCCTCCAGGTCGCTGAGGACGATCACAGCGCGGAAATCCGGTGGCAACAGCGACAGGGCGCGTTGAATCTCAGGCCGCATCGCGGCGGCCTCGAGCGCCACTTCGGCGGCGTGATCGGACGGGTCCATGTGCTCTGGCATCGGCTCGGACCTGCGCCGCTTCTGTTTTCGAAGCTGGTCATAACAGGTGTTGACCGCGATCCGATAGATCCACGTGCCCAACGCCGAGCCCCCTCTGAACTGACCCGCCTTGCGAAACGCGGTGAGGAACGTCTCCTGAGTGGCGTCGAGCGCCTGTTCGCGATGGCCCATGATGCGCAGGCACACCGAGAACACGCGATCCTCGTGATTCCTCATGATCTGATTGAACGCCTCGTGATCACCTGCGACCACCCTCGCCAGGAGCTCGGCGTCCTGAGCTGCGGTGGTCACGGGGTCAATCGTACTTCTGACATCGAGGCCAGATATGTCCCGTCACCCTGGGCGGGGAGATCAGTCATCCAGATCAGCCAGTAGCCGTTGGCCCGTGGTGGCAAATCCACCAGCGTGGAAGCTGGAGAGGCGACTGCACCGGCGACTCGCTCCCAATCCGCCGGGTCGTCGAGGAGGCGGCTCGACCAATAGACCTCGAACACCGTCGATTGGGTCAGTCTGACCAGGTGAAGACGTTGCGGGGTTCCACTGGCCTGAACCGTGACTCCCACTCCTGGCTTGAGGAGGGTGACCGGATCGAGGTAGCGCTCGGTCCTCCACTCGGTCTCGACGTCGCCGTCGATGAGGTTGGCCACCAGCTGGTCGTTCTCGCCGCCCTCCCCGAACGGGTCGAAGCTGGCGGCCTCGCTGATCACGACGTCGCCGGGGCGGGTGGTAGTGGTGGTCGAGGAGGGCGTTGTCGTGGAAGCTGCTCCGGTGGTAGTGGGCGTGGGAACCACGGGTGCGGTCCCGCCCGACAGGAGGAACCCGACGACGACCAGGGCGATTGCGGCGATGACCAGGGCCACCGCGGCGATGATGAGACGTCTCGAGGTTGCCCCGGTCTCCGGTCGGGGCTCGCGTGGGGTAGGTGCGGCGAGGAGCGCCTTCTCCAACTCGGCGGCGGTGAGTGCACCGGATTGCCCGGATCGCAGGATCGAGTCGATCGCCTTGGGCACCCCATCGACTCGCTCCGACGGCGGCGGTCCGCCGGGCGGTGAGCCCGTCAGCGCGGTTTCCAGCGCTGCTGCCAGAGCACGAACGTCACCCCCGGCATCCGTGGCTGCGATCCGCCCGAAGGCGCCGAGCTTGGCCGCATGGGCTCCCGAATAGGAGATGGCCGACGTGTCGATGTCGCCATGGACCGCGCCCGCGGAGTGGAGGGCGGCGAGGGCGCTGGCCAGACCAGCCGCGTTGGGCAGGAAGTCGGGCAGCTCGATGGGTTGGGCGGCCGCCACGCGGTCGGCCAAGGTGGCGCCACCGGTCCACTCCGAGACCGCATGGGCGCCTCCTTCGACCGTGCTGACGGAGAAGACTCGAGCCAGATGAGAATGGGTGGTCTTGGCCGCGGCGCTGACTGCACTGGTGAACTCGGAGCGTCGCTCCGGGCTCGACTCGGGGCCGAGGCTGCGGATGAGGACGGGTCGGTCGAGTGAAGTGTCGGTCGCCAGCCATTCCTCGATGTCGCCATCGCGGCCGAGCCGCACCTCCAGACGAAAACGATCGGGGATGGCAGCGGGCATGTGATCAGTTCAGCAGCTGGGGGCAGTCTCCATGACACATGACCTCGAGTGTCGAGCCGGTAGCGGCGAACCCCAGCCTGTTGTACAGGAGTCGAGCCCGTGTGTTCCCTGGCCGCACATTGAGCACCATGGTCTGATTGCCGGAAGCACGTGCCCAGCTCATGGCGGCCTCCATCAGCGATGTTCCCATCCCGGCCCCCGCGCGGGCAGGATGCACGGCGATGCGATGGAGATAGGCGAGCTCGGATTGCGACCCGACGATGGCATATCCACACACCCCATCCCCATCTCCGATCTCGAAGAGCACCGCGTCCCGGTTGGTGGCGTATGCCTCCTCGAGCCCGAGGCGACTCATTGCCCAGAACCCGCCAAAGGCTGCCCGATCCACCGCCAGCAACTGATCCCAATCGGGTCTAGCCGCCATCGTGGCCCGGCCCGGCCCGTCGAAGGCTCTGGAGAGCGAGCGCTCCATGATGTCGAGGACCGCATACGTGCGGAACCCCGCACGCCGCCAGGACCGGGTCACCCCGGGGTAGAGGGCAGGCGAGAACAGCTGGCCCAGCCCTAGCGAGTCGAAGTGCTCCGCCACCAGGGCGAGAAACTCGCCGCCACCACGCTCGAGCCGCACCATCGGTGATGGGACCGACTCGTTCCAGGGCCGGGCCCGTGCCCGGAACCAACCCGACGTGAGGACGATCGGGTCTGGCCACGAACCTTCGATACGGAGCGGCACTTGTGGGAGAGTAAGGAGATGGAGGTCATTGTCGCCAACCACCCTTCGTCACTCCTCCATGACACCGGTGCCCGTCACCCGGAACGGCCGGATCGGGTGGCGGCGGTGATTCGGGGGATCGAGTCGTCGGGTCTCGACACAACCCAGATCGAAGCACCCGCCATCGAGAGGAGCGAGCTCGCCCTTGTACACGATCCCTGGTACATCGAGATGATCGAGCGGTTCTGCGCCCAGGGGGGAGGGGCCCTGGACATGGACACCTTCGTCTCGGAGGAGTCCTGGCAGGCCGCCCTCACCGCGGCCGGTGGGGTTCGCGCCCTCGCCGAGGAACTGGCAGGGCGCAGGGACGTGACCGGCTTCGCCGTCGCCAGGCCGCCAGGCCATCACGCCACACCTCATCGGGCGATGGGCTTCTGCCTCTTCAACAACGTGGCAGTCACCGCTGCCTATCTGCGGGCTCGGGGCGAGCGAGTCGCGATACTCGATTGGGACGTCCATCACGGGAACGGCACCCAGGAGATGATGGCCGACGACTCAGGGTCCCTGTATGTGTCGATCCATCAGGACCGCTTCTACCCATTCCAGGGTCACGTGGACGACATCGAAGAAGGCGCCGCCAAGGGCACGACCATCAACATCCCGTTCCCGGCGGGAACGGCGGGTGACGTCTACCGACGGGCGTGGGTCGAGCTCGTTCTCCCGGTGGTCACGCAGTTCGAGCCGCAATGGTTGCTCCTCAGCGCCGGCTTCGACGCTCACACCGACGACTTCCTGGCCGGTCTCGATCTCGTGGCATCGGACTACGGGTGGATGGCGGCCCGTCTCGCCGAGGTCCACCCGCCCAACCGGACCATCCTCGCCCTGGAAGGTGGCTATGACCTCATCGCTCTCACCGAGTCGGCCCGGGCCACGTGCATGGGGCTGAGTGGCATCCCTCCCGACGTGACCGGCGAGCTGAGCTCCCCCGAGTCGGCCAGGACAGCGCTCTCCGAAGCGGCCGTGGCCATCGCCCGGCATTGGGCCATCTGAGCAGGCGCCCCCGCTCAACTCTGAACCCGAGACGCCGATACAACTAGTTGGCTCAGGCGAGGACAGGAATACATGAACAACATCGACGAGCTCTTGAAACAGGCAGTTGACCGGGGAGCCTCGGACATCCATCTCAAGGTGGGCTCCCGACCCATCGTCCGCATCGACGGCGAACTCCGTCAGCTCGACGGTTTCGAGACCCTGAAGCCGGACGACACCCAGTCGTTGGCCGAGGAGATGTTCACTCCCCGCTCGGCGGAGGTGTTCAAAGAGCGCGGCTCGACCGACTTCGCCTATGGCCGTCACGAGCTGGGCCGGTTCAGGGCAACGGCCTTCAGGCAGCGTGGCTCGGTCTCACTGGTCCTGCGTCGGGTGGTCCCCGGTTCCCGGTCCTTCACCGAGTTGGGGCTGCCCAAGGGCCTCGAGAAGCATGTCTCCGCCAAATCGGGCCTGGTCCTGGTAACCGGGCCCTCGGGATCGGGGAAGACGACCACGATCTCTTCCATAATCGACTACATCAACACCAACATGGGAAAGGCAATCCTCACCATCGAGGACCCCATCGAGGTGCTGCACCCGGACAAGCGCTCGGTGGTCGCACAGCGTGAGGTCGGTGTCGACTTCGTCGACAGCGCGGCGGCCATTCGGGCCGCGATGCGTCACGACACCGATGTGATCATGGTCTTCGAGATCGGGTCTCCGGACGTTGCGCGGGCCGTGATCGATGCTGCGGAGACCGGGCATCTGGTCGTCTCGTCGATGCGCACCAACGACCCGGCAGACACCGTCAGCCGGCTCATCGCGATGTTCCCGGAGACCCAGCAAGGCGTCATCCGCAATCAGCTCGCTGCCCAGCTCAGGTGTGTGGTCAGCCAGCAGCTCGTAGACACATCCGAGGGTCAGGTTCTTGCCTCCGAAGTCCTCACCAGCAACGAGAGGGTCCAGGAGTGGATCATCAGGGGCGAGGATGCCACGGTCCTGGTCGAAGTCATGAAGGAGAGCGGGTTCCACGGGATGCAGACTTTCGACCAGTCGATCCTCAACCATGTCCTGGGTGGTGTCGTCGACATCGATTCGGTGCTCCCATACGTGAGGAATCCTCACGAGGTAAAGGCCAAGGCGATGTCTGCCGGCGTCCCTGTCTGAGGCCCGCTCGTCCGACCCGACTGATCTGAAGATAGCCGGACTGCTCCGGCCGGGGCTACTTGCGCGGATAACCTGACAGCCCGTGATCCCGCCGCGGCTCGACTTTCTCACCGAACCGGACCTGCCACCCGCCCAGCTCGCCGAGCTGTTCGGTCGAGCCGGCCACGAGATATACCTGGTCGGCGGGTCGGTGCGTGACGCGTTCCTCGATCGGCCGGTCGTCGACTTCGACTTCGCCACCGAGGCCCGTCCCCAGGAGGTGGCCAGACTGCTCAAGGGGTGGGCGGATGTCGTTTACGAGGTGGGAGCCGCGTTCGGGACGGTTGCCGCCCGCAAGGACGGCCGGACCGTCGAGGTGACCACCTACCGGAACGAGGTGTACAGGGACCACTCCCGAAAGCCCGCAGTGACCTACTCGGACGACATCCGAACCGACTTGGGAAGGCGTGATTTCACCGTAAATGCGATTGCCCTCTCGCTCCCCGACCTCGAGCCTGTGGATCCTCACGACGGTCTCGGCGATCTCGCCGCCCAGACTCTGCGCACCCCTCTCGAGCCGAGCATCTCCTTCGGGGACGATCCGCTCCGGATGCTACGGCTGTTCCGATTCCAGGCCACCCTCGGTTTCGTACCCGATCCCGTCTCCGTCGATGCCGTCCGGGAGATGGCTGGTCGACTCGAGATCGTCTCTTCCGAGCGGATCAGGGACGAGCTCTCGAAGCTGCTGCTGGCACCGGCGCCCGGTGAGGCGCTGCGGATGGTCGTCGCCACCGGTCTGGCCGATCACTTCCTGCCCGAGCTCCCTGGTCTCGCCATGGAGCAGGACCCCGAGCACCGCCACAAGGACGTGCTCGCCCACACCTTCGCCGTCGTCGACAAGACATCCCCGGAGCTGACCCTTCGCCTGGCAGCCCTCTTGCACGACATCGGCAAGCCGGAGACCCGGGAGATCGGCCCGGAGGGGGTCTCTTTCCACCATCACGAGGCGGTTGGGGCGAGGATGGCCCGGCGCCGGCTGCGCGAGCTGCGCTACCCCCGTGAGGTCGTCGAGGACGTGTCCCAACTCGTCTACCTCCACCTCAGACCGCACACGCTGAAGATGGGATGGACCGACTCGGCCGTTCGCCGCTACGTGAGGGACACTGGTCATCTCCTCGACCGGCTCAACGAGCTCGTCCGCTCCGACGTGACCACCGCCAACCCCAATCGGGAGCGGGCCATCCAAGAGCGAATCGACGAGCTGGAGCAACGAATCGCCGATCTGTCGGCTCGGGAGGAGCTGGCCAAGCTGCGGGCGCCGATCGACGGCAACGACGTGATGGATTATCTCTCCATCGAGCCGGGCCCGCCGGTCGGTGAGATCATGCAGATCCTCCTCGACCGACGCATCGACCAAGGTCCGTACCCCGCCACTGAGGGCTACGAGGTTGCACGAGAGTGGGCGGTGCGTCGAGGACTTCCCGATCCAGGTCCCAAACAGGACGAGGAGGAGTGATCCAGCCGACGGTCGTCGTCTGGCGATGCCGGGTCGAGCCTCAGCTGCTCTCCCTGCCCCAGAGTCTCCGATCTTCCTAGCCTGGCTGGCGTGATTCTCGTCGCCATCCCCGCGGTCGCACTCGCCCTCATCTCCCTGGCCGCCTTCCTCGGGGGCTGGGTGTGGTGGCTCGACGTCCTCGCCAACTTCAGAGCCCAATATGCGGTGACCCTGGCCGCATTGGGTGTGATCGTGGCCACCTCCAGATGGCGCAAGTTCGGCTATGCCGTGCTGGCAGTCGCCGCGATCAACCTGGCCGTCGTATTGCCCCTCTTCCTCGGCTCACCCGCCGAGGCATCGCTCGAGACCCCAGAGATGAGGGTGCTCTCGTTCAATCTCCTCTCCACCAACGAGCTCTACTCGGAGGTGATCGACTACATCGAAGCCGTCGAGCCCGACATCGTCTTGTTACACGAGGCCAGCCGACCGTGGGAGGTGGCGATCGAGTCGGCAGATCTCCCATATCAGGTGATCCGGCCCCGATCCGACGACCTCATCTTCGGCTCATTGGTCCTCGTCAGGGGTAGCGATGTCCGGGCGGTCTCCCACGGCTTCGCCATGGCCAATCCACGGGCGGTGGAGATCGTGTTCACCCCACCAGGCTGGGAGACGGCGGTGGCCGTGCTCGGCACCCACCCGCTCGCTCCGACCGACCGGGAACGGGCGGGGCTACGTGACTCACAGCTGCGATTCGCCCGGGACTGGGCGATGGGCCAGGAGGGGGCTTTCATCATCGTCGGGGATTTCAACGCCACGCCCTGGTCCTCGCCGTTCCGGGAGCTCATGGGAGCCGGTGAGATGCGGAACAGCCAGATCGGCTTCGGGTTGCAGCCCAGCTTCCCGGCCGAGTCGAATCTGTTGCTCCGTGTCCCGATCGATCATCTAGTTCACAGCGGGTCACTGGAGGTCACCGACCGCCAGCTCGGCCCGGCACTCGGGTCGGATCACTTTCCTCTAGTGGTGGATCTCCAGCTCGCCCGGTGACCGGGCTCGCTCGGTCAGGCGCGCCCGTTACTGTCATCCCATGTCGAGTCGTCACGCCGAGGCACGACGTCGCCTCGCCGAGATCATCGGGCCCGACGGGCTCGCCGTGATCCCGGGTGCTCACGAGGTGATCCGGAATCACGACGTGCCTCATCCCTTTCGACAAGACAGCGCCTTCTGGTACCTGACCGGGTTCGGCGAGCCGGATGCGGTGGCAGTGCTGGCCCCGGGTCACGAGGAAGGCGATTTCAGTCTCTTCGTCCAGCCCAAGGATCCGGCACAGGAGGTCTGGACCGGGATCCGGGCCGGGACCGCCGGGGCCAGGGCCGACTACGGCGCCGACGCCGCTTACGAGATCTCCGAGCTCGACTCGGTCCTGGAGCGGATGATGATCGGCCGCGAGGTCCTCTGGTACTCGGTCGGCAACGATCGGTTTGACGAACGGGTCACCAGGATCATCGGCGACGCCCGAGCTCTTCGGGAGCGAATGGGCGGCGTCGTGCCCTCGACGATCAAGGACGTGTCTGTGCCGCTCGGCGAGTTGATGCTGCACAAGACCGAGGAGGAGGCGGAGTCGCTGCGTCGGGCTTGTCACCTCAGCGCCGAAGGTCATCGGGAGGCGATGCGGTTCGCCCGGCCTGGGATGCACGAGTACCAGGTGCAGGCCGCCCTGGAGTTCTTCTGGCGGCTACGCGGCTCACGACGCAACGGATACGGGCCCATCGTTGCCTCCGGGGCCAACGCCTGCATCCTCCACTACGAGCGGAACGACTCCCGGATCGCGGAGGACGACCTGATCCTGATCGATGCCGCCGCCGAGGTCGACGGGTACTCGAGTGACATCACCCGCACCTTCCCGGCCGGAGGCTCGTTCACCGCACCGCAACGAGCCATCTACGACGTCGTCCTCGCCGCCCAGCGCAAGGGCGTCGATCTGTCGGTCCCGGGGTCGACGACCGGTGCGATCCACGACGAGTGCACCCGCGTGCTCACCGAGGGGATGATCGACCTCGGGTTGCTCCCGTTGTCGCTCGATGAGTCGCTGGCGATGCATCACTACGTCGAGTTCTTCATGCATGGCACGAGCCACTGGCTGGGCCTCGACGTCCACGACCGGGGGTCGTACCGATTGGACGGCGTGCATCGTCCCCTCGAGCCGGGCATGTCCTTCACAGTCGAGCCCGGCCTCTACGTGGCCCCGGAGAAGGGGGAGATCGAGCTCACCATGCTCGCCTTCGATCGTGAGGAGTGGGCGCAGCGCCGGATCATGATGGGTCGGGCCGCGGCATCAGCCCTCGAGGACGAGGAGAAGGAGAATGCCGAGAAGATCACACATCGCGTCCCCGAGGAGCTCCTGGGCATCGGAGTCCGCATCGAGGACGACATCCTGATCACGAAGGGTGGGCACGAGAACATGACCACCGGTGTGCCGAAGGACGTCGACGAGGTCGAGGCCCTCTGCCGTGAGGAGTCGGCGCTGCCTGAAGGCTAGACCGAAGTGGGCACCGCGTAGAGGGTGACCGCGAGGAAGTGGGCGGCACTGGCGAGCACCACGAACAGGTGAAACAGCTCGTGATGCGAGAAGATCCTCGGGAACAGCCGCGGCCTCCTGGTCACGAAGACGACGACTCCCGCGGTGTAGAGGAGACCGCCGAGGGTGATCAGGGCGATGGCCCCGGGACCTAGGTTGGTCCAGATCTGTGGCAGCCAGAAGACGACGGTCCAACCCATGACCAACTGGAGGGTGACCGAGAGACCGGTGGAGATGTCCCGCAGCGCAAGCTTGAGGATGATCCCGACCACCGCGATCCCCCAGACCAGTCCGAGACACAGCCAGAGCTGGCCACCCTCCAACGCGGCGATTGCGATCGGGGTGAAGGTGCCGGCGACCACCAGGTAGATCATGGAGTGGTCGAGGCGCTGAAGACGTCGCTTCACCCCCTCGCTCCATGGAATCGAGTGATACAGGGACGACACGGTGTACATCACGAGGAGTGCCAGCCCGAAGACCAGGGAGCCGAGCAGGGCGGCCGCGTCTCCCCATGTCCGCGACACCAGATAGACGGTGCCGATCAGGGCGGCCAAGGCGGCGGATCCGTGGAGGAAACCCCGGATCGGGTTCTGCATGCGGCCCAGAGTGATCCGCTCCATGAGGGCACAGGGTATCCGACCGCCAGATTTCTCATACGATCCGACCGAACCATTTCGAACACT
>Ga0299907_10000687_pt1 | contig 17412 bp, 17 predicted proteins | sample RVTome_16_FD_198680 | JGI IMG/M metagenome (GOLD analysis project Ga0299907, IMG submission 198680) | Soil microbial communities from uranium-contaminated site in the Upper Colorado River Basin, Wyoming, United States - RVT152D67 (version 2) ...
CCTGCAATCCATACTGCACTCCAACGTTATCCCACGTCGAGTTGGCGAACCCGTCCGGATTGACGCCATAGACGTTGACCGCGTCCCCATAGTGAGTCCACTCGGTGCTCTGTTGCTGCTCCGGCGTGATGCCGGGTGCAGTGCCAAAATGCGGGTTCAAAGCGAGGGGCGACAGCCCACGCCAGCCGTTGACACACTCCGAGGCACCAGGCGGCAGAAATGGCATCAGTACGAGGTAGTCGTTCTCGAAACCGTTCAACGCATTCATTCCTTCGAGGAGTGTCCGGTTCTCCCAGTCGGCCCATTTGGTGTCACCGCTGAGGACCCTCGTGTCCATCCATCGTTCCAGCAGTTCGCAGTCGCCGACGTGAATGGTCTGGGTGATCATGTCCGGGTAGGAGTACACCGGGATGGCGGCGTCGATGAGCCCGGCGTGGTTCTGGCCGTAAACGTACTGCTGGATTGCCCCACCCGAGGCTCCGATGCCGACCGTGTACTCCGGGTTGCCATAGCCTGACACGAATCGGTCTTTGACCATGATCGCTGTCTCGCCGCCGAGAACCAGGTTGTAGTGCTCGCCGGTCTTGGTTCCCGTCGAGTAGATGACCGCGTAGCCCTTGGACAGGCCATAGTCGAAGAACATTCGGTCCCTGCTCGGGCTCCCCTGGTAGTGGCCGATACCCACACCGCCCTGGAAGTGATAGATCAGACGATCGTTCCAGGTACTGAGGTCGGGATCTTCGACCTCCTGGCTCGTCGGGGAAAGCATCGCTATCGAGTAGATGAATCGATTGATCGTTCCCCGCTCCCACCTGATGATGAAGTCGACGGTCTCCCCGTCGAGTGTGGTCGTTTGAGACATGTCGTCGGGCCGGCCACCCGCCGGATCGTAGTTCTTGATCTCGCCCGACATCGACTTGTACTTGAACGAGACCACCCGTTCCATCGTGCAGTCATCGTCGATGGGTCCGACCAGCTCGGCCGATCCGTAGTGAGCTGCAGTCGAGCACAAGAACGGCTCCTGTTGCGGCCCGGAGAACATCGGCCCGGTTGTGGGATGATTGGTGAGGACCTGACTGGCCTTGGCTTTGCCCTTTGAACTTCCTGCGTGTACCTGGACGAGATTGTCCCCGATGGCCAGGCCATCGACAACACCTTCGAGTGTTCGCCTGCTCGTGGGCATGAATGCACCGGTGACATCCCTTCCGTCGACGGTGATCGTCACCTTGTCGAGTTGGCCGCGGGGCACCTCGATGACCAGTCGGGCATCATCGCCGGAGACAAACCCGGGCGGTGACGAAACGATCGAGATCTCGTAACCTGCTGCCGGCTGCGCGGCGGCTCCCAGAGCCACAGCAGGCACCATCGTTGCCAGCAACGCCACCACTGTCAGCAGCGGTGTGATTCGACGGGTCACCAAGTTCCTCCTCAAAAGTCGACGAGTCAAACCCTATCTACATCTCACTCTCCGTGACGGATAGAGGGTTCGGCGTGCCAATTCCCAATATCGGTCCTGTCTGGCCGACGTTTGCCCACTTTTAGGCTGCGACCCCTTCAGAAACTGCCAGAAATGCCGATCTAGCCCCACGGTTGGGGTACTCATCGGCCCTCCGACATGAGGGGAACATCAGGTGACACAAACCGAGGAACGTAGGACCGAACACCCGCTGCCATCGGCGCACTCGTGGCGACGTGTGGCACGGCCTCTCGAGGCCGTGGTCGGCCTTTCCGACATGCTTCGCGACCGGAGCAGGGACATTTCAGCAGCCGCCCGTAACGAGATGATCGATCAATTGGCGATTCACGCCCGTGTTCTCGAACAAGTGCTGGACGACGTGGTCGTGGCCACTCAGTTGGCCAACATCGAAGTCGACTTCGACGCGGACCCGCTCGACCTGAGAGAGCTGGTTGGTGGAGTCGCCCGTGAATGGACATTGGATCGGGGGGCCCATGTGACGGTCTCCGGGGCCGTCGACGCCATCGGTGACCGGGAGTGGGTCGGCTACCTGGTGCGGAATGTGCTCGAGGACGCGTACAACCGCGGTGGTCGAAACCTCGAGATCCGCCTGTCGGAGGGTTACAGCAAAGCCGTTGTCGAAATCGACGACAACGGCCAGGCGATACCAATGACCGATGTCGAGGCGATGGCCGACCCCCATGATCGAGGCCAGGCCATCAACTGGAAGGGCTCGGTCCTCGGGCAGGGGGCAGCCGTGGCGCGGGACCTGGCGAGAGCGATGGGCGGTGACCTTCGCTATTTCCGGGCCGATGGCGTGAATTCATGCGAGCTGACCCTGCGCAAGCAGGTGGGCGGAGCGAGTCGTCGCCGCCAGCTACCGACTGTCTCGCTCGATTCCTCCGATGATCGGCCGACACGAGAAGACATCGTTGGGCTGATCGAGGACGACTCGATGTCGATGGTTTACCAGCCCATCGTCGACATCCGGGGCTGGAGTGCGTCGACGTCTACGATCATCGGCTATGAGAGCCTGGCGCGTTTCCCGCACTCGACACCGCCGGAATGGTTCAATTTGGCGGGCTCGTCGGGACTCGGTGTCGACCTCGAGATCCTTGCCCTGAAGGCCGGTATACGTGGATTCTCGTCCCTCGGCCAGGGGCCTTTCCTCGCCCTCAACCTCTCCAATCCGACCCTGCTATCACCTCAGCTGCCCGTGGCACTCGAGGGCATAGACCCCGGTCGTGTGGTCTTGGAGTTGTCGGACACCGCCCGGATTCGGAGCTATGAAGTGACACGACGTGCGGTGGAGAGACTTCGGGAAAGAGGAATCAGGCTAGCGGTCGACGATGTGGGTGCCGGCGAGATCGACATGTGGCACATCCTCAGGCTGGACCCGGATATCATCAAGCTCGATCGTCAGCTCGTTGCCGACCAGGAGAACGTGAGACGCAACGATGCGTTGATCCGGGGCATCACCACCATGGCCCGCGACCTGGGAATCATGGTCATTGCCGAGGCGCTCGAGACCGATGGGGAGCGTCAGCGTCTGTTGGATCTCGGAGTCGAATTCGGTCAGGGATACCTGTTTGGCAAGCCGGCCTCCTTGCAGTGGAAGGCGCGCGTACTGGGAGACATCACGGACTGACCCCCCAGACGGACACGCTAGTGTCCAGAGCTGGGACGTATCCGTGGCTGAGGGCCCTCGTCGAGGTCGGGGGAGTCAGTACGACCACCGTCTCGCGACCCGGGCGGTCTCCCAGCAACCTCCATCCACCGAAGTTGAAAGAGAACAACTGCTTTCCGGATACCAGCACCGGCCGACTCCCTTCGTCCAGGATCACAGTTCCGTCGGGAAGAAGTGAGATGTCGGCTGTCCAAGTCTTCCGATCGCCACCGCGATGCAGGCCACTGCCACGTCTGAGACGCTCGGAAGCGAGCATACGGTTCAGGTCTGTGGCCGATGGTGGGTGGGACATCCCGGATCCGAGTTGGACCGCGTTGCGATAGGACCGGTAGTCATCACGTCGACACAGTCCGCAGGGGCGGTGACCCGCCGCGAGTGCCACCGCATCATCGAGGAAGAACAAGGGGGTCCAATGACTCGGCTGGTCGAGAGGTGACTTCCAATTCCGGTACGACGTGACACATGTGATCCAGAGTGGTCCCCGGTGGTGACGAACGATGCGGCCGGTCTCATCGACGAGACACCCCCGGTTGCCCGTGAACATCCCGCGCTCGTGGACCGAATGGAGATCTCCGAAGGGATCTACACGATTGCGACGTGGAATGGACATCGGTGTGGATAGATTGGCACGTCGTGAGCGGCAATAACCGCCCCCTTGCACCCCATGCCGTCGAAGAGCATCGGACAAGACACTGCTTGAGGATGATCGCCGTCTAACCGACCTCGCTACCCAGTCGGGCGAATCGGGTGGTGGAGAAGATGACTTCGACGGGGACCTCGAAGTACTCAGCGATCTTGAGAGCGAGAAAGAGACTGGGGCTGTACTCGCCTCGTTCTATATATCCGATCGTCTGGTAGTGGACGCCCAACGCCTCGCTGAGTTCCCGTCGTGAGATGCCCCGCTCGGCGCGGAGCATGGCGATGCGGTTGTGAACCTGGTCGGTCACCTGACCCACTGCGCCGCTTCGTGACGGGCAGCCTCGACCTGAGATCCCGACTGCCGTCTCGCCATCCTCCCCAGCACCCTTGGCGCAATGAGGAGACCGGCGACCGCCCACAACGACAGGATGATCAGGGTTTGTGGGGTTCTCCACGAGTCGCCAATCTCCAAGACGGTGGCCGAGTCGGGGAGGAAGGCGGAGCGCATTCCCAGGCCGAGCCAGTAGATGGGGAATGTCTGCGCCACCACCTGCACCCATCCCCACAGGGTCTGGATCGGGAAGAAGATCCCCGAAATCGCGGTGAGCGCCATGATCGGGAAGAAACCCCAGGTGCCCATTTTCTGCACGCTGGGGACCAAGGATCCGAGGATGATCCCGATGGGGAGGGTGGCTAGGAGCCCGAGGACAGTGACCAATGCGACCGTCGCCCATCCTGCTGCGCCGTTCTGCATCAGATTGTCGAAGAGAAACATTCCGGGCACCAGGATCACGATGAACATCGGGATGATCCCCATCGCGTTGAACACGACCTGGCCGGACACATAGCCCGTTACCCCGTGAGGAGTTGACTTGGCCCGGAGCAAGGTGCCGTCTTCACGTTCCATGGCCAGTGTGTATCCCGGGCCGATGACGAGCCCGAATGCGATCAGTGCGCCGAGAATGCTCGGCATCGCGAAAGTCGGTAGCAACATGGATGTGCCCTCGAGCTCGTTGTTCCGGTTGAGCCAGAGATACCCGAGAGTGACCAATGCCATGAAGATGTAGAAGCCCTGGTCTTGTGGGCTTCTCAGACTGAGCTCGAACTCGTGCCAGCCACGGCCAAGGCCCGTCCTGATGGCTTGCGTTTTCGGGCTCATTCCGACGCCTCCTCAAAGACTTGTAAGGCGACGTCCGTGCCTTGACCACTCTCGAACTCCTGGACCAAAGCGATGTAGGTGTCTTCCAACGTTGCCCGGCGAACCTCGAGATCGGCAATGTCGTCCCCATGCTGGGTGAAAAGCTCTCTGACGAAACGTGTGGCATCGGGAGTGGCGTGGACGAACTGCTCACCGTTGACGCTCCAGCGAACCTGGGCATCTCGTGTGATCTCACGAGCCAGCTGATCGACGGTCCCGTCGGCGACGATGCGGCCGTCGGCGAGGATCAGGATCCGGTCGGCCAACTTCTCGGCCTCGTCGAGGTCATGAGTGGTGAGCATGATCGTGGTGTCCTCCAGGTCGGCGAGACGGTGGACTATGTCGTGAAACTCACGCTTGGCCTGGGGGTCAAATCCTGCTGTTGGCTCGTCGAGGAAGAGGAGCTCGGGTCTGCCGACGATCCCTACGGCGACGTCGAGTCGTCTCCTCTCGCCACCGGAGAGAGTTCGGATCTTCTGTTCTGCCTGGTCTTCCAGACCCACCATCCTCAGCAATTGCTCGGTGTCGTAGGGCCGGGGTCGTTCCTCCGTCGAGTAGGGCTCGTAGTAGCGGCTGAGGTGTGTGAGCAATGAGCGCGGGGTCCATCTGGCGTGATCCCGCCACGACTGAAGCACCACTCCCACCCGGGCCCGCCAGTCCTCGCTGGCATTGATGGGATCGGCGCCCAGCACCGAGACGTCGCCCGCCGACCGCTCGCGGAAGCCCTCGAGGATCTCGATCGTTGTCGTCTTGCCGGCGCCATTTGGTCCCAAGAGGGTCACGACCTCGCCGTGACGAACCTCGAAATCGACGCCATTGAGTACATCGACGGATCCGTAGCGCATGCGAAGATCGCTCACACGGATCGCGGGTGGGGTTTCGACGTTGACCATAGATCTGCGACGATAAGCCGTGCTTCCACTACTGTCAATAGCATATCTGCTATATCGAAGGCCCCGGGTTCTCACCACGTGTTGGATCGTGGGGTAACCCGGGCCTCGATGTGTTCGCTGTTTGGGGTCAGCCTTGGGCGAAGGCAGCCTCGAACCCGGTGCGGAGGTCAGACGTCGATGGACCACTGAACCCGCAGTAGTTGACGTTCCCGCCTTGGGCGGTGATCAGATACTGACCGTCGACCTCGAATGGGATGCCCCCGATCAGTGCTTCCATCCCCTGCGGTGCGTGCAGGACGACCTCTCCGACCTCGTCACCCCGGAACCAGGTGTCCACTGTGAGGGTTACGGTGTCGCCGTCGACCTCGGTCACGGTGCCTTCAAAGGCAATCTCGGCCACACGATCGAGCTCCTCCGGGGAGAACATGATGCAACTGGCCATCACGTCCTCACCCGCTGCATTCAGCTCGAGGGCTGCTGCCGGCGGTGTCTCCTCGCCTCCAACGAGGAAAAGGCCTCCGGCGATGGCAAGGGCCAACGCCGCGACCGCGGCGACCGCGACAGTCCAGACCCGCCGGGAATTGTCCGCTGACCGCCCGGTCGTCTGTTTGGTGGGTGTGCTCATAATCGTCTCCAATAGCTCTCGCGACGACTCCTTAGTCGTCGGCTCTGTGGGCACACCGGGGTGCATCGGATCCGATCGGGCCAGTCGTTTTCTCAGCTCGTCGCTCATCGGCTCTCCTGAGTGCCTTCAACCGTGATGTGTCCGGCATCGGAGTGATTCTGTCTCGACAGATGAGTGGACAGTCTCTTCTTGGCCCGGGCCAGTCGTAGGGTGGCTGCATTGACCGAGATGTCCAAGACGGGGGCAATGTCCCTGGGCTCGAGTCGTTCCCACGCCCAAAGCCGAAGAATTTCCTGATGGTCGTGTCCCAGCGCGGCCAATGATGTGGTGAGCTCGGGATCTGGCCCGGCATCAGCGGGATCGGGGATGGATGTGAGACGAGGTTCCGACTCGATGCGTTGGAGGAGCCGGAGGTGCCGTCTCTGGCTTCGTCTCTGGTTCGCCAGGGTCCGCCGGGCGATGCCGTAGCACCAGGGAAGGACTTGTTCGTGTGGTGCGTCGTCGACTCGACGCCACACCGTGAGCATTGTGTCAGCGAGAGCGTCTTCTGCGTCGCTGGCAAGGGCGCGGCGACCTAGATAGCGCTGCAGGGGCTCGAACACCTCAGCGGCGATGGCCTCGAATCGCTCCCGTCTGCTCTCAGAGCTCACTGACGTGTTCATGTCCGGCAACCACCGGATTCTGTCAGCATCTTGGGTCTAACCGGCGAACCCGAGCGCTTGTTGCTCCCGATTGCGGAGATGTGTTTTCTCAGCCGTGTTTGCAGTTAGTTCGGCTGCCGTGGCATAGGCCGCCGCAGCCTCGTCGGCGCGACCCAGCCTTTCCAACATGTCGCCTCTCGTTGCGTGGAAGAGGTGGTAGTCACCAAGGTCGAGACGATCGATGGTGGCGAGCGCATCGCTCACCTTGCCCGTTTCTGCGAGGGCGATCGCCCGATTCAGCTTCACGATGGGGGATGTAGCGAATTGGAGAAGCTGGTCGTAGAGAGTCACGATCTGGCTCCAGTCGGTGTCGGCAGCGGTTCGGGCGTCGGAATGAACTGCGGCGATCGCCGCCTGGACCTGATAGGGACCGGGATGGTTGCGGCGCAGACAGATGCGCACCAATTCCTGCCCCTCGTCGATCAGGGAGCGGTCCCAGAGGGTGCGGTCCTGGTCAGGGAGGCGGATCAGCTCCCCGGCCGTCCCCGTGCGCGCCTGCTGCCGGGACTCGGTCAGAAGGAGGAGAGCGAGCAGACCGATCACTTCGGGCTCATCGGGCATCAGGTCCGCGAGCAGGCGGGCCAATCGCACGGCCTCGTCTGCAACATCGTGTCGGATCAGATGGTCACCCGCCGTGGCGAGATGACCCTCGTTGTACACGAGATAAATCACCGCCAGGACCGGTTTCAGCCGATTGGGAAGTTCGGCATCACCCGGGATCCGGTAGGGGATGTTGGCCGCTTTGATCTTGCGTTTCGCCCGTACGAGACGTTGCGCCATGGTGGTCTCGGAGACCAGGAAGGCGCGTGCGATCTCCTCGGTTTGAAGGCCGGCGATGAGCCTGAGGGTCAGCGCCACCTGGGCTGTCACAGCCAAAGCCGGGTGACAGCAGGTGAATATCAGCCGGAGTTGGTCGTCTTCCACGATTTCGATCCCTTCAGGCTCGTCGTGGTCGAGGAGGCGGACCGCTTCGGTCTGCCGATCGTCACGAAGGCCCTCCCGACGGAGACGGTCGATGGCGCGATTCTTCGCCGTGGTGATGATCCACCCGGCAGGGCTCGGGGGAGCGCCTGCCTCCGGCCAGCGTCGAACTGCTTCGACAAATGCCTCTTGGACCGCCTCTTCGGCGACGTCTATGTCACCGAAGCGGCGGACCAAGGTGGCGACGGCACGACCGGATTCCCGTTTGAAGATCTCGGCGATCTCACGGTCATCGGCCACGCCGGCTCGTCAGACCGCGGGCTCGTCCTGGAAGGGACGGATCTCAACCGGAGCACGGCATGCCACAGTCGCCTGGGACGCCCAATCGAGAGCGGCGTCCAGGTTCTCGGCCTCGATGATCCAGAATCCACCGATCTGCTCTTTGGCCTCCGGGAATGGACCGTCTGTGGTGAGAAACTCACCATCCTCGGAGCGAACCACCGTTGCGGTGTCCGGTGTGTGCAGACCCCCACCAAAGACCCAGGCACCGGCCTCTTGCATCTTCTTGTTGAGGGCGTCGGTGTCGGCGTACATCTCTTGCATGATCTCGTCGGGCAGTGGCTCTTCGCCTTCGACGTAATAGACGGACATCAGATACTGCGACATTTGGGTGTCTCCTTGCTCCTGGCCCGGGAACTTACCCGGGCTCACTGGTTACCCCCTACACGAACGGACCACACCCAAATCGACACCCGAACCGTTCCTAATGCTGTAGGGACCGTATTTGGTCCCTACAGCGTCTCATTCGGACATTCACCGTCGAAGCAGCCCACCTCCGCCGCCGAGCCGACGTGCCGGTCGAACCCGATTCCATCCATATCACTGATGGTCTTCGGAGACATCCCAGTTGCTCGCATCGATGTTCTCCATGAGGTGAAACTACCGCTACCGGCTGGGGGTCCAGCCATAGTGCAGACGTGAACAGTGCCAGGTCTTCTCGTCCCATGCTGAGACTTCTCGCTGTCTCGCTGGCGGCCTTCGTCACCTTGGGTTTCGTCGATGGTGCCCTCGGGGTGGCTTGGCCATCGATCCGCGAGGTGTTTGAACGTGATATCTCCGATCTTGGCCTGCTTCTGGCGTTCGGCAGCCTTGGCTATCTGACCGCAAGCGCCGGATATGGGTGGCTGCACACCCGTCTGGGAACGGGCAACCTTGTGGCGATTGGCGGAGCGCTGCTCGTCTCGGGTCTGGCCGGGATCGCTGCATCTTCCCAGTGGCTGATCGTCGCCGTTGCCGCGATTCTCCTCGGACTCGGTGGGGGGCTCGTCGACACCGGGATGAATGCGCACGCTGCGTTGGTGTTCGACGTGGGGTCGATCAACCTCCTCCACGCCAGCTACGGGGTCGGGGCCACTCTCGGCCCTGTCGTCATCACCGTGAGCCTGGTTTCCACCGGTGCGTGGAGAGGCGGATATGCGCTGATTGCAGGAAGCCAGGTTCTGGTGGCTCTCGCCATTTGGACTCGTCGAGGCAGATGGACTGGCGCCGAGCCCGACCTCAGTGGTGACCGGCCAGTGGCGACTCGACGGGGTCAGCCGTGGCTGATGATGGCCCTCTTCTTCCTCTATACCGGTGCCGAGGTCGGCACAGGTCAATGGGCTTTCACCTTGCTGACCGAAGGCCGGGGGATGTCCACTGGGGCCGCCGGGACCTGGGTGGCCGTCTACTGGGGTGGTCTGACGGTGGGCAGGTTCGGTTTCGGGATACTCGGAGAGAGGCTGTCCCCTTCGCGGACCATGGGCGGTAGCTTGGTCATCGCGCTGATCGGGGTCGGCGTGGTCTGGCTCGATCCGTTCGAGCTCGGAGCGGTTGGCTTGCCGCTCGCGGGACTCGGCTTCGCGGCCGTGTTCCCCACATTGGTTGCACTCACTCCGGCGCGGATCGGACGACTTCGCTCTACCCGGTCGATCGGCTTTCAGCTGGCGGCGGCCAACATCGGCGCGGCGGGCGTCCCGTGGGCTTTGGGGTTAGTCGCCGGGGTCTTCGGAGTGCAAGCCCTGGCGCCTGGTCTGTTCGGTGCTGCTGTCCTATTGGCCCTCCTCCACTTCGTCACCGATCGTGGTGAACGTTCGTCTGCTGTGTAAATTCGGGAGACCATCACCAGGAGGACAGATGTCTGATGCGAAGTTGAACCCACCATTTCGCGCCGATCACGTCGGTTCTCTGCTCCGTCCTCCGGAGATATTCGAGGCCAGACAGCAGATGGCTGACGGGGGGATCACGAAGGAGTTCCTGCGCGACGTCGAGGACAAGGCAATCGCCGCGATGATCCCCAGGCTCGAGGCAACCGGCATCGAGAGCATCACCGATGGTGAGTTCCGACGAGCCTGGTTCCACCTCGACTTTCTCGAGCAGCTCGACGGTGTGACGGTGACCGGGATGATCGCCTCGAGTTCCGATGCCGAAGGCCGTGTCGGTATGGCCCCACCCAAGATCACGGTCACCGGCAAGCTGGCGCATCAACACGACATTCAGGTTGCCGACTTCGAGTTTGTTGCATCACAAACTCACGGGTACCCCAAGGTCTGTATCCCTTCGCCGACCATGGCTCATTTCCGCGGTGGTAGGGCGGGCATCGACATCGAGTCATATCCCGACCTCGACCTCTTCTTTGACGATCTGGCGCAGGCCTACCGCGACGAGATCAGCCACCTCTATGCAGCCGGATGTCGCTACATCCAATTGGACGACACCAACCTCGCCTATCTCTGTGACCCCAAGATGCGACAGGGTGCGATCGATCGTGGTGACGATCCCGACGAGTTGCCCAGGACCTATGCCGCACTGATCAACTCGGCATTGCGTGACACTCCCGAGGATCTGACCACCTGCATTCATCTCTGTCGGGGGAATTACAAGTCGACCTTCTTCGCATCCGGTGGCTACGAACCGGTCGCCGAGGTTCTGTTCAACGAGTTGGAGGTGGACGCCTACTTTCTCGAGTACGACGACGAGCGGTCCGGGGACTTCGCCCCGCTTCGCTTCGTGCCTTCCGGCAAGACAGTGGTGCTCGGTCTCGTGACGTCCAAAATTCCCGACCTGGAGTCTGAGGATGATCTGCTGAGTCGAATCGAGGACGCTTCGTCTTTCGTTTCGGCCGACCAACTGTGTCTCAGCCCACAGTGCGGGTTCGCCAGCACCATGGAGGGAAATGCCCTCACCGAGGACGAGCAATGGGCGAAGTTGGAGTTGGTCGTATCGACCGCTGAGCGGGCCTGGACTTGAGGCCCGATTCGACCAGTCAGGTCTAGGCCGGGTGCGCCGATAATCTGGCGGAATGTCTCGTCGCCCCTACCTGATCCTGGCGTTGCTGCTGGTAGTCGCCGCCTGTACCGGCAGCGCCGATCAATCGACGACGACATCTGGCAATGGCTCCACCTCGACCACAGGTACCACGCCGCCGGAAGAAACCACCACGACCGCAGAGGGTGTCACGACCACCACAGCCGAAGCGCCGCCGGTCACCGAACCCGACCTTTCCGGCTTGGAGGGGGTGTCCGACGAAGTAAAGACGCAGCTCGAGGATCTGATCAGGGTCGCCCAGGAAATCCGGGAGTTGCCATTTCTCGATCCGCCAGTGATCACCGTCGTCAGCGAAGACGAGCTGGAGAACTTGGTCAGGGAGGACATCGAAGAGGAGGCCGAGGACTTCCCCGCAGACGAGTCTCTCTACAAAATGCTGGGTCTACTCAACGAGACTGCAGACTTCGAGCAGATCGTTCTCGATCTATACGGTGAGCAGGTTGCGGGTTACTACGACGGCGACATCGGCGAGGTAGTCGTGCCTGCTCGTGAAGACGGGTTCTCCTTGCTTCAGCAGGGCACACTGGTCCACGAGCTCGTGCATGCTGTCACCGATCAGCATTTCGGATTCAACGACACATTCCAGGCCATGATCGACGAAGATCGGCTCGATCAGGCGACGGCCTACCAGGCGCTCATCGAGGGCGATGCGACCTTGGCGGAGGTCCTCTGGGTTCAGACCCTGAGTCAGGGCGAGGTTGGTGAGTTTCTCGCCGAGTCGCTCCAGATCGATACCGCTTCTCTCGATGCCGCCCCGAGATTTCTCAGCGAGTCGCTCATTTTCCCGTATGACTCCGGTCTCGGTTTCACCCAGGATCTGTACTTCCAAGCCGGTGATTGGACCGAGGTCAACAACGCCTACTCGGTGATGCCTGGCCTGCCCGCGTCGACGGAGCAAGTGATCAACCCGGACGACTACGGGAGGGACGTCCCGGTCGAGGTGTCCATTCCCTCGGTTTCTGTCGCCGGCTACGAGCTCGAGAGGACCTCGGTGTGGGGAGAACAGGGTTTTCGCATCTTGCTCAACCAGGGCGAAGGGGTCGAGACCCTGGCGACAGCCGTTGACGGCTGGGGTGGTGACTCCTATCACCAGTGGTACGACGGGGACAATGCTGCCCTCCTGATCGCGATCGTCGGTGACACCCAGACCGATGTGGACGAACTCGAGGACGCACTTCTCTCGTTTGCCAATCAGGGCTTTCCCGAGGAAAAATTCGCGTGGGTGGAACAACTCGACGGCACGCTCTATTTCATCGCTGCGGACGAGACCCCGATCGGCGAGTCGATCAGGGCGACGGTCGGGCTCGGCCAGTAGGGAATCCGGTACCTTCCCTCAGGTGGCCAGCGGTCGACTGCTCGTTTGCGCAACTCCCATAGGGAATCTCGGTGACGTGTCCGAGCGGTTGCGCGATGTCCTTGCTGGCGCCGATTTGGTGTTCGCCGAGGACACCAGGAGAACCGCCAAGCTATTGAGCCATCTCGTCATCAGAGTCGGCGTTGTCTCTCTCTTTTCCGGCAACGAGCAGAGCCGCACCCAACAACTCGTCGACGAGGTCGCCTCTGGCAAAACGGTGGCGCTCGTATCCGATGCTGGCATGCCGACCGTGTCGGACCCCGGAGCATCGGCGGTTCGTGCCGTCAGGGAAGCGGGCTATCCGGTCACCGTTATCCCCGGGCCGTCGGCGGCGACCACCGCCCTCGCGTTGTCCGGATTCGGGGGCGATCGCTTCGTCTTCGAGGGATTCCTGCCGAGGCGTGGGATCGCGCGCACACAGCGTCTCGACGAGATCGCCGCCGAGCAGCGGGCGGTGGTTCTTTTCGCCAGCCCGAACCGACTCCCCAAGGACCTCCAGGATCTCGAAGCTCGCTGCGGGGGCGCCCGCGAGGTGGCGGTGATGAGGGAGTTGACAAAGCTCCACGAGGAGTCATGGGTGGGATCGCTCGAGTCGGCGGTCGAGCACTGGCCTGAGCCGGTGAAAGGCGAAGTGACTCTCGTGCTCGGTCCGATGGAGTCGGAGCAGCCATCGCAGGAAGACGCCATCGCGTCAGCACGTCGGCTCGTTGCGCGAGGCGCCACAGTCAGTGATGCGGCGAAGATGACCTCGGTAGAGACCGGTGTGTCCCGGCGCACTATCTACGAGGCACTTCTCGGAGATCAAGACTCCAGCTGAGAGCGACAGGAAGCACAGATGCCCTTGCCCTTGAACTGGGATACCTGATAGTCGGTGCCACAGAACGTGCAGGAATCCGTCATCTTGCGGAGGACGATGTTGCCGCCTTCGACGGCGATGTAAAGATGGTCGCCTTCGCGGATGTTGAACATGCGGCGGGTCTCGGCAGGTATGACGATTCGGCCGAGGTCATCGATCTTGCGAGCAATCCCAGAGTCCACGGCGTCGGAGCCTACCGATCCAAACGCGACCAGTGCCGAGGTACCGTCATTCGTGATGTCCTGGGTCGACACACATTGCCATCTACAGCTCGACCGAAGACCAGCCGCGGAGCTGCTCGCACGCGCCTCCGATGTCGACTGGATCGTGGTGCCGGGAGTCGATGCGGAAAGCTCTGAGGCGTCACTGGCTTTAGCCCAAGACTTTCCCGGGCGAATCCTGGCCACGGCAGGGTTGCATCCTCACGAGGCAGCCTCGTGGCCAGAGCAGAGGGAGTCGATCGAGGGCTTGTCTTCAGAAGTCGCAGCGATCGGTGAAACCGGTCTCGACTTCTACCGCAACATGGCCCCGGCCGCCGCACAGGAGAATTCGTTCCGGGAGCAGATCGCCATTGCGATCGACCGGGTCAAGCCAATCGTCGTCCACTGCCGCGATGCCTTTTCGGCGGTGCACGCGATTGTCGAAGAGACAGGTGTCGGCCCGCAGACCGTCTTGCACTGCTGGACCGGCGGCAGGAGATGGACCAGGCGGTTTCTCGATCTCGGTGTCACGTTCTCGTTTGCAGGCCCGGTCGCCTTTGAAACGGGAGAGACCATCCGTCTCGGTGCCGAACTGGTCCCTCCGGAACGAGCATTGGTCGAGACCGACACCCCCTACCTGGCACCACCTCCACATCGTGGAGAGCAGAACGAGCCGGCGTGGGTCGCATACGTGGGTGCCGCACTCTCCAAGGTGTGGGGGCTTGCGGAGGAGGATGTCGCCACGACGACCAGCGCCAATGCCGCCAGAGTGTTTGGACGATGACCGCGCAGACCCGCTCGGAGATCGCCGCCCTGCTCGAGCGACACGGTCTGGCACCCATCCGCAGACTCGGCCAGCATTTCCTCGCTGATGCCAATATCACCCGAAAGATCGTTGCGCTGGCCGAGCTGTATCCAGGAGCAAGAGTCGTGGAAGTAGGAGCCGGCACTGGGACACTCACCCGCGCCCTCGCCGCTTCAGGTGCCCACGTCGTCGCCTACGAGATCGATCAGGGCTTGCGCCCGGTCCTGGCGGAGGTGACTGTCGGTCTCGACGTCGAGCTGCGATTCGCCGATGTCGCCAAGGTCGATTTCGGCTCCGTTTTGGACGGTGACGGATGGGCGATGGTCGCCAACCTTCCCTATAACGTGGGTACCCCGGTGGTTCTGGATGCGTTGCGTCATGCTCCGAACGTCGGACGTTTCATCGTCATGGTGCAGAGAGAGGTAGCGCAGCGTTTCGTTGCCCTGCCGGGGACGGATGACTATGGGTTGCCGTCGGTGGTGGCAGGCATCCACTCGGACTCTGAAATCGTCTTCACCGTTCCACCTCAGGTCTTCTATCCGCCTCCCCGGGTCGAATCCGCCTTGGTGCAGATGAGGCGGGTCCCAGCTCCGGTCGGATCTGATCGGGCCATCGAGCTGGCTCGTGCCGGGTTCGGGCAACGTCGCAAGATGCTGCGTCGGTCTCTTTTGTCAATGCTGGATGATCCGGTTGCTTCGCTCGAAGAGGCAGGGATACCGCCTACGAGCCGGGCGGAGGATCTGTCACCGGAGGACTACGTGCGCCTCGCCGCGGTCCGATGAGATACGAAGCCCCGGCCAAGGTCAATCTGTCCCTGTTGGTGTCTTCGCCAAGAAGCGATGGGTTTCACCCTCTCGAGTCCCTGGTGCAGACCGTCGAGTGGTGTGATCTGCTCGACGTCGAGCCCGGCCAGGAGGGCATTGACACCATGGAGACCGACATCGAAGACAACATCGTCGAGCGCGCCCTCGCCGAATTGCGTAAAACGGCCACAGTGCCACCGTTGGCGATCACACTGGACAAACAAATTCCGATTGCTGCAGGTCTCGGTGGTGGCAGCTCCGATGCCGCCGCTGTGCTGATAGCGGGTGCCGAGCACGCGGGTATGTCCCGGTCCGAGGTGGTCGATGTGGCCGCCCGTGTCGGGTCAGATGTCGCGCTGTTCCTCACCGGCGGCACCATGATCATGCGAGGCCGAGGTGAACAGATCGAGACCGTCGAGCCGCTATCGGAATTTGCAGTGGCCATCGTGGTGCCGGACTTCGGTCTGTCGACCGCTGACGTCTACCAGCGTTGGGACGCTCTTGAGGGGCCTGTCGGCGATTCGGTGCCCGACCAGCGGCTCCCCCCGACGCTGAGAGGTGGGATGCCGATGCGAAACGACCTGCTCCCCGCGGCGTTGGACTTCGAGCCGCGTCTCGGTGATTTCATGGCGGATATTGGATCGATCTGGGGAACACCGGTTTGCCTCACCGGCTCGGGCTCGGCCTGTTTCGGCTATTTCGCCACCCTCGACGAGGCCGCCGACGCGGCCTTCGCCGTGTCCGACGTGGTTCGTGAGAGCAGGGGAGCGGGGTTGCGGGGACACGGGGTGCAACGTCTCGACGATCGAGTGGGCGACGAAGCGCGCTGAGCGCGCATGGCTGCACGGTCGATCGGGTTAGGGAATTGAGTGTGCCTTCGTGCGCGCTGAGCGCTCATGGCTGCACGGTTGTTGCGGTCCTGTTGTTGTGGGTTCCGGCTCATCGTCGGCTCACCGTTAACCTGACTGAGACCCCGGATGGGGGGTGGTGTAGCGGGGAACACAGTGGTTGTTGCGGTCCTGTTGTTGTGGGTTCCGGCTCATCGTCGGCTCACCGTTAACCTGACTGAGACCCCGGATGGGGGGTGGTGTAGCGGGGAACACAGTGGTTGTTGCGGTCCTGTTGTTGTGGGTTCCGGCTCATCGTCGGCTCACCGTTAACCTGACTGAGACCCCGGATGGGGGGTGGTGTAACTGGTAACACGGCAGGTTTTGGTCCTGTTGTTGCGGGTTCGAGTCCTGCCCCCCCAGCGCAACACAGGAAGGCCGTAGTACTTGGCGATACATGTGATCGTCCTCGCCGCCGGCGAGGGAAAACGGATGAAGTCGGACCTTCCCAAGGTGGCACACCTGGCTGCCGGGCGTCCCCTGGTCGATCATGTCATCCGCTCCGCAGCCACCCTGAAACCGGCCTCGACGGTCGTAGTCATCGGCCATGGCGCCGATCAGGTTCGCACCATCCTCCCCCATGGCACCATCGACGCGATTCAAGAGGACCAGCTCGGTACCGGTCACGCCGCCCAGATCGGGATCGACGCCCTCGATGCGGTGGATCCCGAAGACATAGTCGTTGTCCTCTATGGGGACACACCCCTGCTCACACCGGGGCTGCTCGCCGAGCTCACCGACCTCGATAGGACGGAGAGCGCTCGGTTGATCTCCGCTCATCTCGCAGATCCGACCGGATACGGGCGGGTGATCCGCGACCGACGTGGTGCGGTCACCGGTATCGTCGAGCATGGCGACGGCACTCCCGGCCAACTCGAGATCGACGAAGTCAATGCCGGTATCTATGCGGTGAGGGCGGGCCGGTTATTCCATGCTTTGAAGCAGGTGACAAACGACAATGCTCAGGGTGAGTACTACCTGACCGATGTAGTAGGCATCCTGGTTGCAGAAGGTGACACACTGA
>Ga0299907_10000688_pt1 | contig 17412 bp, 18 predicted proteins | sample RVTome_16_FD_198680 | JGI IMG/M metagenome (GOLD analysis project Ga0299907, IMG submission 198680) | Soil microbial communities from uranium-contaminated site in the Upper Colorado River Basin, Wyoming, United States - RVT152D67 (version 2) ...
CGACCAGGTGAACGTTCGTCGTGGCCATGACACCTGGTTCAACTCGCACGCCGGCTTCTCGGGCACGTATGCGAGCCAGTTCGCGTTCACCGGGCTCGGCGCGGTCAAGGGTGCGGCGGAGTTGCTTCGGGGCGAGATGGTGGCGCTCGCAGCCGCTGTTCTCCAAGCGCCGGAGGAGGCGATCGAGCTCGCCGACGGCATGGCGCGGATCAAGGACGGCCCCGAGGAGGCCGCGCTCCCGTTCATGGCGCTCGGCGCGATCGTGAATGCCAACAACGCCTTCCTGCCGCCCGACTTCAACCCGACGCTGAACCACCGCTACGTCTGCCGGCCCTACTTCGGGATGGTCGACAAGGAGAAGAAGACCGGCCAGCTCACGCTGACGTACGCCACGCAGATCCACGCCGCCGTGGTCGAGGTCGACCCGGAGACGGGCGAGGTGGAGATCGTCGACTATGCGGCGGTCGACGACTGCGGCGTCCGCATCAACCCGCAGATCGTCGAGGGCCAGGTGCACGGGGCGACGGCCCATGCGATCGGCGCCGCACTGTCGGAGGACTTCGTCTACGACGAGGACGGCACGCTTCTCACCGCGAACTTCTACGACTACCACGTGCCGCACGCCATGGACATGCCTCCGCTCAAGACCGGTGACATGGAGTCGCCGTCGCCCGTGGCCCCGCTCGGCGCGAAGGGCATGGGGGAGGGCGGTGGGGGCGGCATCCACTGCCTATGCGCCGCGATCCAGGACGCGCTCGCGACCGCGGGGAAGCCCCTCGTCACCGCGAGCTGCAACCCGCCGCATAGGGTGTGGGCCATGCTCCAGGATCCGGAAGCGACCCGCCGCGTGGCGGTGACCTCGAAGTGATCGTCTCCGGGACGAAGGAGCTGTCGGCCTCACGTGCGACGGTCTGGGACGTCGTCAACTCGCCCGAGGAGATGGCGAAGCTGATGCCCGGCGTCGAGAGCTTCGAGCTCGTGGACGACCGGCACTGGACGGCGAAGGTCAAGGTGCCGCTCGGGCTCGGCGGGCTCAAGATGACGATCAACTTCGAGAAGCTCGAGGAGCGCGCGCCGGAGTTCGCGTCCATGCGGGCAAAGGGGCAGGGCGTCGGCGCGCTGATGGACATGACGACGTCGTTCACGCTGAACGAGGCCGGCGAGGGCACCTCGATGCAGTGGGAGGCGGACGTCAAGATCGCGGGCCCGGTCGGAGCGATGGGCCAGCGGGTCCTGCAGCCGATCATCAGCCAGCAGGTCTCGGACGTGCTGGCCGCGCTCGAGAAGCGCGTCGGCGAGGCCGCGTCCTCCACGGGCGGGACGGAGCCGGGGATCCATCCGGCGGCGCCGGCGGCCTACGAGGCCGAGCCCGAGGGTCCGACCCACTCCACGTCGAACTAGGTCCTAGGTCGGTCCGTCCAGGCGCGTGGCCGGGCCACGTGCCGCGGCGAGGGCGATGAGCGACGTCGCGAGCCCGGCCAGAAGGGCCAGGCCGAGCCCCGTACGGAGGAAGAGGAGGACGTCGCCGACGTGCGGGACCCGCAGGGAGACGCTTCCGACGACGTCGTTCGAGGTCGGCCGCCACGGATCGTGCGCGTCCTTGGCATCCCCACGGACGATGAACCCGGCGCGCGGCGTCCCGCCCACGATGCGGTGCAGGACGTGGACACCCTCGCCCGTCTCCCCGCGCGGGATCTCGTACACGACGACGTCGCCGACCGCGTACGACTGCCGCTCCATCGTCACGACGAGGTCGCCGCTCTCGAAGGTCGGGCTCATGCTCTCCCCCGACACGATCGTGTAGCCCGCGGGCCCGCCCAGGGAGACGGGTCGCAGGAGGATGATCCAGAGCCCGACGAAGGCCAGCACTGCGACGAGGGCAAGGAGGCGCACGAGCACTGCCCGTGCGCTGCGATCGGCTCGACGGGTATCGGCGGAGGAGCGTGCTGAGGCGATCGAGCCCACAGCTACGGGAAGTAGGTGATCGAGAGGGTGGGTCGTGAGCTGGCCGTTCCGTGCTCCCTCGACCCGTACTGGGCCGCGCGGCTCGTCGCAGAACTCTCGGTCCCGTCCCGGAGTCGCCAGCCGTGGTTCGCCGTCCCGCCGACGAACGCCTGCACGTCGGCCGCGACATCCCAGGTGAGCGTGACATTCGAGACCGTCCCCGTCGTCGCGCTCGCCGTCACCGTTCCCGCGACGGCCGGCTGGTTGCTCCACGTGACTTCGGACTCGGTCCACGCTGCGGTCACGCGGTGGAGGTCGTGCGTCCTGGACGCGGAGGGCGCCGTGATCAGACGAAGCTCGAGCGAGGCCCCGGTGACGAGCGCGGTCGCGGGGATCGCACACGATCCGACGTCGAACCGCACGAACGCGCGTGCGTTGTCGAGGAGCTGCGAGCGGACGTCGAGCGTAGTCGAGGTGCCGAAGTTGCTCAGCAGGAGGAGCTCCGAGACGTGGCTGTCCGCAGCCGCCGTCGCGGAGCACGTCGAGGGCGCGATGCTGACCGGCGCCGAGTGGGTCGTCAGCGCCCGTGACGAGAGGCCCAGTGCCGCCGCCCAGCCGGCACTCGCGCTGGCCGCCGCGAGGACGACGATCGCGAGCGCGAGCCTCGAGGTTGGGAGGATGTATCGCGTCACGGGCCGACCACGCTGGCGTGAGCTCTCGCGATGTCGCCGGCCGCGGGCTGCGAGCTCGTCGGCAGGGTCACCTCGTTCGGAGTCGCGTCGCCGTCCGCGGGAACGACGGCAGGGCCGCCGCTTGCGATCGCGTTCCCTGCTGTATCGGTCAGGGTGACGTGGAGCTCGCCGCCCTCGCAGCCGGGGTCGGCGATGTCCCCGACGGTGACCGAGACGACGTCTCCGCCGGACGTCGCGAGGGAGTAGGTGAAGCCGTCCTGGTCGCAGCGCGGGATCGCCGTGCTGCCCGAGCCGACGAGTCCGGAGACGAGGCCGAGCGGCGCGGCGAACGCCGCACCGGCGAGCGCGGCGCCGACCGCGGCGCTGGCCGCGAGGACAGCGACCCGAGCGATGCCTTTCGTGTCAGGCGTGCGGCTCGAGCGACCCGTGTCTCCGAACCTGCGCGGCTCGATCACCGGGCCCGCTCAGGAGCTGATGAGGACGTGCACGCCTTCGGTCGCCTCGGCCGAAGGTGCCGTCGACATCGTCACGGTGTGCGACGTCGCCGTGCTCGAGGGAATCGCCGTGCTGCCGGAGCCGATCTGCGTATCGGAAGAGTCGGTGAGGCTGACGGAGAGCGTCTGGCCGTCGCAGGTGTCGCTGACGCCGGAGACCGTGACGGAGGTGATCTCGTAGCGATCGTCGCCAGGGTCCCACGCCGTTGCGTAGCTCACGGAGACGCCGTCGGAGTCGCAGGCGGCGACGACGGTGTTGTCCGCACCGACCGCAGAGCTCGTGATGCCGCCGAGCGTCGCGGCCATCGCGAAGACACCGAGGAAGACCACGAACCCGGCGAGGATCGCGATCACGACACGTTTCTTCATCGAACGCCCTTCTGTTGCTGGGTATGCATGAGCCTTGCGGTGATCGGCACTTGGGTGGAAAGGCTTGAGCTTTTCGTGACGCGTCCGCGACTGACATGACAGGATTCGCGCGTGGCGATCCCGTTCCGCGTCGGCGTCATGCAGCTGACCATGGAGCCGCTCGAGGAGATGCTCGGGTCGGCGCGGGTGATGGACGAGGCCGGTATGGACACGATCTGGCTCGCCGAGGCGTACCCGTGGTGGCGCAAGCACGGGATGGAGGCGCGCTCGTCCACGGTGGTCTCGGCGCTCATGGCGCGGGAGACGGAGCGGCTGACGATCGGGTGGGGGATCATCTCCCCGTTCACCCGGCACCCGGTGCAAGTTGCCATGGATGCAAGAGTCGTCCAGGAGGCCGCGGGGCCCGGGCGCTTCCTGCTCGGGTTCGGGACGTCGAAGATCTTCCTCAACAACATCCGCTCGCAGACGAAAAGGACCCTGGGTCCCATGCGGGACGCCGTGACCATCGTTCGCGGCGTGCTCTCCGGAGAGCCGTTCGAGTACGAGGGCGACACCTGGAGCGCCTCGGTGCCGGGGCTCGCGGCGGATGCGGACAGCCCGCGAGGGGTTCCGCCGGTCTACGTCGCCGCGACGGCGCCGAAGATGCAGGCGCTGGCTGGCGAGATCTCGGACGGCTGCCTCACGCCGTCGATCACGACTCCGGCGTTCGTGCACTACACGCGCGAGAACGTCGCCGCGGACATCGACATCGGCTGCACGATCATCGCCTCGATCCACGAGTCGGACCGCGCCGCGGGTCGCGACGGAGCGCGCGAGATCGCGGGGATGTACCTCGCGAACAAGTTCCAGAACATCCGCGGCGCGGCGGACACGCTGCTCCAGCTTGCCGGGATCGAGATGGACGAGCTCGCGCCGGTCGCCGAGGCGATGGAGCGCGGTGGCCGGCTGGCGGCGAAGGCAGAGGTGAGCGACTCACTGCTCGACCGCTGCAAACCGATCGCGGGTACGCCCGAGGACTGCGTTGCGGCGATCGGGGAGTATCGCGAGGCCGGGTGCACCCACGTCATGCTCGAGCTCTGGGGCGACCGCCGCCACGACCAGATCCGCCTCTTCGGCGACAAGGTGCTTCCTCACGTCCGTGACTGAGCTCGCCGTCGACCGGGAGCGGCTCGTCGCGTGGGCCTCGCGCGCGATCGAGACGCCGAGCTTCACGGGCTCGGAGCAGGCGATGGCGGAGGTCGTCGCGCAGACGCTCGCGGAGATGGGGCTGCAGGTGCAGTGGCAGCAGGTCGAGGTCGGCCGTGCGAACGTCCTCGGAACCCGTCCGGGAACGGGCGGCGGCCCGAGCCTCATGTTCAACGGGCACATGGACACGTCGTACTCGGGCCGGGAGGCCTGGCTGGCGCACGTGCCCGGGTTCCAGCCGAGCGCGTTCGTCGAGGACGGTCGTCTCTACGGGCTCGGGATCTCGAACATGAAAGGCGCCCTCGCGTGCTATGTCGAGGCGCTACGAGCGCTCGACGACGCGGCTGTGCGGCTGCGCGGCGACGTGCTGATCGCCGCGGTGTGCGGGGAGATCGAGAAGGCGCAGTGGGGAGATGCCCAGGGAGCGGAGTTCCGGGGCTACGCGGCCGGGACGCGTCACCTCGTCACCCACGGTGGGGTCGCGGACATGTGCATCCTCGGCGAGCCGACGGAGTCGAAGGTCGTGCTCGGTCACTTCGGCTCCCTCTGGGTCCGGGTCTCGACGCAGGGGGACTTCGTCCACACGGCCTTCACCGAGGGACGGCGCGGCCGCAATTCGATCCTTCGAATGCGCGAGGTGCTCGACGCGGTGCTCGAGTGGATCCCGCGCTGGGAGGACGATCCCGAGAACGCCTTTCGCGGTGCGAAGGCGATCGTGAACGTCGGCGGCATGGAGGGCGGCTTCGGCTGGCGGGTCTCGCGCACGCCCCATCGGACCGACCTTTTTCTCGACGTGCGCGTGCCCCCGACGAAAGAGATGGCCGTCGCGCGCGGCCAGGTGCTCGAGCTCGTGCGAGAGCTCCAGGCTCGCTTCCCGGACTACGGCGTCGAGGGGGAGATCTACGTGACCGCGCCGGGCGCGGAGATCGCGGAAGATCACCCGCTCGTCGCCGCGCTCGACGAGGCGCACGAGGAGGTCTTCGGCTCGCGACCCGATCGTGATGTCACCCGGTGGTTCTCCGACGCGTCCGCGCTGACCCGCTACGGCGTGCCGACCGTGAACTACGGGACCTCGAGCGGGCTCCTCGACACCGTGAAGGGCGAGAACCTCGAGATCGACGGGCTCGTGAAGACCGCCGAGGTGTACGCGCGGGCGGCGATGAAGGTCTGCGGGGTGGTCGAGTGAGCACGGCCGCGATCGCAGCGATTCGCGGCCGGGCGTTCCTTGTGACAAGTTGTCACAAGCCGTCACGAGCTGCACTGCCGCGGCTCGGTGCAGGGCTGTCTCGCTCCCCACGACCCCTTGTGACAAGTTGTTACAAGGCATTGGGAGCGGCTCGAGGGACCTGGGTTGCCGTGAGGGCGCTCGCCGGCTCTCCGTGGCCGGTGGCTCGCCGTCGCCTGGAGGCAACGGCGTGAGGCTCGTGACCTTCGGTGAGGGCGAGGGGCGCGTCGGCGTCCTCGACGGCGACGAGATCACCGTGCTCGACGTCGGGACGATGCGCGCGTACTTCGAGCGCGGCGGCGCGGACGAGACCGGGGAGCGAGTCCCGCTCGCGGAGACGAGGCTGCGCGCCCCGATCGTCCCGAAGAAGCTCTTCCACACCGCCGGCAACTTCCGCGAGCACGAGGAGGAGTCGAAGCGGGTCGGCTGGACCCACGAGATCGCGCCCTGGATCGTCTTCTTCCAGAACGTGGACGCGATCGTCGGCCCGGACGAGCCCGTGGTCTACCCGGAGCATCTGACCGAGGAGCTCGACTACGAGCTCGAGCTCGCGGTGGTGCTGCGCAAGGCGGGCAAGTGGTTCTCGCCCGAGGAGGCGGCCGACTACATCGGCGGCTACGTGATCTTCAACGACATCACCGCGCGCGACATCCAGCGCCGCGAGATGCGCTCGGGAGTCTTCTCCTTCTGCAAGGCGATCGACACGTTCTGCCCGCTCGGGCCGTGGATCGTGACGCCCGACGAGATCCCCGAGCCGCACGACCTGGCCATGGAGCTCAGGGTGAACGGCGAGCCGCGCCAGGTCTCGCACTCCGGGCGGATGAGCGTGACCATCCCGGAGATCCTCAGCCACTACTCGGCGCTCGGGTACTCGGCGGGCGACGTGCTCTCGACCGGGACGGTGTCCGGGGTAGCCGGGTTCTCGCCGGACGCGGCCTCGCTCTACCTCCAGCCCGGCGACATGATGGAGGCCGAGATCGAGCGCATCGGCGTCCTCCGCAACCCCGTCGTCTCCTGGCAGGAGGCGCACGGCGAGCCCGCCCCACCACGTGTCCGCTGGTAGCGTCGCCGCGATGAGCGACGAGTTCCGCGTCGAGGTCGATCTCGACGACGCCGAGCACGGGTTCTCGGTCGGGGAGCGGCTGCGGGCGTTCGACCTCGACGAGGACGCGCGCCGCCGGCTGGGGAGCGGCGTGATGGTCACGCGCGACGGGTCGCTCCTGTTCGCGTACGCGGCGAGCGAGGCCGAGGCGCGCGAGGCGGAGCGGGCGATCCGGGAGCTCGTCGAGGCCGACGAGCTGACGGCGAAGATCGCTGTCACGCGCTGGCACGAGCTCGAGGAGGCATGGAAGGATGCTTCGCTCCCCCTCCCGACGACGGACGCGGAGGAGCAGGCCGAGCTCGCCGCGCTCGAGGCAAGCGAGGCACTGGAGGCGGAGGCCGAAGGCCGATACGACTGGGAGGTCGTCGTGCGCACGCCGGGTCGCGACGAAGCTCGCGAGCTCGCACGGCGGCTGACCGGCGAGGGCGTGCCCGTCCGTCGGCGCTGGCGCTATGTCGCCGCCGGAGCGGCCAGCGAGGAGCGCGCGGAGGAGCTCGCAGCCCGCCTCCGTTCCGAGCTGCCGGACGCCGACGTGGAGGTCGACGTCGACCTGTCGGACGTCGCGCGCTCGCCGCTTCAGTTTCTCCCCTTCTGAGCTCACCGTGCACGTCGGGCGAGGCGATACGCTCGACCGCGTGACGTGGCCGCGCGACGAGCCCAAGCTCGACCGGGTACGCGTGCTCATGGCCGACCGGGGGCTCGACGCGCTAGTGGTGCGCGCGCCCGACAACGTGCTCTACCTGACCAACTTCTGGAGCATGAAGGGCTACGACGCGTGCGTCTTCCCGCGCGAAGGCGAGCCGACGCTGATCTGCCTCGAGGCGAGCGAGGAGGACGCCGCGCGCACGGCCTGGACCGAGGACGTTCGGCTCTTCAAGGGGTACGACCCGGCCGATCCGCGCCCGCCGCTCGCGCGAACGCTCGACCTGGCGAAGGATGCGGCAGCCGGGTACGAGCGCATGGGCCTCGAGCTCTCGCTCGGAACGCAGGCCTCGGACCGCATGGTCGGCGAGCCGACGACCGTCACGGCCGAGTGGTTCAGCGCGTTCGGCGACGCCGAGGACGCGACGCCGCTACTCGCCGAGGCCCGCGCGATCAAGACCGAGCAGGAGATCGAGCGCATGCGGCTCGCGAACGACATCGCCGCAGCCGCCATGGAGCACTGCAAGCTGATCATCGAGCCGGGGATGAGCGAGGCGCAGATTGCCGCCGAGTGGGAAGGCTTCGTCCACGGCGAGGGCACGGGCTGGGAGGGGAAGGTCGAGCTCGCGCTCGGCTTCTCGCTCGTCTGGTCGGGCCCCGGGATCAAGACCTTCACCGCAACCACGTCGCGGCCGGTGATCGAAGGCGAGCCAACGCTCTTCGAGATCTGGGTCTGCGCCGACGGCTACTGGTGCGACCACACGAAGAACCTCGTCCCCGGCGAGTTGACGAGCGAGTACGCGGAGCTCGAGCACGGGCTCATTGCCGTCTACGAGGATGCAGTCGCGTTCGCACGTCCGGGCGCGAGCCTCGCCGAGCTCGATCGCCGGATTCGCGCAGGCATCGACGCGCTCGGCTTCCCCGGACAGCCGTCCCATCCCGTCGCGCACGGTGTCGGCGCCCGCGCGCACGAGCCGCCGTACGCTCACCAGGCCGCCGGCGGCGAGATCGCCGAGGGCATGGTGCTTGCAATCGAGCCAGGATGCTATAGAGAAAGAGGCGGTGGACTGCGCGTGGAGGACAACTTCCTGATCACGGCCGCCCGGGCCGAGAAGCTCTCGCCCTTCCCCGATGGGATCGTCCGGGCATGACGATCGACCGCTCGAAGGTGTGGACGGGCGAGCTCAACGCGCACGCGCTCGAGCCACAGCCGCGCGTGACGGTGGGCCTCTACGACACGACGCTGCGCGACGGCGAGCAGACCGTCGGCGTCGTGCTCACGCCCGAGGCGAAGCTCGCGATCGCCCGCGCGCTCGATGCCGCCGGGATCGACCGCATCGAGGCGGGGTTCCCGCGCGTGTCCGAGGAGGACGCGCGTGCGATCGAGCTGATCCGAGACGCAGGGCTCGAGGCCGAGATCTGGGGCTTCTCGCGAGCCGTCCGCGCAGACGTCGACGCTCTCCTCGAGCTCGGCCTGCAGGCGTCCGTGATCGAGAGCCCGATCTCGGACGGCAAGCTTGCCGCGCTCGGCGTCTCGCGCGAGGCGATGCTGGGCCGGATCCGTGACGCCGTCTCGTTCGCGACCGAGCAGGGCATCCGGGTCGCGTTCTTCGGCGTCGACTCGACCCGCGCCGACCTCGAGTTCGTGCGCACCGCGTACGTGAGCGCGGTCGAGGCCGGCGCCGCCGAGGTGGTCGTCGTGGACACCCTCGGGATCGCGACCCCCGAGGCTGCGGCGTACCTCGTCAACGAGGTCGCGGAGCGGCTCGACTACGAGGTGCCGGTGCACTGGCACGGGCACGACGACTTCGGGCTCGCCACGGCGGCTGCGGTCGCGGCAGTGCAGGCCGGCGCGACGTGGGTCCAGGGCACCGTGAACGGGATGGGCGAGCGGGCAGGGAACGCCGACCTCGTCGAGATCGCGCTCGCGCTGGAGGCGCTGTACGGGATCCCGACACGGTTCCGGCTCGAGCAGGCACGCGAGCTCGCACGGCTCGTGCAGGAGCTCTCCGGCACGCCGCTCGCTCCCTGGAAGGCCGTCACGGGCGACAACCTCTTCACGCGCGAGTCCGGAGCGGTAGCCTCGCAGTTCCACGACCCGCCCGCGATCGAGCCCTACGCGTCGGAGCTCGTCGGCGCGACACGCGGGATCGTCCTCGGCAAGAAGAGCGGCCTCGACTCGATCCGGATCAAGGCAGACGAGCTCGGGCTCGACGTGGCGGACGAAGACCTGCCGGGGCTGCTCGAGGCCGTGAAGAAGGCGGGGACGCGCAAGCGCGGCCTCGTCACCGACGCCGAGCTCAAGCGGCTCGTCGCCCGCCGGCGGCGCGCGGAGTAGGGGACGCAGCGTGGCGATCACGCGCCAGTCGTTCTTCGAGATCATGGCCTCGTTCCCGTCCGGCGTCGCGATCGTCACGACGACTTCTCCGGACGGCGTGCCGCGGGGGCTGACGACCACGGCGGTGTGCAGCGTCTCAGCCCACCCGCCGACCGTGCTGGTCTGCGTCGACCTCGGATCGCGCACGCTCGAGGCGCTCCGAGCGCGGCGCCGCTTCGTCGTGAACTTCGTCGGCCAGGGCCGAAGCCAGCTCGGCCTGCTCTTCGCCTCGAAGGCGGACGACAAGTTCGGGCGCGTCTCCTGGCGCACGACCGAGTCGGGGCTTCCACTCCTGCACGAGGACAGCCTCGCGTGGGCCGAGTGCTGCACGATGCACGACCTCGAGGTGGGCGACCATGTGCTCCTCGTCGCCCGGGTCGAGGACGGTGGGGTCCGGCCGGAGCTCGAGCCGCCGCTCATGTACTACCGCCGCTCATGGGGGGTGTGGTCGCCCGCGCACGAGCCGAGCGAGCCCGAGCCCATCGCCATCCGCGCGATGGAGGTCAGTGGCCGAGATCTCCGCTGGCAGGGCGCGGAGCTGTAGCAGTGCCGTCCGGAGCCCGTTCGGTTGACCCGCACGGGCGGGCGGTGGGATACTCGCTCCGCGTCTGACATGTCACGGCGGAAGCGAGGTGCGCGATGAGGTTCGGGCTGTACACGGAGATCCAACTCCATCCCGGCAAGTCGCCAGAGCAGATGTTCGGCGAGGTGCTCGAGCAGATCGAGAACGCCGACCGGCTCGGGTACGACGTCTACGCGGCGATCGAGCACTTCTTCTTCCCGAAGTTCTCGATCTCGGCCAACCCGATGGCGCTCTTCGCCGCGGCGGCTCAGCGTACGAGGCAGATCCGCTTCCGGACGATGCTGCACGCGCTTCCGTACTGGAACCCGCCGGTGCTCGCGTCCGCGATCGCGGTCATGGACATCGTCACGGGAGGCAGGTACGAGTTCGGCGTCGGTCGCGGCCACGGCTGGCTTCCCGAGAAGGCCGGCGTCCCGCTCGACGAGCACGCGCGGCCGCGCTACGAGGAGGCGGTCGACCTCCTGTTCGAGGCGCTCGCCAACGAGCGCTTCTCACACGACGGCGAGTACTTCAGCGTCGCCGATTCGCACGTCGTGCCGTTCCCGAACCGGAAGTTCCGCGTCACGCTCGGCGGGACGTCGGACCGCACGTACGAGCTCGCGGCCGAGCATGGGTGGAGCGTCGCGGTCCCGCCCTTGCTCCCGTACGTCGCGCTCGAGAAGCAGCTCGACCTGTATCGGGCGCGCTGCGACGAGCACGGGACGACACCGGACATCGTCTGGATCCACGCCTGTCACATCGACGAGGATCGCGACACGGCCATCCACGAGGGGCGGGACTGGACGGTCGGGTTCATCAAGGGAAACTGCTCGCCGCTGATCGAGTACGAGAAGCCTTCGACCGAGGGGCTCCTCAAGGCCGACTACGGCTTCTACACCGCCGGGATCATGGAGCAGCTGAACGAGATCCCATACGAGCAGCTGATCGAGGAGGACTACGTGTGGGTCGGGACGCCCGACGACATCGCCGAGCGCATCGAGCGGACGCTCGAGCTGTGTCCGGGGATCGGCGAGATCGCGATCACCGTCAACGCCGGCGGCGCACCGAACTGGATGGCAATCAAGAACCAGGAGCTCTTCATGGAGCGGGTCGCTCCTCGCTTCCGGGAGCGGGTCGCGGTCGAGGCCGCGACGGCGACCGCGACGGCGACGGCGACGGCGTAAGGTCTGCAGATCGCGGCGCCACAGCTCGGCGCGACCGAGTTGACTGACATGTCACGAGGTTCGATACTCGACAGGCACGACGAGGAGGAGAGCATGAGAGGAAACGGCAGGTGGGTCGCGCTCGCCGCGACGCTCGTCTTGACGGTAGTCGTCGCCCTCGGAGGGACCGCCGCGCAGGGCAGCGGCCAGCAGCAGGGGCCGATCATCATCGGAGCGGCGATGGACCTCACGGCGAACATGTCGCCGTACGACACGCCGGCGCTCTACGCCGCGCAGGTCCAGGTGAGGAAGATCAACGCGCGGGGCGGCATCAACGGCCGGCGGCTCGAGATCCGCGTCTGCGACCACCAGCTCAAGCGGCAGCGGACGTGCGCCCTGCAGCTCATCAGGCAGGGCGCGGTCATCGGAATGGTCACCTGTGACGTCGAGTTCGCGGCGCCTGCGACGCAGGCGTTCATCAACAGCGGGCGGCTCGCGCTCTCGCCCTGCATCGGCACCGACCAGCAGGGCCCGAAGCGGTTCGGGCCGAGAGGGCGGCTGGCGTTCACGATCGGCAACATCGCCCAGGACGAGGGCGCGGCGATGGCCGAGTTCGCGTACCGGCGGGGTTGGCGGACAGCCATCATCGTCCAGGACAACCTGCTCGCCTATTTCCGCAACATCGGCGCGGCCTTCAAGGTGCGGTTCCAGCAGCTCGGCGGCAGGATCGTGCAAGAGGAGTCGTTCACGTCGTTCTCCAACACGATCCAAAACGCCCTCGGGCGGGTCGCGCGGACGCGCGCCGACGTGATCGCGTTCCCGACGGCGTTCGACGGGCTCGCGCCGTTCGTCGGCGGTCTGCGCAGCCTCGGCAACCAGACGCCGGTCATCAACTCCTGGGGAGGCGACGGCAACTACTGGTGGCCGAGCAACCCGCGGGTCAGGAACTACTACTACGTCACCTACGGCTCGATCTTCGGCGACGATCCGATCCCGGCGGTGAACCAGCTCGTCAGGCAGGTGACGCGCCAGAACAAGGGCCGCCTGCCGGCGACGGGGAGCTTCATCCCGGGGGCCGATCTCGTGGACGCGCTCGTCATCGCGATCCGGCGCGCGAACGGATCGACGAACGGAGCTCGCCTCGCCGCACAGCTCGAGCGGTTTCGGCGGGTCTCGGTCACCTCGGGTCGAATCACGTTCTCGAGAAACGTGCACGGCGTCACCGGCCGCGCGTACCGCGTGATGCTCGTGAACGACAACAGGGCGAGTTTCCTCCGCTTCTGGAGAACGGCGAGGCCGGCGGACATCGGCTGAGCCACGCTCGTTGAGCGAAAGAGACGCGCTCGAGAACGAGCGGTGGCCCGGAGGGACACTCCGAGCCACCGCCGTCTCGCGCTCGTTCGAGGGGGTGCTTGCGCTCCACGACGTGACGCTCGAGCTGCGCAGAGGCGAGATCGTCGGCCTCATCGGGCCGAACGGCGCAGGCAAGACGACGCTCGTGAACGTGATGACGGGCTTCGACCGGCCGACCGCGGGCCGGGTCGAGCTCGAGGAGCGTGACGTCACGCGCTGGAGCGCGCACCGCCGCGGCCGGGCCGGGCTCGCGCGGACGTTCCAGCACAGCCACTCGTTCGGCAACCTCTCCGTCCGCGAGAACGTCGAGGTCTCGGCCATCGGCGTGGGCGCCGGTCCGCGCCGGGCGCGCCGGCGCGCGGACGAGCTGCTCGACCTGCTCGGCCTCTCGCGCTACGCGCGCGCGCCGGCCTCCGCGCTGGCCCATGGGGACGAGCGGAAGCTCGAGGTCGCACGCGCGCTCGCGATCGAGCCCCGCTTCGTGCTCATGGACGAACCGGCTGCCGGGCTGCCGGAGAGCGAGGTGCCGGAGTTCGCCGCCGTCGTCCGGTCGGTGCGAGACGACCGCGGCGCGGGGATCCTGCTCATCGACCACAACATGGCCCTTGTGATGGCCGTCTGCGACCGGATCCACGTCCTCGACCAGGGGCGATCCCTCGCGGAAGGCACGCCCGACGACGTCCGGGCCAACCTCGATGTCGCGGCGGCCTACCTCGGCGAGAGCGCCGTGCAGCAGGAAGCTGGGGGCGATGGCGGCTGAGCCGGCGGCGGACCCGATCCTCGAGATCGACGGGCTCGAGGTGCGCTACGGGACCGTTCCGGCCGTCCGCGGGCTCGACCTCGAGATCCGGCGCGGCGAGATCGTCGGGCTCATCGGCCCCAACGGCGCCGGCAAGTCGACGACGCTCCACGCGATCATGGGCGTCGTGAGGCCGAGCGCCGGCGAGATCCGGTTCGACGGCTCGTCGATCCGCCGCCGCACGCCCGACCAGATCGTCCGCTCGGGCGTCGCCCTCGTCCCGGAGGGGAGGCGTATCTACGCCGAGCTCACGGTCGAGGAGAACGTGCGCCTCGGGCTGTCTGCGCGCGCGACGCGCGGCGGCGCGAAGGACGCCGTCGAGGAGGTGTACGACCTGTTCCCCGTCGTCCGCGAGTCGCGCCGCCGCCCCGCAGGCGTGCTGTCCGGGGGCCAGCAACAGCAGCTCGCGATCGCGCGGGCCCTGGTCGCCGGTCCGGACCTGCTCCTGCTCGACGAGCCGTCGCTCGGGCTCGCCCCGACGGTCGTCGACCTCGTGTTCGGGACGCTGGGGGAGATCCGCGAGCGAGGCGTCAGCATCCTCCTCGTCGAGCAGCGCGCCCAGCGGGCGGTCGCGTTCGCCGACCGCACCTACGTGCTGTCCAACGGGGAGCTGCGGATGACGCTCACCCCTGCCGACGCGGACGACACCTCCCGCATGGTCGCCGCCTACTTCGGGTCGTGACGTGACGCAGGACGTCCAGATCGTCCTCGACGCGATCGCGCTCGGCTCGATCTACGGGCTCATGGCGATCGGGATCGGGCTCGTGTTCGGCGTCCTGCGGCTGGTCAACTTCGCGTACGGCCAGCTGATCATGGCCGGCGGCTATGCCATCGCGCTCACGAGCGACCGGTCGCCGCTCGTGTCCATCGCCGTCTGCTTCGCCGTCGTTCTCGCGCTCTCGCTCGCGATGGAGCTCGTCGCCTTTCGGCCGCTGCGCGGTGCCTCGCCGATGACGATGCTGGTCGCGACCTTCGCGATCAGCTACCTCCTGCAGAGCATCGCGCTCGTCCGCTTCGGGTCGATCGGGAAGTTCGCCGTCGTGTACCCCGAGCTCTCGAGCTTCGTGACCGTCGCGGGCGTCAGCGTGCGCTGGATCACGCTCGTATCGATCGGCGTGGCCGTCCTCGCCTGCGTCCTTATCGCGCTGCTCCTGGGACGGACGTCGATCGGGCTCCAGATGCGGGCAGCGTCGATCGACCCTGCGACGGCCCGCCTGCTCGGCGTGCGCGCGAACCGGGTCATCACTGTCGCGGTGCTCGTCGCGGGTGTGCTGGCGGCGGTAGTGGCCGTCATCCTCCCGCTCGCGCAGTCGCCGCTCGTCGCCCCGGACACCGGCCTGCGGGAGACGATCATCGTCCTCGTGGGCGTCGTCGTCGGCGGCATCGACCGGCTCGTGTCGGCGACCCTCGGTGGCTTCACCATGGGCTTCGCGGTCGGGATGCTCTCCGGCTACCTGCCGAGTACGGGCTCGTGGCCGTTCACGAGCAGCCTGTACCTCGACTCGGCGGTCTTCATGCTCGTGATCGTCGTGCTCCTTCTGCGGCCGGAGGGCCTCTTCACGCGCTCGCGGCGAACGGCGGTTGAGCGCGTATGAGGCGGGCGGTGGATCTCCTCGAGCTCCTCGGGCCGGTGGCGCTCCTCGTCCTCGTGGGCGTCGTCGGCGGGCTCGGCTTCGTCGACCCGGACCTCGAGGTCGAGTTCCTGACCGCGCTCGTGAGCGTCGCGATGGTCGTTTCGCTGTACGTGTTCGTGGGCAACTCGGGAGTCGTCTCGTTCGGACACGTGAGCTTCGTCGCCGTCGGCGCCTTCGCGGCCGGGGTCATGACCATCCCGGTCGAGCTGAAGCCGACGATCACGCCGGGACTCTTCCCCGTCCTCGCCGAGCGCTCCGTCGGCAACGCGACGTCGCTCGTCCTCGCAGCAGTTGTCGGGGGGGTGTTCGCGCTCGCCGTCGGGATCCCGCTGATGCGCCTCTCGGGCCTGGCGGCCGGGATCGCGACCTTCGCCGTGCTCGGCGTGACGCACAACATCCTCGCCAACTGGGAGAAAATCGGGCCAGGACCGCTGACCCTGACGACGGTTCCGGAGACGACCGGCCTCCTGCAGGCGACCGCGGGCGCGGTCGCGGTCGTGACGATTGCGTTCCTCTACCAGCGCAGTCGCTTCGGCCGGAAGCTCCGGGCTGCGCGCGAGGATCCGGCCGCGGCCCGCGCGGCCGGGATCGACATCCACCGGGAGCGGCTGTGGGCCTTCACGCTGTCCGGCGCGCTCTCGGGCTTCGCCGGCGGGCTCCTCGTCCACCTGCAGGGGACGCTGCACGCGGGCGACGTCTACCTCGAGCTGGCCTTCCTGACGCTGGCGATGCTCGTGGTGGGCGGCGTGGGGAGCCTATGGGGGGCGGTCGTCGGTGCGCTCGCCGTCAGCGCGCTCGACTCCCTCCTCGGAGACGCGGAGAGCGGAGATCTCGGTTTCGTCAACGACCTCCTCGGCCATCCGCTCTGGGGCGGGAGCCGTCTCGTCGGCGTCGCCGCGTTCATGGCCATCGTGCTGATCCTGCTCCCGAACGGGCTGACGCGGGGGCGGGAGCTCCGGCTCCTGTCGCTCGGGCGTGAGCGGCCGGCCCCGCAGGAGTCGTCGACGTGATCTCCCGCGTCTGCGTCGTCGGCGCCGGAACGATCGGGAGCCTCGTCGCGGGTCACCTCGCACAGGTCGTGGACGTCTCCGTGTTGACGAGACGTCGCGAGCATGCGGAGGCACTGAACGCCCGCGGGCTGCGCGTCCGCGGCCGGAGCGAGCTCCAGGCGGCGGTGCAGGCGACCGACGACCCAGGGGAGCTCCCTAGCTTCGACCTCGCGATCGTGGCCTGTAAGGGAACCGACCTCGAGGCAGCGGCCTCCGGGCTCGAGGGCCGGTTCCCGGAGGCGGCGGTGATGACGGTCCAGAACGGCCTGGGAGCGGAGGTCGTCGTCCGCAGGCACGGTCGCTGGCCGCTCGTCTCAGCAATCACGTTTATGAGCGGGACGCGACACTCGGACACCGAGGTCGAGTACGTCCTCGACACGCCCACGTGGCTCGGCCCGTACGAGGAGACGCCCTTCGAGCTCGTCCGTGAGATCGCCGACCTCATCGTCTCCTCGGGCCTGAAGGCCGAGGCGTTCCGGGATCTCCGCCCCGCCCAGTGGTCGAAGCTCGTCTTCAACGCGACCGTGAACGGAGTCGCGGCGTTGACCGGCCTGGCCCACGGCGAGCACTTCGCGCGCGAGGAGCACCCGACCGATCTCGGGATGCTCGTGCGTGCGCTGATGAACGAGGGGAAGGCCGTCGCGACTGCGGCCGGGATCGCGCTCCACGACGACCCGTGGGAGATGAACGTGCACGCCACGAAGCGCGGCAGCGCCCACACACCCTCGATGCTCGAGGACGTCGAGGCCGGCCGCCTGACCGAGGTCGAGTCGATCAACGGTGCCCTCGTCGCCGAGGCCGAGCGAGTGGGCGTCGACGTGC
>Ga0299907_10000689_pt1 | contig 17399 bp, 19 predicted proteins | sample RVTome_16_FD_198680 | JGI IMG/M metagenome (GOLD analysis project Ga0299907, IMG submission 198680) | Soil microbial communities from uranium-contaminated site in the Upper Colorado River Basin, Wyoming, United States - RVT152D67 (version 2) ...
ACCGGGCCGAAAGTAGTTGGCCAGGGCGGCGTCGATCCTGTGGGCCGGGTAGATCTTCCCGGCGGTGAGCCTCTCCTGAATGCCTTGTTGGGTCAGATCGACCAGCTCGACCTCGGCTCGCTGACGCACGAGGTCATCGGCGATCGTGTCGGTCTCCCTCACCCCGGTGATCTCGTAGATGACGTCATTCAGCGACTCCAGGCTCTGGACATTCAGGGTGGTCAGAACATCGATCCCCGAGTCGAGGAGCACTTCGACCTCTTCCCAGCGTGTCTCGTAATCCGAACCTGGAGGGTTGCTCCGGGCAAGCTCGTCGACCAGGACAAACCGTGGGGAGCGGGCGAGGACGGCCGCAAGATCCATCACGGCACCATCCCGTGAGTCGTCCGTAGACGACCGTTGTGGGATCAGCTCGAGACCTGCGAGGAGATCGAGCACGTCGAGGCGTTCGTGAGGGTCTACGACCCCGACGACGACATTGTGTCCCTCCCGTCGCAGTCGGTGGCCTTCCTCGAGCATGGCAAATGTCTTGCCGACACCCGGGGCGGCCCCGAGGAACACACGAAGCCTGCCTCGGCTCATAGCCGCGACGCTAACCCCGATCCGTGGCTCACGGCCCGGTCGTGCCCGCCCGACACGTCAGGCACCCGTCAATAATCGCCATTTTCGCGTTAGGGGACCGTCAAGTCGGCCTTGAGTGGCCGGTTCGCGATCTAGACAGATGCATATGGCTGCACCATGTCTCCGCCTGTCGGGCAGATAGCGACTACGGCATCCGATGCAACTCTTGATCGGTCTCCGCTACCGGGTCGAAGGGATCCTTCACGAATACCTGGGACCGGCCCGGCTCCCCGGCGAGTCGGGCATTGCCCACGTGTTCTTGCGCAACGAGTGGCGACCCAACACCCCCGATCAGCTCCCGCTCACGCTCGTGGAGGCGTCGGCCGTGGAAGCCGTGGTCACCAAGACACGGATCGGAGGTAGCCGGCCATGAGGATCGTCATTGCCGGTTGTGGCCGGGTGGGAAGTGACCTGGCCTTGACGCTTTCTGAAGAAGGCCACGACGTCTCGGTCATCGACAATCGGCCGGACGTCTTCGACCGTCTCGGATCGACTTTCAACGGCACGACTCACGAGGGTCTCGGCTACGACGTTCGGGTGCTTCGGGATGCCGGCATCGAGTTCGCCGACGCCTTCGTGGCGGCCACCGACTCGGACAACGCCAACGCGATGGCGGTCCAGGTGGCCAAACGTGTCTTCGGGGTGCCAAAGACGATCGCACGTCTTGACGATCCTGCGCGCGAAGACGCGTATCGGGCTCTCGACGTCCAGTTCGTCCCGGGAGCGAAGCTGACATCGAAGGTCATCCACGAGCAGATCGTCAGAGAGGAGTTCAGCTACCACGTCACGTTCTCCGGGGGCGACGTCGAGATAGTGGAGATGATCATCGGGCCCGGGGGCTCCGGCCTGCGAGTCGGCGTTCTCGAGGTCGCCAACGACTTGCGGGTGGCGGCCGTGCATCGGGGACATCGAACTCTGATACCTGACGACGACTTTGCTCTGGCCGAGGGCGACCTGGTCGTGGCTGCAGCTCGCAGCGGAGCCCGGAAAAAGATCCGCCGGTATCTCGCCGTCAAGGAGGATCGCGGGTGAGAGTGGTCCTGATCGGGGGTGGCAAGGTGGGCTCGTATCTGGCGCGCGAGCTCCACAAGGATGGACATGTCGTCACGGTCATCGAGGAATCCCATGGCCACGCGGAGACGCTCACCGACGAGTCCAAGGTGTTGGTGCTGGAAGGTGACGGCACCGACATCAGGCTGCTCAAGGCGGCCGACACCGGACGGGCCGACTGGGTGCTGGCAGTCACTGGGCTGGACGAGGTCAACCTGGTGGCCTGCCAGTTGGCTTCGACCTTGGGGGCAGGTCAGGTACTCGCCCGTCTCAACAACCCTTTGAACCGTCCCACCTTTGACGCCCTCGACATACCGGTGGTGGCGGTGACCGATGTCATGGCCACTCTCATCTCACGAGAGGTGGAAGTGCCAGAGTTTCGGCATGTGACCCTGCTGGGGCGGGGGGAGATCTCTGTATACGAGATCGACGTCCCGCCCGATTTCGAGGCCAGGCCGGTGGCCGAGCTTCGCCTGCCGAAGGGATCGCTCCTGGTTGCGAATGTCACAGGTGACGAGGTGACGGTTCCGACCGCCACGACGATTCTCCATCCCGGTGACCAGGTGACCGTCGTCAGCACGGTCGAGCTCGAGGATCAGGTCCGGTTGGCGCTCGGGTATAGGAATGGTCGTCGTCGGTGAGCGAGCCCCGGGACCGCAGATGGCTGAGCTTCCTCGGTCTGTCGGGAGGCTTGGCGATGTTCGTCGCCGAGGCTCTGATCGTGGTTGGGCTGGTCACGCTCGCCTGGCTGACCTCGGTGTTGATCCTGTCCGTTCTCTGAGATGCTGATCCGCCCGGTTGCAGAAGACTTTCGAGTTATCGGCTCCTACATGGGCCGGATCTTCCTCGTGGTCGCCGCGGCGAGTCTTCTCCCCCTCATCTGGGCGGGAATCGTCCGTGAGTGGCACCCATTTGGGTCCTTTCTCCTGATGACCGCGGTCTTCGCCTTGCTCGGGGTCATCGGGGTGAGACTCGCCCCCGAGGTGTCCGAGCTCGACTGGAGCCACGGAATGGTGGTCGTCGCCTTGACCTGGCTCATTGTGCCGATGATCGGAGCTATACCCCTCCTCCTCTCCGGTCACTTCGGGCGACCTCTCGATGCCCTCTTCGATGCGATGTCCGGCTTGACCACCACCGGGCTCTCCCTGCTCAGCGATGTGGATCATCTCGCCTCTTCACTCAACTTCTGGCGTCATTTTCTCCAGTTCCTCGGCGGCCAGGGGATCATCCTGGCGGCCCTCACCATCTTCGCCGGGACCGGCGGGATCACCCTCTACTTCGGGGAGGCCAGAGATGAGAGGATCCTCCCTTCGGTCACTTCAACCGCGCGATTCATCTGGGCCGTGTCGGTGGTTCATCTCATCTTCGGCGTCACCGCCCTCGGGCTCGTTGGCTGGCTCGTCCTCGGATTCGACTTCGACCGCTCCATCTTCCACGGGCTGATGACTTTCTTCGCCGGATTCGACACGGGCGGCTTCTCCCCACAATCCACCAGCATCGGCTACTACCACTCGGCGGTCTTCGAAGGGGTGACGGCACTTCTCATGGTGGCCGGGGCGATGTCCTTCGGTGTTCACTATGCCCTGTGGCGGGGGCCACGACGCAGTGTGTTCGCCAACCTCGAGACCCGCACGATCCTCTCCACTTTTGGCTTCACGATGGTGCTCACCCTCTTGGGCTTGGCCGCGACCGGCCTCTTCGTGAATGTGGCGGGTCTGACCCGTCAGGGGTTCTTCCAGATCCTGTCCGCACACACCGGCACGGGTTTTTCGACCGTTCCGCCGATCGAGTTGGCCCGGTGGGGCGGTCTTGCCTTTGGGGGCATGGCGATCGCGATGGCCCTCGGCGGAATGGGCTCATCCACCGCCGGAGGAGTGAAGTCGCTGAGGATCGGACTCACCGTCAAGGCAGTGGTCAATCAGATCAAACAGGTCCTACTTCCCGAGCACGCCCTGGTAGGCACCGCCTACCACCAATCAGGGCGAAAGCACCTGACGCCCGTGCTGATCCAATCGGTGATGATCATCTCGCTTCTCTACGTCGCGCTCTATCTCCTGGGGGCCGGTATCGGCCTGGCCTATGGGATCCCCTTGCAGGAGTCGCTCTTCGAGTCGGTCAGCGCCTCCGCAAATGTCGGCCTGTCGGTTGGCGTGACCGACCCGTCGATGCCCATCCTCCTGGAACTGGTCTACATGCTCCAGATGTGGGCCGGCCGACTGGAGTTCGTCGCCGTCTTCTCGTTGCTGGGGTTTGCCTACGCGTGGGTGAGAGGCAAATGAGAAGACTCATCCGGGTCGCCGTCCTGGCCGGCGTCTTCCTGTTCATTCCTGTTTCCGCGTCCGCAGCGGAGGAGGTGTCGGTTGCCGAGATCCTCGAGATGGGAGCAGACCTCGCCGGGGAAGAAGTCACCGTCGAGGGAGAGCTGGTAGGGGACTACGGGTTCCGTGACGACGGGTCGATGTGGACCCAGCTCAACGGTGACACTTACGCACTCCAGCCGATCAGGGAAGGGGGCCGGCCGGCTGGAGCCAACGTCGGGATCGCCCTCAGGATCCCTCTCGATCTGGGCGGAGGCCTCGACCCTCCGGGTGGATATCGGTACCGCGGTCCCATCGTTCGCGTCACCGGTATCTGGAAGTACCACGACACCACACGGCCAGGAGAGTCGTACGTCGAGGTCCAGTCCCTGACCGTGACCGAACCGGGCCGTCAACTCGACCAAGAGGTCGATTGGACTCCCATCATCTTCGGCCTCGTCCTCCTCGTCGGGGCCGGGGCGATTGGGTGGCTCACGCGATCGGGGGATTGACCGAGGAGGCTCTTGGCGGCGATTGCCCGCGGACTCGCACATCACTCTTGGCGGGCCATGACGCCCATTTCTCGTCCTCATGAACAAAGGACATTTGCCTGGATGGGCGTAGGCCCATTCCTCCGGCGAGGGTCCCGTTGGATCGTGCGATGCTTTGCGCTGGTTTGGGGACGGTAGGGGCGGGTTCGAAGGTGGCTGATGCCGTCGAGTGAGTGTGGCGACGGAGTCAATCGCGGCGGCCATCTGATCCGATGCTCCTGTGTCGAGTCGGGTCATAGGATGGTGGCGAGCTTTCAGGAGGTCGTCGATTGCCCAGGATTGAGGAGACACCCCTACCGGGGGTCGGTCTCCGACTCGATTTCACCGCCGATGACGGAAACCGGATCGGTGTAGTCCATCATCGGTCGGGCCGAAAAGAGCTGTTCGTCTGCACGTCGGACGACCCAGACGCCGCGATCGTCAGTCTCAACCTTTCTGACGAGGACAGCCATGCTCTCTCCGAGGCTCTGGGCGGTTCAACCGTGATCGCGAACCTGAACGACCTTCAGCAACGAATCGAGGGATTGGCGATCGACTGGCTGTCCGTCGATGCCGGTACTCCTTATGCGGGCAGAACCATCGGCGAGGCACGTATCAGGACCAGGACCGGCGTGTCCGTCGTGGCCGTGATACGGGGGGATCAGCCCCACCCCGCGCCCGGGCCAGACTTCCAAATCGAGGCTTCAGACACTCTCGTCGTAGTCGGTACCCCGGAGGGCATCAGCTCAGTCGATGAGATTCTGACGGTGGGTTAAAGCCGTGGATCACGGGGCCCGACTCCTCGTCGAGCTGGGGGCAGTCGTGTTGGGCCTGGGGATACTGGCCCGAGTAGCCAGCCGTCTGGCGATCTCGCCGATTCCCCTTTATCTCCTCGCCGGCCTTGCCCTGGGCGAGGGTGGGTTGGCGCCGGTGGTGACGTCAGAGGAATTCATCGAGGTCGGGGCCGAGCTCGGGGTGATCTTCCTCTTGCTGATGCTCGGTCTCGAATACTCGGCGGGGGAGCTGGTGGCCGGGGTTCGCGCAGTGGCACCGGCTGGGGTGGTCGATTTCGCGCTCAATTTCACGCCCGGCTTTCTCACCGGCCTCATCCTCGGCTGGGGGGTGGTGCCGGCACTCTTTCTCGGTGGAGTCACCTATATCTCCTCCACGGGTGTCATCGCCAAGTTGTTGGACGATCACGGCTGGACAGGAAACCGGGAGACGCCAGTTGTCCTATCGATCCTCGTCTTCGAAGATCTGGCAATGGCAGTGCTCCTGCCCACATTGGCAGTCTTGACGGTCGGCGGTTCCACGGGTGGAGCGGTTCTCACCGTCGGACTCGCTGTCGGAGCGATGGCCGCAGCGATCGCGTTCGCCTACCGACAGGGCGACCGGTTTGGGGACCTCGTGTTTCACCGCTCCGACGAGGTCAGCCTGCTCACCGTGTTTGGAGTCACGCTCTTGGTGTCCGGGCTCGCCGAAGGAGTCAACATCTCTGCTGCCGTGGGCGCATTCCTTGTTGGGATCGCTCTGTCTGGAGAGGCTGTGGCCAGGGCGGATTCCCTTCTCTCACCGCTGAGAGACCTCTTTGCGGCCGTCTTCTTCGTCTTCTTCGGCCTGTCGACCGACCCCGGTGAGATTCCTGGCGTTCTTCTGGTGGCAGTTCTCCTCGGCGTCGTCACAGCGGCGACGAAGCTCGTCGTGGGTCGATGGGCAGCGCGTCGCAGTGGAGTTGGTCCGGCGGGTCAGCTGCGAGCAGGGCTGACTCTGGTGGCCAGGGGCGAGTTCTCCATCATCATCGCCGGCTTGGCGGTCGGAGTGTCCGGAGCCGAAGAGCTGCCCGCTCTCGCCGCTGCCTACGTCCTGTTGATGGCGGTGATGGGACCGCTGGCCGCGAAGATCGCCGACCCGGGAAGAAGGTCACGAGCTGTCGTCGTCTGATGTCTCACCGCAGGCCCTGGTCAGGGGAATGGAGGCAGTTCCTCGTCGTCGATCCAAGGGGACATGACGGCAGAGACGTCGACTTCGGTTTGTGCCTGCATGACATCGATGAAGTTCTCGGTGGATATGGATCGACCCTCGTACTCCGCGGTGAGTTGGGCGAGGCCGGCTCGGAACGACTCGTCCCCCAGGGCGACATGCAGGGCGTACACAGCCAGGGGACCACGAACGAATATTGCATCGTCACTCCGATCTCCAGGATCATCGACATCGCGGGGAGCCCTGGTGCTCGGTGCTATCCGCTCGTACATCGACCGCAGCCTCCCTTCGGGTGAGACCTCTTCCTGTTCGGCAACCCAGGAGACGGCGAGGTATTCGGGAAGACCCTCTCGCAGCCAGGAATCTCGGCTGCTCTCCGTGCCGACGCTCCCCCCGATCCATTGATGGGCGAGTTCGTGGGCAACGGTCAGACGACCAAAGACGCCGAGGAAGATCTGGCCGGGAGTCGAGTTGGCGCCGGGAAGGCCGTCGAGCTTTGTCACGCCCAGAGTGGGAAATGGGAACGGTCCCAGGAACGATTCGAGATAGGAGAGCATGCCACCGATTTGGTCGTCGATGGCCTCCTCGTTGGGAGGGACCGGACCCGCCGGCGTCCACATCGTGATCTGGGGTCGGGACACCGAGACGACTCGACGCTGCTCGAAGTCGCCCACAGCCATGCCGAACTCCGAGACTGCCATCGGGGTTTCCCAGGTCGTCTCACCGTTGCTGGTGGCAGGTGTCCCGCTGGCGACGGCCACCGACCCGGCTCCGGCGTCGACCATCACCGAGAACACCGCGGGATCCTTCGGGGTGTCGTTGAGCGGCACCCAAGATGCGGTGTCCCCCGGCAGCAACGCCACGGTGTACACCAGGTCGCCGCGATGGATCCACCCAAACCCCGAACCGCTAGCGGGAGTGCCGTTCAGCAAGGCTTCCACAGTGAAGCCGTTGCCCGCCTCGATGTCCGCAGGCAGCTCGAGCTTGGGGCTGGAGTAGTCGAACTCCACCTTCACCCCATCGACAAAGACCGCCTCCGGAGTCGGTCCCGCGTAGTCGAGACTGATCGAGTCGAGGTTCTCGAGAGCCGTTGCCGTCAGCACCGCGGTACCGGAGAGCTCGCCCGATGACGGATCAACACTGAGACGCCAGTCGTAGCGGATGACGTCGTAGCCAGGGTTGCCGGCCCATGGCACCAATGGATCGCCGGCGCCGACGGGCCCGGGCGCGGTGGAACCCTCCGGTGCCGCGGTGGGCTGTTCATTCGGCTCGGTTTCAGAGCCTGCGCAGGCGATGAGCAGCCCGGCCAGGAGCAAGCTGGAGATGGGCACAAGTCGCATGTCACCTCATGACTGCGGTCATTTCAGCCTAACCAACGGTTGGTGTCTTAGATACCCCCCCAGGGTATAGTGGACCACTGCAGACCACGAGGTGACTCCCATGCGCGGGTATGAGCTCAACAAAGACGACTATCTGAGGCGACTGGCCCGGATCGAGGGCCAGGTCCGGGGCTTGCAGCGGATGATCACCGAGGATAAGTATTGCATCGACGTCCTCACCCAGGTCAACGCGGCATCGGCGGCACTGAAAGGGGTCGCGGTGGGACTGCTCGACGAGCATGTCCGCCATTGTGTCCGTCAGGCCGGCGAAGCCGGCGACTCGGACTCAGCGGATCGGATGATCGCCGAGGCCACCCGTGCCATTGAGCGTCTGGTTCGCTAGGAGTCATTGATGGAGCACACACATCATCACCACGAGACAGCCGGGATGGATCACGCCGAGATGGATCACGCCGAGATGGATCACGCCGAGATGGATCACGCCGAGGGCGGACACGGCCATGGTCACGACGCTCATGGGGACCACGGAGGACACGACCAGCATGCCGGCCACAGCGTTGCCATGTTCCGGGATCGTTTCTGGCTCTCACTCGTCCTGACGATCCCGGTCGTCTTTTTCTCGGACATGATCCAGGAATGGTTCGGGTACACCGCGCCGTCCTTCACCGGATCCGACTGGATCTCACCCGTCTTGGGCACGGTCATCTTCTTCTATGGGGGTGCGCCCTTCCTGCGGGGTGGCGTCGCCGAGGCCCGGGACCGGCAGCCGGCGATGATGCTCCTGATCGGGATGGCGATCACGGTCGCTTTCGGGGCGTCTCTGGCCTCGACCTTCGGGTGGTTCGATCTCGAGTTTTGGTGGGAGTTGGCCGCCTTGATCACGATCATGCTCCTCGGCCACTGGATGGAGATGCGCGCCATCGGCCAGGCCCAGGGAGCCCTGGCTGCCCTCGCCGACTTGCTACCCGACGAGGCCGAGAGAGTCGTCGACGGCTCGGTCGAGACGGTGCCGGTCACCGACCTCGTGGTTGGTGACCTCATCCTGGTCCGTCCCGGGGGCAGGGTGCCCGCCGACGGCGCCATCGCCGAGGGACGGGCTGAAATCGACGAGTCGATGGTGACCGGGGAATCCAAGCCTGTGGCCAAGGATGTCGGCGACCATGTCGTCGCGGGGACCGTGGCAACCGACAATTCGATCAGGGTGCGGATAGGGGCCGTGGGGGAGGACACCGCCTTGGCCGGTATCCAACGGCTGGTGGCGCAGGCTCAACAGTCACGATCGCGGGCACAGGTGCTCGCCGACCGGGCCGCGGCGCTTCTCTTCTATGTGGCAGTCGGCGCAGCCGTGGTCACGGTTGTCGCGTGGCTCGCCGTCGGACGAAACGACGAAGCGGTGGTGAGGACCGTGGCCGTCCTGGTCATTGCCTGTCCCCACGCCCTCGGGCTCGCCATCCCACTCGTGGTCTCGATCTCGACCGGGTTGGCGGCCCGAAACGGCATTCTGGTCAAGGACCGGCTCGCTCTCGAGGAGATGCGCAATGTCGACATCGTGCTGTTCGACAAGACCGGCACCCTCACCAAGGGCAGCCACAAGCTGACAGCGGTCATGGCGGTCGACGGTGACGACGAACGTCTACTCCTGACGGCGGGTGCAGTCGAATCAGACTCGGAGCATCCTCTGGCGAGGGCGATCGTATCCGCGGCTCGGAAGCTCGGCGAGGTGCCGGCCGCCGAAGGTTTCACGTCGATGAGCGGGCGAGGGGTCGAAGCGAGCGTGGGTGATTCCCAGGTCGCCGTCGGCGGGCCTGCCCTGCTTCGCGAGAGAGGCGTCGACATCCCTGCATCGGTCGACCAAGCCGTCTCGGCGTGGAGGGACCGGGGGGCGGCGGTTCTCTATGTCCTGGTCGATGACGAGATCGCCGGTGCGGTGTCGATGGAAGACGAGGTGAGGCCCGAATCTCGCCAGGCGATCGACGATCTGCATCGGCTCGGGATCCAGGTGGCGATGATCACCGGTGACGCCCATCAGGTAGCCGAGACCGTGGGGGCCGAGTTGGACATCGATCAGGTCCTGGCCGAGGTCCTTCCCGAGGACAAGCATTCCAAGGTGGCCGAGTTGCAGCGCCAAGGCCTGAAGGTCGCGATGGTTGGGGACGGGGTCAACGACGCTCCGGCCCTGGCTCAGGCGGATGTGGGCATCGCCATCGGGGCCGGGACCGATGTCGCCATCGAGTCGGCGGGCATTGTCCTGGCATCCGATGACCCCCGTGGCGTCGTCGGGATCCTTCGACTGTCCCGGGCCGGCTACCGCAAGATGCTCCAGAACCTAGGTTGGGCGGCCGGATACAACATCCTGGCGATTCCCCTCGCCGCCGGTGCTCTGGCCTGGGCCGGAATCGTGCTCGGCCCGGCGGTTGCCGCCGTCCTGATGAGCGCTTCGACCGTGATCGTGGCCATCAACGCCCAGTTTCTCCGTCGCCTCCAGCTGCGCTCGGACGGTTGATCTCCGCCTCGACGCGATTTCGTCAGTAGGGCATCTCCAGGCGGTGCCCGGCGAGCAGCCGGGAGTCGGCGAGCAGCTCTGTGGTGGCGCCTTCGGCGACGACACGACCGCCATCCATGATCACCGCGCGCGGGCAAAGGTCCAAGGCCAGCGGCAGGTCATGGGTGACCACTATCTGAGTGATGTCGATGCCTTCCAGGAGATCGATCAGCTCGCGCCGGTTGGCTGGGTCCAGCCCGGCGCTGGGCTCGTCGAGGACGAGGATCTCGGGTTCCATTGCGAGCACCGTCGCTATCGCAACCTTGCGCTTCTCGCCACCGCTGAGGTGGTGCGGGGCTCGCCCGGCCAGTGCCGAGACCCCGACTGCGCCCATCGCCTCGCTGACTCGCTCATCGAGATCGTGGCCGGCGAGTCCCAGGTTCGCCGGACCGAAGCCGACGTCGTCCCGGACCGTCGGCATGAACAATTGGTCGTTGGCGTCCTGAAACACCAATCCCACCCGGCGTCTGATCTCGGGAAGTGTCTTCTCGTCGAGATGGAGCCCGCCGATCGTGATCGATCCGGTATTGGCCCGGAACAGACCATTGAGATGCATCGCGAGTGTCGTTTTGCCGGCGCCGTTGGGCCCCAGGATGGCCACTCGCTCGCCCGCCTCCACCGCAAGAGTCACTTCGTCGAGGGCGCGTTTCCCGTCCGGGTATGAGTAGGAAAGGCGGTTCACCTCGAGCGCCGGCGGCATCACAGCCAGCCCGCAATCGCAACGAGGGCAGCAGCCAGCGCCAGGACCGGCATGGCAGCCGCGACGGCCCAATCGGTGCCTCGGGCCGGTTTCGAGGAAAGGTCGGGCATGGCCCCGTCATAGCCGCGCGACAGCATGGCGGCATGGACCCGCTCGCTGCGCTCGTAGGAGCGGACGAACAGGGTGCCTGCAGCGGAGGCGTAGGGCCCTGCCTGCCACAACCAGCGCGGCTCGTAACCCCGGGCCCGCATCGCGTTCCTCATCCGACCCAACTCCTCGGCGATCAGCTCCAGGTAGCGCACCATGAACCCGGCGATCGAGACGAATACCGACGGGACCTTCAGCTTCCCCATCCCCCGGAGGATTTCCGGGACTTCGGTCGTCGCGACCAACAGGATCGACGTCGTGGCCCCGAGAACCGCCTTGACCAGGATGTTCCAGGCGCTCCACAAACCCTCTCCGGAGACGGATAGGCCCAGTACCTCCACCCGGTCCCCCGACGCGACAAAAGGAATGAGAAACGCGAAAGCGATGAACGGGAGGATCGCAGTGAGTCTCACGGCCAGGAAGCCGGGGGGCACCGAGGCCATGACCGCTACCGCCGCGACCAGGGCGCCGTAGACCGCGAATGCCCAGAAGGCCTCGCGAGGTGTGATCGCCACGGCGACGACCATGGAGAAGGCAGCGGCCACCTTCACCTCGGGAGCTAGGAGATGGACCCGGCTGTGGCCGTGTATGTACAGGGCGTGGGCGTGGCCTGCGCCCATCGCTCACACCGTCGTCGTCGAATCGCGTCTCTGGCGAACCGCGGCGAAGACTCCGGTTCCCACTGCCAGAACGATCAGCGTTCCGGCGACCCCGGCTATCGCCAGACTCAACGACTCGTTTCGAATGCCGGCCGTGGCGTAATCCGCGAACACCCCGCTGTCGAGGGGATGATCTCCGGCGCTCTCGATGATCCCGGTCTCGTTGGCCACCGCCTCCAGGCCGTCAGGGTCGTCGGCGGCGAACTGGCTGACCACTCCGGCGAGTAACAGGGCCGTCAGAGCACCGCCAATGATGAAGGTGCGGACCGGGATCCGTCGCCCCACTGACGGCTCGGTGCGGGGCAGGCCCTTGACGCCAACCACGAGATCGGGGCGGGAGGCCAGCACCGTTCCCAGCGCCAGGGCGCTGATCACACCCTCTCCCATCCCGATGAGGAGATGGGTCCCGACCATCGCCCCGAACACCTCGGCGAACGAGACGGGCGCGGTGGCCCCGAAGAGCCATTCGATCGAGAAGGCCATGGCGGAGAGGAGCACCGATCCCCATGCCGCCAGGCCGGCGGCGGCGACCACCCCGCCCGACGTCGCCGGGAGGAGTTTCTTCGAAGCGAGGAAAAGGGCGTATCCGCCAAAGGCCGGGATGATTGCCATGTTGAGGACGTTGTAACCGAGGGCGGTCATGCCGCCATCGGCGAAGACCAGGGATTGGATGACCACGACGACGGTCACCACGACGGCTCCCATCGACGGACCGAGCAGGATTGCTGCCAGCGCCCCGCCTAGAAGGTGTCCGGTCGTCCCCGCCGCCACCGGGAAGTTGAGCATCTGGGCGGCGAAGATGAAGGCCGCCGCGATGCCGGCCAGGGGGACCTGGTTCTCTTTGACGGTCTGCTTCACCTGGCGAAGGGCCATCCCCACGGTGCCCAGGCTGATCGCGCCGGTGGCCACGGCGGTGCCGGCATTGAGGAATCCGTCGGGGGCGTGCACGACGACGACGATATCGCAATTGCAAACGGTTCGCAATAAGGTGACGGGAGAGACAAAAGTGAGGAAACGATGGTGGACACCGTCACCCCCGAGTTGAGACACGCTCTCGCCAGAACCGGCCATCGGATGACCGAGGCGCGCATCGCGGTGTGGCAAGCGGTTTCGAATGCCCCCGGCCACCTAACGGCCGACGAGATCGCCTCCAAGGTTCAGGAGGCAGATCCTGCCATCAACCTCTCATCGGTTTACCGATCGCTGGCGCTGTTCGACGACCTCGGCCTGATCCGGCAATCACACCTGGGGAACGACGCGGCTCACTGGGAGCTGGCCCATCCCGACGAGCAGTTCCACCTCCGTTGTGATTCCTGCGGGAAGGTGGAGCATCACACCGGGTCACTGGTCGACGAGATTCGCCACCATCTCGAGCATGGGCACGGATTTGTCGCCAACGCGGTCGACCTGGTCGTCACCGGGACTTGCCAGGATTGCCGCCTACTTCCTGGGTCGTGACTTCTTCGGCCCCCCGCCGGTCACTCCACCCTCCACACCGAGCCCGGCCAGGGCGGAGCGAAGGTCCTGTGCCGTGAAGGGCTTGATGATCGCCACATCGGCCCCGGCCCGGCGGGCCAGGAACTCGTCGGCGGCCCGGTCGAGGAGGAGGGCCGTGCGGGGCCGCTGATCGCCCTCCAACTCGTCGGTGATCGCCCGGATGGTGGCCATACCGCCCATCGAGCCCACCTGCATGTCGACGATGACCACGTCGAACCCGGTCTCTCTGGTCAGCTCGAGCACGCTCGCGGGTTGATCGGTCTCGACGAGGTCCCATTCACCAACGGTCAGCGACGCCCTGACGTCGTTGCGGACCCACTCGGCGTCGGTGACCAGAAGGACGCTTGTCATGAGGGACGACGATAGCCCTGCACATCGACGGGACCATTTCGGGTTAACGGCACCGGGATGGATAGCCTCACCGGTCGTGCGCCGCATCATCGTGGGAATCGCCTTTCTCGCCGTCCCGGCCGTGGCTCTCGCCCAGTCGCCCGAGCCAGGAATCGATGTAGTCAGCGTCAGCGGGCCCCTCGACGGGAATGCCCTCGAGTTCATGAGGGATTCCCTCACCAACGCCGTCGAGCGTGGCCAGGAACTGCTGGTCTTCGAGATCGACTCCCCGGCTGCGCTGGATGACGAAGGGCTGTCGGCTTTGAGCGATCTGATCTCGAGCCCACCGCTTCCGGTGGCCGTGTGGGTAGGCCCGGCACCGGCTTCGGCATTCGGGGGCGCTGCCCAGTTGGTGCTCGAGTCATCACAAGCCGCCATCGCCCCCGGTTCTACGATCGGCCTGATCATGCCGACGATCGCCGGGGACCCGTCGTCGACTCCGATCGTGGACGAGAGCCGGATCGAGGGGTTCGAGGGCGAGGTGGAGGCGGAGGCCTCCGGTCTGGAGCTGCAGCCCACCATCCGCCAGTTCCTTCAGGACCTCGACGGGCGGGAGTTTGCCACCAGGAGCGGGCCGACCGTGGTGACGACGATCAGGGAGTTCACCCAGGACGGAAATACCGGGGTGACCGTCCTGCCGGTGACGTTCATCAAGCCCGGCCTCGTCGACCGATTCTTCCGGCTCGGGGTGACCCCCGAGGCGACGTTCTTCTTTCTGGCGGTGGGTCTTGCCATCATCAGCTTCGAGTTCTTTGCCATCGGGCCCGGTCTGGCCGCAGCCACCGGGGCGATCTCGCTGGTGATCGCCGGCTGGGGCCTGACGAATCTGCCTGCTCAATGGTGGTCCGTTGCGCTGGCCGTCGCCGGTTGGGCGGTCCTCACTGCCTCGTACCAGCGTGGCGGGGTAGTGGCTCTCACCTTCCTCGGGGCAGCGATGATGCAGATCGGCGGAATGTTCCTGATCGACGGCTCGGGACAGATCGATCCGCGGTGGTGGCTCGTGCTCCCCTCGGTCCTGGCCGTGCTGTTCTTCTTCCTGATGGCGATGCCGACCGTCCAGAGGGCGCGGTTTTCGACTCAGGTCCTGGGCCGGGACACCCTGGTAGGGGCGCGGGGTGTGGCTCTGGTCGACTTCGACCCCGACGGTCTCGTCGAGGTGAATGGCGGCCGATGGCGAGCGACCGCGCACCGCGAAGCGGGGCTTGTCATTGGTTCGAAGGTGTTGGTCACCGGGGTGGACGGTCTGTTCCTGGAAGTGGCCCCGGTCGGCGAAGAGCGCGAAATCTAAGCTCGGCTCCACGATTACCCCTTGCTACCCGCCACCGCGATCTGTAGTTTCGTCGCGGTTGTCGCAGACGGGAGGAGTCAGATTGTCGCGGCTCGATGAATGGCAGCTCGACGCGCTGTGTCGGGGTAGCCATGCGTACTTGTTCTTTCCCCCATCGACTTTCGAACGCAAGGAAGAGAGAGAGCGGCGAGAGCTCAAGGCCAAGGCCATCTGCGGCGTGTGCCCCGTCCAGATACCTTGCTGCCAGCACGCGATAGACATCCGAGAGCCCTTCGGGATCTGGGGCGGTCTCACCGAGACCGAGCGGAAGAGCGTTCAGCTAGCCGTCTGATCTCACCCTGAACCTCAGGTCGCCACGTCTCACCGTGAGGCCGTGGTCATCGGCCCATTCCAGAAACGGGACCGAATGCTTTCGGGAGAGACCGGTGGCGTCCCGAAATTCGGCAACCGTGAACCCATCATCGAGACGAGCGATGTGGCCCTCGATTGCCTCCGCCTGATCTGGAAGGATCACGAGCTGGTCCGACACCCGGATCAGCTCGCCGAGCCGCAACAACAGGTGAATCAACTCGGAGTCGAGCCCTAGTTGACCCTGGCTCGGCACCGCCAGGCCGGCTCGAAGAGTCTGTTTCGCCGACGCCCACGCTGCCTCCTGCTCGCCGGTCATCACCACATCGTGGCTCCGGAGCCCGACGTCCGGCCCCTCCCGGATCAAGGAAGGCTCGCTTGCTATCAGGTGCTCGACTGTGCTGCGATCCAGCCCCAGCCTTTCGGCCAGTGTCGCCACATCCATACCGCCTCGGAGGGGATGACGAAGGTGCTCAGCTTCGATCATCCCGACCATCTTCGACTTCACCTCCTCGACCAGTGGAGCGCTCAAGGCCCGATCGCCGATCACAGTGCCTTGGCTCGGCGAGCCGCCGCCGGAGTGGGCTGACAGCCTCCACAAGGTGTCGATGCCCCTGATCCGGAGCAAGGCGTCGGCCACCTCATCCGGTGTCGTGGCCACCTCGATCTCGGCCCCATCCTCCAGCCCGGCCCTGCCGGCGCGGGGGTCGAGATCGAGGACTACGCCGCCGGCGACCACCTGACGCCGGCCGGTGTCTCTCAGGATGAACCGATCCCCGGCCTGAAGAGGCACCGCTGAGCCCAGGTAGATGAGGGCGCGGCCCTCCTCCGCAGGTCCGATTCGTGCCAGATGGGCTCCGCTTCCGATATGGGCCTGATAGGCGCCCTTGGCGGAAACTTCATCCACGTAGCGGGCCAGCCGGAGCGAGACGCTGAAGCGATCGGAAAGGTCCCATTCACCGGGAATGCCCAGCATGTCACCCCTGGTGACATCGGCTCTCTCCAGTCCGCGGAGATTCACGGCGACACGAGTGCCGGGCTCGGCCCGGGTGACGTCCCTTTCGTGGCTCTGCAAGCCGCGCACGGTCGCCATCGCCCCTCCCGGGTAGAACGAGATCTTCTCACCTACTGCGAGCGCTCCCCCGGTCAAGGTGCCGGTGATCACAGTCCCGGCACCACCTACGGTGAAGGAGCGGTCCACCCAGATCCGGGGCCGGCCCGTCGTGGCCGTGGGTCGGGCGAGGCCGGCGTCCAGGGCGTGCATCAGGTCCGTCACACCCTCACCGGTCGTCCCGGAGACCGGGACTATCGGCATCCCTTCCAGGGTCGTCCCGGCCAGGCGCTCGGCGACTTCGAGAGCCGCCAGCTCGACAGTTTCGGTGTCGACCCGATCCACTTTGGTCAGGGCGACCGCCCCGTATCGCACCCCGAGGAGGTCGAGGACCGCCAGATGTTCCTCCGACTGGGGCATCCAGCCCTCGTCGGCAGCCACGACGAACATGGCGAGGTCGATCATCTCGATCCCGGCCAGCATGTTCTTGGCGAATCTCTCGTGACCGGGGACGTCGACAAAAGAGACTTCGACGCCGGAAGGGAGCCGGGCCCACGAGAACCCGAGATCGATGGTGAGACCCCGCTCCTTCTCCTCGGCCCAGCGATCGGGGTCCCGGCCCGTCAGCGCCTGGACCAGCGTCGACTTGCCGTGGTCGACATGACCCGCGGTCCCGACTACAGGCATTCACCCACGACGTCGGCGAGCAGCTGGTCGTCAGCCGCCGCGATGGTCCGAAGGTCGGCGATGAGAGCGCCCTCATGGCGTCTCATGACCACGGGCGTCGCCGCCGCGAGCAACCCGGAATGAGCCGACGCTGCGCCGGGAATCCTCAGCTGTGGGGTCGGGATCCCGTGGCCGGGCACGCTCCCGGCTCCAATCAGGGAAACACCCTCCACGATCTCTCCGCCGACGGCACCCTGCAGCCTCGCCACACGCTCTCCCAACACGTCGACGCC
>Ga0299907_10000690_pt1 | contig 17390 bp, 18 predicted proteins | sample RVTome_16_FD_198680 | JGI IMG/M metagenome (GOLD analysis project Ga0299907, IMG submission 198680) | Soil microbial communities from uranium-contaminated site in the Upper Colorado River Basin, Wyoming, United States - RVT152D67 (version 2) ...
GTCGGCTCGATCGCGCGAGCACGAAGGCCACTACGCCGTCCTTCCATCGGAACCGCGGTCAGCCGTGGGTTGGCATCATGATCTCGTGGCGACCTTCCTCCTTGTGTGGAACCCGGACAACTGGCCGTGGCCCGAGCACGACTACGAGACGACCGTCGCGCTCACCGACGCCGGAGACCACGTCCAGGGTCGGTGGAGTGTGGGCATTCGCCGCTCCGGGATATCAGCGGGCGACACCGCCTACCTGGTCCGACAGCATCGGGAGCGCGGCCTCGTTGGGAGCGGACACTTCACGAGCGAGATCTATGAAGACGTGCACTGGGACGGGTCGGGCCGCGTTACAACGTACGCAGACCTGACCTGGGACCTGTTGCTGCCTGTGGATGACCGAGTGCCTGTCGAGGTTCTAAAGGTGAAGGTTCCCGGCGTGCCGTGGGACCGTCTACAGGGCTCGGGCGTGATTGTCTCGCAGGACTCCGAGCGAGAGCTGGCACTCGTCTGGGAGGCCTTCGTCGACGAGTCCGCCTTCCGTTCGCCCGAAGAGACCACAGGCCCGTTTGCGGAGGGCGCGGTCACGCGCATCGAGGTGAATCGATATGAGCGCAGCCGACGAGCTCGCGCGGCGTGTATCGCGCATCACGGCGCGGTCTGCAGCGTGTGCGGTTTCGACTTCGAGCGCGCGTATGGCGCCCTCGGCCGCGGCTTCATCCACGTGCATCACCTCACGGAGCTCTCGGCCATGAAGCCAGGCGACTTCGTGGATCCAGTCAGGGACTTGCGCCCGATCTGTCCGAACTGCCATGCGATGGTGCATCGCCAGGTGCCCGCCCTCTCCGTCACCGAATTGCGGCGGCGTCTTCGGCGTCCATCTTGATCGCCGTGCGCCTCCTGACTGGTCCGTGCTGAGGTGAGTGAGGACGACGACAGTGAGTCCGGCACAATGAGGAATGGACCTCTTCGACACCTGCTGGCGCCGGATTGAGCGAGCCGACGTTCACAGAGGCTGCCTGTCGGAGATCTGGAACGAGCATCTCGAGGGCCACCCGTTCAACTTCGACCTGATTCACGAAGGCGGTGGCGTCCACATCCTCCGGGTCTGGGAGGAGCGTCCCCTGCCCGCCGACTTCACGATCCGCCTCGGGGAGTGGCTCTACAACGTGCGGTCGTGCCTGGACTACATCATCTGGGCCACTGCTGCGCACGTCACAGGCACGGTGCCACCACCGGATGAGGCGACCCTCCAGTACCCGATCTACGAGTCGAAGAAGGCATGGGAGGGAAACCTCTACCGCTTGAAGCACCTTGGCGAGCATCACCGTCAGATGTTGTGGACGATGCAACCGTTCAATAGCGACGCGGACGCCAACTACCTCGGCGCGATCAACAATCTGGCCCGCATCGACAGACATCGTCGACCCACCGAAGGGACGGCATACATCGCCGAGCTCGAGCCGGTAATTCAGATTCCAGATGGCGCGTCTCCGACGCTGGAGTGGGGGCAGCGAGTCCTCTCTCAAGGGCGGGCGGACGTCGCGAGGCTGACCGTACGCCCCTGGACTGACGACATGCAGGTGACCGTCAACCCGCGCGTCGGAATCGACCCTGAGGTTGGCGAGTGGGCGAAGTCGGCCTTCTGGCGTCGCATTCGCTTCAGCGAGCGGCTCAGGATGATCCAGATCTTCGTCGCGGCTGAGATCGCGGTCTACGAGTACGACTGCACCGGTCGCACGCGGAAGCTCGAAGCACTTACGGACTCGTATCGGGCCGAGTGCGACGCCCGTGTTCGCAACGGCCCTCCGCGCCGCGTCGCGGAACCGTGGGCGTGGAGCTCACCTGCCGAGCCGACTCCGAGCACAGAACAGCGGTTTCTCGGCCACGACTTCCCGGGCCATGGGCCTGGTTCAAGTACTCGACCTTGACGCTCTCTCCGGCTCGCCAGCAGAACGAGGGTCGCGCGTCCTGCCGACGTGCACCGGGAGGGCTTGAGCCCTCTGGGAGCCGCCGTCGATCCTGAGCCTCCAATCCGCAACACTTTCCTGGCGATCCGCGGACGGCGTCCGAGGGGAGCGCATCAGGAGGACGTGTGTCGCAGCGGAAGACATTGACGGAACGCCAGATCCAGGTCCTCCAATGGATCGCGGATGGAAGCCCCACCGTCGCTGAAGAGGAGGCGCAGTCCCGCCGCATCTCGGCAGGGGCGCTTCGCAACCGCGGCCTCGTTGAAACTTCGGGGCGCGGCGCGAGCTGGGCGGCTTCGATCACTGAGGCGGGCCGCGAATACCTTGCGAGGGCGAAGGCGCCCGGAGCCCCGCTGCCAAGACGAGCGAATGTCCTGGTCACCGAGCAGCTTGTCGCCGACGTCACCGCGGCCGGCGGGACGCTCGTCATCGAGAACGCATCGCGCGGGTGGGGCGAGGACGGCGTCGACTGGGAGCGTCGCGTGGAGTTGGCTGAGCGGCACAACAAGGTGCGCGCCGGTAAGCGGCTCGTCGCGAGGTGGATGAACGGAAGGCGAGACCTTCAGATCGAACTGATCGAAGCGCCTGACGGCGCGATCTTCGCCGCCGCGCCGGTGACCGTTCCGTCCCGCGTTGCTCGGTACCACCCCCTTGTGGTCCAGTTCCGTGACCGCAAGGAGCGCCACGAGGTGAGTCGGGGCATCCTGCCCCGGGCGATGCGCATCCTCCATGCGATCGTCGTCGAGTCCGAGGGGCGTGGCTACAAGGTCGGGCTGGTTGCCGACCGCCGCGATCTCGACCGGCGAGGTCCTGCATGGTCGGGGGAGAAGGACGGCCACTTCACCATTGCGACGGGCGACTTCGCTCTGACGCTTCGCCTGCACGAGGAAGGCATCAACCGCACCTGGACACCGCCAACGAAGTGGGAGCTTCAGGAGTGGGAGCAGCGGCCTTGGACGAAGCCGAAGCCCTTCACGCACGAGACCGGTGGGACCGGTCGCCTCGTGATCTCGGTCGTCGCACCCAATTTCGGCCGGGGGTGGACATCGCAGTGGGCAGACCGCAAATCCTGGGCGCTCGAAGACAAGGTCGGCGAGATACTGGCCGAGCTCGAGGTGCGTGCGGTCGAGGACCGTCAGCGTCGTGAGATCGCCGCCCGTGAAGAGGAGCAGCGAAGGCTGAGGTGGGACGATGAGTTGCAGCGCGCCCGGGACCGCTACTCGGAGCACGCGCGAGGCGAGGCGTTGGCGAAGCAGCTCGAGCTTTGGCGCACCGCCGAAGACATCCGCGCCTTCTGCGAGGCGATCGAGCAGCGACACGCCGATGATGATGAGGCGATGGCGTGGGCTGCCTGGGCTCGGGCGCACGCGGATCGGATCGACCCGTTATCGGAGCCTCCACGCGCCCCAGCGCTTCCGGTCGACCAGCACGACTATCAGCTCACCGAGTTCATAAAGGACTGGTCCTCGTCGCCGGGCGGTCGGCGCGCGGTGTGGTGAGCTCCCGATGCACTCGTCGTCGCGGCTCCGTCGATCGCGGCTCGCTGCGCCTCCAGGCGAAGCAGCCGAAGACCCTGACGGCCACGTAGGCCGAGTGCCGCCGCCAGGGGGCGACGCGCTCCTGCGCCATCGCGGCCAGGAACAGCCTGTCCGTCGCCGCCCGCGTGTATCGGTGACGCGGCTCGACCGCCGCCGCACGGTCGGGAACGTCGCCGCCATACCGGTACAGCAGGTCGTGAAGGAGTGGGGCGACGACCGACAGCTCGAACGGGGCGATCAAGAACCACAGCAGCCGCGGAACGGATGAGAGGTCGAACACGAACCCGGCGCTCACAGTGATGACGCGCGCATTGCGGGTGTCGTGGTAGCGGTAGTTGCGATCGAGACGGAAGTTCTTGCCGCCGATCCAGCAGATCTCCGGGTCTGGCAGCTCTGCCTTGGCTTCCGGCCACCCGACGGCATCGCTCGAACGGAGACTCTGCGGGGCCACGCGTGGCGCGGGGATCGACCTGCGTCGAGCCGCTCTTCGCTGTCCGCGCCGCGTGTGCGGCACCCTGCGGCTATGGCGCGTTGCGATACTCCGCACTAGCCGCCCAGGGGCAGCGCGACGCGCGTGTACGTAAGGGTCAAGTCCCCCCTCCGACACGCTTCCTAGGGATCGGTCCCTAACTCCACACTGACGAGGTAGCTGCGGTCTCGACGCGTTCGCTCGAACGCCGAGGAGGTCGCCATGGCCAGCACCCGTCGTCTCGAGCACCACGGCAGCCGATGCCGAGCCACCAACCCAGGCCCCGTTTCTGGAGCACCGTTGCCGCGGTCACACCGAAGATCCCCGCGCCGACGACGTTGACCCGGCCATGGCGGGCAGCATCCCGCCGTCCGCCGACGACCGCGGGGCGGCACGACGCGGGAGGCCGGCCACCCGGTCGGTCGGCAAGCGCGCAGCGCTACTTCACGCGGGTGCCGGACTTCCAGACGTGTGAGACGTTGCTGGGCGAGCCCCATACCGCCCGGTCGTCGAGCGGGTTGGCGGTGAGGGCGATCACGTCTGCGTCGAATCCGGTCTGCAGCCGTCCCGACCGCGGTGCCCGCGGGCCGAGCGTCGCTGGCGCGTTGGCGGTTGCCGCCGCGATCGCTCCGAGGTCGCCGAGGCCGGCACCGGCGAGGAGGGCGATCTCGCCGCTGTTCTCGCCGTAACCCTGACCCGAGGTGAAAATGTCGCACCCCGCCGCGATGGGTACGCCCTTCGCGATGGCGAGCTCGAGGGCCTCCAGGTGGCTGCTGGCGATCATCTCGGTCTTGGTCGCGACGTGGGCGGGCAGCTCTCCCATGCGTCGCAGGAGTCGCTCGACGACGAACCGCGTCGGCACGAGGATGGCCCCGGTCGCGATCATCAGATCCGCGGCTTCCTCGTCGAGGTAGCTGCCGTGCTCGATCGTGCGGCAGCCGGCGCGGAGCGCAGCCATGATCCCGTCCTTGCCGTGGCAGTGGGCAGCGACGATCCGCCCGGCACGGCCGGCCTCGGCGACGATCGCGGCGAGTTCCTCGTCGGAGAACTGCTGGTGCATCGGGTCGTCGAGCTCCGAGATGACGCCGCCCGACGCGCAGACCTTGATCAGGGCCGCCCCCCGCCGCAGGTTGATCCTTACCGCCCTGAGGACCTCGGGAACCCCGTCGCACAGGATCGCGAACTGGTGCGCGCTAGTGATGCAATCGGCGACGGCGAGGGGCGTCGAGTGCACGTCACCGTGCCCCGCAGTCATGGAGAGGATCCGCCCTGCGGCATGGATGCGCGGGCCACGCATGCGCCCGGCATCCACCACCGCCGCCAGCGAGAGCCCCAGGCCGCCGGTGTCCCGGACGCTCGTTACGCCCCCGTCGAGCACGGCGGCCGCATCGCCGACCGCGGCGGCCGCGGCCGCGAGCGGATCGGTGACCACGAACCGCTCGAGGTCGAGCACGTCGATGCCCATGAAGTGCGCGTGGCAGTCCCACAGGCCGGGCAGGACCACCGGGACCTCGGTGACCCGGTCCTCCGCGGCTCGGGCCGGGGCTGAGGCCGCGGGACCGGCGTAGGTGATCGGTCCGCCGGCATCGAAGACGACGGCGCCCCGCTCGACCGGGTCGCCGTAGCCGGGGATCAGCACGGCCGCCATCACGAACTCTGCCATCGAGGCCCCGCTCTCAGCCGCCCGGAGTCGATCGCCGCGCCGACGCGGCAGTCTCGTCGCCGATGCGGACGATCTCGTCGACCAGGCCCGCGACGTAGTCGGGCGCCGAGCGGTCGCCGACGTAGCGGATCATCGCCACCGACAGCCGCGGCTTGAGCGAGGGTGTCGCCACGGCCGGCGAGCGTAGACGTACGGTGCGAGCGCCGACGCGACGACGGCCGCCGTGCCGCGGTCTGACTCGACACTGCCCGCCCACCGAGTGGCTGCCTGGCATGCGCCGTCACGCTCCCGCGAGTTGGTCGCCGATGCGGATGATCTCGTCGACGAGCCCGGTGACGTGCTCGGGCGTGGTGCGCGTGTTCACGAAGCATGGCCTGATGGTGAGCACGCGGCGGACGGTGGTCGTCGATGGCAGGTAGCGCGTTTCGCGGATGAGCCGTCGATGCAGGGCTCGGTTGAGCTCGTCGAGCTCACGATCCGGCATCGGCGGGTTCCCGACGTAGCGGATGGCCGCGACGGACAGTTGCGGCTCGAGGAGGGACTGGAGTCGGGGATGTTCCGTGGCCAGGCGATGCACGGTGCGGGCGTAGTCGATGTCTCGCTGGATCCTGGCTGCGACACCGGACTTTCCCTGCTCCTTGAGGAGGGACCAGACGGTGACCCCGCGAGCCGGAGACGACAGCTCGACGGTCATGTCGGCGTACGGCACGCCGAGGGAGTCGAAGGAGCACTCGACGTCGCCGGTGAACGAACCTTCCAGGTAGTCCGCCGGCTCCTGCGTGAACGCGCCGAAGAGCTGGGCCCGATCCCGCACGAACGCTGCTGCGACACCGACCGGAGCGCCGAGCCACTTGTGCGGATCGACGATGGCCGAGTCGGCGAGCTCGAGGCCATCGAGGAGCGGAGCGACCCTGGGATCGAGTGAAGCGGGCAGGCCGTAGGCGCCGTCGACGTGGAACCAGGCATCGAACTCGGCGGCGAGTTCGCCACACGCGCGTAGGGGGTCGATCGCACCGGTGTTGGTGGTGCCAGCGGTGGCGACTACTGCGACGGGGAGGACGCCCCCGCCTCGACCTGCCACCAGCGCGGCGCGAAGCTCGTCGACGTCGATGCACATCCGGTCGTCGACCGGGATCGGACGGACGCACCGCCGACCGAGGCCGAGGACGCCCGCCGCCCGTTGAATGGTGTGGTGCGCCTCGACCGACGCGTAGATCGCCACCCGCTGGCTTCCCAGGCCGTCGGCCCCGGCGTCCAGTCCGGCGCCGGCGAACGCCCATTGCCGAGCGGCACCCATCGCGAGGAGGTTCGCGACGGAGCCGCCGGAGGCGTACACGCCCTTCATGTGTGGGCGCAGGCCGCACAGCTCGGCGAGCCACTCCAACGACTGCTCCTCGATGAGGTGGAACGCGGAGAGTGTCTGCCGCTGCGGGGAGGCGAGCATTGCCGCGGTCGCCGCGACCAGCGGCACCGTCGAGGGCGCCGCGGTGACGAAGCCCGAGAACCGCGGATCGGCGATCCGCTGTCCGTTGGGGACGATGACGTCGACCAACTCCGCCACCGTGGCCTCGGCGCCCACCCCGTCGTCGGGCAGCGAGCCGGCGAGTGCGGCGGTCCATGCGTGCGCACGGGTCATGGGGTCCGGCTGGTCGTATCGCTCGAAGGCATCGAGCGCCTCCCCGACTCGCCGGAGGAACTGCGAGAACGATCCTGTCTCGGGCAGGCGCGGCAGACCAGTCACGACCGCTCCCCGGGCGCCGCGCGCTCGGCGGAAAGCGTCAGAAGGTCAGCGACGGACGTCGACTGACCGTGCGCCCACGCGGTGGCGAAGCCGTCGGCGTCGACTTCCTCGGCCCGGGCGATCGCCTCGTCGCACCAGGGATGAACCGCCAGCAGCGATCGGCGCATGTCGATCTCGATCACGGCCGCCCTCCTCGCGCGATCCCTCCAGCTCCCGCGACGATATTGCCAACGCGACCGGTCGGCCCAACAGCGGGGGACACCCTGTTCGGCCATCCCGCGGACATCGGGCATCGCGTCGACCAGGTCGCCCGACGCGCAGCCTCCTGGCCGGGCATTGCCTGGGTGCCTACGATTGGCCGCCGTGCTGGTGGAGACGGTTCGAACCGGGTCGCGCGAGGAACGGTCGACCTCCTCCCGCACCTACGAGACCGCCTACGGCAAGCAACTCCGCACCGGCGACGTGACGGTCACCGTCGACGGGCTCGACGGTGACCTGTCGGTCGGGATCAACCACGGTGGGCCCGACCAGGCGGTGTACGTCTACGGCGGTGTTGATTACGAGTGGTGGGCCACCGAGTTGGGCGCACCCCTCCCGGACGGTGCGTTCGGTGAGAACCTCCGCATCGCCGGCCTGGCGAGCGCCGACCATCGCATCGGAGATCGATTGCTCATCGGAGACGTCGTCCTCGAGGTGTCGTTCCCGCGCGTCCCGTGCCACAAGCTCGCTCATCATCTCGGGGACCACTCGATGGTCCGGCGCTTCCGTGCGGCGCAGCGTCCCGGCTTCTACTGCCGCGTCCTGACGCCAGGTCTCGTTCGAGTCGGCCTGCCGGTCGCCGTCGCTTCGGGGGACGGTTCCCATCCGAGCGTGCGGGAAGCGTTCAACGCGTTCCTGGCGCCGGCCGCCGATCCCGACCTCCTCGACCGGGTGTTGGCCGCCCCGATCGCGGTCAAGCTTGGCCGCTTCCTGATCGAGAAGCGCGCCGGAAGCCAGGACATCGCCCGGATCAACGCTCAGATCGACGAGATCGTCGGGTCCGAGATCTGACCCGTCGCCAGCCGATCCATGACCGCGAGGCGGCATTCCGGCGACCTCGCCCCGGTGTGCCCCAGGTTCACTGCATCCACGCGTTCACGGCTCGCATGACCAGAGGAGCTGGCCGAGCATCTCGCCGACGTCCTCGCTGCCATCGATGCGACCGGTCCCAAGGTCTTGACGGTGCCGGGCGCGCTCGGGGAACCGCGAGCCGGTGACGACCGGGTCCATATGCTGGTCGTCCGGCGGACGACGGTCGCGTATCGGGCGTCGCGGTGAGCTCGCTCCAGGCCGGCGCCCCGGTTGACGGCGTGCCCCAGGTGGACGGCGTCGTGCTCGACGACGGGACCCGGCGCGACGGCACGGTCGTCGTCGCGGTAGGACGGCGCGCCGACCTGGTCGGCTGGCTCGGGGAGCTCGGGGTCAAGATCGAGGAGACCCTCGGCCTGTTGTCGGCATCGAGGTGGAGCCGCAGCTCCACGACTCCGTCGAGCGGGACACCTTGGCGCTGGGATCCACGACGCGTCCGCCTCGGGGCGTCCCGCCCCCCCGGGGACCATCGCATCGCCCTTTCTCCAGGCGAGAGCCATCTCGGATCCGGTGCTGGGTCGAGCGGCCGTGCGGGCAGCGCTCCTCCTTGATCAGCCCGAGGCGCTCTTGGCCGACCTCGACGTACGAGAGGGCATTGCCCGCGTGCGTCAGACACCCGTCGAAGCGCCGCCGGTCAGCGGTCCGTCACGCGACGACTTCGACGCCGCGCTCGGCTGACCGGAACGCCGCGACGACGACCAGTTGGACGGCGCAGGTACGGACCCGTCTGATGTGGGTGGGCGGATCGAGGCACAGATGGTGACCGTTGACGACGCCGGACGATGGCTATTCGCTCCGGCGGGCGTTGGCAACCGACATCGCTGGGACGGCTTGCTCCTGCTACCCGTCGAAGCGTGATGGGTCGCCTGGTGGTGGGCCGACGACGATCCGCTCTGCACCGTCGACATCGTCACGCCACCCCGTCTTGAACTGTCCATTTGGGTGTACGACGACCTGGAGATCGACCTCGCGATGCGTGAGTCCGATGGCGTCGTTCAGATGGTTGACGTCGACGAATTCGCGGCGGCGGTGACAACGGTGCCCTACACCGCCGACTTGGTCGAGGGGGCAATCAACGGCCTCCGGGATGTGGAGCGGCGGATGAACCGCCGAAGACCTCCGTTCGACATCGGATTCGACCGGCTTCGCGACGTCCTACGGTGTCGGTAGGGCGACCATCCCGAGGGTCCTGCCGCTTCGGTCCGGCATCCAACAACGGTCGTTGACGCCCCCGGTACGCTCCGGCCGGGGAACCGCGAGCGGCGGCGGAGGCGCCCGGCGAGAGTCGACTTGGCGGCAGGGTCGGTGTATGAAATCGCACATACCTAGCCGTTATATCTGTAGGAGTTCATACGTGAGCCCCGAGCGGTCACGTGCTCGACTCCGGCAGCTCGGCCCCGTCTTTCGGTCGAAGGACGCGATCGGCGCGGGCGTCTCGTGGCGTGATCTCTACCGACTGCGCGACGCCGGCGACATTGTCGAACTCTCCCGCGGGCTGTTCCAGTTGGCAGACATGGCGGGGATGGACCACATCGACTTCATTGCCGTTTGCGCTCGTGCGCCTCACGGGATGGTCTGTCTGAACTCCGCGCTGTCCCACTGGGATCTGAGTGACGAGATCCCAGCTGACGTCCACCTAGCGGTTCCCGAGGGGACGCACCGTCCCACGATTGACCATCCGCCCACGAGGGTCCATGTCTTTGGCGCGAAGACATTCGGCATCGGGCGACTCAAGATCGCCGAGAAGGCCGCGCCGTTCTGGATCACCGACCGCGAACGCACCGTCGTCGACGCCTTCCGGATGCGACACGTACTGGGCGAAGAGGTCGCCCTCGGCGCGTTGCGCCGCTACCTCAGCCAACGACCCAAGCGTGCTCGCCTCGCCGAGGTCGCCCGCGACATGCGTGTCTTCACACCCCTGAACGCCGCGCTGCGCGTACTCGACGCATGAGCCGCCCGAGCCGAGAGACGACCGCCGGACGCGCGTATCTCGACCTTCAGCGCCGCGCGGGCCAACGGACGACCCAGAGCCCGCTGCTGGCCCCTCCGGCGAGTCGCCCGCGAGGTCACGTCGGGGCTATGCCGACTTCTTTGGCTTCATCTTTGAGGCTCGCGCGGCGGACTCCAGCGCCCCCGCAAGCGAATGGGCGCCGGAGGCACGAGCCGTGTCGCGATCGATCACCGCAATCTCGGCACCGAGCAGCGCCAATAGTGCAAGGAGTTGGCGCGCGGACTTCGAGTAGTTCGTCGTATCAAGCAGTCGGTAGAGCTGCGGGGGTGACGTGCCAAGGCGCGCAGATACGTCGCGCACGGACAGTCCAGACGACTCGAACCGCTGTTTTGCAGCGAGCGTCAGCTGATACAACTCCAGCTCGGCAAGGTAGGTCGGATCGGCGTTGTGGTCGAGCACCGACTCGCCCATCACACTGCCCTCAAGTCCCGACTCCAACCGGTAGGTAAACCCCTCTCGCGCAAGCTCCGGATCTACGTAGACGTCGACGAGCCGGTCGTCCGGCGACGGAGGCGGATCGCACTTGGCATACGGGAACGCGAAGTCACCGCGTCGGGTTTGTACTTCAAACCGGCGGCGTCGGTTGTCGCCGCGAACACTCTGGATCTTCGTCCTCACAGCCGTCCCTCCTCCTGTAGCTCCTCGATCAGTCGCCTGACTCGAGCGCTCGCCGCGCCCTCCATTGCTTGTCCGTTGTCGAGGTCCCACTTCACGACGAGCACTCCGTCGCGGAAGACATGAACATGCCTGGGCGCGTGGTCTCCAACCCATGTCACGAACACGTGGTTCCCGCGTCGGATCCTTGACACTGCGAGATGTTACCATCAGCGGTAACAGATCGCCACACGTACCTTGCCAGAGTCTCCGCCCAGGGAAGCTCCAAGGCCGGCAGCTCTACGTAAGACGAGGTGACCTCAGCATCGTTGATGCCGAGCTATCGTCGCAGCGACCGCTCAGTGGAGGTTCGACCACGCCCACGATCAAGTGGGCAGGGCCGGGTCCCAGCGAATCGGGTGGGTGTCCCCCTCCGACACGACGTTTGCTACACGCGATCCTGCCTGTCACCCGGACGCGTCGCTCGGCGGGGTGGAACGTCATTTCGACTCCCAGCTGCTCCAGCAGCCGATTCCGGTCCGCCGCGTCCGCCGTCCGCAGTGCCGCCCCCGCCGGCTGCCAGATCGGGCAGGCAACCGAGAAGTGCTCGGCCTCGACCTGGTCACCTCAGAGGACGGCGCCCGGGTGGGTGGCGTTCCTGCGGTCGATGGTCGCCCGTGGCCTGTCCGGGGTGCAACTCGTGATCAGCGACTGCCACCAAGGCCTGCGCGACGCCATCGCCTCGGTGCTGCCCGGCGCCGCCTGGCAGCGGTGCCGCTCCCACTTCATGCGCAACCTGCTCACGAAAGTGCCCCAACCGCGCCGCCATCGTTCGCCTCGTCGGCGCGGTGCTCGCCGAGCAACACGACGAATGGGCAGTCGCTCGCCGCTACATGAGCGCCGACAGCCTCACCCGCGCCCGCATGCGACCCGTCGCCGGCGAACCCGCGATAGGACTGAGCGCCATGAGCCCTCCCGTCGACCACGTCGCCCTCGTCGTCCGCCGCCTCGAGCCCGTGCTGGAGCGACTCGAAGGGCTAGACGCCGGGCCTATCGAGTCCTTCCCGAGCGAAGGCACGCGGGAGGTCTACCTCGGCGCCGGCTTGGCGCGACTGCTCCTCATGGAGCCGACCAATACGGAGGGTCCCTACGCGCGCGCTCTCGCGAAGCGAGGTTCAGGTCTGCACCATGTGGCACTGAACGTGCCCGACCTGGAAGGTTTCGTCGGTCGCGTCCGCGGGTGGCTCCTGGTTCCCGGATGCTTGCGGGACATGGCCGAAACGCGCACGGCGTGGCTGGCCCGCCCGGGAGTGGCGACGCTGCTCGAGGTCCACGAGGCGGAGCCCGCCGAGGGGACGCCCCTCGTCGAGCAGGTGGAGCTGCCGGGCCCCCTACCAGTCGACCCGCGTCCAGCCATGGCGCCCTCGAGCGACGGTGGGGTGTGGCTGACGATCGGCGGTCGGCGCCACTCGGTGAGCGAGCTGACCCGCTGAGCCGTGCTCTGCGCCTTGAACTCCGGCGAGAACGAGCCACGCGCTCGCCTCCCGTTGCGTTGCACATCTCGTCGAATGGTCCTCGACGCGTTGGAGATGGTGATCTGGCATAGCGACCACCGGCTGGGCTGGTGTTGCGACCACCGATTGAGTCTGGTCAGTACCGGAATACGCGCACTCCGCACGTCTACGCGTACGGCTGAGCCACCGGGTGTTCGCGCCGCACGAGGCCAATCAGGCAGCACGACCGGCGTCGTCGGATTCGACTCACGTCGTCTCTCGCGAGCGCGACAGATCGAGTCCTCGTGTAGCGCCGCGCCGCGGCAGGGGTCGCCCATAGTGCGCGGCATGACGACGTCGAGGGATGATGCGGCGTAGGGTTGCGTTGGCGCCGTGAGCAGCAGTCCGCCAACCCACCTCTGTCGCCGACAATCTCGGCGACAACGTCAACTGTGGGGAGAAGGTCCGCGGTCGATCGTCGCAATGATCTCAATCATCGACAGCCAGCATCGAACCGCGGGCTGACGTGTCAGCGGCGACAGACAGGAGACTCGTCATGCCCACGATTCGTGGGCAGGGCCAAGTCCCAGCGAGTCGGGTGGGAGCCCCCTCCGACACGAACACTTGCCACACGCGGCCGTTCGATGTCGCACTCGGCGACAAGCGTCCGTGCGAGCGGGTCGAACGTGACCGTCATGCCAAGCTCGCCGTAGACGACCGCCTTGTCGTCGTCGTGGGCAGTCTCGACACCGTGAGCGGCATCACCGATGGTGGCGAGAAGCGATCACGTACTCCTTCGTAACCGCCAGACGCGCGCCCGCCCGAGCCGGTTATGAGGCCGTGCTACATCGCCACGCGCCTTCCCTGCGTTTCAGCGATCCACTTCGCCACGACAGCGGGGTCGGCACCGGTATTGGGCGCCGAGCGGCAGTTTGCCAGCTCGTCGTCGCAGGCGGCGACGGTTCACCCACGGCCGCGACGACTCCGGACTGATACGCAGCTCCTTCGCCGCACGGGTGACCGCGCCGTGCTTCTCGCCGGTCCGCTGGCGAACCACGAGCACCATCTTCACCGCTCGCTCACGCAGTTCGTCCGGGTACTTCTACGGCCTCCGCCGCGCTCCAGTGCTGGCCGTGCTCCATCCTCGTTTCCAAGATCAGGAGCACCCGCGGATCCCGGGCCGATCCACTCCCACTCGCAATGCCCCTTGCGGCTAGCTTTCTCCTCGACACCGATCTCTCAGGAGGCATGCATGCCCAATACCGAGTTGTGGCAGAACTACGCGGATTTGGTTCGCGACAACTGTCAGTTCCTCGCCAATTGGCCGCCCGCCGGCAACACCGTCAGCGTCGGCGACATCGGGATCTACAACGAGGGCTACTGGGACTGCCGGGGCAACGTCCTCGACCCCTCCCAGGGCTACAACGTCAGCGCCCAGCCGGTGACCGGAGCGAAGATCTCGAAGATCAACGCCGTCAGCAAGAACACGCAGACCCTGAAGTTCGAGTTGAAGGCCGGCGTCAAGAGCAAGCCAGTCAGCGCCATCCCCGCTACGGGAGAGGCGACTTACGAGATGCAGTACACCTCCGAGGAGAGTTGGGTCGGGACGATCACGTTCAACGACGTGGTGAAGACCGCGATCCAGTCGGGCACGACGCCCAAGGGCAGCGGCGACTTGGACGCTCTGCTCGACTTCCTGGCTGCCCAGTACGGCGACCGCTTCGCCCGCGGGAAGACCACGCTCGGGCTGGTGACCGGCATCCACACCGCCTCTGCGTACCTGATGATGGCCTCGACCAACGCGAAGTCCGGGCTCAGTGTCGCCGGCAGCGCGAAGGCCATGAGCTCCTACGCGGAGGGCTCGGTGTCCGCCGGTCTGAAAACGGACGTGTCGAAGTCGGACGACTTGCAGTGCAACGGCACCGAGGAGACCGTCGTCGGGATGGACCTGTACCGCTACGACGGCGACGCCCGGCGCGGCAAGTTCAAGAACTGGTTCGGCGGGTCGTTCTGATGTCGCTCACCAGCGCCGGGAAGCAGCCGGGAGGTTCGGACGAGTGCGGTGCGTACGCGCTGCAATGCGTGCTGCAATCCCTAGACGGTCAGCGCGCCACGAGCATCCAGGGCGTCAAGCGCCTGGACCCGGCAAACGTCCCCAGCGGCTACACCGTGGCCGTCGGCCGCGGCGAGAAGGAGGAGCTGCACGACCTGTTCTACCAGGCCAGCGGCGTGCTCGAGCTCGAGCTCGAAGAGCAACGGGCGCGATACGCCTATGCCGGCTCGGGGATGAACGCCCCGTCGGCGCTCGCCACCATCGCCGCCCAGGCCGGCTACCGCGTCCGCGAGGTGGTGATCTCTTCGGCCTGCAAGGCGACGTACAAGGAGTTGAGCGTGTCCAACTCGGGCTGCCGCAACCTCTACACCACCGAGAAGGCTCTGCTGACGCGGATAGGCGTTGCAGTGAGGGAGCGCGAGGGATTCGACCCCCCACCGGACGGAAGCCTGTCCCTGGTGCTCGTACGGGACGGAGAACACTGGGTCGCCGTGTCCGGGGAGGAACTCTACGACCCGGCCACCGGCGGGGTCGAGGAGTGGTCGCGCGTAGCGGACCACCCGACGGACCTCACTACGACGACCGATATGACCTACGACTGCACGGGGTTGCGAATCACCGTGGCCCTCCCGTCGTAGCCGTCGCCTCGGGTCGGGGACGACGCGCTCGCGTCCTCGGCTGTGTCACATTTGCGTCGCTGTCGTGACTGTCAGGTCCTGGACCAGCGCGGCAAGTGGGAGGCAGACGTGGCCCGCGCCGGGTGCGCCACCCGCTCTGAGCCTCAAGAGGTGTGGACGGTGGCGTCCCTCCGCGTTCACCCGGCGCACCGACGCTCAGTTTCCACGCCGGGCTCCGCAGCAGCGTGTGGCAAATGTGCGTGTCGCCCCTCCGACACCAGCTTCGTGGGGCTGCAACCCCTGCCGCACGAACAGGAGCGGTTCCCGGTAGGCGCTTTCCCGACGCGTTCGCCCCGAACGCGGAGGAGGTCGCCATGGCCAGCACCCGTCGTCCCGACCGCCATTGCCGCGGCAGTCGCTGCCGAGCCACCACCGAGCCACGCGGCCGGGTCATGACCGACGATGGGCCGCCGCGACACCGAGCTGTGTAGCGCGCCGCGCCGCGTTTTCAACCTCTCTCCCAACTGGAGTCACCCTGTCATCCGCACTCTTCTTCAGCACCCTGCCATTGGGCTGAGTGCTACGAGTCGGCGTCCGAATCGCGCTGCGTCCAAGTCGGTAGGGTGTCGTGTCCCTTGGCGCCGGACACGGTGACCTGACCGCTGTCGAGGTGAACCTCGGCCTGCACGTAGTCCTCGCCCCGCCCGGCACCGAGCCAGCGGAAGGCTACGACGCTACGACCGTCACGTTCGATCGTCACCGGCCCGAGTAGTGGCGGGTCGTCGAGCCCGGCGGCGTCGCCGAGTTGGTGTTCCTCGCAGTAGGAGCGGGCGGCGGCCCGTGCCAGCTCGAGAGCTCGGTCGTGCTCGCGTTCGTGTTCGCTTTCGTGGTGGATCGTCATGGCGTCCGCACGCGAGCCGTCGTCCGGGGCGACGCGCCGGCTGGCCCGACTGCCGACAGCCGGTAGGTGTAGCGCGTGCCGGCGGTGGCGGCCGCGTCGGTGAAGGCCACCGACGCGGCGGCAAGCGCGGGAGCGATGGGGACCCAAGGGCCGCCCGCGGCACGCCGTTCGAGGACGAGTGAGGTCGCGAGCGTGGCGTCCTGCGTCCACGTGAGGACCACCGACGTCGGGCCGGTGGCGGCGGCCGCGAGGTTCGTGGGAGCGGGTGGCCGCACGGTGGCGCGAATGTTCGCGATGAGGGCGGTGTACATCGGGTTGCTGACGCCGTGGGCGAACGTCTCCGACGAAGGGATCTCCGCGGCATCTGCGCTCGAGTGCTGCGCATCGATCGCCGTCCGCCAACCAGCCTCTTGTGCGCGCAGCACTTGCGATGGACTTCTCGCGGTCGTGGGATGGAAGTTGACCGATCCAGCCGTGACGCCCGCCTCGAAGGTGCGCATGGTGGGTGGCCAGAAGCCGTGCGCTGGCAAGTAGAAGTGGTCGACGTGAGCTTGCTCGTGGGCGACGGTGAAAGTCCGCACCCAGAACCGGGCGCGGGGAGGGCCGCTGGCCGTGACGGGCGGCGTCAGGTCCGTGATGACCTGGCCCGCCAAGCGGGGTGGCACAGCCGCGGCGTTGGGGATGTCGCGCCGGCCTTGCGATGCGACGCCAACCTTGTAGCCGTGGCGGATGCGGTGCACACCGAAGCGCCACTGCGCGCCGCTCAGGAAGGCGTTGACCTCGAACCGCGGGCCCCGCACTCCCTGCGAACCGATCGTCACCACCGTGAGGCCGAAGTCGGTACCCGGGTTGGAACGGCCGATCTTGCGGTGCTCGAGCGTGGCTGCTGGAACGGGCGCCGGTAGCACCGGCGCGTTAGCGATGAAGATCGTGACCCTGCGGCTCGACGACCCGACCCGCACGGTGAGGACAACCCGCCGCGCACCGCCCGACACCACGCGGTTGAGCTGATCCGCGCCCGCGCGACCGGCCGACCATCGCACAGTTCGGGGCGGGAGTGCGGCGCCCGACGCGGAGACCACCGTCGCGGTCGTCGTGACCGTAGAACCTCGCGGTGCGACGAAGGTGTCGGCCGCACCGACGACCGCCGTCGCTCCCGCGACGGTCAATCCCGTCACGGTGAAGTCGTTGACGCGCTGCACGGCGAGCGGCGCTCGTGCTGGC
>Ga0299907_10000691_pt1 | contig 17380 bp, 15 predicted proteins | sample RVTome_16_FD_198680 | JGI IMG/M metagenome (GOLD analysis project Ga0299907, IMG submission 198680) | Soil microbial communities from uranium-contaminated site in the Upper Colorado River Basin, Wyoming, United States - RVT152D67 (version 2) ...
ACCTGTTGGCGGAATTCTTCGGAGAAGCGGCTTTCGTATTCGGCTTCGGTCAGCTCCTCACCGTTGAGGATTGACACAAACCAGTCGATGCCGGCCTGCACGTCGGCCGGAGCGGGTGTCGTAGTTGTCGTCGGAACCGAGCTGGTGGTCGGAGCTGTAGAAGTGGACGTTGAAGCGCCGGTTGTCGTCGTTTCCGCCGAGACGCCGCAGGCAGTGCCTACAACCAGGATGAGGCCTGCGAACGCTGCCACGTTCCGGGGAGATTGTCTCCCAACGGGCGAGGGTCTGGCCGATGGCATCTACTCGAAGCTAACGCCATCGGGCGTATAAAGGTTTCGCCCGCCTTGTCACTCGGGTGGGCGCCGATTCCCACAGGTCACGTTGCCTTGTTCGCATGAAACGCCGTTAGCCTTTCAGCGATGCGGTACAGGGTTCAGGTGGTGGGGTGGACGCTGATCTGGAGCGGTCTGTTCATCTTTGGCTACATCGGGTGGCAGCTCTTCGTCACCGACTGGCTGAACGCCGGAGTCCAAGCGGAAGCGGCAACCAACCTCAGCGACACATTCGCCGGCCCCGAGCCCGTGGCCGACTCCGTCGACACCGAAGAGTTTCTCGAGGGGGTGGAGCCTCCACCCGATCTTCCCCAAGTCGTCGAGTACTTCCCGGAGGACCCGCCGCCTCACGGCGAGTCCTTTGCATTCCTCTCGATCCCCCGGATCGGTCTCGACGAGGTTGTCGTCTACGAAGGGGTCGATACCGACACCCTGAAGAACGGGCCGGGACACTTGGAGACCACTCCTCTGCCGGGTCAGACGGGGAACGCGGTGATATCCGGGCATCGGACCACCTACGGTCGCCCTTTCTTCGACTTCGACCTGCTAAATGTCGGCGATCAGGTCATGGTGGAGACCGCCATCGGCACTCACACATATGAGATCCGTCAGATCGAGGTGGTACTCCCCACCGATGTCTGGGTCGTCGACGCACGACCTGGCAGTTGGCTGACCATGACCACCTGCGAGCCAAAGTTCTCGGCCAGACAACGTCTCGTCGTCTTCGCCGAGATGGTGGACGGCCCCAACCTCCAGTGGATCCAACTCAACGAGGCAAGGTCGGCCGCCACCTGACGCGTTCCTAATGCTGTGGGGACCGTATACGGTCCCTACAGCGTCTCGTTCGCATCATGCGGTTGCGTCGGTGAGGATCTCCTCGTCGACGATACCGTTGATTATCTCGGTCACGGTCCCGGTCTCGTCGATGATGTACGTGGCGGGCAGACCGAGATGCGGGTAGGCATCCTCGAACCCGGTCGTGCCCAGGCCCAGCGGATAGGTGGCCCCGATCGAGGCCGCAAACTCCCGCGCGCTCTGTTCGGGATCCTGCACCGCCACACCGACGACGGTGACGTCGGGATTGACGGTGGCAAACGCCGATATGTCAGGTATCTCCTCTCGACAGGGCGGACACCACGACGCCCAGAGATTCACGATGACCGGCCGGCCCCGCGCCTCGGAAAGGGTGAAGGTGCCCCCGTCGATCAACTCGATCGTGAAATCCGGCGCGACCGATCCGATTTCGGCGACCTCGGCCGAGCCCCTCCCCACGATCCAGCCGATCGCCAAACCCAACACGACGACGATCAGGAAGACGCCGGTCAGTCTGAGGGGTGGTCGGGGCAGGGGTCCCGGTTCGTTTTCAGTCAGACGCCATTCTCCTTAGAACGTAGTGGAGGATCCCACCGTTGCGGAGGTAGTCCACCTCGATGACGGTGTCCACGCGAGCCACCGTCTCGAATCGGATCGCATCGCCGTCGTTTCGGGTGGCCGTCACTGGAACCAGCTGCCGGGGCCGCAGCTCGTCCGTGACTTCGATGTCGAATGTCTCGGTTCCATCGAGACCGAGGGAGGCGGCGTCTTGCCCATCGACGAAGTTGAGGGGGAGTACACCCATCATCACCAGATTCGAACGGTGGATCCTCTCGAATGACTTGGTGATCACCGCCTTCACGCCGAGCAGGAATGCCCCTTTGGCCGCCCAGTCACGTGAGGAGCCCATCCCGTAGTCCTCGCCGGCCAGCACCACCAGGGGGATCCCACGCTCCTTGTAGGAGAGAGAAGCCTCGTAGATCGACTTGACGTGGCCGTCGGTGAAGTCGGTGGTCCATCCCCCTTCCGTATTGGGGGCCAGCTCATTGCGAACTCTGATGTTGGCGAAGGTTCCCCTGGTCATCACCCGGTCGTTGCCTCGTCTCGAGCCGTAGCTGTTGAACATCGCCGGCTGCACACCGTGCTCGATGAGGTATTGACCGGCGGGTGCTTCGACCGCGATCGACCCGGCCGGGGATATGTGATCGGTGGTCACCGAATCGCCAAGCTTGACCAGGACTCTCGCTCCCACGATGGGCGATATCGGAGTCAGCTCCGGGGTGAGGTCTGCGAAGAACGGTGGCTCCTGGATGTAGGTCGAATCTCCGTTCCAGGCGTAGAGGTCGGATTCGGGGGTGGAGATCTGACGCCACACGTCGGTGCCGGTGAAGACGTCGCTGTACTTGTCCACGAACTGGCTCCGTCGCACGCTCTGGCCCACGATCGAGCCGATTTCCTGCTGGGTCGGCCAAATGTCTTTGAGGAAAACGTCGTTGCCGTCCCGGCTCTGACCGATGGGATCATCGATGGGGTCCCATGCCACGGTACCGGCGAGGGCGTAGGCGACGACCAATGGCGGAGAGGCAAGATAGTTGGCCCGCACGTCCGGAGATATCCGTCCTTCGAAGTTCCGGTTTCCGGAGAGGACAGCCGCCGACACCAGGTCGTGGGTTTGGATCGCCTCCGAGACCGAGTCGGGGAGTGGGCCGGAATTACCGATGCAGGTGGTGCAGCCGTAGCCGACCACGCCGAACCCCAAGGCATCGAGGTCTTCGAGTAGCCCTGAGTCCGTTAGATATTCCGTGACCACCTTCGACCCGGGGGCGAGGGAGCTTTTCACCCACGGTTTGCGTTGCAGGCCGAGCTCACGGGCCTTCCTTGCTACGAGACCTGCCGCCACCATGACGTCAGGGTTCGAAGTGTTCGTGCACGAGGTGATTGCGGCGATCACCACGTCGCCGTCGCTGAGAGTGAACGTGTTGTCGTCGTACTCCACCAGCGTCGACGACTGTGCCTGCAACGCCTGGTCGGCGGTTCCGCCCTCGTCCTCCCAGCTCACCACGTTCGAGGAGCTCGCGCCGCCGTTCTTGCCGAAAAGGTTGGCGAGGTCGGCAAACCACTGCTCTTTCATGGCGGAGAGCTCAATGCGATCTTGGGGTCGTTTCGGGCCGGCAAGGGAAGGGTCGACGGTGGACATATCGAGCTCGAGTTGGGCGCTGTAGACGATGTCGCGTGAGTCGTCCCGCCACATGCCCTGGATCTTGTAGTACTCCTCGATGGTGTCGATCAGCTTGTCCTCGCGTCCGGTGAGCCGCAGGTATTTGAGGGTCTGCTCGTCGACCGGGAAGAACCCGACCGTGGCGCCGTACTCAGGCGCCATATTGGCGATGGTGGCCCGGTTGGCAATGGGCATGTCGTCGAGACCCGGCCCGTGAAATTCGACGAATTTGCCGACCACTCCATGGTTCCGGAGTATCTCGGTGACACGAAGCACCAGATCGGTTGCGGTGGCGCCTTCCCGCAGCTTCCCAGTGAGTCTGAACCCGACCACCTCGGGGAGAAGCATGTAGATGGGTTGGCCGACCATTGCGGCCTCGGCCTCGATACCCCCGACGCCCCAGCCGACCACGCCCAGACCGTTGATCATCGTGGTGTGGGAGTCGGTGCCGACGAGGCTGTCCGGATACAAATGAGTCCCGTCATCCCAGACGACCTTGGCGAGGTATTCCAGGTTGACCTGGTGGACGATGCCGGTAGCGGGAGGGACGACACGGAAGTTGGCGAACGCAGACTGTCCCCATTTGAGGAACTCATAGCGCTCCTGGTTGCGCTCGAACTCCTTGTTGGAGTTGATGATCAGCGCATCGGGGCGATTGAACGCATCGACCTGCACGGAGTGGTCGATGACCAGATCGGCCGGTATCAGCGGGTTGACCTTTTGGGCGGCGCCTTCGTCTCCGGTCATTCGCACGATGGCTGCTCGCATGGCGGCGAGATCAACGACTGCGGGAACACCGGTGAAGTCCTGGAGGACCACCCGGCCAGGTATGAAGGGAATCTCGACCTCGGCGACGTTGGTAGCGTCGTACGAAGCGATCTCTCTCACGTCTTCCTCGGTGACGTTCTTCCCGTCGACGTGCCGCAGCGCCGATTCGAGCAGGACTTTGATCGAATATGGCAGGGTTTCGACACCAGCCATTGCGTCGAGTCTGGCTATCTCCCGCGCTCCGAGCGCTGTTTCCAGCGTCGCACGCGCCCCGAATGGGTCGTGGGACATTTCAGGCCTTTCGGATAAATCACTCTGTAGTTCGAGCCTAATGAAGCAGGGCTTATCCGCTATTCCAGCCGACCCCGTAATAGACCCCGAAGGTTGTTCGGAGCGCCATTATTCGATCGTTTTGCCGCTGCGAAACACCGCTAGACGAAGTCGCCAGGCTGGATGAAACCCGTCTCGAAGGCGAAACGGGTGACCTCGCTGCGACTGGCGACACCGAGTTTGTCAAAGACGTGTTTCATGTGAGTCTCCAGAGTTTTCTGACTCATGCCCAGTTCTTCAGCAGCTTCCCGGTACTTGAAACCTCTGGCGATGAGCGTCACCACCTCTCGCTCCCGCGGTGTGAGACTCTCCAACTCTGAATGGGTGCCCACGACCTCATCGATCTCGAGGAGATGCCCGGCAACGTATCGGGACACCGGGCGTCCACCGGCGAGGGCGGTGTCGATCTGTTCCTCCAGTTCGAAGCCCTCGGTCGTCTTGACGATGTATCCGTCCACCCCGGCTCGGAAGAGGCGGACCACGTCCTCGGCAGAGGTCGAGACGGTGAACGCGAGGAACTTGATGTCGGGTGCCTTGGGTTTGACGGCTTCGATAACGGCGGCGCCACCCCCGCCCGGAAACTGGACGTCGAGCAGGACGAGGTCGGGCTGTCGCTCCAGGATCAGATCGACGGCTGCCGACGCCTCCGATGCCGAGCCGACGAGGGTGTATCTCTCTTCCAGGAATCTCTGCAGCCCGAAGAGAGTCAACGGGTGGTCTTCGACCAGCAGGACCTTGGGGCGTGGACCGTCGGTCATGTCAGCGGGACGACGAGGCGGACCTCGGTTCCCCGACCCGGAGCACTCTTGATCTCGGCGTTTCCGCCAACAGCTGCCATGCGCTCACGAATGGACTCTCTGATTCCGGTTCCGGCCGCCATGTCCGGGTTGAACCCGTTGCCTCGATCCCGCACGTGGACCCGAATTTGCCCATCCCGGATTTCGGCGAAGAGGTCGATGGAGGCGACCCCCGAGTGGCGGGCAGCGTTGTTCATCGCTTCTGCAGCAGCCGAGACGACCGCACGCAGACCGTCGTTCATCTCGGCGTCGTCCTTGACCACCTGTTCGATCTCGACTCGATATCGATCCTCGACTTCGGCTCTGGCATCGAGAAGCCTGGCCCTGAAGCTGTCCTCGAATGGGGATTGATACTCGTTGATGGTTCGTCTCAGGTCGCGTTCTTGGACTCTCGCCAGATAGCGAACCTCCCCGGGATCCTCAGCAGAGGTGCTGATCAACCTCAAGGTTTGCAGCACCGAATCGTGGAGTTGACGGGCGATCATCGACCGCTCCTGCAGCCTGGCCGACTTGTGCTGCTCCGCGGCGAGGCTGCGCTCCGCTTCGGCGCGCTCATCTTCAGCGACGAGCCGCATGATCTCCCGCTCCCGCAGCTTCTCGAATGCCCAACCGACCACGGCCGCAACGATGACATATTGGAGGCTCCCGAAGGTACGTGTTGCTGCCAGTCCCATTGCAATGTGCAGATAGCCCATGACCAGTGTGCCCGCCAGCCCAACCAGGACGGTCACCCGGAATGTGGTGGCGAAAGCGACCACGAATAGCAGCGACGCCGGGTATCCACCCACGATGAAGTCCTGATGTCCCGCGATCCAGCCGCCAGTCGCCAGCGCCAGCGTGATGGCCGAATCGAAGACCACGTAAGACGTTCTGCCGAGGAATCGGCGTTTTGCAGCCAGAAAGGTGAGTGCTGTCCCTGCCACGGCGAGGGCCATGAGCCCGACGACGACCGGAACCTCGAGATCCGGGTTGTTCTGCGGTGCGCCGGCCAATACGACGACGGCGATGATCAATAGCCAGACCCCACCAAGAAGTCTCATGAGGAGAACCACCCTGGCGAGAGTTCTGTCCACGGGAATGGCCCGATCGCTCGGTGCCGGTACGCTCACGGGTCAAGGGTATCCGAGGGGTCATCCCATTGACTCTTCAACTCCTCCGCCGACTGCGATCGTGTGAGCCAGGTGCGATCTGCCAGCGTGGTAGAGGAGACGGGAATGGATGTACTCGTGGATCACCGCGTGGGCGAAGAGATCTCTTGGCACATCGCGGTTCGTGCGGACGATGGGGATGTACCCGCTCGGCTTCCACGATCGGAAGACCTCGTCGCCAGTCAGCTCGGCGAGACACCCGAGAACTGATTCATCGAGCTGGAGGGAGTGGACCGCTCGGCGGTATTCGTCTGACGTGGTGAGCAGGCAGAACATGATGTTCATGAAGCACATCGCTGTCTCCAGATCCAGTCGAATTAGACGACGCTTTGGGGAGGGCAGGATGGGATCCATCACCAACATGGAGAAGTCGAGAGGTCCGGTTAGATCCTCCGGACCGGGAAGGGGCCGGCCGCGGAGGGACGTCAGGACCTCGTAGAGATTGAGGTCGTGGACGATCACCGCGTTGTCGTCGAGATCGTCGAGAGTGGTCGGGCGCAGCGTGGGCTCGCCGATTCCGCTGTTGCGGGCGATGAAGGCGAGGACGTTGGTCTCGATCACGAAATGCCGAAGGAGCAACTCACCCCCAACTTCGGACACGAAGTGGGACATGAACCAAATCCCGAGACGATCGAGAAGGCGGTGGTGGGAGAACTGGAACGGGACCAGCCGCTTCACCACTGTTATCAGTGCCACCGCAATGCGGCTCATTGCCCGTGCCGGCGGGCGTACGTATCGGTATGACCGACGGGACTGGTCCGCTTCGAGCAGTCGCAGCGCGTGACGGTCGAAGTGGAGGGTCGGATCACCGGCCAATGCATCCCAGATGCTGGGCCCCGCGGTCTCCATGAGCTGACTGAGTTGTCTTTCAACCACTGTCGACTTCCTCGAGCTGCAAGGCATAGAGCCGGGCCACAACTGTCGCCGTGTGCACGATCGACTCGGCGATCTCTTGGGTTATCAGATCGGAGCGAAGGATCTCGAACATTCTGTTGGTGTGCTCCTCGTCGGCCCCGCCGTGATAGGTGAGGAAACTCACCTGATTCTCCGCTAGCTCGAGTTGGTCGCGGATCAGCTCCACCCAGCGTGTCGCCTTGTTCGCCCCCAGTCCCTCGATGATGTACATCGCACCGAGCAGGTCAAACGGATTCTCCTGATTTGCCTGGTTGAACATGAAGGCCGACAGCGCCTCCGATCCGGGGTTCTTGACGCCGGCTTCGATCCGGGTGCGGTCACCGCCCACAGCCACGTAGTCCTCGTCGAGCATGCGGAAGTCGAGCTGCTCCTCGGCGGCGTGCTCGATGAACTCGGCTCGCAGGTCGGCGTACTCCGCGGTGAGGTTCGAGGCCGCCCTGGTGATCCAACGAGCGCCTTCTTTCACCTGCTGACGCAGGTTGTAGAGGAGAGACCGGTAGTCGTCGAGAGTCGCGCTCTCGGACTCGATGCGTCTGACGATCGGGACGCGGGTCAGTTGGTTTTCGAATCGCGCCCACACCAGCGCCAGCTCCTGGAACAGCCACTCCGGATCAGTCGGTTCGTCCTCGACCGATTCGACGGCATGGTGCTCTGTTGTCGATCTGTCGACACAGGTGAGATGGACGAATGACACCGAGAACCGACCCGATTCGGGAACCATCAACAGGATTCGGTCGCCATGGTTGAACCGACCACCGTTGAAGGCCTCCTCAAGCATGATGAAGATGCTCGCCGCCCCGGTGTTGCCTCTGGTCTGGAGATTGGTGAACCATTTCTCCTCGGGGATCATCAGCCCGGCTTCGCTCATGAGTCGCACGATGTCCGACCGGAAGTACTCGGAGCTGTAGTGAACGAGAAGATGGTCGATGCGCGTTGGCTCGATGAGTCCGTCACGCACGAGGCGGACATATTCCTCGACCCCCAAGGCCACGATGTTGTTGAGAATTCCCGTGTCCTGGCGGAGATTCAGCATCCCGGCCTCGTGTGCCTCGATCGGCCTCGTCTGATCCTGCCAGGTCGAGCCCGGTTCGACGGCGTCAGGCTGATTGGCGCCGGCATACATGCAGACCGGGAAACGGTCGGCGTGCGAGACCAGGTGTGACCAGTCGATCCGAAGTGACATCCCGTCCGGCCGGGATCGATCCTCGACCACGACCGCGCCGGCGCCGTCGGAGAGCATCCAGCGGAGAAACTCGGCGTCGAAGCCTGGCTTCTCCACAAACCTGTCCGCCCGCAGAGAGCGGCTCACCAGTTCCGAGCCCACTGCAACGGCGGTCCGATGCCGTTTCAAGTTGACACTCCCTTCGGCGGCACGCAACGCGGCGATTCCGGAGCAGCAAACCCCGCCGGCGGAGAGGACCTCCATCGGCCCTCCGCCGAGCCGTCCGTGCACCATGGAGGCGAACCCGGGGACCGGGAGGTCGCCCTGGGTGGTGCCGGTGGCGAGCATCCCGACATCTCGGGGCGTGATCCCACGATTGGCCAATGCACTTCGGATCGCCTTCTCCGCCAGCTCCTCGTTGAGCATGAGGGTGGCGCCGCTGCGATCTATGGCGTAGTGGCGTTTCTCGATCCCGTTGGCCTCGAGCATTCGTCGTCGGATGCGTTCCGACCCCGCGATGGTCCCTATGTATGCCTCGAGGTCGTCGTTGCCGATCGGCTCACCGGGGAGATAGGCCCCGACGGAGGTGATGTAGGCGGTCATGGTGTCCTTTGCTGGTGTGGGCAAAGGATCGGTCAGGACCGCTGTTTGGGCTATCGGGATATACCCCTACGGGCAATCAAGGAGGTCCGACGTCATGAAACGCCGTAGGGACCGTATATGGCCCCTACAGCATTAGGAAGCGGTTACCCGATGCTCACCTGTACCTGAGTGACGCAGTCGTCCTCGAGGGCTTTGTGGGGGAAGACCACCGGGTTGCAGGGGACGGAGAGGGCGCCGAATAGTCCGGCGACGATGCCCTTGTCCAGCGAGCAGATCACTTCGGGGTGATTGGTGGCGGTCTCCCCGAAAGGGCAATGAGAGGTGAGTAGCCGTTGGCCTGCGATGTCAGGGTCCACAGAGAATCCAAGCCCGGTCATGGCGCTTGCCACCGCCTGCACCGCCTCGTCGTATCCGGGCTCGTGTGTGCCTCCGATCTCGGCCGCGAGCTTTTCCCCATAAGACCGACCGACCCGTTCGGCGACTTCGGCTACATCGGGCGGGGAAACCTCGTTCAACACCTCAAACAGCATCTCGGTGAGCATCTCGAAACGCCTGGGGGCAAAATGGACGCTCACCTCTTTGTTGGTCGACTCGTAGGTCTTAGCCGGTCGGCCTGCTCCGGGACCCCCCGCACGCCGCTGATGACTCACCTTCAGATAGCCATCGTCGGCAAGACGGTCGAGATGATGACGGGCAACGTTGGGGTGGATGTCGAAGAGCGCGGCCACCTTTGAAGTAGTCATCGGCTCGACCGACTCCCGGACCGCGATGTAGATGGCGCGACGTGTGGGATCTCCCAGGGAGGAGGTGAGATCGGAGATCCTGGAATCGAGTGTCTCTTTGTCCATGAGGGGTATCGGGTACTCAAAACTATAGTTTCCGCAGGGTTCTAACCACTGCCGCCGTAGGGGAATCAGATGGCCGAACAATCACAACTGCACGACGCTGTCGCGTCCATCGAATCGCCGCTGTTCGTGGGTAGAACCCTCGGCGAACTTCATCTGGTCAAGGAAGTAGCCAAGAAACTCACCGGCAAGGTCAGAGTCGCGCTTTTGATGCCCAATCCACCCACTGCTGCCCTCGACGAACGGCTTCAGCGGGCGCTATCACCGTTCACCGCTGGTGCCGACATCGACGTCGAGGTCATGGACGATGAGACCGCCCTCACCTGGATGAACGACCTCAAGGAAACGTCCGGGCCCGGTATCGGCGAGCAAGGGTCCTCAACCAGAGTGGTCGCGGTCTCCTCGGGAAAAGGCGGCGTGGGCAAGTCCTCCGTCTCGGCAAACCTCGCGGTGTCGTTGGCGGGCGTGGGCAACAAGGTGGGGATCGTCGACGGTGACATCTGGGGCTTCTCGATTCCGTCGATGCTCGGGATCGACAACCCTCCCGTGATGGTGGGTGAAATGATCGTTCCGCCTGTGGCGCACGGTGTGAAGGTCATGTCGATGGACTATTTCGTCGGTGACGACAAGGCAGTCATCTGGAGGGGACCAATGCTCCACAAGGCGATAGAGCAATTCCTCAAAGATGTCTTTTGGGACAACCTCGACTTCCTGATCGTCGACATGCCACCGGGCACCGGCGACATCGCCATCTCGATGTCTCAGTTCCTGCCCCGTGCTCAGGTTCTCCTGACGACCACTCCGCAGCCGACGGCACAACGCGTGGCGCGGCGGGCGGCTCTGATGGCCGCCGAGGTTGATCAGGAGGTCATTGGAGTCGTGGAGAACATGTCATGGTTCACCGGAGAAGACGGGATGCGATACGAGCTCTTCGGCTCCGGAGGTGGGAAGGCCTTGGCAGATGAGCTTGGCGTCGACCTCATGGCCAGAGTCCCGCTCCTGCCTGCCATGGGACGCGGAGCCGACCAGGGACACCCGGTGGCGATCGCGGCTCCGGGATCGGAAGCCGAAGAGGCCTTCGATCAGCTCGCCAAGGCTGTGATCGAGAAGCGTCCCCGGGTGCGCACCAACCGAGCACTGGTGATCAAGTGAACCTTCGCATTTTCTCAAAATCCACTCTGGCTTGGGCATTTGGCATGTCGGTGTCGATCCTCTTTCTTTCCCTCTGGGGTCGTGCCGTCGTAGTCGACACCGAGACTCTTGCCGAGTCGCTCTCTCCACTCGCCGAGTCGAACATCGTCAGGGACTACGTAGCCGATTGGATGACGGAGGAAATAATCGATTCCGGCGTCGACCCTTCGACGGTCGAGCCTGCAGTCGAACAGCTGCTCCTTTCATCCAGCGTGGGTGAGGCTCTCGACCAACTGGTGGGTGAGGTGGTGTTTGCCGCCGCGAGCACAGACCCGAGCGGTTCGGTCATCGACATGGCCGGTCTCTTCGGCCCAACGGTCCCCGAGATGACCCTGGGTCTCACCGAACTCGGCTACCCAGTGACACTGGACAACGTCTCCGAGATCATCGCAGGTCTTGACCCATTGGTAGTTCGACGGTCAGGTTCGGACGCCTTGCTCGGTGCCAACTCGCCCGCAGCTGCGCGACTGGGGACGGCTGCGTTGCTCGCGTTGGTTGGCCTCGTGACCTTCGGCCTCGGTGTCGTCTACTTCGCAGAGGACCGGGTCGCCGAGGTGCGTAGCCTGCTCAACAGGGTCGCTGTCGGTGGCCTCAGCTTCGCCGTCTTCCTCAGACTGGGCTCATGGGTCCTCGACCCGAGTGGTGGCAGGGCACCGGTACGGGCGACTTTGTCGAATCTGGCCGGGTCGAAATGGCTTGTGCCCCTTCAAGTGGCTCTCGTCGCCGGCGCAGTCGCCGGCGCCATCTATGTGGGGCGCCGCTGGCTCAGACGTCGGGGAGGGTTCCACCCACCAAGCGGGCGATCCACACCGCAACGAGAGCAATCGCCGTCAATATCAGGATCCCGTTGAGCAGATTCGTGTTGGGCGGCCGAACGGCCCCGGTCCGCTGCAAGACGAACCAGGTCCAGGCACCGATGGCGACGAGGGCCACCCACGGGACAAGAGGGTGAAATGACAGCGCTCCACCCAGGTCGCCTCGCACCAACCGTGATGCAGCCCGGGTCATCCCGCATCCGGGGCAGGCCATTCCCGTGCACAGCGCAAACGGACAGATCGTCGGGCCATCCTCCACGGTCGGCGCGACGAAGAGGGCGCCGATGACCGCCAACGGGGAGATGAGCAAGAGACGTTCACGCCATGCCGTGGACATCCCGAGAGGTTAGCCATGGCGGTCACATCCCCACCTTGTCGAGCACCCGATAGAGATGGGACGCAGGAGTGAGGAACCAGGCGTGGTTGCCTGAGTAATAGAAGCGGCCCTTGTGCGGGATCCGGCTATAGACGCTCGGCGGATCCTCACCGAGCAGCATCCCGGCCAGGTCGTAGCCGAGTTGACACGACAGACCGACCCCATGACCGGCGTAGCCCATGGCATACCAGGCGCCGTCGACCCGTCCGATGTGGGGAATGAGGTCGAAGGGGATGCCCAGCTTGCCACCCCACACGTGGCTGATCGTAACGTCCTCCAACTCGGGCCAATACCTGATCAATGCCCGGCGGAGGTCTGTGGCCGACTCCTCGAGATCGAGGCCGGTGTGCAGACTGCGTCGCCCTCCGAGGAGGATGCGATCGTCGTGCGTGCGGCGCATGTAGTTGAGGAGCCGTCGTCGGGTGTAGGTCATCGCCCCGCCCGGGAAGATGTCTTCGGCTCGTGATGCGCCGATCGGCTCGGTGACGATGATGTAAGAACCAACCGGGACGACGAGTCGGGACAGGTCCTTGCTGGGATTTGCCGTCGTGTACCCATTGGTGGCGATTATCACGTTGCCGGCGATGACGGGCCCCTTCGAGGTCACCACACGGTGACCGGTAGCCGTCGTCTCGAGTTCCGTCGCCTCGCAGTGATCGACGAGGATCGCTCCCGCCACTCTGACCTCACGGGCGAGACCGAAGACGAACCGCGCCGGATGCACCCCGAATCCCTCCGGCTCGTAGAGCGCCACGTCGAAGTAATCGCCGCCGACGACGCTGCCGACCTCATTCGGGCCGAGGATCTCCCAGTCGACACCAAACATCTCCCGGTGCCAGGCAACGCTTGTTTCCAAACGCAACCGCTGTTTCGGGCCCCGGCCCAGGGCCGCCATCCCATGGTCGTGAACCAGCGCATCGATCCCGGGTCGGGTTGCCAACTCGCGGACCATGTCAACCGATCGAACCGTCGATGCCCACATCTCACCGGCGATCTCCGGCCCGTGCGTCTTGTAGACGTTGCTGACACCGGCCTTGACGTCGGGTGACACCATGCCGCCGTTGATCGCAGAGGCGCCGCCGGCTATCTCCCTCGAGTCGATGACTGTCACGGACTTTCCCGCCTCTGTCAGGCGCATGGCCGCGGACAGCCCGGTGAGCCCGGAGCCGACTATCAGATAGTCAGTCTCGGAGGGGGGGTCGGTAGTGAGGTCTTCAGGTCTGGGGTGGTCCTCCACCCAGAAGGGGGTCTGCTTCACAGACCGCGCAGCCCGGCCGCGAATAGAGAACCCATCTCAGTGACCTCGTCGGGTGTCATGGTGAGAGGTGGCGATACCTGGAGGCCACCTCCACCAACGGCGCGGGTGAGCACTCCCGCCTCCCGACAGGCGGTCGCCGCCCGGTAGGGGAGCGTTTCGTCGTCTCCAACTTCGAGTTGGATGGCGGCAAGCGCACCCACACCACGACGCACGCTGGCCACCACATCGAGTTCCTCCAAAGGGACGAGGGCGTCGTAGATCTCGTCTTCGAGTGCAGCGGCGCGCTGGATGAGACCCTCCCGTTCGATGATGTCCATCACTACGAGCCCGGCAACACAGGCCGTGGTATGACCGGAGTAGGTGTAGCCGTGTCGGAAGATGAGCCCGGGAGTTGTGAAGAAAGGCTCGGCGATATGGGGGGCGGCGATGACCCCACCAAGCGGGGCATACCCGCAGGTGACGCCTTTGGCGAATGTGATCAGGTCTGGACCCAGGCCGTACTTGTTGGCTGCGAACCAGTCGCCGACCCGCCCGAAACCCGTGATCACCTCATCTGAGATATAGAGGCCTCCGGCTTGTCGGATCGTCTCCCGGACCTGGGTCAGATAGTCGGCCGGGACCGGTCTGATGCCACCCGCGCCGATGACCGCTTCGACGAAGATTCCTGCGACACGTTCGGCACCGGCATGGTCGATCGCCTTCTCGACCGCTTCGGCGTCGTCATGGGGCACGATCACGATGTCAGAAACCAGGTCGCCGCCATAGCCGACGCGATTGGGCTCCATGCCGCCGAGTGTCGTGCCGTAGGGATGCATGCCGTGATATGCCCACTCCCTTGCGATGAAGACAGTTCGCTCGGGTTGACCGATGGCGTTGAAATAGCGACGGGTCAGCTTGGCGGCAGTGTCGACGGCGTCGGATCCGCCTGACCCGAAGAACACCTTGGAGTCGGCATCGGGCGAAACGGAAGCGATGCGTGCGGCCAGGTCGATAGGGGGACGGGTGGCGTAGTCGATGAAGGTGTGGAAGGCGGGGAGCCGTCTGGCCTGTTCGGTCATGGCGTCTATCACTTCGTCGCGGCCGTAGCCGATGCTCATGTACCAAAGCGATGCGGCAGCATCCAGGTACTTGTTGCCTTCCTCGTCGTAAACGTAGATGCCTTCGCCGCGATCGACGATGAAGGGTGCGTGCTGCACCTTGCTCATGTCCGCAAAGGGGTGCCAGAAAGATCCCATGGGCGGGCAGGCTAATGCTGGTACGGGTCGTGTGGCGCACCGCAGCTTCATTGTGCCGGGTTCGTTGTGCAGTCGGTCCCGCTGGAGGGGGTGTTCGGCACGCGGCGGGGTTACGGCCCCTTGGTTGTGCAGTTGGTCCCGCCGAGGGGGTGTTTGGTACAATCAACCAGTGAGCGAGTCGAGGAAATGCTCCACCTCGGTTGTAGACCTCAGACGATGGACCGTGGCGTGATCCCATGAGCCGTCGCTCATCGCCGTTTCGAACCCCTCCCGACTGTGGGCGTGGCGTGTCCAGGTCCATACCATGATGTTCTTGTAGGGATCACGGCTGTAGAGGTTGGTGAACGGCTCCCTGACGCCTCCCCAAAGTTTCTCGCGGGTGACGACCCGTCGCAGCGTGCGACGTGCGACCCGGGACATCGCGGTCCGTCGCGGCGGGTCGAGCCACACGAATGTGTCCGCTCTCGGCCAGACCACGTCACGCACCCCGTGACTGGTGTAATTGCCGTCGACCACCCATCGATCGACTCGGGTGAACTCATCGAGCGTTGAAAGGAAATCGGGCGGAGCGTCGTCGGCCCAGCCGTGTTTGTGGAACACCGAGTCCATTTCCAGGTGAGGCGCTTCAATGATCGCGGCGACGTGGCGCGCCACCGTGGTCTTTCCCGACCCACTGTTCCCGACCACCACGACGCGGTTCATATCTGACATACGATTGGACCCATGGTCGCAGGCAATTTGTCGCTGGGTCCCATCTCATCGTTGCCCCATGACATCTCGGTGTTGCTGGAAGCGAGTCTGGCCGACGGGCACAACCTGGTGAAGCGTCTGGTCGACGACTGGAACGACGGTTCCAACCGTTTCGATCGGCCGGGTGAGATTGCACTGCAGGCGCGGTTGGGTTCAATGCTGGTCGGCGTCGGCGGGCTCAACCGGGACCCCTACCTCGACGACCCGGCGACGGGTCGCATCCGTCACCTCTACGTGGCACGGGATGCCCGACGCCAAGGGGTGGGTCGCGCCCTGGTGGCGGCCCTGCTGACCGAGGCCCGGGTGACGTTTCGGCGTGTCAGACTGCGAACGAGCCAACCAGACGCGTCTGCCCTCTATGAGACCCTGGGCTTCGTCGAGGTTTCCAATGAGCCGAACGCAAGTCACGTTCTCCGGCTCTGATCTCTGCGGCCCCCGGCATACTCTCCTCGATGAAAGCTGATCTGGTCATCCTCGGCGGGCGGATCTTCACGGCCGAGCCGTCCAACCTCTTCGTGACCGCGGTCGCGATCGCCGCAGACCGGATCGTGGGTTTGGGGGCTGAGGCAGAAGATATGGCGGGCCACGACACCCGGGTCATCGATCTCGATGGTGCCCTTGCCACGCCCGGTTTCATCGACGCCCACGTCCATCCTGCTACCAGCGGTCTGGACAAGTTGCGATGCCATTTCGATGGCGCCGCCGACGCCGATTCGGCAATCGAGACCATTGCCACGTACGCCGCGGCGAACTCCGATCTCCCTTGGATCATCGGAGCAGGCTGGCCGCAATCCTGGTTTCCCAACGGCTGCCCGTCCAAGGAGGCATTGGATGGGGCAGTGGGAGACCGGCCGGCCCTGATCACCAACACCGACGGGCACGGTGCGTGGGCAAACTCCAAGGCATTGGAGGTCGCCGGGATCACCCGTGACACGGCTGACCCGTCTGACGGGAGAATCGAGCGCCTAGCTGACGGGAGTCCACAGGGCACTCTCCACGAGGGGGCGATCCGGCTCGTGGAGCGTCACGCCCCCAAGGAGACCGTCGACGACTTCGCTGCGGGTCTGCTTCGAGGTCAACAGGAGCTGTTGGGTTATGGGATCACCGGGTGGCAGGACGCCATCGTCACCGACCAGATCCAGGAGGCCTATTTACGAATTGCCGCTGCCGGTGAGCTCGTCGGTCGCGTGGTTGGGGCAATGTGGTGGGATCGGAATCGTGGTTTGGAACAGGTCCATGAGCTGGTCGCTCGACGGGAGAGGGAGGCAAATCGGTTTCGGCCCACCGCAGTGAAGTTGATGCTCGATGGCGTCGTGGAGAACTTCACGGCGTCCATGCTCGAGTCGTATCTCGAAGGGCACGGCCAATCGAGTGGGAATCTGGGGATCAACTTCATCGATGCCGAAGACTTGGACCAGATCGTGGCCGTTCTCGATGACCACGACTTTCAGTGCCATTTCCATGCCATCGGCGACGGTGCGGTGCGTAACGCACTCAACGCAATCGAGGCGGCGCGCCATCGCAATGGTCCCTCGGACAACCGTCACCACATAGCCCATATCCAAGTGGTGCACCCCGACGACACTTCCAGGTTCGCCGAGTTGGATGTCGTGGCCAATGCCCAGCCACTGTGGGCCAACAACGACGAATATCAAACCGAATTGACCCGTCCGTTCATCGGAGAGGAACGATTCAGATGGCAGTACCCCTTCCGCTCCCTCCTCAACAGCGGAGCGCGGATTGCGATGGGAAGTGACTGGGGAGTCTCAACAGCAAACGTGATGGAGGAGATCCACGTTGCGGTCACCCGCACCTGGTCAGACG
>Ga0299907_10000692_pt1 | contig 17374 bp, 20 predicted proteins | sample RVTome_16_FD_198680 | JGI IMG/M metagenome (GOLD analysis project Ga0299907, IMG submission 198680) | Soil microbial communities from uranium-contaminated site in the Upper Colorado River Basin, Wyoming, United States - RVT152D67 (version 2) ...
ATGACCCGGCCAGGCCATTGGCGCCGCACCCGTCTTCCCCGACACTCGTCCCCCAGAGGCCCGCCCCAGTGGGCCTCGGGGCGAAGTGAGTGGCCCCCCTGGTCCTGGGGGAGGTGCTGACCGCACCCGTCCAGGCCGCCGAACTGCCCCGTACCGGCAGTGACGGTGTGCGCACCCTCACCCTCACCGCCCTGGCCCTCGTGTTGGCCAGCCTGGCCTGCACAGGGCTCCCCCGGCTGCGCCGCAGCCACTGAGCAGTACCCAAGCAGGGGGCACACGCGTTGACGCCCCGGGGCGAGCCCCGGGGCGTCAACGCGTCTCAACGTCGGTTCAGGCCGCCCGGGTGGAGCGGTCGGCGCGCAGGGCCTTGACCTCTTCGGCGATGGCGTTGGGCACCGGCTCGTAGGTGGCGAACTGCATGGTGAAGGCGGCCCGGCCCTGGGTGCGGGAGCGCATGTCGGTGGCGTAGCCGAACATCTCGGCCAGCGGCACCATGGCCCGGACCACGCGGGCGTTGCCCCGCATGTCGACGCCCTCGACCCGGCCCCGGCGGCTGGACAGGTCGCCGACGACGTCGCCGAGGAAGTCCTCGGGGGTGACGACCTCGACGGCCATGACCGGCTCGAGGAGCTGCAGGCCGGCCTTGCGCACGGCCTCCTTGACGCCCATCGCCCCGGCCAGCTCGAAGGCCATCTGGGACGAGTCGACGTCATGCGAGGAGCCGTAGACGAGGCTGACCTTGACGTCGATGAGGGGGTAGCCGGCCAGCACGCCGAAGGTCAGGGCGTGCTCGGCGCCCTTGTGCACGGAGGGGATGTACTCCTTGGGGATGACCCCGCCGGTGATCTTGTCCACGAACTCGAACCCGGCGCCCGGGTTGGGCTCGACGTCGAGGACGATGTGGGCGAACTGGCCCCGGCCGCCGGACTGCTTGACGTGGCGGTAGTCGACCTTGGCGACCGAGCCGGTGATCGTCTCCCGATAGGCGACCTCGGGACGGCCCACGGCGGCCTGGACGGCGAATTCCCGGCGCATCCGGTCGACCAGGATGTCGAGGTGGAGCTCGCCCATGCCGGAGATGATGGTCTGGTTGCTCTCCTCGTCGGTGCGGACCCGGAAGGTGGGGTCCTCCTCGGACAGGGCGACCAGCGCCTTGGACAGCTTGTCCTGGTCAGCCTTGGAGGCGGGCTCCACGGCCACCGAGATGACCGGCTCGACCCACTCCATACGCTCCAGGATGATGGGAGCCTCAGGGGCGCAGAGCGTGTCGCCGGTAGAGGCGCTCTTCAGGCCCACGAAGGCGACGATGTCGCCGGTGCCAATGTCGGTAACGTCCACCCGGGTGTTGGCGTGCATCTGCAGGATGCGGCCCACCCGGTCCTTCCTGCCCGTATTGGCATTGAGGACGGTGTCGCCAGCAGACAGAGTCCCTGAGTAGACGCGGACGTAGGAGAGGCGACCCACGTAGGGGTCGGTCTGGACCTTGAACATCACGCCGGAGAAGGGCTCGGCGTCGTCGGGGTGGCGCACCACGGGTTCACCCGAGGGGGTCTCGCCGGCGGTGGCGGTGATGTCGGTGGGCGAGGGCAGGTAGTCGACGACGGCGTCGAGCAGGGGCTGCACGCCCTTGTTCTTGAAGGCGCTACCGCACAGGACGGGCACGATCTTGCCGTTGACGACGCCGGTGCGCAGGCCGGTGCGGATCTGGTCCTCGGTGAGGCCGTCGTTCTCGAAGTAGGCGTCCATGAGCTCCTCGGACGTCTCCGCCACGGCCTCGACGAGGAAGTGGCGGGCCGCGTCGGCCGCGTCGACGAGGTGGGCCGGGATGGCCTCGGTGCGGAAGTCGATGCCGGTGCCGGTGTCCCACACCCGGGCCTTCATGGTCACCAGGTCGACGACCCCGATGAAGAGGTCCTCGGACCCGATGGGCAGCTGCACGGGGACAGCGTTGACGCCCAGGCGGTCGCCCAGCATCAGGAGGCAGCGGTCGAAGTCGGCGCCCACCCGGTCCATCTTGTTGACGAACACGATGCGGGGTACGCCGTACTTGTCGGCCTGGCGCCAGACGGTCTCGGTCTGGGGCTCGACGCCGGCCACGGCGTCCAGGACGGCCACGGCGCCGTCGAGGACCCGCAGGGAGCGTTCCACCTCGACGGTGAAATCGACGTGTCCCGGGGTGTCGATCAGCTGGATGGTGTGCTCGCGCCACTCGGTGGTGGTGGCCGCGGAGGTGATGGTGATGCCCCGCTCGCGCTCCTGCTCCATCCAGTCCATGGTGGCGGCGCCGTCGTGGACCTCACCCAGCTTGTGGCTGCGGCCCGTGTAGAAGAGGATCCGCTCCGTCACAGTCGTCTTGCCCGCGTCGATGTGCGCCATGATCCCGATGTTTCGGGTCTTGGCCAGGCGGGCGGCGGTGCTGGTCACGGTCTCTCCTCGGGCGGTGCGCGCGGCTTCGCCGGGCGCAAATCTGGATGGAATGGGTAGCGAGTTCGGTCTTTCTTCGACCGCTTCCTCGCCGTCAGGACAGGGAATCGGCAGGTTTGCGCCCGGGCTTGATTGAATTGCCCCGGGGCGCGAAGACCGAGCGTCGGTAAAACAACGGCCCGCCCGGGAGCATTCCCGCGCCGGCGGAGGGCGGTGCGGTCAACCGATGGCGCCCACCGAGCGCAGTTTGGCGATCTCGTCCTCGGCCAGGCCCCAGTCGGCCAGCGCCGGGGTGGTGTCGGCGCCAGGTGGCGACGGTGGGCCGGCGATCTCCGCCCGGGTCCGGCTGAAGCGGGGGGCGGGCGCCGGCTGGACGATGCCGCCCAGCTCCACGAAGGTCCCCCGGGCCTGGTTGTGGGGGTGGGCGGGCGCCTCGGTCATGGACAGCACGGGGGCGAAGCACACGTCGCTGCCCTCCATGATCCGGCACCACTCGTCCCGGGTCTTCGTCCTGAAGACGGCGGCCATCCGCTCCTTCATGGCGGGCCAGGCCGAGCGGTCCATCTGGGCCGGCAGGTCCGGCTCGCCCTCCAGGCCGGTGAGGCGCAGCAGTTCGGCGTAGAACTGGGGCTCGATGGACCCGATGGACACGTAGCCGCCGTCGGCCGTCTCGTACACGTCGTAGAAATGGGCGCCGGTGTCGATGATGTTGGCGCCCCGCTCGTCGGACCAGAACCCCATGGCCCGCATCCCGTGCATCATGGCCATGAGGACGGCGCTGCCGTCGACCATGGCGGCGTCGACCACCTGGCCCTGGCCGGAGCGGGAGGCCTCGAGGAGGGCGCAGACCACGCCGAAGGCGAGCAACATCCCGCCGCCGCCGAAGTCGCCCACCAGGTTGATGGGGGGAACCGGCGCCTCGCCCCGGCGGCCGATGTGGGCCAGGACCCCACCCAGGGCGATGTAGTTGATGTCGTGCCCGGCCATGCCGGCGTAGGGGCCGTCCTGCCCGAAGCCGGTCATGCGGCCGTAGACGAGGCGGGGGTTGCGGGCCAGGCACACGTCGGGGCCGAGGCCGAGGCGCTCCATCACCCCGGGCCGGAAGCCCTCCGTCAGGGCGTCGGCCTCCTCCACCAGGCGCAGCACGACCTCGACGGCGTCGGGGTGCTTGAGGTCCAGAGCCACCGAACGCCGGCCCCGGTCGAGGATGTTGGCGGGGACTCCAGCGGGGCCCCGGCCGCCGCCCAGGCGGTCGAGGCGCAGGACCTCGGCGCCCATGTCGGCCAGCATCATGGCGGCGAAGGGCCCGGGCCCGATGCCCGCGATCTCCAACACCCGTACGCCCTCCAGTGGTCCCATGGCTTCGACGCTAGCCTCACCGGTGATGCGTATCGCCACCTGGAACGTGAACTCCCTCAAGGCCCGCCTGCCCCGCGTCGAGGAGTGGTTGGAGTACGCCCAGCCCGATGTGCTGTGCATGCAGGAGACCAAACTGGCCGACGAGCAGTTCCCGGTCATGCCCTTCTCCGCCCTGGGGTACGAGGTCGCCTTCCACGGTGAAGGCCGCTGGAACGGGGTGGCCATCGCCTCCCGGGTGGGGATCGAGGACGTCGTGGCGGGCTTCTCCCCGCACCCGGAGCCGGAGCCGGTGGAGGCCCGGCTCATGTCGGCCACCTGCGGCGGCGTGCGGGTGGCCAGTCTCTACGTCCCCAACGGGCGCTCGATCCCGTCGGAGCACTACGACCGCAAGCTGGAGTGGCTGGCCCGCGTGGCGGGCTGGGTGAAGGAACACCACCAGCCGACCGACGCCCTCGTCCTGTGCGGCGACTTCAACATCGCCCCCGAGGACCGCGACGTCTACGACCCGAAGAAGTTCGTGGGCGCCACCCACGTGAGCCCCCCGGAGCGGGAGGCGCTGGCCGAGCTGTGCCGCTTCGGGCTCATCGACGGGTTCCGCCAGCTCTACGAGGACCCCCGCCTCTTCACCTGGTGGGACTACCGGGCCGGTGACTTCCACTCGGGACGGGGGATGCGCATCGACCTGATGCTCCTCACCGAGCCGCTGGCCAAGCAGATCACCTGGGCCCTGGTCGACCGCAACATGCGCAAGGGCCCCAAGGACCGGCCGCCCTCGGACCACGCCCCCCTGTTCCTCGACCTCGATCTGTAACGCGTTAGCTATGTAACGCGTTTGCCTCCTGATTCTTTCTCTGTGACATTCCTGCGCCCCGTGGGTGCATGTTTGTCACAGACAAGCTTTCTTCCGCGTGCCCCTGGACGGCTCGGCCCGGGTCGTCGAATCCGGCCCCGACTGGCAGCGCGGCGTCGATCTGCTGGTGGCCAAGTACCGCCAATACCAGGAGCGTGCTCCCACCGGCCCCGTCATCGTCATCGCCGTGGAGAACCGGCGGTCCTGGTCAGCCGGCTGAGCCGCCTCCCGGCCGATCCAGGCCGAGCAGCTCCTGCTGCGCCCGCCAAAGCTCCCGCCATCCTTCATGGAGCGCGAGCTGAGCCGCCTCGAGGGCTTCGAGCGGCGCCGGCGTGGCCGTCCAGCGGCCCCGCACCGGCTCGACCACTGTCAGGGCCTCGAGCGCCTGGGACGCATTGCGCAGGCGCTGATGAGCGCGATGGAGCCGTTGGCGTTCCTCCTCGGAGAGATCCTCGGGCCGGCGCCGCTCGACCATGCCGGCGTCCGTCAGTCGGTGAGCGCCCGGCGGATGGCAGCCACCATCTCGTCCCGCGTCTGACGAGCCTGGTCGACACCGGCGACCGATAGCTGGCCGGCCAGGGCCTGGAGCTCCGCCTCCGTCATCGAGTCCAGCGTCTCGACGATCGAGCGACGCTGCGCTTCGGCCAGCTGATCGATCTTGGCGCCGACGGCGGCCAGGTCGGCCTTCATCTGGGACATTTCCTCGGCGGCCCCCTCACGGGGAGCATCGGCCTTCTTTCAGCAGCCCGGCTCGCCGTGGTGGCCGCAGCATTCCGACAGCGTCGTCAGCTTCTTCAGGTTGTTGGTGACGGCCTTCCTGATCTTGCGGTCGACGGGCGCGTCGTACTCGTCGAAGTTCTTGAGCAGATGGCGGAAGCTCGGTCGTCCCATGCGGTCACCTTACGGGATCGTCGGCTGCCGGGCCGGAGCCGTCACCTCCTCCTGATACGCCTTCGGCGCATAGGACCGCGGGTAGAGCCGGGCGTAGAGGGAGGCCAGCTCCGGATGGGCCCCTCCCAGCCAACCCAGGTAGTGCTCCCGTACCCTCGGGCGGAGGTGGAGCACGATGGGGCTGACCGACACCGCCCCCGCCTCCCGGGCCGCCCGGGCCACGGCCGCCACCTGGTCGGGGGCGTCGGAGAGCCCCGGCAGGAGAGGCGCCATGAGCACGCCGGTGGGAACCCCCGCCTGGTTGAGACGGGCCACCGCCTCCAGGCGCCGGGCGGGATGCGGCGTCCCCGGCTCGGTCTCCTTCCACACCTTCTCGTCGAGCGTCCCGATCGAGAAGGCGGCCTGCACCCGGGTCCGCTGGGCGGCCTCGGCCAGCAAGTCGAGGTCCCGCAGGATCAACGTCGACTTGGTGAGGATCGAGAACGGGTTCCGGGCCCGGGAGAGCACGTCGATGATGCCCCGGGTGAGCCGGTACTTCCCTTCGCAGCGCTGATACGGATCCGTGTTGGTTCCCATGGCGATGGACTCGCCGCCCCACCTCGGCGATGCCACCTCCGCCCGTGTCCGCTCGACGGCGTTGATCTTGACCACGATCTTCCGGTCGAAGTCCTCGCCCGTGTTCAGGTTGAGGTACTCGTGCGTCGGCCGGGCGAAGCAGTTGTGGCTGACCACCCCGTTGGCGATGAAATCCCCCGTCCCCGTGGAGATGTCGTAGAGCGGCATCTCCAGCCCCAGAGGCTCGATAGCCACCACGCGCAATGGGGCATTGCACTTCAGGGCCGTGCCCTCGATGCTGCGCTTCCGGGTGATAGCCGGATCGACGGTGTGGAAGAAGCGGAGTTGGACTGGCAGTCCGCCGGGCACCCGGACCTGGATCAGCCCGTTGGCCTGGTCCCTGGGCTCGAGGACGTACGGGAAGTTGAATCGCTGCAGGCACTCGGCGATCTGACGGATGATCAGCGGATGGGTGTTGGAGATGCGGAGGATGCCGCGGCTGTAGCCGCCCTCGGCGTCGAAAATGCCAGCCAGGAAGCCTTTGCACCAAGCGTCAGAAGGTGCGTGCCGCCACCGCATCGCCTCGCGGACCGCGGCAACCCCGGCCGCGGAGGAGTTGCGGATCGCGTACATCTCCTTCTGATCACCCACGGCTTTGTGGAAAAGGAACTCTTGGGTTCGGACACCGATGAACTCGAGGAAGCGCTTTGCCCGGTGGAGTGCCTCCAGATCCGTGAGGGCCAGCCGGAACCGATGGACGTCACCATGGGTACGTCCAGCGCGCTCGTACGAGTAGGACCCGACATGCCCATCGCCGCGGACCATGCCGCACAGATAGCCGTGCCGATAATCATCGTCATGAGCTGGTGCCGACGAGAACCCCCCTGTGCCCAGCAGCTTGTTGTGGGTCGTCAGGAACGGGCGCTGCATGGGACCACGCTCGGCGCCGGTCACATGCTTCCATCCCCGATCGCTGAGGAAACGGTGGTCTCCGCTCGCCACCAGTTCGGTTCCATCCTCGAGCACAACCCGATAGGCGGGTTTCACCGTTGACCAGTGGTCGAGCACCTCAGTCAGCACGTACCGGCGATAGGCGCCTCGCCGGACGGTGCCGTAGATGACATCACCGGGACGCACGTCGGCCAGGAGCTTGGTGCGACCATCGCCCATGAGCACTGGCGTTTCGCCCGCTTGGCAGTATGCACACGCATGACTGCAGCCCCGGTAGGCGTTGATGGTGAAGCGGAAAGGCACGCGGGAGGCGGCGGGAACCTCGTTGATGATCCGCTTGGCCCGGACGTGGAGGAACTCGAGGCCGCGGAACTCGCCGTGGCCGGCGTGCCAGCCGGTGGGCTCGTCGAAGAGGCGTTGCTGGCCGGCGTCCTCCTCCTCGGCCAGACGCCAGCGCAGTTCCGTCCGCTCGGTCCCGCTCATGCGGGACAGATTAGGCGAACGTGTGTTTGAATTACAAGGGCGTCATCCGCTCTGGTTGGGCCCGGCCCGGTCGACGGCGATGCGGATCAGCACCCGGCGCTCCTTCTCCATGGCGGCCCGGTACTCGTCCCAGTCGTCGTGCTCGCCCGCCACACGGCGGTAGTACGAGACGAGACCCTCCATGGCTTCGGGAAGCGAGACGATGGCGGCACGGCCGTCGACCTGGACCCACTGGCCGTACCAGCTGTCGCTCAGGACCAGCACCGAGGCGCGGGGATCCCGGCGGAGGTTCTTGGTCTTCATGGCCGTCTCCCGGCTGGAGACGACCACCATCCCATCGGGATCCACGTCGGCAGCGATGGGCGACAGCTGCGGGCTCCCGTCAGCCCGGTAGGTGCACAGCACCGCCCGGTGGTTCTTGCTGATGAATGCGCGTGCCTCTTCAGCGTCCATGGCGCGCCACGCTAGTGGGCGCTCGCGGAAATCTCGTGGATGTATCGCCGAGTCAGGGTCGTCGCTGGCAAGGACGCACGACGAGGCGGAGTTTTTCCTCCGCCGAGGAGGAGGACGCAGCGAGCGGCGGCACTGGCCGGTGAGACGCCACGAAGATTTCCGCGAGGGTCCACTAATGGCGCCGTACGACCACCGACGTCAGAACTCGGTGAGGGTGCCCTCCCGGACGGTCCCGCCTTCGGGGCTCTTCATCGATCCGGCCCCGTTGCCGTAGGTGTCGCCTCCTCCGCTGCGGTTCTGCAGCTGGTTGACCTTGTTCTCCACGGCATCCCAGGCGCCCCGGCCGGCGCGGGATCCGGCCAGGAACCCGAGTCCGAAAAAGGCCATTCTGGTGGGCTTGAACAGCTTCATCTGCGCTCCTTGAGGTCAGGCCACGCTCTCTTTACGGGCCCAGGCGTTGTAGGCCAACAGCACGATCACGGCCCCAACGACGGATCCGAAGAGACCGACGGCCTCGTCGTCGAAGATCAGGTCGGCCAGGAAGCCGCCCAGAAGGGAACCCGCCAGGCCGAGCAGCAGGGTGCCGACCCAACCCATGGGGTCCCGACCGGGGACGAGGAACCGGGCAATGACGCCGGCGACCAACCCGAGGATGAGCCAACCGATGATGCCCATGAACCTGCCTCCTGTACCGATGGTGTACCCGGAGGATTCCCGGCCGGTCGTCGCCGGAAACGCTCAAAAACCGGCGACGAGGCCTTCGGACCGGGGATCCGTGGCGCCGGCGAGGCCCGCGTCGTCGACCACGATGGCCTGGGCATGCCCCATCCGCTGGTCCCACCGGGAGGCGGGCCGGGCATCGTGGCCCCGGCGGAGGAGCCCGTCGACCACCGCCGGCGGGAAGCGGCCTTCCAGGTGCAGGTACCAGCCGTCCCCGTCGATCAGGAAGCGGGGGGAGGCCACCGCCACCTGCACGTCCTCGCCGTCGTCCACCAGGCGGGACAGGAGCTGCACGTGGGTCTGGGCCTGCCCGTCGCCGCCCATGGCCCCGAGGGTGCACCACAGCCGGCCGTGGCGCAGGGCCACGGCCGGCATGAGGGTGTGCAGGGTCCGCTTGCCGGGGGCGACCACGTTGGCGTGGTCCGGGTCGAGGCTGAAGTACGCCCCCCGGTTGTGCAGGTTGATCCCCGTACCGGCGACGGTCATGCCCGAGCCGAAGCCCATGTAGTTGGACCCCAGCAGGCTCACCGCGCCGCCGCCGGGGTCGACGGCCACCACGGCGCCCGTACCGCCGGGGCGGGGCCCGCGGACCGGGGGCCGCGAGGCGTGGTCCCCCACGCCGCCGGCCCGGGCCCGGGCCCGGTCGGGGTCGGCCAGGTAGGCGGGGTCGACGGTCATGTGGTCGGGATCGGTGAGGTGGGCGTCCCGCTCGATCAGGGCCAGCTTCGACGCCTCCACCAGGAGATGCACGCGCTCGACGGGATCGGGGGGCAGCACCGGCGAGGCCGCCTGGACGACATTGAGGGCGAAGAGGGCGGTGGTGCCCTGGCTGCTGGGCGGGAGCTGCACCACCTCGACGTCCCGATAGGGCGACGACCGGGGCGTCACCCAATCACCGCCATGGGCGGCCAGGTCGGCGGCGCTGAGCAGGCCGCCGGCGGACTCCACGGCGGCCACCACCGCCGCGCCCACCTCGCCGCGGTACAGGGCGTCGGGACCCTGGGCGCACAAGACGTCCAGGGTGCGGGCCAGGCCGGGCTGCACGAGCCGCTCACCGGCCGTCGCCTTCCCGTAGACGGCGTGCCATTCGCCGGGCAGGCCGGCGGCGGCCGCCGCCCCGGCCGCCATGCGGGCCGCCCCCTGGACGCTGACGGGGAAGCCGCCGGTGGCGTAGCCGCGGGCCCGGGCCGTCACCGCTTCGAAGCTCCAGGTCCCCAGGCGCTCCAGCAGGGCGAACCAGGCGTCGACGGCGCCGGGCACCGTGACCGTCAGTGGCCCCCGGGAGGGCATGGCCGCACCCTCCCCCGCGCCCGCCCGGGCCCGGACGGCCTCGGGAGTGGCGGCGGCCGGCGCCCGCCCTGAACCGTTGTAGGCGTGGAGGTCGCTGCCGTCCCACACCAGGGCGAAGCAGTCGCCCCCCGGGCCGGAGGTGTAGGGGGCGACCACGGCCAGGGTGACGGCGGCGGCCACGGCGGCGTCGACGGCGTTGCCCCCGGCGGCCATGACCTCCAGGCCGGCGGAGGTGGCCAGGTGGTGGGGGGTGGCCACCGCGGCGGAGGGAAAGCGCCGCGCCTCGGACCAGAGGTCTCCGTCCGCCACCAGGCTCAGGCGGGGTCGCTCACCCGGTGCAGCTCGGCCGTGAGGTGCACCTGGAGGGGTTGGCCGGCGGCGGCCATGGCCACGTGGTAGCGGAGGATGTCGGGCCCGGCCCGCTCGAAGGTCCGGGTGAGGCCGGCGACCTCCTTGGCGCTGCCCGTCCGGCCGATCACGGTGGCGGCGAGCTCGATCCGGTCCTCTCCCACCGTCCCCTCCTGGATCTCGCTCACCCCGGTGGGATGGGCCAGCACCACCTCCAGACGCCCGCCGGGCTGGGGCCGCCAGTACCCCGCCTCGGCGTGCAGCGGCCGGCCGTCGTCCAGGGCCCAGGTCCGCTGCGTGTAGGCCAGGAACGGCTTGCCGACCTCGCTGAAGCGCACCTCCTCGCCGTAAGCGAACCCGGAGATGGTGGGGTAGACACCGGTGCCCTCACCTCGCCAGGTGCCGAGGAGGAAGGCGATGGGGGCGAGGTCGGGATGCACCGACCTCAGGCTAGGCGGCGGCCTCGAAGGTGCACACCAGGGCGCAGCGTTCCTCGCCCTCGAGCATGCAGCGGGGCTGGACGATCCGCACCCGCTCGCCGTACCAGTCGGCGGCGCCGGTCACGAACCCCTCGGCCAGGGCGCACAGCCGCCGGGTGGAGCGGTAGCCCAGCACGAGATCGGCGTCGGGGCCGCTCTCCAGCACCTCGAGGTCGAGCGGACCGTTCTGCACACCGGCCGGCGGGCCCCCCGGGTGGAGCAGGTGGTTCAGCGTCAGGAGGAACGACTCGGCGCTGCGATGGGGAGCGAAGATCATCGGGTAGCGCTCGGCCAGCAGCGGGACGGCGGCCCGGCCGAACCAGCGGAGGCGCTCGGGGGCGCTGGTCTCGATGTCGACGGGGAGGGCCTCGAGGAGGACGAAGAGGTCCTCGTCGGGGTAGCGGTCGAAGGGCAGGTAGCCGGACGATCCGACATGGGCCAGCATGGCCGACCACGCCCCGGCCCCGTAGCGGCGCACCACCGCCTCTTCGAGCAGGTTGAAGAGGATCCCCGTCATAACCTGCCCTTTCGACAGGTTTCGGGGTCCTCCCTCGTGTCCGATGCGCGTTTTGCCCCAACGCTCCCGGCCTGGGGAGATCGGGGAAGGGACAAACGGACCGTTCGAATCCACGGCCGGATACTAGGTAAGAGCGGCCTTACACAGGTGGATCGGCGAACATCCGCTCAACCGGGGCGCCGCCGTCCACCCCGCTCTGGTCCCGGGGACACGGCGTCCCCCGGGTCGCTCAGCTCCGGTTCTGCAGGGCCTCGATGAGCTTGGGCATCACCTTGTGGACGTCGCCCACGATCCCGAGGTCGGCGATGGCGAAGATGGCCGCCTCGGGGTCCTTGTTGATGGCGATGATGTTGTCGGAGCCCTTCATGCCCACCATGTGCTGGGTGGCCCCGGAGATGCCCGCCGCGATGTACACCTTGGGCTTGACCGTCTTGCCCGTCTGGCCCACCTGGTGGGAGTACGGGACCCAGCCGGCGTCGACGATGGCCCGCGACGCCCCGGCCGCCCCCTTGAGCAGCTTGGCCAGGGACTCCACCAGCTGGTAGTTCTCCGCCCCACCCAGGCCCCGCCCGCCGGAGACGACGATGGCGGCGTCCTCCAGCTTGGGGCCCTCCTGCTCGGCCACGTGGCGGTCGAGCACCCGGGCCTCGCCGGCGTGGCCGGTGTCGACGGCCTTGACGGGCACGACCTGCGCCGGTCCGCCGCCCCCGGGCTCGGCGGTGAAGGACTTGGGCCGGAAGAGGGCCAGGTGGGGTTTGGGCCCCTTGTAGGTGGCGTCGACCAGGGTGTTGCCCCCGAAGATGGCGGTGCCGACCTTGACCGCGTCGCCGTCGGCCTCGAAGGACATGCCGTTGGAGAGCACGGGCGAGTCGAGCCGGGCCGACAGGCGGCCGACGACGTCGCGCCCGTCGTAGCTGGCGCCGAAGAAGATGGCGTCGGGCTGGTGCTCGCCGATGAGGTCGGCCAGGGCGGCGGCGGCCGGCGGGCCGATGAGGGAGTCGCCGGGGTCGAAGGCGTACATGGTGGTGGCGCCGTGCTCGCCGACGGGGCCGGCCACCGACTCGGCGTCCGAGCCGGCGTAGAAGGCCTCGACGGTGTCGGCCACTTCCCGGGCTTTGGTGAGCATCTCGCAGGTCATCGAGGTCGCCTTCCCCGGAGCGTCGGACTCGGCGAAGACCCAGACTTTGGACAGAGCCATGATTCCCAAGCCTCCTAGATGACCTTGAGCTGCTCGAGGAAGGCGACGATCTGTTCGTGGGCGGTGCCGTCGTCCTCGATCTTCTCGCCCGCCTGGCGTTCCTCGGCCTGGCGGACGTCGGTGATCTCCTGGCGGGCGCCGTCCCAACCCACCTGGGAGGAGTCGAGCCCGAGGTCGGCCGCCTTCACCTCTTCCACGGGCTTGTTTTTGGCCGCCATGATCCCCTTGAAGGACGGGTATCTCGGCTCGACCACGCCGGCCGTGACGCTGACCACGGCGGGCAGGGGCGCTTGCACCGTGTCGTAGCCGGCCTCCGTCTGACGTTGGATCGTCACCTTGCCGTCGCCGATCTCGATGTGCTTGGCGAAGGTGAGCGACGGCCAGCCCAGCAGCTCGCCGACCTGGGCCGGGACGGTGCCGGTGTAGCCGTCGGTGGACTCGGTGGCCGTGAGGACCAGGTCCACGTCGCCCGCCCGGCGGATGGCGGCGGCCAGCACCTTGGCCGTGCCCAGGGCGTCCGTGCCCACCAGCGTCTCGTCGGTGACGAAGATGGCCTTGGCCGCCCCCATGGCCAGCGCGCTGCGCAGCGCCTGGGCACCGGAGGCAGGAGCCATGGAGACGACGGTGACCTCTCCCCCACCCGCTTTCTCGGCCAGCTGGAGGCCCATCTCCACGCCGTAGCTGTCCGACTCGTCCATGATCAGCTTGCCGGCCCGTACGAGGGTCTTGGTATCGGGGTCGAGCTGCCCCGGCATGGCGGGGTCGGGGATCTGCTTGACGCAGACGACGATGTTCATGGGACTCCTCGGAGTCGTCGCATCCGGCGGCTGGGGGGGCGCCGTGGTCCGCCCCGCATTGGTTGGCGGCCGGGAGATTCTTGCAGGCCACGACCGCATCCGGTCGAAATGAGCCACCGCACCGGCTGGTACCGGTGCGGTGGCTGGGGCCGGGAACCGGGTCGGTCAGGCCTTGAGGCCGGCCCGGATGCCGCGGGCCAGATCGCGGGCGGCTCTGAGGTCGGCCCGGGCGGAGCGCAGCGCTTCCCGGGCTGGGCTGAGGACCTCGTGGTCGTCGTTCCAGTCCGTCGGTGTCAGCGGGAGGATGTCGTCCGCTACGCCCGCCGCCGAGCTCCGGGCGGAATCGATGGCGGCCCGCATGGCGTCGAGGTCCGCCTCGGCCCCGGCGACGTCCCGGCCCGCCGCCTCGGCTTTGGCGATGGCCTGCTCGATCCGGGCCGACAGCCGGTCGAGACGGTCGGCCGCGGCCACGGCGGCGTCGGAGGCGACCACCAGCCGGGTGCGGGGCAGCACCAGCGCGAAGACCCGGTGGTCGGCGAAGATCGACCGGCAGTGGGCCTTCAGGGCCTCGGCGTCGTCGTCGGCGCGAATCTCGCCGGCCAGGGCGCCGAGGCTGGCACCGGTGGCGGCGAGGATGCCGGAAAGAGCGGCCTCATGCTCGTCGGTGACCGCCCGGGCCTCGGCCAGCCGGCTGGAGGCCGCCGCCAGGGCGGCGAGACGCTTGTCGATCGCCGACAGGCAGCGGGCCCTCAGCTCCTCGGGGTCCCGGGTGCGCTCGGCGGCCTGCTCCCGGGTGCGCTCGGAATCCGGCGGGCGGATGCGCTCCGCGGGGGCGGCCAGGACGGCGGCGGGGACGAGGACCAGGAGGCCGGTGCCGAGAGCAGCGGCGGCGAGGCGGATGCGCAGCGGGGTCATCAGAAGTCTCCTTCGGGGGTGGCGAGGTCGCGGTCGGCCTCGGACAGGTAGCCGTCGAGCTCGGCCAGGTCGGCGTCGAGCCCAGCCAGGTCGGCGTCGAGCCCAGCCAGGTCGGCGTCGAGCCCGGCCCGGTCGGCGTCGAGCCCGGCCCGGTCGGCGTCGAGCCCGGCCCGGTCGGCGTCGAGCCCGGCCCGGTCGGCGGTGGTTCCGGCGTTCAGGACGGCGGCGGCCGGGGGCCGTTCCCCGGAACCAGCCTGGGCCGGCGCCGGGGAGCGGGAGTCGGCCGCGGCGGCGGGGCTCGCCTCCGGGGCCGGAAGCTGGTCGGTGACGGAGGGAGCGGGCAGGCTGTCCGTCGTGATCGCCGCCGCCGGACCGGAGGTGGGCTCCGGGGCCCCCGCCCCGCACCCGGCGGCCAGGGTGGCGAGGGGGAGGGCGAGCAGGACGGCGAGTCGGTTGGCGGGGGGGAGGGAGCGTGTCTTCACCACCCGATGATCGGCTCCGAATGTGATGGCTTTGTGAAGCCGCCGTCAGGCGGTGGTGAGGAGAGCGCGGTACCGTCCGGCCACGATGGCTGAGGCGGTGGACCTGCTGGTGGTGGGGGGCGGCCCGGCGGGGGCGGCGGCGGCCATCACCGCCGCCGGGGCCGGGCTCTCGGTGCTGGTGTGCGACAAGGCGGCCTTCCCCCGGGACAAGACGTGCGGGGACGGGCTCACGGCCGACGCCCTCCGCCGGCTCGAGGCTTTCGGTCTGACTCCGCCGGACGTCGAGGGATTCACACCGGTGACCGACGTCGTGGTGCGGTCCCCCAGTGGCCGGGTCGTCGAGCTGCCCCTGCCCACCGACGGGCTCTATGCCGCCGTCGCGCCCCGGGCCACGCTCGACACGGCCCTCTTCGAGCTGGCCGGTCGGCGGGGAGCCGAGCTGCGCCCGGGGGTCGCCCTGGAGGCACTCGACGAGGCCGACGGACGGGTCCGGGCCCGGCTGGCGGACGGGTCCGGGGTCACCGCCTCCCATGTGGTGGCCGCCGACGGCGTCTACTCCACGGTCCGGAAGTTGGTGGCTCCCGCCCCGCAGGCCTACCTGGGCGAGTGGCACGCCTTCCGCCAGTACTTCACCGGAGTCGACGATCAGCGCCTGTGGGTCGTCTTCGAGCGCGACCTGCTCCCGGGCTACGCCTGGGTCTTTCCCCTCGGCGCCGGCCGGGCCAATGTGGGCTTCGGCCTCCCCCGGCGTCCGGGCGTCTCCGTCCGTCCCATGGCCGCCGTCTGGCGCGACCTCCCCCGGCGCCCGGCTCTGCGGGCCATCCTCGGCCACGCCGAGGCCGAGGGCAGCCATCGGGCCTGGCCCATCCCCGCCGACCTGGGCCGGGCGCCGCTGTCCGCCGGGCGGGTGCTGTTCGCCGGCGACGCCGCCGGCGCCACCGACCCCATGACCGGCGAGGGCATCGCCCAGGCCCTCGTCACCGGCGCCCTGGCGGCCGAGGCGGTGGCCGCCGCCGGCGACCCGGCCGACGTCGCCCGGCGCTATGCCATGGCCGTGGAACGCCATCTGGGACCCGACCTGCGCTTCGCCGCCCGCCTGGGCCGGGTCCTGGGCTCACCCCTCGGAGCCCGGGCCGCGGTACGCGCCGCCGGGCTGTCGGACTGGACCCGGCGCAACTTCGCCCGCTGGCTGTTCGAGGACTATCCCCGGGCCCTGCTCCTCACCCCCACCCGCTGGCGCCGGGGCGCCATGAGCGCGAGCGGCGCGTACGGCACCTCCTGAATCGCCATTCCAGCCCAAATGCGACACTTCGTGCCATACGGCACTTAATGTCGATTTGTTGGCGATGGAGGCAGGATCGGTGGAGACGGGGGCGAAATGCTCGTCTGGGTCAGAGCGTTGCTTCTCGCCCAAACAGCACGAAGGGGAGATCAAGGGAGCCCGGTAAAGGAGCCCATATGAAGCGCACCGCCGTCCTACTCATGCCCCTGGCCCTCGCAGTCCTCCTCGGTGGCCTGGCCCACGGGAACCCCCTCGGAGATGCCGTCCCCGCCGTGCCCGCAGTCCCCGCCCTGCCTGCCGTGCCCGCTCTGCCCGCAGTGCCCGCCCTGCCCGACGCCGGCGGCCTCGTGGCCACCGTGCAGGAGACCGTCGCCGAAGTCGGCCTCCCCCTCGAGACCCCCGCCCTCCCGGCCGTACCCGACCCCGGCGCCCTCGTCGCCACCGTGCAGCAGACCCTGTCCGACACCGGCCTGAGCCTGCCGACCCAGGATCCCGTCCTGGCCGTGCCCGAGAACCTCATCGTGGGCAACGGCAACGAAGCCCTGGACCGGGTGCCCCTCTACCTGTCGGCGGTTCCGGGCGTGACCGAGGTGGTCACCACCGCCGAACAGACCGTGGCCGGCCTGGGCCTGCCCCTCGACGTCCCCGCCCTGCCCCTCGACGTCCCCCCCCAGCCCGCCATCCCCGACGCAGCCATCCCCGACGCCGGCGGCCTTGTCGCCTCCGTCACCGAGACGGTGGCCGGTCTGGGCCTCCCCCTCGGAAGCCTCCTGCCCGGCCTGTAGATCGCCCGACCGCTGGGCATGGTGACCGGGGGCGTGGTGAGGCGCCCCCGGTCACCCGCGCCCGGCCTAGCTCCTGAACCAGGCCTGCATGGACTGGGCGAACATCCGCGCGTGTCATCACCTTCCGGCGAAGCAACGAATATCGATACGAGCTTGAACCATGCCCGCACCCGGGCGAAGCATCTCGTGTCGGACCTATTGTCCTCTCAGCGCAAACGGCATCGGCGGCTGAGCGCGAGAGGGGTCCTATGGACCGCAAAGCGGTGCAAGCATTCGCCCGGAGCCTTTTTGGTCATTACACAAGCGGCATCCTGACGTTGATGGTGGACATCGGCCACCGCACCGGGCTCTTCGAGGCCCTACAAATCGGCGGCACCAGCGCCGAAATCGCTGAGCGGGCTGGACTTGACGAGCGGTACGTACGCGAGTGGCTCGGTGCCATGGCCACCGGTGGCATCGCTGACTACGACTCCACTTCGCGGACCTTCACATTACCGGCCGAGCATGCCGTCTGTCTGACGGGCACCTCGAGCCGGAATCTCGCCCCCGGCAGCCAGATGCTGACCATGCTGGCCAAACATGTCGCCGAAGTCGC
>Ga0299907_10000693_pt1 | contig 17355 bp, 19 predicted proteins | sample RVTome_16_FD_198680 | JGI IMG/M metagenome (GOLD analysis project Ga0299907, IMG submission 198680) | Soil microbial communities from uranium-contaminated site in the Upper Colorado River Basin, Wyoming, United States - RVT152D67 (version 2) ...
ACCGCGCTAGACGAATGCAATCACACGGCACAGGCGAGGGCAGGACCTCATGACGAGATCGCTCGCGCAGAACCAACCCACGCGCCCCCCCTGGACGTGGTCATGCCTGGCCCGACACCCCCCGGGAACGCCGTGGCGACCCGGGAGGCGTCGCACTCAGATCAACTCATTGAACCTTTGTGATCTAGGCGACTTCTTCCTTGCCACTGGTCTCCGCCGCTTCAATCTCAGCTTCAATGCCCAACAGTCGAATGATCGTCTCCGCCCACAGGGCGAAGATCCCCGCCGCCAACCAGCCATAGAACACAAACGGCCAGTGGAACGGCACCGCGAAGATCTCCTCCGTGATCCAGAGGCTGTGGCCCCACTCGTTCATCGCCACCTGGGCCATTTCGGTCACAGATGCGGAGATGAGCAAGAAGAAGGACCACGGGAACCCGTTCTCGGCGCCATACACCTTGGGCAGCCAGTAGCGGCCGTACAGGTAGGTGCCGACTGTGAGCGTGATCCCGATCGGGAAGTACAAGAAGAACATCGGGATGTGGGATGGCGTGAGCGCCGTGTCGCGGACAGCCGTCTGGTGCCACGAACCGTCCAGGTTTGGCCAGAAGCTGGCCATGATGGTCAGTTCGACCGAGATGGTGCTGATCAGACCCCAGAACTTGGCGATCCGCCGCACTTCCACCTCGGGCGCCACCTCGACGTCCACAATCTGGCGGCCCTTCCTGATGAGGTAGGTCCACCACCACAGCGTCGCGACGGTGGCTCCGATGACCTCGGCGTAAAACAGGGCGCGGTACGTCCTGTTGAAAGCCGCGCCGGAGGCCTCGATGCCGATCGTCCACGCATTGCCCTGCATCCAGATCCGGAGGGCGGCGGCGATGGCGATGAAGGCGAGCGGTCCGACGAACGTCAGGGTGTGACCACCCATCCAGTCAATCGGACCATGCCCGGGCTTGTGCGCCGGTGCCACCGTCCTGGCCTGAGCTACTTGAACCATGACCCCCCCTGTTGTCAACCTTCTGACGATTGGGTCGGGAACATGCTACGCGCTGGGAGACCCAAACGCTCGGCATTCTTCCCGTCACAACCGGCGTTGTTCAGCACAATCCTCCGAAGACGCCCGGTCAAGGAAAAATATGGGAGAAATGGGAGGCGTTTCGCGATGTCACGAATCCCGGCGCCTTGAAAGACGGAAACGAGATTCCGCGTCTCAGGCGCGGGACGTCCGAACCCGGGCCCTCTAGGATGGCTCGATGAGCCAGGGCGGGCCGTTCGGCGGGGGGTTCGGCCAGGAACTGGCCGGTCTCCTGCGTCAGGCAGCCCGGATGTACGGCGCCCTCCTGAGGGCTCTGGTGCCTGCATTTGTCGTCACCTTCATCGTCCTGCGCGAGCTCCTGCTCATTGTCCTGGCCGTAGAAGACCTCAAACCGGTGACGCTTCTGCTCGTGGCCACCTTGGTCCAGGCTGTGATCCCGGCCTTCGTGGGCAGTCTGCTCGTGGCCGCCGCCGTGCCGGTGCTGGCCGGCAAGGCGGAGGGGATGCGGGAGGCATGGACCAGCCTCGCCGACCGGCGCCCGGACATCTACCGGGCGGCGGGCTGGTCGAGCGCGCTGGCGCTCTTCTTCACCGTCACGCTCGGACCGGTGGGCATCATCGTCCAACCCATGGTCCTCGGGCCGCCACTGATCATTCACGAGATCGTGCTCAAAGGGCGTGGTTCCAGGCTCGCCTGGGAGCGAACCAAGGAGATGGTGGGGGGCGATTCGCGCCAGCTCGTCTATCTCCTGGCCATCCCGGCGGTGATCGGGATCGTGCTCACGACGTTCCTCCGGGCCTTCGGCGTGCTGTCCGGCGACATCCCCGGCGTCGCCCGCGGCGTCATCTACTTCGCCGTTCAGGGCGCGCTGATCGGAGCCGCGCTCCCCTTCGTAGCCGCGGTCGCGCTGCAGCTCTACGAAGAGATGGCCTCGACGCTGGGTGGCGACGAGGCGCGCTGAAACCTGGTGGAACGCCCCAGCCCCGCCTGGCTAGTGGTTGGGGCTATCCAGCACCTTCTGGATCACGACCATGGTGACCACGGTGACGACACCGATGATGATCGCGAACAGCACTGAATTCATGCGAGCTCCGTCCCCCTCGTCGTATCCCACCCGGGGTAATCCTGCCACGTCGGCGTGCGCCGAGGTGGGGATTGCTGCCGAGATTCGTCAATCCGGGCCTCATCGTCCAGGGAAATTCTGGAAAAACCTGAGAACCTCGCGTCGGCGGCACAAAAATGGCTGGCTTGCATACATACTGGTGGGCAGCGCCACGCCGGGAGGGGGGATGCCATGACCTGGCTCCGGGGTTTTACCGAGGACGACAGGACGACGTTCGAGAAGGTCGCCGAACGTGGCATCTTCGCCGGGCTCGTGGCCGGCGTCGTCATGGCCGTCTTCGCCATGGTCGCCTCCGGCACGTACCAGGGGCGTGGGTTCTTCACCCCCGTGTATCACGCGGCCTTCATCATCGACGAGGAGACCATGGGCGTCGCCATGGCCAAGGCGGGCGAGGGCGAGCCCTTCTACTTCTTCCGGGAGACGTTCGTCTTCGGCATGATCGCCCACGTCCTCCTGGGGGGCGCCTTCGGGGGCCTGTTCGCGATCATGGCCAGGAAGCTCCGCCTCGAAGGAACCAGGGCGATCCTGGGCGGCGTCGTCTACGGCCTCGGCGTCATGACGCTGATGAGCCTCGCCGTGCTTCCTCAGGCGGCCAAGCTCTTCGGAGCGGGCGAGCCGATCTCCCGGATGGGCGCTGAAGCCGGTTGGCCGACCTTCATTGCGCAGTTCGCCGTCTTCGGGCTGGCCCTGGGCGCGTGGCTGTTCGTCCGGCCCCAGGACGTCGTCGATGACGTCGAAAAACGGGCGCCTGGCGCCACCGATCCGGCCGTCACATCCTGACTAGGCTGGAGACATGGAGCGCGTCGATCTCAAGAAGCTGCATTGGCCGGAACTGACGCTCGTTACCTTCGGGCTGCTCCTGGTCCTGGTCCTGATGGTCCGGACGTCGTCCAGCGCATGCCAACACTGGAAGGAAGACATGATCCATCTCAGCGGGGCCTTCCTCGCTGCCGCTGGGGAAGTGGAGTACCCGCAGGCGGGGGCCGCCACCGAGGACGAGGACCGCGCCAGCCTCCGGAACGTGGCCCGCCGGATCCTGGACGAGCGGCCCTTCGGGTGCCTCTGAGCCTCTAGGGAATCAGGATGCCCCGGCCGTTGAGGCGGCCGGCGTAGAGGTCCTCGATGGCCGTGTTGATGTCCTCGAGCTTGTAGGTCTGCGTGTGCAGCTTGACCTTGCCCCGAGCGGCCAGGGCCATCAGTTCGACCAGGTCCATGTAGTTGCCAACCAGGTTGCCGACCACATTGATCTCGCGGATGACGAAGTCCCAGTTCGGGATCTGGACCTGCTCGCCGTATCCGACGACGTAGTAGGTGCCACCCTGGCGCAGCATGCCCGGCACCTGAGCGGGCACGCCCCGCTCGCCGACGAAGTCCAGGACCGCTTCGGCCCCGAGGCCTCCGGTCAGTTCCAGGACCCGCTCCACGACGCCTTCGCCCGCCTCGATGACGTGGTCGGCCCCGGTCTCCTCGGCCAGCTTGCGGGCTCCCTCGTTCACGTCGGCCGCGATGATCTCCACGCCGCACAGCGACCTCAGGCACTGGATGGCGATGTGGCCGAGGCCGCCCACGCCCATGACGACGCACTTCGTGCCGCCGGGCAGGTTCTTCGCCGCCTTCTTGCTGGCCCGCATGGCTGTGATGCCGGCGTCGGCCATGGCCGCGACATCCTTGGGCTCGAGACCGGGAGCCAGCTTGATCAGGGCCCGCTCGCTGGTCTTGAGATACTCGGCAAAGCCTCCGTCGGTGCTCAAACCGGGAAAGGCGCCGTTGTCGCAGTACATGTCCTCGCCCCGGCGGCAGCCGTGGCACACGCCACAGCTCTCCAGGGGGTGCACGATGACGGCCTCGCCCGGCTGCACCGTCTTGACCGACGGTCCGACCTCGTGCACCCAGCCGGCGTTCTCGTGGCCGAGCGTGTACGGCAGCTGAAGGTCCGGGAACGTCTCTCTGAGGATGCCCTCGATGATGTGAAGGTCGGTGCGGCACAGTCCGGCACCGCCGATCTTCACGATGACGTCGCTCGGTTCCGAGATCTTTGGCTGAGGGACATCATCGATCTTGAGCTGGTCATCGTCATAGCTGTGCAGACGGGCCGCCTTCACGTCCTCACCTCCGCGGTCGGTTCCAATCCGTATCTGGTGGCCAGCAGGCCACGACAGAAGCTGGCGTTGCCCTCGATCGTCACGCTCACCATGCGGGCGAAGAGCATGTGCCGGTCGAGTTCCTCCTCGGGGATCGGCGTCCCGTCGGCGTTGACGAGGAATGGCGCCGCCTCGGAGGTGTCGATGCCCAGACGGGCGCGCCGGTCGAGGTACCGGGCCGTGTCGGGACCGTCGGGCAGCTGCCCGACAGTCAGCCGGGACAGCAGGTCGGGGGTCGCCCCGGCCTCGATGAGCGCCCGGTAGAGGCCCTGCTGCCGGGCGATAAAGGCCTTGCTGTCGAAGCGGGCCCGAAGCTCGACCAGACCGGTCCCTTCCGTGTCGCTCGGAAAGATCTCGTCGAAGTCCTTGCCGTGGGCCAGTCCCTCGTTGATCTCCTCGGAGAGCTGGTGGTCCACGAGCGTCACCTGCACGCGGCCCACACCCTCCAGGGCTCCCACCGCCTCCTTGGCGTCGGCCGCCATGATGAAGGCGAAGTTGGGGGCACAGAGGTAGGTGGGCAGGTGCAGCGTGACGCTGACGGAATCGCCCTCGATCTGGAATTCCCGCACGAAGCCGAGGTCGGTGATCGGCTCGTCGAGTTCGGGATCCCGGACGGCGGAGAGCGCCCTGCGAACGCGGTCCTCCTGGATCAAGCGGTCACGCTCGCCTGCTTCATCACCTCCGCCGGGACCTGAAGGTCGTACAGGCCGGCCAGGTTGAGACCGAGGATCTTCCGCTTGATGTCGGGGGTGAGCTCCCCGTACTCGGACACCATGTCCTCGGGCATCTGGAAGTCCACGAACTGCTCGACGAGCCACTTGGGGTGCCACAGGGCGTAGTCGCTGGCAAAGGTCAGCTTGTCCGGACCCACCCAGAACAGGAGCTCCCCGAGCCACTGGGCGAACTGCCGGGGGCGAAGGTGGATGAACGGCAGGACGACGGCCAGGCCGCCCCAGACGTTCGACTCCTGCACGGCGATCCAGCAGAGGTCCTCCAGACGGGGCAGGTTGCAGTGCTCCACGATGAAGGTCAGCTCGGGGAAGGCGGTGGCCACCTCGTCGATGTCGTTGACCTGGAAGGCGTCCTTGTTCAGGGGCCAGATCGTCGGGCCCTTGTGGACGTGGATGATGTTCACACCCAGGTCACGGCACTTCTCCAGGTACCGGACCGACCACGGGTCCCGGAGGTCCCAGCCCTTCGAGTCGCCCCTCCACTCCGCCGTGTAGAGCTTGCAGCCCTTGATGTTCCAGCGGTTGACCTTCTCCTCCAGGACCTCGAGTCCTGCTTCGCCGTCCCGAGGGTCCCACGCCGTGTTGAGAACGAACTTGTCCGGGTACTTCTCCTTCAAAATGGCGTCGCGTTCCGTCGGGTTGAACCCCTTGTGATAGAAGTCATAGAGGTAGGTGGGAAGGAAGACGGCGATGTCGACGTAGCCATCTTCGAAGACGTCCTTCATCAGGTCCTCTTCGGTGTACGCGCAGTACTTCTCGAACGGCCACACGTATTCCTCGGGACTCAGGGCGCTGTGATAGCCGTAGAAGCACCTGATCCAGCCCTCGCCGTACTTGTTCTTCCAGTTCTCGGGGCTCGCGTCCCACCAGTGCATGTGGCCGTCAACGATGAAATACTTTTCGCCGTTCTTCTCGTACATCCTACCCCCCTGAATTCACGCCCTTAGCGTCGGAATTCTGCTTCGGATATCCGGGGACGTCCCATCTCGCCCCGGGCAATTCGGACGACGAAACCGCAGCCCACCTGCCAGTGCTCCCCGCGCCGGTCGACCGCCGGTGTGAATCACCCCCGTCTGCCCCCTGGCCGGAACGCTATGTCCGCGCTGGACTTGGCTACCAGGAAAAAGCTGGGAGGGGCCCCGTCTTTGCAAGCATCCGCGAAAACTCAGAGCGTTCCGGGTGTTACCGGTGCGTCTGCCAGGTTCTACGGCATCCGGGCGGGCATGGCCGGCAGGGAGCTCGGCTCCTCCGCGGTGTCGCTGATGAGCCGTCCGATCTCGTTGGAGGCGGCGATGCCAATGTCCCGCATGACCCTGGCCAGAGTGGGCAGTTGGCTCTTGAAGCGGCGGGTCGGCACCGAGATACCCAGCGCCGCGATCAGGCGGCCGTTGGGATCCCGCACGGGAGCGGCGATGCAGCACGCACCTTCGGCGTATTCCTCCTGATCGAAGGCCAGACCGCGCTCGCGCACGGCCAGGAGGTTGTGCCGCAGATGGTTCCGGTCGGTGAGCGTGTAGCGGGAGAAGCGCTTCAACACCGGCCGCTGCAGATACGCCGGCCACGACGCTTCGGGCAACTCGGCCAGATAGATCTTCCCCAGGGCGAGCCCGTGGGCCGCACCTCGGAAACCCTTGGAGAGATCACCCAGCTCCCTCCCCCCGCGCCGGCCCAGGATCTCCGCGATCTCCAGGTCGCCGTCCTTCCACAGGGCGACGTAGGCCCGGGCCGAAGCACGATCGCGCAGCTCCTCCAGGAACGGCTCGAGACGCTCGGGCTGCAGACTCGACTGGACGTAGCAGCGGTAGAGCACCGGCAGCTTGGGACCGAGGACATACAGGCCCGAGCTGGTCGGCGAAACCTGAAGGAAGCCCTCGACCCGCAGCGAGTTGCACAGCGAGTAGGCCGACGACAGGCTGACCTGGAGAGCCCGGGCGAGCGCCTTGACGGACACCCCTTTGGGGTGCTGGGCCGTGAACTCCAGGGCCCGCAACACGTGAAGCGCCGTGCTCAATGTCCTGCCTGACTCCGCCACAAAGCCCCCCTCCGGCAAAGTCGAATCGGCCGGAGATTAACATTTCTGGGGCTCGCCCACACCTAATACGGCCAAGATCTTCGCGTTAAAGGCAAACAGGCAGGCGGGCAAGCGGCCCGCGCCGATCAGGCCATGGGGTGAGGGCGCAGGTGCCGGAAGGCGGTGGCCGCCTGCCTCGGCAGGTTCTCCTGAAGGAACTCAGAGGCGCAGGATCGGCAGATCCTGCGGTCCTTGAACTCCACCTCCGGCTCGTCGGCCGAGCAGAACAGGCATACGTCCTGGCGTTTCTGCAGGATGATGCGCTCGCCGTCGACGCTGATCTCCAGCTCGTCGCCCTCCCGCAGGCTGAACACCCGCCGCAGCTCGGACGGTACGACGATCCGGCCCAGCTCGTCGATCCTCCGCACGACGCCGGTGGTCTTCATCGCCCTCCTCCGGTTACCTGGGAAAAACTCCCTTGAGCCTGGCAGAAACTGCCACCTCGGACAGCCCCGGTCAAGCCGTCGGCGTCTCCCGGCCCCGGAGGACGACCGGCAGCGCCCGGAGGCTCCGCAGCACCAGCCGGTTGCTCCAGTGCAACTCGGTGGGTGGCACGGCCAGCCCAAGGTCGGGGAAACGGGCCAGGAGCGAGGTGAAGGCGATCTCGCCCTCCAGGCGGGCCAGGGGGGCGCCCAGACAGAAATGGATGCCATAACCGAAGGCGAGGTGTCCCCGTTCCGCCCGGGTCAGGTCGAGTTCGTCAGGGCCGGCGAATCGGGCCGGGTCACGGCCGGCGGAGGCGAGAAGGACCAGAACCTGCTCGTGGGCGGGGATGGTGACCCCGCCGAGCTCGATCGGCTCGGTGGTCATGCGGAACGTGGTGTGGTGCACGGGCGGGTTGTAACGGAGGAGCTCCTCGACCGCGGCGGGCACCAGCGAGGGATCAGCCCGCAACCGGGCCCACAGGTCCGGGTGGCGCAGGAGGGCCACGGTGCCGTTCCCGATGAGGTTGACGGTCGTCTCGTGGCCGGCCACCACCAGCAGCCAGGCGGTCGAGAGCAACTCGGCCTCGGCGAGCCGGTCCCCCCCGTCGCGCGCCGCGATGAGCCCTGAGAACAGGTCGTCGCCGGGGTTCCGGCGCCGTTCGTCGATGACACCCCGGAGATAGGCGGCGATCTCATCGGCGGCGGCCTGTGCCTGCGGGTCATTGGCCGGTGCCATCGGGGAGGCGAACATGGCGACGATGAGAGCGCGCAGCCGGTCCCGGTCCTCGACCGGCACACCCAGCAGCTCGCAGATCACGATGATGGGGAGGGGGAAGGCGAACCCGTCGACCAGGTCCACCGGGTCACCCGAGGCGTCGTCCAGAGCGTCGAGGAGTTCGTCACAGATGGCCTGGACCCGGGGCCGGAGCGCTTCCACCCGGGTATGGGTGAAGGCGTGCGACACCAGTTTGCGCAGCCGCGTGTGGTCGGGCGGGTCCGAGGCCAGCATGTGATGGGCCAGGAGAGGGTGGAGCAACCCCGCCGGCGCGGCTCCGGGACGGGAAGCCTCCAACCGCGCGATGTCCTTGGTCAGGCGGGCATCGGAAAGCACCTGCCGGGCGGCGTCGTATCCCGTCACCAGCCAGGCGGGCCGCCCGTCGGCCATGGTCACCGGCTGGACGGGCGCCTCGTCCCGCAGCCGGGCGTACAACGGGTAGGGGTCGTCGACCGTCGCCTGGTCGAATGCCCCCCACCGGTGGCGGATGTCCTGGTCCATGGCCTGCGACGCTATCCCCCGGGGAGCGGGGTGTCCCGGCAAGAACCTGGTGTCAGGCGGGGTCGACGCAGCCCGCCGAGCCGCCCCCGGGACCGGCGGGGGCCACCCGGGGGTAGGGCACGGTGAAGCCGCTCCCCGGGTCATCCGTGCGCAGGAACCGCACCAGGGCCCGGGACAGGGCCTCGGCCTCGGCCTGACGGACGTCGTCCCGGCGCAGGAGCGTCTCCTCCGAAGGGTTGGAGATGAAGGCCAGCTCGGCCAGGCTGGCCACCAGTCCCACCTCGCCGGACCGGCGCAGGATGCCGTAGTAGTCACCGCCGGCGTCGTTGGTGCGGTACTTCGCTCCGGCGTCCGTGTCGGCCACCCACTGGGCCGGGAAGACGGCCAGCGCCTTGACGACCTCCTCGTAGATGAGCCCGGCCAGGCGCTTCGATTCCGGTGAGCGGACCTGGTAGTAGGTCTCGGTGCCCGGACCGTCCCGGGGCCCATCAGGCTCGGCGTTGTGATGGACGGACACGAAGGCCTTGGGGCGGAGGGCGGCGGCAATGGCGACCCGCGAGGCGAGCGTCACCCGGTAGTCGGAGGTACGGGTGACGGCGGCGTCGATGCCGGCGGTGCGCAGCGCCGCCACCGTGCGCTCGACGATGTCCAGGTTGAGCTCCTTTTCCGTCAGCCCGCCCGGGCCCGTCGCCCCCGGTTCGCCGCCCCCGTGGCCGGCGTCCAGGACCACCTCGGCGGTCGCCACCGCCTGCCCGTCGGAAAGGCGGAGCCAGGCCCGGTTCTCGCAGGGGGTGAGCACACGGGCCCACGACCCGTCCACCGCGTCGTAGGAGACGGCCACGCCGGGCCGAAGACGTCCGTAGGCGGCGCCTCCGGCTGCGTGAGCCAGCGCCGCCCCCTCGGGCCCGGTGACCAGGACCCCGGCGGCGGGCGTGCCGGTGGGCGGCCGGCTGGTGACCGTCGGGCCGCTGGTCACCGTGGTACTGGACCCGCCGGGTGGGCGGACGTCCGGAGAGACCGTGGTGGCCGAGGCGGCCCCGGTCGTTGTCGTCGACGACGCCGACCCGCGGGCCGTGCTCGTGGCGCCGGACGCCCCCGGGCCGTCGGCGGTGTCGTCGCCGCCATCCGAGCAGGCGGTTCCCACCATCAAGGCGACCAGAAAAGCGGCGACCAGGCGCCCCATCATCCGCGCTGGAGGACCTCGGCCATCAGATCGCCGATGGCGCTCGGGTTGCGGGCCACCCGGCAACCGGCACCTTCGAGCGCCTCGATTTTGGCCGCCGCCGTGCCCTTGCCCCCCGAGACGATGGCTCCCGCATGACCCATCTTCTTCCCGGGCGGGGCGGTCACCCCGGCCACGTAGGCGACCACCGGCTTGGTCATCTCCGAGGCGATGAAGTCCGCCGCCGTCTCCTCGTCGGAACCTCCGATCTCGCCGATCATCACCACTGCGGTCGTGTCGGAATCGGCCTCGAAACGGGCCAGGCAGTCGATGAAGCCCGTGCCGGGCACGGGGTCTCCGCCGATGCCGACGCAGGTGGTCTGGCCGATGCCCCTCTGGGTCAACTCGTGGACGGCCTGGTAGGTGAGCGTGCCCGACCGGGACACAAGACCCACCGGCCCCCCCGGCAAGGTGATCTCCCCCGGCATGATCCCGATGTTGGACTTTCCCGGAGAGATGAGCCCCGGGCAGTTGGGCCCGATGAGCACGGTCTGCGGGTAGGTGCGCTGCACGTAGTTGACGAAGCGGGCCTCGTCCTGGGCCGGGATGCCCTCGGTGATGCACACGATGACGCTGATGCCGGCATCGCCCGCTTCGTAGACCGCGTCGCCGGCGAAGCGGGCCGGGACGAAGATCAGGCTGGCGTTGGCCCCGGTGGCCTCCACCGCCTCGGCCACCGTGTCGAAGACGGGGATGCCCTCCACCTCGTCGCCGCCCTTGCCGGGGGTGACGCCGGCCACGACCTTGGTGCCGTAGGCCCGGTTGCGCAGGGCGTGGAAGCGGCCCTCCCGGCCGGTCAGGCCCTGGACGACCACCCGGGTCTGCTCGTCGATCATGATGGCCACTGTCGGTCAGGCCCCCTTGTTCTCGGGAACACCCCGGGCCCCGGGGCTCGCGAATTCGACCGCCATGGCCGCCGCTTCCAACATGGTCGCCGCCGTGTGCAACCCCTCGGTCGGGCTGTCGGCCAGGATCTTCCGGCCGGCTTCCGCCTCCGTCCCGTCGAGGCGGACGACCACCGGCACGGTCACGTCGATGCGGGCGAAACCCTCCAGGATCCCCTGGGCCACCAGATCGCAGCGGGTGATGCCGCCGAAGATGTTGATGAGCACCGAGCGCACCGACGGGTCGCCGGTGACCACCTCCAGGGCGTTGGCGATGACGTCGGCCCCCGCCCCCCCGCCGACGTCGAGGAAGTTGGCCGCCCGGCCGCCGGCCTGGCTGACCACGTCGAGGGTGCTCATCACCAGACCGGCGCCGTTGCCGATGATCCCGACCTCGCCCTCGAGGCCGATGTAGTTGAGGCCCCGCTCCCGGGCGGCCTGCTCCCGGGGATCGAGGCTCCCGGCGAAGGAGCGGTACTCGTCGAACTCAGGGTGGCGGAAGGAGGCGTTGTCGTCGAGAGACACCTTGGCGTCGAGGGCGTGGACTCTCCCGTCGGGCGTGAGGATGAGCGGGTTCACCTCGACCAGGTCGGCGTCGAGCTCGACGAAGGCCCGGTAGAGGCTCTTGAGGACGGCGATGGCTCCGGTGCGGGCGGCGGGGTTGAGCTTGGCCCCGAAGACCAGCTGGCGAGCCAGGTAGTCCTCCAGCCCGAGGAGCGGATCGACGTGCACCTTGGCGATGGCGTCGGGGTCCTCCTCGGCCACCGTCTCGATGTCGATGCCGCCCTTGGCGCTCACCATGCCCAGGTGGCGCTTGGCCGCCCGGTCGAGCGTGAAGGAGGCGTAGTACTCCTCGGCGATGTCCGACGCCTGCTCGATCCAGACCCGGCGCACCAGGTGGCCCTTGATGTCCATTCCCAGGATGTTGCCGGCGTGGGTACGGACCTCGTCGGCGTCCGCGGCCAGCTTGATCCCCCCGGCCTTGCCCCGGCCGCCCACCTGGACCTGGGCCTTGACCACCACGGGATAGCCGAGACGCTCACCGGCGGCCACCGCGGCGTCGACGGTGTCGACAGCCTCGCCGTCGGAGGTGGGGACACCGAAGCGCGCCAGGAGTTGCTTGCCCTGGTATTCGAAGAGATCCACTTCGTCCTCTCTGTCTTCGCCGGCCTGGTCAGCCGGTCCCGGGGTCCGGGGTGTCCCCGTTGCCGGAGCGGGCCTCGCGGGCGGCGAGCGCTTCCGCCAGCCAGTCGACGATGGCCTGCATGGGCGTGCCGGGGGTGAAGATCTCCGCCACACCTTTCTCTTTCAACAATGGGATGTCGCCGTCCGGGATGATGCCACCCCCGAAGAGCAGGACGTCGCCCACCCCTTTCTCCTCCAGTTGCTGGCGGACCCGGGGGAACAAGGTCATGTGGGCGCCGGAGAGCAGCGACAGCCCCACGGCGTCGGCGTCCTCCTGCACCACCGTCTCGGCCACCTGCTCGGGGGTCTGGTGAAGACCGGTGTAGATGACCTCGAAGCCGGCGTCCCGCAGCGCCCGGGCGATCACCTTGGCGCCCCGGTCGTGCCCGTCGAGACCGGGTTTGGCGACCACGACGCGGTAACGACGTTCCGTGGGGTCGGGCATCGAGAAACGATATCCGCGCCCTACCATCGGGCCCGCATGGACTCCACCGAGCTGCGCATCGACAGCCGAGACCGCCTGGTGGTCGATCTCACCGCCGACGCCGTGGCCTTCTGCGCCGGGCGGGGCGACGGCCTCCTCCACGCCTTCGCCCCCCACGCCACCGCCGGCCTGGCTCTGGTCGAGTTGGGGGCGGGCAGCGAGGCGGACCTGGCCGAGCTCCTGGACCGGCTGCTGCCCCGGGACGATCGCTACCGCCATCGCCACGGCTCGCCCGGCCACGGCGCCGACCACCTCCTCCCGGTTCTGGTGAGCCCCTCGCTGACCCTGCCCGTGGTGGAGGGGCGTCTGGAGCTGGGCACCTGGCAGAGCCTCGTCCTCGTGGACCCCAACCGGGACAACCCGTCGCGTCGGGTCCGGCTGAGCTTCCTGGCCGGGTGAGGATGGCGCCGCGGGGCTCCCGGCCGCGCGTCCTGGTCCTCACCGCCGCCGTGATCGGCGGCCTGATCCTCGGCCTGCTGGTGGTCGCCACCCTCACCGGATCCCGCCAGCCCGCCGCCTACCGGCCGTTCTTCGCCGGCATGAAGGACGACCGGGCGAGGAACATCCGGGAGGGGGGCCCGGTGCTGATTCCCGACCCCGGAGGGGGTGAGCGGACCTTCTACCTCGACCTCGAAGGGGACGAGATCGTCGCCCTGCACGTCGTGCCCCCCGGTGGGGACGCCCGCTGTCCGGTGCAGTTCGACCGAGCGCAGCAACGCTACGAGGACTGCGGCGGGCGGCCGGTGGCCCGGGAGACGCTGCGACGCTTCAAGGTCGTCACCCGCGTCAACGAGGATGAGGAAGAGTCCATCTTCGTCGACGTGCGGGAGCTGCAGGCTCCCGTCCCGCCCCCATCATGAGGGCGGTGGCTGCAGCCGTTCCATCAACGCCTCGAGAGCCTCCTCACGGGAGGGAGCCCTCGTCACCGCCTCGATGTAGGTCTCTCCGATGGCGAGGGCGGACCAGACGCCGTCTCAGCCGGGTTGCAGCCGAACCCGCCAGGTGCGTTCGCCCAGCATCATGCGCCGCCATTCGGCCTTCTGTTCGTGGCAGTCCTCGGTCACCGGCATTCTCCTAGTCGAGGGTCCACTAGAGCTTCGTCAGCGGGGCCCAGGCGAGGAGGAGTCGCTTCTCGCCGGCGTCGCGGAAGCGGACGACCACCTCGGCCTTGTCGCCCTGCCCCTCGAGGTGGAGGATGACCCCCTCGCCGAACTTCTCGTGGGCCACGTCGTCGCCGACCCTCAAGCCCATGCTCTCGGCGCCCCGGGCGCCGGTGACTCCCGCGGGGCGGTTCCCGGCACCCCGGTCGGGAGCGGTGAGGCGGTCCCGGATCGATTCTCCCCGACCCGCGCCGCTCCCGACCGCGGCCCGACCCGTGGCCTGCACCAGCTCCTGGGGCACCTCGGCCAGGAAGCGGCTGGGCGGGTTGTACTGCGTGGCCCCGAACAGGCTGCGGCACCAGGCGTGGGACAGGTAGAGACGCTCCCGCGCCCGGGTGATGCCGACATAACAGAGGCGCCGCTCCTCGTCGAGGGCGTCGGGATCGCCGAGCGAGCGCACGTGAGGGAAGACGTTCTCCTCCATCCCGGTCACGAACACCACCGGGAACTCCAGACCCTTGGCTGAGTGCAGGGTCATGAGGGTGACCATGCTCTGCTCGGGGTCGTAGTCGTCGATGTCGGTGACCAGTGAGAGGGCTTCCAGGAAGGCCTGGAGGCGGGGGATCCCGACCGGGATCTCGACCGGCGCCGCCGGCTCCCCCTCGTCAGCCCCGGATGCTCCGGCCACCGCCCCGGCGGCGGCGCCGGGCACGTCGCCCCGTTCCAGGGCGTCGTCGAATTCCTTGGCCACCCCGATGAGCTCCCGGAGATTCTCGATCCGCCCCGCCGACTCGACCGAGCGCTCGGCCTCCAGCTCGGCCAGGTAGCCGGTGCGCTCCAGGATGGCCTCCACGGTGGGGGCCACACCGCCGGCGGCCACGTCCTCGAGCTCGTCGAGCACGTCGAGGAAGACCCGGATGCCGGAAAGGGCCTTGCCCGACACGCCGGCATCGTCGGCCCGCCGCAGGGCGGCCCCGAAGGTGACGTTGGCGGCCGTGGCATAGGCCTCGAGCTTGCCCACCGAGGTGTCGCCCACGCCTCGCTTGGGGACGTTGACGGTGCGCTTGAGACTGACCTCGTCGTCCGGGTTGGCCAGGGCCCGGAGGTAGGCCAGGGCGTCCTTCACCTCCCGGCGGTCGTAGAACTTGACCCCGCCGAAGACCCGGTAGGGGATCCCGGAGCGGACGAAGACCTCCTCCAGCACCCGGGACTGGGCGTTGGTCCGGTAGAAGACGGCCAGGTCGCCGAAGCGGTGCTGGGCGTCGTCCACCAGGCGGTGGACCTCCCGGGCCACGTACATGGCCTCGTCCCGCTCGTCCTCGCCCAGGTAGCGGGAGATGAGCTCACCGCCGACCTGGTCGGTCCACAGGTGCTTCGGCCGCCGCCCGGCGTTGTTAGCGATGACGGCGTTGGCCGCGGAGAGGATCGTCTGGGTGGACCGGTAGTTCTGTTCCAGGACGATGATGGAGGCGTCGGGGAAGGCCTCCTCGAAGCGCATCAGGTTGCGGTAGTCGGCACCGCGGAAGCGGTAGATGGCCTGGTCGGCATCCCCCACCGCCATGATGTTGCGGTGCTCCTCGGCCAGGGTCCGCACCAGCTCCCATTGGGCCAGGTTGGTGTCCTGGAACTCGTCGACCAGCACGTGACGGAAGCGGGCCCGCCAGCGGGAGGTGACCTCGGGGTGCTCCCGGAAGAGGCGCACCGCCCCCGTGAGCAGGTCGTCGAAGTCGAGGGCACAGGCATCGACCAGGCGCTTCTGGTATTCGGCGTAGACCTCGGCCAGGCGCTTGTCGAAGGGGGTGAGGGCCCGCCCGGCGAGGTCGGCCGGGCCGAGCAGCTCGTTCTTGGCCGCGGAGATGACGCCGTGGACCTGGCGGGGCGGCATCCGCTTGGGGTCGAGGTTCATGTCCCGCAGCACGTAGCTGACCAGGCGGGTGGCGTCGGCCTGGTCGTAGATCGAGAACGACGACCGCAGCCCGAGGTGGGCGGCCTCCCGGCGCAGGATGCGGGCGCAGGCGGAGTGGAAGGTGGAGACCCACATCCGGTTGGCCACCGGACCGACCAGGGCGGCCACCCGCTCCTTCATCTCATCGGCCGCCTTGTTGGTGAAGGTGATGGCCAGGATGGCGAAGGGCGACAGGCCCAACTCCCGGATGAGGTGGGCCACCCGGTGGGTCAGGACCCGGGTCTTGCCCGACCCCGCTCCCGCCACCACCAGCACCGGCCCGTCCGGATGGGTGACCGCCTCCCGCTGGACGGGATTGAGCCCCTCCAGCAGCCCGGAGTCGGGGGTGTCCGCACGAGCAGACGGCTGCTCGAGGGGCAGCTGGGCGGCGTCGGTCATCTCGCCGGTCATGGTACCGGCGAGGTAGGACCGCTCAGTCGCCCCGGCGGGCCTTGCCAGCCGAAGTCGGATCGCCCGCGATGGTCATACAGTGAGGGCAAGAAGTCCTGTTCATCGTCCTCCCGTCGGCACGGTGCGACGGCAGCGAGCCATCCGGGTGGCCAAGGACGGAGGAGATGGTGCTGGTGTCGCGTGTGACGGAGCATCTCCAGAACCAGGGGGCCGCCTTCGAGGTGATTCCCCACGAGCAGACCTACACGTCCATCGAGGAAGCGAGGGCCCTGGGGATCTCGGCCGGCGAGGTCGTGAAGACCGTTCTGGTCGGCGCGTCCTCGGGCTACGGCCTCATGGCCGTCCCCGGATACCGCCGGCTGGACATGAGATTGGTGCACCAGGCGCTCGGCGACGCCCATGCCCGGCTGGCCACCGAGGAGGAGATGGCGCGGGATTTCCCGGACTACGAACTGGGTGCCCTGCCCCCGTTGGGCGCTCTGCTGAACACCCCCGTATACGTCGATCCCGAGGTCATGGCCCACGACGAGGTCGTCTTCGCCGGCGGGACCCAGACCGAGTCGGTGAAGATGCGCACCGAGGACGTGTTCAGGGATGGGCCGGCGACCATCGTCCCCCTGACCCGCCACCCCGAGGAGGAAGAGAAGGACCCTCTCGGATAACCGCCGCCCGTCCGACATCCCCATCCTGCCGTCTCCGGCAGCGCCGACCATTGACGTCCGTCAGCGTCGGTGCAAGTTTGCTCGGGGACGGGCGGGCGCGTCGCCGTTCGAACGGAGGGCACCATGACCACTTTGGTTGGGACCTCGTTGCTGCGCCGGGAAGACGCCACGCTCCTGACCGGGTGGCCCGCTTCGTCGACGACCTGGACGTGCCCGGAGCGCTGTTCGCCGGCATGGTGCGCAGCCCTTATGCCCATGCCCGCATCCGCTCGATCGACCACTACGGCGCCCTCGCCATGCCGGGGGTGATAGCGGCCTTCACCGGCCAAGACCTCCACGGCGAATGGGTCGGGCCGCTGCCCTGCGCCTGCGCGATGCCGGACATGCTCCTCCCGGAGCACTGGCCGGTGGCGCTGGACAAGGCCAAGTTCGTCGGCGATCTGGTGGCTGTCGTCGTGGCGGACTCCCGGGAAGCCGCCCGGGACGCCAGAGACGCGGTGGTGGTCGATTACGAGGAGCTGCCGGTCGTCGCCGACGTCGACAAGGCCCTCACCGATCGGATCGTGATCCATGACGGCTCGGGGACCAACACGACGTACACGTGGTCGCTGACTCCCGACGAGGCGGCCCTGGAGACCGCCTTCGCCACCGCCGCC
>Ga0299907_10000694_pt1 | contig 17346 bp, 27 predicted proteins | sample RVTome_16_FD_198680 | JGI IMG/M metagenome (GOLD analysis project Ga0299907, IMG submission 198680) | Soil microbial communities from uranium-contaminated site in the Upper Colorado River Basin, Wyoming, United States - RVT152D67 (version 2) ...
TGGGGGCGCTGAACGATCAACAAGGCATTACCTCACTTCGAGTAGAGCTCGACAATCAACTGCTCGTTGATGGCTGTGTCGATCTGGTCCCGTCTGGGGTGATCGGTCACAGCCACCTTCCGCTCACCGAGATCCACATTGAGCCAGGCCGGAGCCTCGCGTCCCTGTGTGTCCACGGCGTGCTGGACGACGATGGCGTCCTTGCTCTTCTCCTTGATGGTGACGATGTCACCGGGACGGACTTGAAACGACGGGATGTCCACCTTCCTCCCATTGACCTGGAAGTGCCCGTGGTTGACGAGCTGCCGGGCCTGGGGGCGGGTGGCGGCGAGACCGGAGCGCCATACGACGTTGTCCAGCCTCTGCTCCAGGAGCTGGAGAAGGTTGTCGCCGGTGATGCCCTGGCGGCGGGCGGCCTCCTTGTAATAGAGCCGGAACTGCCGCTCGAGGACGCCGTACATGGTGCGCAGCTTCTGCTTCTCGCGGAGCTGGACCAAATAGTCGCTCTCACGGATGCGACCGCGGCCATGCTGGCCGGGGGGATAGGGGCGACGATCGACCGGGCATCGCTTCGACTGGCACAGCGGGGTGCGTGCCCGACGGCATGCCTTGTGACGGGGGCCGGTATAGCGGGCCATCAGCCGCGCCGCCTCTTCTTGGGACGACAGCCGTTGTGAGGGATCGGGGTCACATCACGGATCCAGGTGACTTCCATGCCCATGTTCTGCAAAGTGCGGACCGCGGTGTCCCGGCCGGAGCCGGTGCCGCTGACGATCACGTCGAGCTTGCGGATGCCGTGCTCACCGGCCCGGCGCGCCGCCTCTTCGGCCGCGACCTGAGCAGCATAAGGGGTGGACTTGCGGGAGCCCTTGTAGCCCACCGACCCGCCGGAGGTCCAGGCGACCGTGGCCCCGGTCTGGTCGGAGATGGAGATGATCGTGTTGTTGAAACTGGCCTTGATGTGGGCCTGGCCGTGGGAGATGTTCTTTCTCTCCTTGCGACGGACCCTCTTGGCGCCTTGTTGTTTTGCCACCCTTTACAAACTCCTACTTCGTGACTTTCTTCTTGCCCGCTATCGCCATGCGGCGTCCCTTGCGGGTGCGGGCATTGGTGTGTGTGCGCTGACCGCGCACGGGCAAGCCGCGACGGTGGCGGATTCCCTGGTAGCTGCCGATCTCGATCTTTCGCTTGATGTTCTGCTGGACTTCGCGCCGCAGGTCACCCTCGACCTCGAAGTTGGCCTCGATGAAACGGCGGATCCGGGTCACCTCGTCGTCGGTGAGCTGACGGATCCGGGTGCCGGGGTCGACCCCGGTCTCGGCGCAGACCCGCTGAGAGCGGGTGAGGCCGATGCCATAGATGTAGGTCAGCCCGATCTCGAGCCGCTTGTCCCGGGGGAGGTCAACACCTGCGATACGTGCCACTCAGATCATCCTTGCCGTTGCTTGTGACGGGGGTTGCTGCAGATCACCCAGACGCGGCCACGGCGTCGGATGACCCGGCATTTCTCACACATTCTCTTAGTGGAAGGTCTTACTTTCATCATCTGCTCCAAAATCTCAAATGGTCTCGCAGCCCCATGGGCAACCTTCACCGGTTGTCACCTGGACGTACGCGAACGTTCCCAGGCCATCATCGAACCCGGCCCAGAAACCTGATTCGGGGGTAGGGACGACGACGTCCTGGTCTGCATGGGCGTTGGACGACGCAAACGGCGCCGCAACGGTCCTCTGAGTTTAACCACGGGCCGCACTCTGCTCAAATTCCACCGGAATCGGCTCCTCACCGGCCGTGAACACCTCAGGACCGTCCGGAGTGAGGCAAACCGTGTGCTCCCAGTGCGCCGAGAGCGAACCGTCCCGGGTGCGAACCGTCCATCCGTCGTCATCGACCGTGGTGTGCTTGTCGCCGATGTTGAACATGGGCTCGATGCAGAGCGCCATGCCGGTTCGCAGCCGAAGCCCCTGGCCTCGTTGGCCGTAGTTAGGCACCTGGGGCTCTTCATGCATCTGCCGGCCGATGCCATGCCCCACGTATTCCTCGACCACGCCATAACCATTGCTCTTCCCCACCTCGGCCACGACGGCCCCAATGTCCCCCAGGTGGTAGCCCTTGCGCACCTGGCGGATCGCGGCCCACAGGGCCTCCTCGGTCACATCGATGAGATCCTGTGCCTCCCGGCTCACCCGGCCGATGGGCATGGTGAAGGCGGCGTCGCCATGGAAGCCCTCGAAGATGGCGCCGGCGTCGACCGAGAGGATGTCCCCTTCCTCGAGACGGTGGGAGGTGGGGATGCCATGGACGATGACGTCGTTCGGGGACAAGCAGAGAGTGGCGGGGTAGGTGCCGTGATAGCCGAGGAACGAGGAGGCGCAGCCCCGGTCTTCCAGGATGCGGGCCGAGATCTCCTCGAGGGCGAGCAGCGGGACCCCGGGAGCTGCTGTCTCCCGCACCGCCTCGTGGATGGCAGCAACCGCGGCGCCCGCCTTTTGCATCTTGGCGAACTCGCGCTTGGACTTGATAGTGATCACGAGTGGCGCTCCGGTTGGCTAGTGATCTCGTCGTAGGTTTTAGGTTCCAGGTCGTAGGCAGGAAGGGTCGAGAGGATGCGGTCGGTCACCTCATCCATGTCGCCGATGCCGTCGATCGAGGCCACGATGGCGCGGGCGTTGTAGATGTCGAGTAGGGGAGCGGTCTGTTCCTGGTACACCTTGAACCGGTTACGGATGGTGTCCTCGGTGTCGTCGGCCCGGCCCCGCGCCAGCAACCGCTCGACCAGGGCGTCCTCGTCCACCTCGAACACCACCACCGTGTCGAGGCCGTCGGCTCCGATCAGCTCGTCGAGCGCCTCCACCTGAGGCCCGGTGCGGGGAAATCCGTCGAGGATGAAACCGGCCTGTGCATCGGGCTGGGCGATCCGCTCCCTGAGCATCTCGACGGTGATCTCGTCGGGGACGTAGTCGCCCGCCTTCAGGATGGAGTCGACCCGCCGGCCGAGCTCGGTGCCCATCGAGACGTGATGACGAAACATGTCGCCTGTGGAGATGTGGGGAATGCCGAGACGATCGGCGACCCGGGCCGCCTGGGTCCCCTTTCCGGCGCCAGGAGGCCCGACAAAGAGCAGCCTCACGCGTCTCTCCCCCCGCAGGGGAGAGTACCGGCGAAGCCGGGGAGGGGGGATTCTGGTCTGCGCGCGGCAAGAAAACGCCCCCTCCGGCCCGTTTCTCCCCCCGAAGGGGGGAGTACGGCGAAGCCGGGAGGGGGGAACTCTTGGCCACCTCCCCCTCCGGGGGAGGAAACGAACGGGATTCTGACCATCAGGTCAGGATCCCTTCGTAGTTGCGCATCGTCAGCTGGGACTCGATTTGCTTCATCGTCTCCAGGGCCACGCCGACGACGATCAGGATCGAGACACCGGAGAAGGCGATGTTGATGTTCCACACCGCCCCGGCGATGGCGGGAAGGATGGCGATCGTGGCCAGGAAGATCGAGCCGGGCAGGGTGATCCGGTTGAGGATGAACCCGAGATGGCGGGCGGTCTGCCGACCGGGCCTGACTCCGGGCACGAACCCACCTTGCCGCTGGATCATCTCGGCCTGCTTCTCCGGATCGAACTGGATGGCGGTGTAGAAGTAGGTGAAGAAGATGATCAGGGTGAACAGGATCAGGATGTACCACCAGCTGACCCCGGTCGAGGCGGCGCCGCCCAGATTCTGGTCGATCCATCGGTAGACGGATTGGACCCAGGCCGCATCGGATGGGATGGCGGTGATGATCAGGGAAGGGATCAGCAGCACCGAGGTGGCGAAGATCACGGGAATGACGCCGGCGGTGTTGACCTTGAGCGGGATGTAGGTCGATTGCCCACCCATCACACGGCGCCCACGAACCCGCTTGGCGAACTGGATCGGGATCCGTCGCTGGGCCTGGTCGACGTAGATGATGGCCACGATCATCACCAGGAAGATGGCGATGACCACCCCGAATCTCACCGGCTGGGCTCTCTGAATCGTCTGCTGCCAGATCTGGCCGAAGACGAAGGGGAACTGGCTGAGGATGGAAACGAAGATGATCAGCGACATCCCGTTGCCCACCCCGCGCTGGGTGATCAGCTCGCCGAGCCACATCACCATGGCGGTGCCGGCGGTCATCGTGATCACGATCAGGATGACCCTCCCCGGGGTGTAGTTCGGGATCAGGTCGATCCCACCGGTGAAGCGACCGGTGTGGAACAGGTAGGTGAACCCGGTCGACTGGATCAGGGCCAGCACCACCGTCAGGTACCGGGTCCACTGGGTGATCACCTTGCGCCCCGACTCGCCTTCGTCCTGGAGCGTCTGCAACTTGGGAATCACCACTGTCAGCAACTGCATGATGATCGATGCCGTGATGTAGGGGATGATCCCGAGGGCGAACACGGAGAACGACTCCAGCGCCCCACCGGAGAACAGGTTGAGCAGACCGTAGATCCCACCCGATTGCTGCTGAGCCTGGAACAGCTCGACCGACTCGAGGTCGATGCCGGGCACCGGAATGGTGGCCCCGAGCCGGTAGACCCCGAACATGGCCAGGGTGAAGAGGATCTTCACCCGGAGGTCCGGGATCTTGAACATGTTGCGATAGATGGAGAGCATTTGGGTCTTGAGTCCTAGGTCGTAGGTTCTAAGTTCTGGGTTCCAGGTACAAACTCAGGTGATGACCTCGACGGTTCCGCCGGCGTCTTCGATTTTCTTCTTGGCGGCGGCGCTGAAGGCGTGGGCCTTGACGGTGAGCGCCTTGCCGAGATCGCCCTGGGCCAGGACCTTGACCCGGCCCCGATGCCGGATCAGCCCGCGACTGCGCAGCTCGTCGGGCGTCACCTCTGCCCCCTTGTCGAAGACTTCGAGAGCGGCCAGGTTGACGATGGCGAACTCCTCCTTGTTCGGGTTGGTGAACCCGGGGAGCTTGGGGATCCGCATCGAGAGCGGGGTCTGCCCGCCTTCGAACCCGGGGCGCAAGCTGTTGCGCGCCTTGAGCCCCTTGGTGCCCCGGCCCGCCGTCTTGCCCCGACGACCGCCTTCTCCCCGACCCACTCTGATCCGGTCCTTCTTGGAGCCGGGAGCGGGTTGGAGGTGATGCAGTTTCAGTTGTTGTTGTTTCTCCCCCCGTAGGGGGGAGTCCCCGGCGGAGCCGGGGGAGGGGGGAGTGTTCTTCTCTTCGGCCATGTCAGCCTTCCTCGACTTCGACGAGATGCCGCACCTTGTGCAGCATCCCGCGCAGGGAGGGCGAATCGGCGTGCTCCTTGGTCTGATGGAGCTTGCGCAGACCCAGCGACTCCACGGTCGCCCGGGTCTTGGGCTTCTCGCCGATGACCGACCTCCTCAATGTCACCTTGACGGTCTTCTCAGCCATCTCAACTCTCCTTGGAGTGCGCCCGCAGCGCCTCGGTGGAGCGATAGGCGGCGAGCAGCCCTGGGGGCACGATGTCCTCGGCCTGCTTGCCACGGAGCCGGGCGACCTCGTCGGGCCGACGCTGGCCGGTCAGTGCATTCATCGCCGCCTTGGCCACGTTGAGATGAGTCGGCGACCCGAGTGATTTGGCCAGGGCGTCTTTGACTCCTGCGGCTTCCAGGATCTGGCGGACGGCTCCACCTGCGATGACACCGGTACCCGGCGCCGCCGGCTTGATGAGCACCCGTGAGGCGCCGTGCTCACCCGTGGCCTGATGGACGACGGTCTGGCCCGCCATCGGGATGTCGACCATGGCGCGACGCGCCGTCTCCATCCCCTTCTGGATGGCGGCCGGGACCTCTTTGGCCTTGCCGTAGCCAATGCCGACCTTGCCCGCGCCATCGCCCACCACCACCAGGGCGGTGAAGCTGAAGCGCCGACCGCCCTTGACCACCTTGGCCACGCGGTTGATTTGGATGACGCGCTCGTCGAATGTTGTCGCTTGCTCCTGGGCCATTAGAACTCCAATCCCGCTTCGCGGGCTGCGTCGGCCAGGGCCTTCACCTTGCCGTGGAACTTGTATCCGCCCCGGTCGAAGATGACCGAGGTCACGCCGGCGTCCTTGGCCCGGCCGGCGATCGCCTCGCCGACCTTGGCCGCAGCCGCCAGGTTGAGGTTCTCCGAGCGCAGGTCCGACTCCTGGGACGAGGCGGCGGCCAGGGTGCGGCCTTCGACGTCGTCGATGACCTGGGCGTAGATGTACTTGTTGCTGCGAAAAACCGTGAGCCGGGGACGCTCCACGGTGCCATGCACCCGCTTGCGGACCCGGGTGTGCCGGCGTTGGCGCGCATCCTGTCGCGTGCCTCTCATCACTTACCTGCCTTCCCGGCCTTGCGCCGGACGTACTCGCCGGCATATCTGATCCCTTTGCCCTTGTAGGGCTCGGGGGGGCGAACCTTGCGGATGTTGGCGGCGACCTCGCCCACCTGCTCCTTGTCGATGCCCGACACCAGGATCCGGGTCGGCTCGGGGACATCAAATGTGATCCCCTTCGGGGCGGTGACGTCGACGGGGTGGCTGAAGCCGACGAGCAGCTCGATGTCGCTCCCCTTGAGGCTGGCCCGGTAGCCGACACCCTGGATCTCGAGAATCTTGGTGAAGCCCTCGGATACCCCCTCGACCATGTTGGCGAGAAGGGCGCGACTCAACCCGTGCAGGGCCCGCGACTCGCGGGTGTCGTCCTCGCGACCGACGGTGACCACACCATCGTCGATCGAGAAGCTCACCCGATCGGTGAACTCCCGGGACAACTCGCCCTTCGAGCCCTTGACTGTGACCCGGGTCCCGTCGACCTTCACGTCGACACCCGACGGCATAGTCACCGGCATCTTTCCAATACGACTCATCTCACCAAACCTCGCACACGACCTCGCCACCGAGACGACGGCGACGGGCCTCCCGATCAGGCAGCAAACCCTGGCTGGTGGAGACCACCGCCACCCCGAGCCCACCCTGGACCCTGGGCAACTCCGAAGCCCCGCGATAGACACGGTGACCGGGCTTGGAGATTCGCTTGATGCCCTCGATGGCCGGCTGACGCCGGTTGCCGTAGCGGAGAACCAGCTCCAGCTCGCTCAGGGCGCCCTCGGCCTTGACATCGAAACGGTCAATGAAGCCCTCGTCGACCAGGATACGGGCGATCCCGACCTTCAACTTCGACGACGGCATGACAACTCTCTCGTGCCCGACCGCGATCGCATTGCGGATCCGGGTGAGCATGTCGGCGATTGGATCGGTGATCATTACCAGGAAGCCTTTCTCACTCCGGGCAGCTCGCCACGCGACGCCAGCTCGCGGACACAGATGCGGCACATGCCGAAGTCGCGCAGATAGGCGCGGGCCCGTCCGCAGCGCTGACAGCGGTTGTAACCCCGCACCTTGAACTTCGGTTCGCGGCTGGCCTTGACGACCAGCGATTTCTTAGCCATTCAGAATCCTCCTTCAGACCCCGGTCGTTGCCTTGCGAAACGGAAAGCCGAAGGCATCGAGCAGCGCCTTGGCCTGCTCGTCGTTGGTCGCTGTCGTGCAAATGGTGATGTCCATGCCCCGGGTCGACGACACCTGATCGAAGTCGATCTCGGGGAAGATGAGCTGCTCGGTGACCCCGAAGCTGTAGTTGCCCCGGCCGTCGAATGACCTCGGATTGAGACCGCGGAAGTCACGGACCCTCGGGATGGCGATGGCGAGAAGACGGTCGAAGAACTCCCACATCCGGGCCCCGCGCAACGTCACCGAGGCCCCAACCGGCATGCCTTCGCGCACCTTGAAGTTGGCGATCGACTTCCGGGACCGGTTGAGCTTCGGCTTCTGACCGGTGATCAGGGTGAGCTCATCCATGGCTGAGTCGACGGCCTTCTTGTCCTGGACGGCCTCACCGACGCCCATGTTGACCACGATCTTCTCCAGACGCGGGATCTCCATGACGTTGGCCAGCCCGAGCTCGTCCTTGAGCTCGGGGGCGATCTGCTCGCCGTAAAGGGTCTTGAGACGCGGCTCGCTCACAAGTCACCTCCGCACTTCACGCACACCCGATGCTTCTTGCCCTGGTCATCGATGCGATGCCCGATACGGGTGGGCTGGTCGCACTTGTCACAGACGATCATCACGTTGGAGGCGTCGATCGGCATGTCCTTGTCGATGATCCCGCCCTGCATCGTCTGCCCGGTGGGGCGGCGGTGCCGTTTGGCGGTGTTGACCCCCTCGACCAGGATCTTGCCCTTGTCCGGGAGCACCCGGGTGATGCGCGACTCCTTTCCGGCATCCTTGCCGGCGATCACCATCACTTTGTCACCTTGCTTGAGTCTCATTTCACAAAACCTCTGGTGCCAATGACACGATCCGCATGAATTTGCGGTCGCGGAGCTCCCGGGCCACGGGACCGAAGATTCGGGTGCCGCGGGGCTGGGAGTTGTTGTCGATGATCACGCACGCGTTGTCGTCGAAGCGGATGTAGGTCCCGTCGGGGCGACGTGATTCCTTCTTGGTCCGGACCACCACCGCCTTGACCACTTCGCCCTTCTTGACCGACCCACCCGGGCTGGCGTCCTTGACCGTTCCCACGATCACGTCGCCCACCCCGGCATACCTGCGGGACGAGCCACCGAGGACGCGGATGCAGAGAAGTTCGCGGGCGCCGGTGTTGTCCGCCACCTTGAGTCGGGACTCCTGCTGGATCATCGGGCCCGCTCCACGATCTCGACCACCCGCCACCGCTTCTGCTTGGACAGGGGTCGGGTCTCCATGATCCGCACCGTGTCGCCGAGCTTGGCGTCGTTGGCCTCGTCATGGGCATGGAACTTCGTGCTGCGCCGCACCACCTTGTCGTAACGAGGGTGGCTCATCTGGTTGGGCACCTCGACCGTCACGGTCTTGTCACGACCGTCAGAGACGACCACACCGACACGGACCTTGCGGCGCCCTCTCGAACTTTCATCTGCCATCAGGCACGCTCCTCGGTCCCGGCTCCGGCGTCGACGGTGACCCGCTCGCGCTCACGAAGCACAGTGAGCATTCGAGCGATGTCCGCTTTGACGTCCTTGATGCGGGCGTGGTTGTCGAGCTGATTGGTGGCGAGTTGGAAGCGAAGGTTGAACCTCTCCTCCTTGGCCTCGGCCAGCGCCTCGATCAGCTCTTCGTTTGTCATTTCACGTACCTCGGAAGGGGTCATAACTCCTCCCGAGTCACAAATCGGGTCTTGATGGGCAACTTGTGGCCGGCCTTCCTCATGGCCTCGCGGGCCAGATCCTCGGGGACTCCGGCGAGCTCGAACATGACCCGTCCCGGCTTGACCACCGAAACCCAGAATTCGGGGTTCCCCTTCCCGGAGCCCATGCGGGTCTCGGCCGGCTTCTGAGTCACCGGCTTGTCGGGGAAGATTGTGATCCACACCTTTCCGCCGCGCTTTACGGCGCGGGTGATGGCAACACGGGCCGACTCGATCTGACGGGCCGTGATCCAGCCCGACTCGAGTGCCTGCAGCCCGTACTCGCCGAAGGCCACGCGGGTGCCGCCCTTGGCCACACCGGAGCGACGCCCGCGGTGGACCTTGCGGTGCTTGGTGCGCTTGGGCATCATCATTTGAGGCCTCGCTTCGCTCGGCCGTTATGGGTCATAGGTGGTAGGTGGTAGGACCGCGGCATCACTCCTCCTCCGAGCTTTCGGCTTCGGGGGCAGGGACCTCCACGGGCTCCACGGGCTCGACCGCCTCGGCGGGCGCGATGGGCTCCTCGGTCGGCTCTGGAGCCGGCGCTTCGACCGCATCGGCGGGAGCCTCGACTGTCTCGTCAGCTACCGGCGTCTCGACCGCATCGGCGGGAGCAGCGGTGGCCACCTCGGCCCCGGGAGCCTCGATCGGCTCGACGGGGGTCTCAGGGGTGGCACCCTCCTCGACAGCGCCAGCCTCTACGTTCACGTCTTCCCGGGCGGAGTCGTATTCGACCTTGGCCTCGGCGGCCGTGGGACGGCGTCCGCCACCGGCTTCGATGATGCGACGTCCGCCCTCCTTGTTGCCGCCACCCGCCTCGATGAGACGCTTCCCGCCACCGGCCTCGATTAGCCGGGGCTTGCGCTCGGTGCCTGCAGCTTCCTCGGCGCGGGACTTGATGCTCTTCTGCGTGCGACGGGCCGGACCGCCGGTGGCCAGGTCGGCCTCAGCCGCAATCCGGTCGCCGGAGACCTGGCCGCTGCTGACGACCTCGCCCCGGTACACCCAGACCTTGACCCCGATGGCGCCGACGGTGGTCTTGGCGGTGGCGGTCCCATAATCGATGTCGGCCCGAAGCGTGTGCAACGGCACGCGTCCTTCCCGGTACCACTCACGCCGGCCCATGTCGGCCCCGCCGAGACGGCCCTTGCACTCGACCCGAACCCCCTCGGCGCCGGCCTTGAGCGCGGAGGCGATGGCGCGCTTCATGGCGCGGCGGAATGCGATTCGGTTCTCGATCTGATCGGCGACGCCTCTAGCCAGAAGGGCGGCGTCGAGATCGGGGTCCTTGACCTCGTTGATGTTCAACTTGACCGGCCGGTCGGCCATGGCCTCCAGTGCGCCGCGGAGACGCTCGGCCTCGGCTCCCTTGCGACCGATGACAACGCCGGGGCGGGCGGTGTGGATGTCGACGATGAGCCGGTCACGCGTGCGCTCGATGTCGACACGGGACACGGCGCCACGGATCAGCTCGTTCTTCAGGTAGTCGCGGATTCTCCAGTCCTCGTTGACAAAAGCGACGTAGTCCTTGTTGGAGAACCACTTCGACTTCCAGTCAGTGGACACGCCGAGCCGGAATGAATAGGGATGCACTTTCTGACCCATCAGTTCACCTCCTCATTCATGTCCGACACCACGATCGTGATGTGGCTCGTTCGCTTGCGGATTCGGGTGGCTCGGCCACGGGCCCGGGGGCGGTAACGCTTCAGGGTCGGGCCCTCATCGGCAAAGGCCTCGGCCACGACCAGCTCATCGGCATCGAGAGCATGGTTGTGCTCGGCGTTGGCCACTGCCGACTTCAACACCTTGGCGATCGGCTCGGTCGCTCCCCGGCTGGTCAGTCGAAGGACATCTTCGGCTTCACCCACGGGCAAGCCACGCACCAGGTCGAGCACGCGGCGCACCTTGTACGGCGACTGCCGCACATACTTGGCTTGAGCCTTGACCTTCATCGTCTCCTCGCTGACTTGTCAGCATGTCCGCGGAAGGTGCGGGTCGGGGCGAACTCGCCCAGCTTGTGACCCACCATCGACTCGGTGATGTACACCGGGACGTGCTTGCGCCCGTCGTGAACAGCGATCGTGTGACCGATCATCTCGGGGATGATCGTGGAGCGCCGCGACCAGGTCCTGATCACTCGCTTGCTGCCTGACCGGTTCAACTCGTCCACCTTGTTGGCCAGGTGGTCGTCGACGAACGGGCCCTTCTTAAGACTTCTGCTCATTATCTGCGGCCCTTCTTGGCACGACGACGGACGATGTACTGGCTGGACGCCTTCTTCTTGCTCCGGGTGCGGCCCTCGGGCTTCCCCCACGGGCTCACCGGATGACGACCTCCCGAAGACTTGCCCTCACCGCCACCGAGCGGGTGGTCGACCGGGTTCATGGCCACGCCACGGGTCTGGGGGCGAACACCCTTCCAGCGGTTGCGTCCGGCCTTGCCCATCTTGATGAGCTCCGCCTCGGTGTTGCCCACCTGGCCGACGGTTGCCCGGCAGTCGAGGGGCACTTGACGCATCTCACCGGAGGGGAGACGAAGCAGCGCCAAGTCGTTCTCTTTCGACATGAGCTGCACCGACGTCCCGGCGGAGCGGGCGAGCTTGGCTCCCCCACCCGGACGCATCTCGATGGCATGGACGTTGGTCCCGGCCGGGATGTTCCGCAGAGGCAGTGCGTTCCCGGGCCGGATCTCGGCACCCGAGCCCGAGACGAGGCGGTCGTCGACCTTGACCCCCACCGGGGCCAGGATGTACCGCTTCTCGCCATCGGCGTAGTTGAGGAGGGCGATCCGGGCGTTGCGGTTCGGGTCGTACTCGATGGTGGCGACACGAGCCGGCACGCCGTCCTTGTCCCGACGGAAATCGATCACGCGGTAGCGCTGCTTGTGCCCGCCGCCACGATGGCGCGAAGTGACCCGGCCCTGGGTGTTGCGACCGCCGGTCTTGCCCTTCTTGGCGACCAGCGACTTCTCCGGCCTATCGGTCGTGATCTCGGCGAAGTCCGAGACGGTCTGGAACCGGCGGCCCGGAGAGGTCGGCTTGCGTTTGTTGATTGCCATCTCAGACTCCGAACAGGTCGATCGAGTTGCCCTGGGCCAGAGTGACCAGAGCGCGCTTGGTGTCCTTGCGGCGACCTGACTTCCACCCCTGGCGCTTCACCTTGCCCTTGCGGTTCATGGTGTTGACCCTGACCACCCGAACGTCGAAGATCGACTCCACAGCGTCCTTGATCTCCTCCTTGTTGGTGCGGGGATCGACCAGGAAGGTGTACGTGTTGTTGTTCTCGATGAGGTCGTAGGACTTCTCCGAGACGACCGGAGCGAGGATCACGTCACGCGGGTCCTTCATCAGGACTCACCTCCGTCGTCCTTCACGAAGTCGCCTTCGCTCGCCTCGTAGGCGCTGGCGCGGCCGACCGATCCCACCGTGTGCGAGGTGAAGATCACCTGGTCGGCCCAGAGGACGTCGTAGGGGGTCAGGTGCCCCGGCTCGCAGAGCACGACGTCGGGAAGATTGCGGAATGAGCGGCCGGCGACGCCGTCGAGCTTGCCGAGAACGACGAGCGCCTTGCCTTCGGCGCCGATGGCCTGGAGCAGTGTCACGGCCTGCTTGGTCTTCGGTGCGGACCAATCGATGTCCTCGATCACCTTGACCGCTGCTTCGGAGGCGCGGGCGGAGAGGGCGCTGCGCAGGGCGAGTCGCTTCATCTTCTTGGGGGTGCGCTGGGTGTAGTCCCGGGGCTTGGGCCCGTGGGCCACGCCGCCACCGACCCAATGCGGGGCACGGATCGATCCCTGACGGGCGCGTCCCAGGCCTTTCTGACGCCACGGCTTGCGGCCGCCGCCGCGGACCTCGGCCCGGGTCTTCGTGGACGAGGTTCCCGAGCGCTTCGCCGCCAGTTGGGCGGTCACGACCTGGTGGAGCACGGAGAGATTGGGCTCGATCCCGAAGATCTCGGCGTCGAGCTCGATGTCACCCTTGGACTTGCCGTCGGAGGTGAACAGGGGGGCATTCACATCAGCCACGAGCCTTCACCGCCTCCCTGACCAGCACGACCGATCCCTTGGGACCGGGAACGGCGCCGCCGAGCAAGAGAAGGTCCCGCTCGCCGTCGACGCCGACGATGTCGATGTTGAGAGTCGTCACCCGCTCGCCCCCGAGACGCCCCGCCATGCGCATCCCCTTGAAGACACGCGCCGGCGTGGCGCAGGCGCCGATCGAGCCGGGCGCCCGGTGCTTCTTGTGGGTGCCATGGGAGGCGCCCTGCCCGGAAAAGTTGTGACGCTCCATGACCCCGGCGAAGCCCTTGCCCTTGGAGACGCCCGAGACGTCGGCCTTGGTGCCGGCCTGAAAGAGATCGGCGATCCTGATCTCCTGGCCAACCGTGTACAGGCTCGGGTCCTCCACTCGCAGCTCGACCAGGTGACGAGCGGGAGCCACCCCCGCCTTGGCGTAATGACCCGCCTCGGGCTTGTTCACCCTTCCCGGCTTGGCATCCCGGAACGAGATCTGAATCGAGTTGTAGCCGTCGGTCTCCTCGGTCTTGATCTGGACGACGCGACAGGGCCCGGCCTTGATCACCGTGACCGGGATCGCCCGGGCCTGGTCGTCGAAAACCTGGGTCATGCCCAGCTTCTGTCCGAGGATCGCGTTCATGAGGAGGCCCCGTTTCTCCCCCCGAAGGGGGGAGTACCGGCGAAGCCGGGGAAGGGGGAACCCTCAACCCGCGAGACGTGGCGCCCCCTCCGACCCATTTCTCCACCCGCAGGGGGGAGTACCGGCGAAGCCGGGGAGGGGGGAACTCTTGGGCCACCTCCCCCTCCGGGGGAGGAAACACGAAGCAGGCCGGCGGGGATGGCAGTTACTGACTTCACAGCTTCAGCTCCACTTCGACTCCGGCGGGGAGCTCGAGACGCATCAGGGAGTCCACCGTCTTGGGGGTGGGCTCGAGGATGTCGATCAGACGCTTGTGGATCCGCATCTCGAAGTGCTCGCGCGAGTCCTTGTCCACGTGGGGGCCGCGGATGACGCAGTACCGGTGGATCTCGGTGGGTAAAGGCACCGGCCCCTTCACCTTGGCCTGGGTACGGACCACGGTCTCGGTGATCTTCTTGGAGGACTCATCGACCACGTTGTGGTCGTAGGCCTTGAGCCGGATGCGGATCTTCTGCTGGTCGCTCATTTGACGATCTTGACTACTCGGCCGGCGCCGACGGTGCGGCCACCTTCCCGGATGGCGAAACGGAGCCCTTCGTCCATGGCGATAGGAGCAATCAGCTCCACCGACATTTCCGTATTGTCACCGGGCATCACCATCTGAGTCCCCTCGGGGAGTTGGATAGCCCCGGTCACATCAGTGGTCCGAAAATAGAATTGAGGCCGATACCCAGGGAAAAACGGGTTGTGTCGACCCCCCTCCTCCTTGGTCAGCACATACACCTGAGCCTCAAAATCAGTATGAGGAGTAATGCTCCCGGGCTTGGCCAGCACCTGACCCCGCTCCACATCATCCTTACCCACCCCCCTGAGCAGAACCCCCACATTGTCCCCCGCCCGACCCTCATCCAGGAGCTTGCGGAACATTTCAATCCCAGTAGCCACCGTCTTATGAGTCGGCCGGATCCCCACGATCTCAACCTCCTCATTCACCTTCAAAATCCCCTGCTCCACCCGACCAGTGACCACAGTCCCCCGCCCAGTAATCGAAAACACGTCCTCAATCGACATCAGGAACGGCTTTTCGGTATCCCGATCCGGCTCCGGCACATAAGAATCAACCGAGTTCATCAACTCCATGATCTGATCAGAAGCAGCCTCATCCCCCTCCAAAGCCTTCAACGCGCTCCCCCGCACCACCGGAACCTCATCCCCCGGAAACTCATACTCAGTCAACAAGTCCCGAACCTCCAACTCGACCAAGTCGAGCAGCTCCTCATCGTCGACCATGTCCACCTTGTTCAAAAACACCACAATCGACGGCACCCCAACCTGACGAGCCAACAACACATGCTCCCGAGTCTGCGGCATCGGACCATCAGCCGCCGACACCACCAGAATCGCCCCATCCACCTGAGCCGCCCCCGTAATCATGTTCTTGATGTAATCAGCATGACCCGGCATATCCACATGCGCATAATGACGAGCCTCAGTCTCATACTCCACATGAGCAATCTGAATCGTGATCCCCCGCTCCCGCTCCTCAGGAGCCTTATCAATCATGTCAAACGACGTCAACATGTTCGAACCACCAACCCGCTCCGCCAACACCCGCGTAATCGCCGCCGTCAACGTCGTCTTCCCATGATCAATATGACCCATCGTCCCCACATTCACATGCGGCTTCGTACGCTCAAACTTCGCCTTCGCCATTTCCTCTTGGCTCCTCTATCTCTTCCTGATCGTTCTCTTCTCGACCCTTAGGACGGCCCGCGTCGGCTGGCCACGATCTCTTCTGCGATCGAGTCGGGGACGTCCTGATAAGAGTGAAACTGCATCGAATAAGTGGCCCGACCTTGGGTCTTTGACCGCAGGTCGGTGGCGTAGCCGAACATCTCCGACATCGGGACCTGGGCCCTGATCACCTGGCTGTTCCCCCGCTGGGTCATCCCCTCGACCTTGCCCCGGCGGCTGTTCAGGTCACCAATGACATCGCCCATGTACTCGTCGGGTGTGGTCACCTCGACTTCCATGACCGGCTCGAGCAGCTTGACCCCGGCCTTGCGGGCCGCTTCTTGGAGGGCCATTGACCCGGCGATCTTGAATGCCATCTCCGAGGAGTCGACATCGTGGGCCGATCCGTCCCTCAGTGTCGCCCGCACGTCGACCAGTGGGTAACCGGCGACGATGCCCTGGTCGAGGGCCTCCTCGATTCCATCGTCGACAGAAGGGATGTACTCGCGGGGAACGCGCCCACCCTTGATCTGGTCGACAAACTCATAGCCCCCACCGGGCCCGGTCGGCTCGAGGTCGATGACCACGTGGGCGTATTGGCCCTTGCCACCGGTCTGCTTGACGTGGCGATACTCGACTTTCTCCACGGCCCGTCGAATGGTCTCCCGATAGGCGACCTGGGGCTTGCCGACGGCGGCGTCGACCTTGAACTCCCGGAGCAGGCGATCGACGAGGATCTCCAGGTGGAGCTCGCCCATGCCCGAGATGATGGTCTGCCCGGTCTCCTCATCGGTGCGAACCAGGAAGGTCGGATCCTCCTCCGAGAGGCGATGGAGTGACTCGGACAGCCTCTCCTCGTCCGTCTTGGTCTTGGGCTCGATGGCCACCGAGATCACCGGGGCCGGAAACTCCATCGACTCCAGTTGAATCGGCTGGCCCTGCTCGGCCAGAGTGTCACCGGTGGTGGTGTTCTTGAAACCGATGCCGGCCACGATGTCGCCGGTGAAGACGTCGTCGATGTCCTCACGGGAATTGGCGTGCATCCGGAGGATGCGTCCCAGCCGCTCCTTCTGCCCGGTGGTCGTGTTGAGGACCGTTTCACCCTTGGCGGCATGGCCGGAGTACACCCGGAAGTAGGTGAGCTTTCCGACATGGGGGTCGGACATGATCTTGAAGGCGAGGGCGGAGAAGGGCTCGCTGTCATCGGGCATGCGCTCGACGACCACTTCCTCGTCGCCGGGACGGAACCCCTTGATGGCGGGAAGGTCGGCCGGGCTGGGCAGGTAGGCGACGACCGCGTCGAGCAGGAGCTGGACGCCCTTGTTCTTGAAGGCGGAGCCGCAGAAAACCGGGGTGAAGTCGCGGGCGATGGTGCCCAGGCGGACCCCTTCCTGAATCTCCTTCGAGGTCAGGTCTCCAGTCTCCAGGTAGGCGTCCAACAGGTGCTCGGAGGTCTCGGCCGCGGCCTCGAGAAGCTTCTCGCGGTATTCAGCGGCGCGGCCCTCGAGCTCGGCCGGGATGTCGGTGGTGTCCCAGTGCTTCCCGTCGTCGCCCTTCCAGATGTGAGCTTTCATCTCGACCAGGTCGACGACACCGGTGAAGTCGGCCTCGGTGCCGATCGGAAGCTGCATGACCAGGGGGCGGGCACCCAGACGGTCGACGATCGACTTGATGTCGAAGTAGAAGTCTGCGCCGGTGCGGTCGAGCTTGTTGATGAAGCAGATTCGGGGCACCCCGTAGCGGTCCGCCTGGCGCCATACAGTCT
>Ga0299907_10000695_pt1 | contig 17327 bp, 18 predicted proteins | sample RVTome_16_FD_198680 | JGI IMG/M metagenome (GOLD analysis project Ga0299907, IMG submission 198680) | Soil microbial communities from uranium-contaminated site in the Upper Colorado River Basin, Wyoming, United States - RVT152D67 (version 2) ...
GCTGGGTCTTGTACAGGTCACCGATTGGCGCCAGCGCGGCCGCCATGTCGCCGTGGAGCGTCCCGTACCCGAGCAGCGCCTCGGTCTTGTTGGAGGTGCCGATGACGAGCGCGTCGAAGGCGGCCGAGCGGTCGTAGAGCACGATCATCCGCTGGCGGGCCATCACGTTTCCGCGCCTCACGTTGATGGCGGCCTCGTCAGGTCCGACGATGAGCGCCAGCATCGGGTCGACCATCGGGGTGATCTCGACCCGCTCGGTGCGACAGCCGAGCGCCTGCACGACGCGCAGCGCATCGGTCTCGGACGACTCGGACGAGGTCAGGTACGGCATGCGCACCGCGAGCAGGTTGTCGGGACCGATCGCCCTGGCCGCCAGGAACGCGACCGTCGCCGAGTCGACGCCGCCAGACAGGCCGACAACCAGCCGCTCGAACCCGGCCTGCTCGAGCTGCGAGCGGATGAAGCCGACGATGACCTCGATCGCCTGCGCCGGCTCGATGGCCGGCAGGGGTGGAGGCCCACTCGGGGGGGCCGGACCCGCCGATAGATCGTCGATATCTGTCAAGAGCCGCCCGCCGTGTCGCGAATCGGCGATGGATCGGCTAGCAGATGACAGGAAGTGGAGTCACGGACAGGTCCACGTCGAATCCTGACTGATCGATCGGTGACTCGCGTCATGGAAGGCCGTCCCTGACGATTTCCGCCGATCCATCGGGGGCCGCACCCCCCTTCCCGGCGCCTCGCTCGTCGATCCCCGCTCGCTCGCCGATGATCCGATCGAGCTCGCGCCGGACGAGCTCCAGCCGCTCATCCGCGAGGAGGGGCAGGCCGTAGCGCTGCATGCGCACGTCATCGGTGTCGAGCGAGCCGACGACGAGCGCCTCCTCCCAGAGCGGCGCCTGCACGACGGTCGAGCCGTCGGCGGCCAGGAGGCGTGAGCCACCCCAGAAGGTCAGCCCCTCCTCGTTGCCGACCCGGTTGCAGAAGGCAAGCGCCACGGTGCCGAGCAGCGCGTAGGTGTCCTGCATCTTGTGCCAGCCCTCGATCGCCGCCAGCCCGGCCGAGCTGCCCGGCGCCCGCGAGGGACCGGCGGCCACGTTCACGAGCAGGTCGGCCCCGTCGAGCGCCTGGAGCATCGGCAGGCTGGCATGCCAGAAGTCCTCGCACACGCTGAGGCCGATGCGACCCGCCGGCGGCCCCGCGTCGTGCGTGCGAACGCGATCACCCGCCCGCGTGAAGCGGCCCTCGTCGAAGAGGCCGTACGTGGGCAGGTACACCTTGCGGTGCAGCCCGACCAGCACGCCGTCGCGGACGAGGGCGGCCGAGTTGCAGTACCGATGGTCATCGGTCTCCTCGACGAAGCCGACCGCCACGAGCATGCCGTGCGAGTCGGAGCCGACGGCCAGCAGGCGCGCATCGTCGGCGCGGATCGCGACCTCCGGCACGAGATCCTGAAGCAGGTAGCCCGTCAGGGCCAGCTCGGGGAGCACGAGGAGGTGAGCACCCTCCGTGGCGGCGCCACGAACCGCGGAGGCAACGATCTCGAGGTTCGCGTCGAGGTCGCCGAGGCGCGGCGCGACCTGGGCCAGCGCGATCCGGTACTCCACGCGCGCAGCGTAGCGCAGCGCGCCGGCGATCAGAGCCGGCCGTGGGCCCCTTCCGAGCCCGAGTCGCCGGTGTCGAACGGGTCGCCGGCGTCGATCGGGGGCCCGAAGCTGGCACCGGCTGCCTCGTCCTCGGCGGTCGCGAACGGCGAGGAGGTGCGAGCCGCATCGGCAATGAGCTGATCGCGCCGATCGCCCGGCAGGAGCTCCTCGGCGAAGTGGCAGGCCACCTCGTGCTGGTCGCGCAGCCCGCGCAGCGGCGGCCGCTCCGTGACGCAGCGCTCCGGGTTGCCGAGCTGGCTCCGCAGCCAGCAGCGCGTGTGGAACCGGCAGCCGGACGGCGGATTCACCGGGGACGGGACATCGCCGAGCAGGATGATGCGACGCTGGCGCTGGCGCTCCCGCGGCGAGGCGGAGGGCACCGCTGAAAGGAGCGCGATCGTGTACGGATGGAGTGGCACGCGGTAGATCTCTCGCGACTCCGAGACCTCCACCATCGAGCCGAGGTACATCACCGCCACGCGGTCGCTGATGTGCTCGACCACGCCCATGTTGTGGGCGATGAACAGGTAGGTGAGCCCCAGGTCTCGCTGGAGCGAGCGCAGCAGGTTCAGCACCTGGGCCTGAATGCTGACGTCGAGCGCGCTGACCGGCTCGTCGCAGACGAGCAGGTCCGGCTCCAGGACCAGGGCGCGCGCGATCCCGATCCGCTGGCGCTGCCCCCCGCTGAACTCGTGGGGGTAGCGACGCGCGTGATACGGCTGGAGCCCGACGAGCTCCATGATCCGCAGCGTCCGATTGTGCCGTTCCGTCGCGTCGCCGATGCCGTGAATGCGCAACCCCTCCGAGATGCTGGCGCCGATCTGCTGCCTGGGGTCGAGGCTGGCGAAGGGGTCCTGGAAGATGATCTGCATCCGGCGCCGGACGGCCTTGAGCTTCGCGCCCGACACCTTCGTGATGTCCTGGCCGTCGAACAGGATCTGGCCGCCCGTGGGCTCGATGAGCCGCAGCAGGACCCGGCCGACGGTCGTCTTGCCGCAGCCGGACTCGCCGACGAGGCCGAGCGTCTCGCCGCGGCGAATCGTGAAGCTGACGTCGTCGACCGCCTTGACCTCGCCGACCTTGCGGTGCAGCGCGCCGCCGTGGAGCGGGAAGAACTCCGAGAGGTTGGTGACCTCTACGAGGTCGTCGTTCGTCGCGGTCATTGGTCGCCGTCGCCGGACGATGCGGCGTTGAGCGGGGGCCGTCGCAGCGTGCCATCGGCCTCGTGGTAGATCCAGCACCGCACCGAGTGGTCCTCGGTCACAGGGAGGAGTGCGGGGTGCCGCTCGTCGGCGAGGGTGACGTCGTACTCGACCCGAGCGCGGCAGCGCGGGGCGAAGCGGCAGTGCGGCGGCAGGTCGATGAGGTTCGGGACGCTTCCCGGAATGGCGGTGAGCTCGTCCTGCTCGTGCCCCAGCACCGGCACCGAGCCGATCAGGCCCTGCGTGTAGGGATGGCGCGGGTCCTCGAACAGGCTGGCCACGTCCGTCTGCTCGACGATCTCCCCGGCGTACATGACGGCAACGCGGTCGCACATCTCGGCCACGACGCCGAGGTCGTGGGTGATGAGCACGAGCGCCGTGTTCGTCTCGCGCTGCAGGATGCGCATCAGATCGAGGATCTGCGCCTGGATGGTCACGTCCAGCGCGGTCGTCGGCTCATCGGCGATCAGCAGCTCCGGCTCGCAGGCGAGCGCCATGGCGATCATCACGCGCTGGGCCATGCCGCCCGACAGCTCGTGCGGGAAGGCGGCGATCCGCCGCTTCGGATCGGGAATGCCGACCATGGCGAGCAGCTCCTCGGCGCGGGCTCGGGCGTCGCGACGCTTCATGGCGCGGTGGAGCTCCAGGACCTCGCCGAGCTGCATGCCGATGTCGTAGACCGGGTTCAGGCTGCTCGTCGGCTGCTGGAAGATCATGCTGATCCGGTCGCCACGCAGGCTGCGCATCTGGGGCTCGCGCAGCGTGAGCAGATCCCGACCGTCGAACAGCACCTCCCCCGCCTCGATCCGCCCCGGGGGCGCGATGAGGCGCATGATCGACAGGCTCGTCACGCTCTTTCCGCAACCGGACTCGCCGACGAGGCCCACGACCTCGCCGCGGTTGACGTGGAAGTCCACGCCGGTCACCGCGCGCACGACCCCGTCCGACGTGTGGAAGCTCGTCTGGAGCCCCTTGACGTCGAGGAGCCGCTCCCCGACCTCGCCCACCCGGCGACGGGCCACCGGCACCTCGGCGATCGTCATCGGTTCAGCCTCGGGTCGAGCGCGTCACGGATGCCGTCGCCGAGCAGGTTGAACGCGAGCACCGACAGGCTGAGGGCCACGCCCGGGAAGATGATCAGGTGCGGCGCGCTGAAGACCAGATTCCGCACGTTGCCGATCATCGAGCCCCACTCGGCCGTCGGCGGCTGGGCGCCCAGGCCCAGGAACGAGAGGGCGGCGACCTCGAGGATCGCCGTCGCGATCCCGAGGGTTCCCTGCACGATGAGCGGCGTCAGCGCATTTGGGAGCACCCGCCGGAACAGGATGCCGGCCTGCGACTCTCCGAGCGCGCGCGAGGCCAGGACGAACTCGCGCTCCCGGATCGAGAGCACCGAGGCGCGCATGACGCGCGCGTACACCGGGATGGCCACGATGCCGATCGCGAGCATGGCGATGATGAGCCGATCCGTCAGCACCGGGATGTCGAGTGCGTCCAGGCTGGTCGCAAGGAAGATGACCAGCACGAGTGCCGGAAACGCCAGCAGGACGTCCATGATCCGCATGACGATGTTGTCGACCCACCCGCCGAGGAAGCCGGCGAATGCGCCGATCAGGGTTCCCACGACGATGGCGATACCCACGGTCGCCAGGCCGATGACAAGGGAGAGCCGCGCTCCATGGAGAATGCGGGTGAAGACGTCGCGCGTGTTCTCGTCGAGGCCCATCACGAACTGGGGTCGGTCGGCCGAGCAGCCCAGGAGGTGAACGCACGGTGCGCCGAGGCGCTCCGCGCCCTCCATCGTCGTCAGCTGCTGGGCCGGCCCATACGGAGTCAGCACGTCGGCCAGGAGCGCGCCGCTCACGATGATGCCGAGCAGCACGAGGCCCGCCACGGCGGATCGCTGGCGCAGGATGGACCCGATCGTGTCGCGCAACAGGCTCGAGCCCGCCTGGGCTCCGATGTGATCGGCCGTCGTGGTCGGGGCGGTCATCGGAGCCGGATCCTCGGATCGAGGTAGGCGTAGGACAGGTCGACGATGAGGTTGATCGTCACGTAGACGAGGGCAGTCACGAGCGTGAATGCCTGGACGACGATGTAGTCGCGGCTGCCGATGGCCTCGAACAGCGCCGAGCCGACGCCCGGGAGGCGGAAGATCGTCTCGGTCAGCACGGCGCCCGACAGGAGCGCGCCGAGCGACAGGCCGATGACGGTCACGACCGGCAGGAGCGCGTTGCGGAACGCATGCCGCCCGATCACGAGGCGCTCGGAAGCGCCCTTTGCGCGCGCGGTGCGGATGTAGTCGAGACCGAGGACGTCGAGCATGCTCGAACGCGTCATGCGGGCGATGATCGCCATCGGGATCGTGCCGAGCGCAACCATCGGCAGGATGATGTGGCGCAGTCCGTCGAGCAGCGCCTCCCATTGGCCGCTGATGAGCGCGGAGATGATGGTCATGTTCGAGACGAAGTCCATGACCGCTCTGGGAAACCCCACGACCCCCTGCATGCCCCATGCGATGGCGAGGTCCTCGTGCCGCATCCCCGGGCTCAGGAGTCCCGACGGCGGCAGCGACAAGGGCGAGCCGCGCAGCACGACGGCGAAGAAGTAGGCGAGCACGAGCCCCAGGACGAAGACGGGAATCGAGACGCCGAGGTTGGCCAGCATCATCGTCGCCACGTCGGCAGGAGAGTTCCGGCGCCGCGCGGCGAGCCGCCCCAGCAGCACGCCGGTCACCGTCGCGAAGGTGAGGGCGAACAGGGTCAGCTCCAGAGTCACGGGCAGGCGCTCGACGATGATCTGCGAGACATCGCGCCCCTGCTGGATCGACCGGCCGAGGTTACCGGTCGCCAGGTCGCCGAGGTAGCTCACGAACTGGACCGGGATCGGCTCGTCGAGGCCGAAGCGCTGCCTGAAGGCCTCGCACAGTGCCGGCGTGGCGCGCTCCTGCAGGGCGGCGATGCACGGGTCACCCGGCAGCAGCCGCGTCAGCGTGAAGACGAGCAGGATGATGCCGAACACCACCGGTATGGTCAGCAGCAGCCGGCGGCCGATGAAGGCGAGCATGAGCGGCCCACTCTAGAGGCAGTTGGGGCGCCGCCAATCGGCGGCGCCCCAACCTTAGCGCGTTCGCAGCGGGCGGAGGGCTACTCCGCCGGAGGTGGATTCAGGAATCCGCCCCACAGCGCAGCGAAGTACGTGAAGCTTCCGTCGCGACCGATGTGCAGCGGATGCTCGGCATCCCACTGGACGGCGTAGCTCAGGACCACGTCGTTGGCGTCCAAGGTCGACCCATCGTGGAACGTGACGCCCGCTCGGAGCGTGCAGGTCCACACCGTCAGGTCGTCGTTCGGCGCGCACTCCTCGGCAAGACCGGGCACGGCCTCGGTCCCGCCGATCTCGTAGGCGTAGAGCGACTCCTTGAGCTGCTCGCAGACGCGGAGCGCCTCGCCGTCGGTCTCGTCGGCGCAGTACAGCCCGCCGGGCTCGGCGTTCTGCATGAACACGACCAGGTCATCGGAGCCGGGGCTCACGACCGCCAGGCTCTCGTTGCTCAGCGGCGAGGAGTGGGCCCCCTCATTGTCCGCCTGGAAGGCGACCGCCGAGCCACCATGGACGATGGGGATCATCGGCACGTGGGTGCGGATCGCGTTGTTGGCGGCCTCGTAGGCAGCCGCGCGGTCCGCGTCCTCGACGCTCGAGGCACCCTCGGCCAGCGGCCCGGTGATGTCGTCGAACGTGTCGCCGAACTGTGCCGACGCACCACCACCGAAGTGGAAGTCGAGGAAGTTCGTCGGATCCGGATAGTCGGCTCCCCAGCCGAGCATGTGGATGCCCTCGAGGAGGCCGGCATCGGCGTTGTCGAGGTATGCGGTGTCATCCTGCACGTCGATCGTTGCAGTGATGTTCATCTCGGCCAGCTGGGCCTGCAGGTTGGTCGCAACCTGCTCGGGAGCGGGCAGATACCCGCGAACGGCCGCCCGCAGGTGGATCGTCGTCTCGAAGCCGTCGGGGTAGCCGGCGTCGGCCAGCATGGTGATGGCTTCCTCGCGATTGAACTCGTACCACTCGTCACCCTCGCATCCGAACGGGATGGCGCACGGCGTGAAGTGGGACGCGACTTCGGACCCAGGCGGGTAGAAGTCGTTCAGGATCTGCTCGCGATCGATGCCCATGGCAAGGGCCTGGCGCACCTGCTCGTTCGCGAACGGGTTGGCGCTGTTGTCGAAGCCCTCGGTCCGCGGGTTGTTGTTGAACCCGAAGTACAGGGTGTTCAAGCCCTCTCGCGGGTAGAGGGTCAGGCCGTCTTCGCCCTCGATGATCTCGAACTCGTCAGGACCGGGGTTGTCGATCCCGTCGACGGTGCCTGCCAGGAGCTCGTCGAGCCGCCCGGCGGCAGACTCGGCCCAGCTGATGATCGCCGTCGGGCTCAGCGGCGCCTCGCCCCAGTAGCCATCGAAGGCGGTCATGGTGACGTCGCTGCCACGGTTCCACGCATCCAGCTGATACGGGCCGGTGCCGTTGACGTTGTCGATGATCGAGCCGTCGGCGCCGTACTGCTCGAGCCATGCCGTGTCGTCGATCCCGAACGCCGAGAAGGCGATCTTCGGCAGGAAGGCGACGTCGGGGGTGCAGAGCGTGAAGACGACGGTAAGCTCGTCCTCTGCCCGAATCTCGCTGATGTTGCTGGGGTTGTTGTCAGCTCCGCACTCCGCCGGCCCGTCCGCGGGATAGGCGAGGAATTCGGTCGGCTCGGCGCCGCCTGTGGTCTCTGGCTCGGACTCCTCGGCCGTGGGGCTCGCACCCTGCTCTCCGCAGGCTGCCAGCACCAGTGCGAGGATCGCGAAAAGGGAGACCCATCTCCATGTACGCATCCATGCTCCTCCAGGTGGTTGGGTTGGTTCGGACCACCACTCCTCTCGTTCGCGCGGCCGGCGGCCGGTGATCCGGGAAGCTGATCCTCGCTGAAATGGTGCGCTAGTCTCGCACACCTGCTGAGTTTAGGAAGGTCCGTCCAGAGGCGGATCCGGCACCGGCTTCGGCTCCTCGGTGTCTGTGTCGCCGGCCTGGTCGCCGGCCCCGTCGGTCATCCCGGCCCGATCGGCGGGGACGAGCCGGACCGAGAGCACGCGCAAGACGTCCGTGGGCGCGTCGACCGCGTCGGTGGTATCCGCCTCGACCGGGTTCGCCTCGGCCTGGCGACCGAAGCGGGCGATCGGCAGCTGCTCGGCCGGGTGCATCGGAGCGCCGGTCGACGCCCTCGCTTCCTCTTCCGCCGGCGCGGGAACGACCGGAGCGACCTCGATCCACTCCTGAATCGCATCCGGAGGCACGCCATCGCGGCCGGAGGCGGCGGTCGGCTGATCCGCGTCGTTCAAGCCCGGTGGGACGATCGAGACGACCTCCAGGTTGAGCGCGAGGATCAGGGCCAGGCTCGCCCCGGCCATGGCCGTCCCGGCACGCAGTCCGGCGGCAAGCCGCACCGTCCACGCGCGAACGCGCGACGGCCGCGGCTCCGGCCGGCGCATCCGGTCGAGGACGCCATCCCAGGCGGCCGGGCTCGGCGCTGCGTCCCCCACTCGCTCAGCGAGCGCGAGCCTGAGCTGCTGAACCATGGCTCGGTCGAAGCCGATCTCGTCCCGGCAGGCATGACAGCCTGCCAGGTGGTCCAGGTGCGGCGCCGAGTCCTGGCCGATCTCGCCGAAACGGGTCAGCCACAGGAGCTCGCGGCAGATGCGGCGGCAGGTCATCGCGGCGTGGCCCGCACCGCTGCCGGGGTGCCGACCGGCAGCCGGCGCTCCACCGGCAGCCGCACGCGCAGCGCCTTGAGGGCGTAGTGCAGGCGCGACTTCATGGTGCCGACGTTGCATTCGGCGATCTCGGCCGACTCGGCCAGGGAGTATCCGTGGAGGTAGTAGAGGATGATCGCGGTCTGCTTCTTCGGCGGCAGGGCGTCGATGCCGCGCTGCAGCGCGTCGAGCACCTCCCGCGACTCGACGATCTGGTCGGGGCGCGCGGCGAGGTCGACCACGAGGTTCGTGATGAGGCTGGTGATCGGCTCCGCCAGGGACTTGCGCCGGCTGATGCGGCTGTAGCACAGGTTGATGGCCACGCGCTGGAGCCACGGCAGCGGGGAACGTGCCGGGTCGAGCCGCTCGCGGACGCGGTAGGCCTTGACGAAGCAGTCCTGCAGGACCTCCTCGGCCAGGAACGGATCGCGCGTGATCGCGAGCGCCGTGGCGTACACCGGGCGCTTGTAGGTATTGAAGAATTCCTCGAAGGCGTCCAGGTCGCTGCCCTGCATGCGCTCGACGAGGTCGTCCGGCTGTCTACCTTCCACTGGCACCTATGCGGATGGACCGCCGATGGGGTTGCTCATAGTACGCCGAGCCGTCGATTTTGGTTCAGACGCACTCCTCTCATACGCGCTCGGTTGCACCCGGCGCGATCATGCGGTCGGCGCCTCGGGCGTGGGGGCGGCAGCGGGCGCCTCAGGCGCATCGGCCTCGCCCGGGAAGGCGTGCCTCAGGTCGGGGCGGCGGGCCGCGGCCGCCTCGTCGAGCCGGCCGACCGGCGTGGTGGTGGGAGCGGCCTTCACGGCGGCCGGATCGGAGGCAGCCTGCTCGGCGATCTCGCGCATGACCTCCACGAACCGGTCGAGCGTCTCGAGGCTCTCGGTCTCGGTCGGCTCGACCATGAGCGCCTCCTCCACGATGAGCGGGAAGTAAATCGTCGGTGGGTGGATGCCGCGGTCGAGGATGGCCTTCGCGATGTCGAGCGTGGTGACACCGTGCTGGCGCTTCTGGCGCCGCCCGCTGAAGACGACCTCGTGCTTGCTCAGCCGGTCGTAGGGCAGGTCGTACACGTCGTGCAGCTTCACGCGGAGGTAGTTCGCGGCCAGCACGGCGTCCTCGCTGATCGTGCGCAGCCCGGCGTCGCCGTTCGAGCGGATGTACGTGTAGGCGCGCACGAACATGCCGAAGTTGCCGTAGCAGCTGCGCACCTTGCCGATGCTCTTCGGACGATCGTCGTCGAGCGCAAATCGAGCGTCGGGTGTGGACCGCAGGGCTCGGGCATTGGCCCGCACCTCCGCGGCGTCGCCCTGCACGAGGCTCGGGATCGGCGCGGGCAGGTAGGGCTCGAGGCGCGCGCTGACGCCGACCGGCCCCGCCCCCGGCCCTCCCCCACCGTGCGGCGTGCTGAACGTCTTGTGGAGGTTGAAGTGCATGACGTCGAAGCCCGATTCGCCCGGCCGGAAGCGGCCGAGGATGGCGTTCAGGTTGGCGCCATCCATGTACGCGATGGCGCCGGCATCCTTCACCGCCGCGACGACCTGGTCGATCTGGTCCTCGAAGATGCCGAGCGTGCTCGGGTTCGTGATCATCAGGGCAGCCACGTCCGGGCCGAGCGCGTCGCGCAGGGCGCCGAGGTCGATCCCCCCGCGCTCGTTGGAGCGGATGGTGACCGTCTCGTAGCCGACCATCGTGGCCGTGGCCGGGTTGGTGCCGTGCGCCGAGTCGGGCACGAGCACCTTCGTGCGCCGCTCGCCGTCGCCATGGTCGCGGTGGTAGGCGCGCGCCATGAGCATACCGGTGAGCTCGCCGTGCGCGCCGGCGGCCGGCTGGAGGCTGATCGCCGGGAAGCCGCTGATCTCCTTGAGCAGCTCGGCCAGCAGCCACATGAGCTCCAGGCTGCCCTGGCTGAGCCCCTCCGGATCGAGGGGGTGCGACTCGGCAAGGCCGGGCAGCCGCGCCGCCCACTCGTTGACCTTCGGGTTGTACTTCATCGTGCACGACCCGAGCGGGTAGAAGTTCAGGTCGATCGCCTGGTTCAGGTGGGCCAGCCGGTTGAAGTGACGGAGCATCTCGAGCTCGCTCACCTCCGGGAGGCGCGGAGGCCGCTGGCGCAGGACCGATGCGGGCAGCTCCGGCTGATCGGACGCCACCTTCCGCGCCCGATCGGAGGGCGATGGATACCGCACCGCCCGGCGCTCGGCGCGCGAGCGCTCGAAGATGAGCGGCTCGACGACGGTCAGCTCCTCGCCGCCCGCCGCGCCGGAGAAGGCGGCGCCGCGGCCGGAGGCATCGGTGCGCGGCGGATCGGCCACGCTCACCGCGTCGCCTCGAGCGCGTCGACCAGGCGCGCGATGTCGTCGTCGGTGGTCAGCTCGGTGGCGGCCAGCAGCAGCGTGTCGCCCAGGGCCGGCTCGTCGCGCTCGGGCAGGTACCCGGCCACGATCCCCCGCTCGGCGAGGGCCGCGTGCCGGCGCGCCGCGTCGGGCACGCGCAGGGTCGCCTCGGCGAAGTATGTGCCGCCGAATCGTCGCTCGGCGAGGCCCGCCGCCTCGAGCGCGCCGACGAGGTGGCGCGCCTGGGTCGTCGACAGCTCGGCCACCTCGCGCAGCCCGTTCGGCCCGACGGCGGTGAGGTACGCGGTCGCCGCCAGCGCCATGAGTGCCTGGTTCGTGCAGATGTTGCTCGCCGCCTTCTCGCGCCGGATGTGCTGCTCGCGCGCCTGGAGGGTCAGGACGTATCCCTTTCGGCCCTGCACGTCGCGTGTCGCTCCGACCAGGCGGCCGGGCATCTGCCTGACCGATGCCATGCGCGCCGCCATGAGCCCGACGTACGGGCCGCCGAAGCTGGCCGGGATGCCGAGCGGCTGGCCCTCGGCCGCGACGAGGTCCGCGCCGTACGTGCCCGGCGCCTCGAGCACGGCCAGCGAGGTCGGCTCGACCACCGCCACCAGCTGCGCGCCCGCCGCGTGGGCCGCCTCGGCCAGCTCGGCCATCGGCTCCAGCTGGCCGTAGAAGTTCGGGTGCGCGGCGACGAGGCAGGCGACATCGTCGCCGAGCGCCTGCGCGGCACGCTCGGGAAGGGTGGTGCCGCTGCCACCGGTGCCCAGGTCGATCGGCACGGTCACGACCTCGATGCCCGGACCGGAGCAGTACGTCTCGAGCACGCGGCGGTAGTCGGGGTTCACCCCCGCCGACACCGCCACGCGCGAGCGCCGCGTCAGCCGGCAGGCCATGAGCGCCGCCTCGGCCGCGGCCGTGGCGCCGTCGTAGTGCGAGGCGGTCGCCACCTCCATCCCGGTCAGCTCGCAGATGAGCGACTGGAACTCGTAGATGCTCTGGAGCGTGCCCTGGCTGACCTCGGGCTGGTACGGCGTGTACGACGTCGCGAACTCCGGTCGGCCGATGACCTCGCCGACCACCGACGGGATGAGGTGGCGGTAGACCCCGGCGCCGAGGAATGAGACCCCGGGGATCCGGTTGTGGCCCGCGAGGCGCGCAAGCTCGGCCCGAACCTCCTGCTCGGCCAGCGGGTGCGGCAGGTCCCAGCCGGAGGCGCGGACCGAGGCCGGGATGTCGGCGAACAGGTCGTCGACCGTCGCGACGCCGACCGCGGTGAGCATGCGGGCCCGGTCGGCATCGGTATGTGGCGAGTACGTCATCCGCGTGGCGCCCTCAGGCGGTCTCGGCGGCGTAGGCCGTTGCGTCCATGAGGCTGTCGACCTCGGTGGCGTCGGCCAGCTCGACCTTCGCGATCCAGCCCTCGCCGAACGGGTCGGAGTTCAGCAGCTCCGGCGCGGTGCGCAGCGCCTCGTTCACGTCCATCACCTCGCCCGAGACCGGCGCGTACAGGTCGCTGACGGCCTTCACGCTCTCGACGACGCCGAACGTGCCGAACTGGCTGAGGCTGGCCCCCACCTCGGGCAGCTCGACGAACACGATGTCGCCCAGCTCATCGGCCGCGAAGCTGGTGATGCCGATGGTGGCGCGCGATCCGTCCACGCGAACCCACTCGTGCTCCTTCGAGTAGGCCAGGTCGTCTGGGTAGGCCATGCGCGGATCGAATCTCCTCCAGGCGTGGGGCCGCCGCGTCAGTCGCGCTGGCGGCGATAGAACGGCAACTTTACCTGCTCGGCCCGGTAGGGGCGGTCGCGGACGACGACCTCGAAGGCATTGCCGACGCCGGCGGTCTCCGGATCCACCTTGGCCATGGCGATCTTCGTGCCCAGCGTCGGCGACAGCGTGCCGCTCGTCACGCTGCCCACCGCCCGTCCGCCGGCGCGCACCTCGTAGCCGGAGCGCGGGATGGCGTTGTCGACCATCTGGAGGCCGATCAGCTTGCGCCGCGGCCCGTCACGCTGGACGGCCTGGAGCGGCGCGCGGCCGACGAAGTCGCCCTTGTCGAGCTTGACGACGCGCCCGAGGTTCACCTCGAACGGGTTCGTGTCGCGATCGAGCTCGTTGCCGTACAGCGGCATGCCGGCCTCGAGACGCAGGGTGTCGCGCGCGCCGAGCCCGCACGGCCGGAGCCCGTGCGCCTCGCCGGCAGCGGCCACCGTGGCCCACACCTCCGGCGCGCGGCCGGCGTCGCAGAACAGCTCGAAGCCGTCCTCGCCGGTGTAGCCGGTGCGGGCCACCAGGCAGTCGATGCCGGCCACGGTTCCCTCGGCGGCGCGGTAGTTGCCGAGCGTATCGAGGTCGACGTCGGTGAGGCCGGCCAGCAGTGAGGCGGCGGCCGGACCCTGGGGCGCCACGAGGGCGGTCACATCGCTGCGGTCGTCGATCTCGGCGCCGAAGTCACCGCGCTCGAGCAGCGCGGCGAGGTGGTCCATCACCGCGGCGCGGTTCGAGGCATTGCACACGACGAGCAACCGCCGGTGGCCGAGCCGGTAGACGATCAGGTCGTCGACGATCCCGCCGTCCGCGGCGCAGGCCATCGAGTACTGGGCCTGCCCGACGTCGAGCGCGGCGGGATCGCTGACGAGTGCGTGGCGCAGGAAGTCGACCGCTTCGTCGCCGAGGACCTCGATCTCGCCCATGTGCGACAGGTCGAACAGCCCGACGGCGGACCGAACGGTGCGGTGCTCGTCGATGATCGAGTCGTACTGCACCGGCATCTCGTAGCCGGCGAAGGGAACCATCCGCGCGCCGAGCCCGACGTGCACGTCGTGGAGTGGCGTCCGTCGCAGCGGCGCGGCCGGCGCCTCGGTCACGCCCGCGCCTCGGCCGATGCGACCGAGTCCGCGCCGCCGTCGATGACCGCCGCCGCCGCCTCCACCACCGAGCGCTCGGTGGCATGGGTCATGACGGCCAGCGCTTCGTCGAGGTCCATCCAGCGCACCTCGTCGAACTCGGCGTCGTGGTCGTCGGTCGAGCCGCCGACGGCGCGCATGAGGAAGAAGTGGACCGTCTTGTGGAAGCGGGTCGAGCCACGCACGAAGAAGTAGCGGATCGAGCTCAGCGATCGCTCGATCTCGACCTCGAGACCGCTCTCCTCGCGCGTCTCGCGGACGGCGGTCTCCTCGACCGTCTCGCCGGAGTCGGGCGTTCCCTTCGGCAGCGCCCACAGGGGCGGGCTGCGCCGGTGGGCGAGTACGACCTGGATGCGACCGTCGATGACCCGATAGACGACGCCGCCGGCCGAGGTGGCGCGCGCCGTGCGCAGGATGGGCACGCCGGCGCCGCTAGGCGCGGCGGGCGCGCGGCAACCCGAAGGGGAGCGCCGGACGACGGGCGGGCAGACGGGTGGCGCGGCCGACCGCCGGGAAGCGGAAGCGGCTCGTCTGCGAGCGGAGCGCGCCCACGGTCACGACCGCCACGGTCGACCGACGCGACGGGTGATAGACGGTGCTCAGCCGGGCGAGCCCGAGGCGCGCGCGATGCGCGGATCGGCGCCCCGAACCGAAGTCGATGGACGGATGAGAGACGTAGCGGGCCACCAGACTCACTCGCATGGGCGGCATTGTACGCCCGCCCGATGGCCGCGCAAGCGGGAGCGCGAAACCGGTCAGCCGGCGACGGCCGCGTAGACCACCTCGACCTGGCCGATGCGCGCCTCCAGCGCGAAGCGACCGCCATCCGCCGCGGCGCGCTCGGCCATCCGGCCGCGCAGGTCGGCGTCCCCCACCATCTCGCCGATGGCCACGGCCAGCCGTTCGGCCCGGCTCGCCGCCGGCTCGGCCGCCACGATCCGGCCGTCGATCCCGCCGCGCACCGAGTCGGCCACCCCGGGGCCCTCGACCGCGACCGCCGGCAGGCCGGCGGCCAGCGCCTCGGCGAGCACCAGCCCCTGCGTCTCGGTGCGCGAGGCGAAGGCGAACAGGTCCGCCCCGCGCAGCACGGCCAGGGCCTCCATCCGCGGCAGCGCCCCGGTCAGGTGGACGCGGCCGGCGAGGTCCGCGCGCGCGGCCCGCTCCCGGAGCCGAGCCTCCAGAGCGCCGCCGCCGATCACCACCAGACGCGCGTCCGGCACGCGGGCGACCGCGTCGAGCACCACGTCCACGCTCTTCTCGGCCGCCAGGCGGCCGAGGGTCGCGACGACGACCGCGCCGGCCGGCCAGCCCGCTGCGGGCCGGGGATCGACCGGCGCCAGCGCCCGGATGCCGGCCACGTCGATGCCGGTCGGAACGACGTGGACCCGTCCCTGCCGATCGGCCGGCAGGCGGGCACGGATCTCGTCCGCGAGGTCGCTCGACGGGGCCAGGACGGCCGCGCAGCCGGCCCAGAAGCTACGCAGGTAGGCATCGGTCAGGCGAGCGCCGGGTCCGGCCAGGGGTCCGAGGTAGTGGCCGTAGTCGGCGAAGCGGGTGTGGTGGGTGAAGACGAGCGGGCTGCCGGTCGCCCGCGCCAGCCGGCGGGCGAAGACCCCGGTCACGAACGGCGAGTGGGCGTGGACGATCTCCGGCCGCCACGCGCGCGCCTCGCGCCAGGCGGTGGCCAGCGGGACGGGCCACGGCATGCGGTAGCCAGGCGGTGTCAGGCGCGGGAGCTGGTACGACGGCAGCCAGGCGTAGCGCGGCTCCGGCCCCGGCGAGCCGACCGCCATGGGCGCAGTGCCGGCGGACGGTCGCGGCGCGATGACGAGCACCTCGTGGCCGCGCGCGCCGAGCCCACGGGCCAGCGCGTCGACCGACACGGTCACGCCCGACACGTAGGGCAGGAACGACTCGGCGGTGAGCGCGATCCGCATCGGCGCGCGGCGCGGTGCGGCGCGGTCAGGCATCGGTCAGGGGATGAATGGTGGTGGGCGATACTGGATTCGAACCAGTGACCTCACGGATGTGAACCGTGCGCTCTAACCAGCTGAGCCAATCGCCCATCGGGGGACGCAGAGTATAGCCGCGGCCCGATCGGGCCATCAAACCTCGCCGAGCGCCTGCAGGCGACGCTCCAGCTCGTCGGCGGCGACGCCATCGATGCGGATCCGCTTGCGGCGTCCACGCTCGCCGGCCACGAGCGCGAGGTGGCTCGGCGGCAGGCGCAGGGCACGGGCGACCAGCCGCAGCACCGCCCGGTTCGCCTCCCCGCCGGCCGGCGGCCGGGTCACGCGGACGCGGAGCGTGCCGTCGGCGAAGGGTCCGACGGCGTCGGTCGCGGCGCCGGGCGTGACGTGGACCTCGAGCTGTGCCATCCGGCCGCGGGTCAGATCGAGCGGAGGACGGTGAGGAGCGTGCCGAGCAGCAGCGTGGCGATCAACGGCGACCAGTCGAGGCCGCCGGTCGGCGGGAGCACGCGGCGGATGGGCGCCAGGATCGGCTCCGTGACCTGGTAGACGAACGCCACCAGCCCGCCGCCGCCCATCGGGTTCGTCCAGCTCAGGATGACCCGCGCGAAGACGAGCAGCCACATGACGGTGACCAGCAGCAGGACGAAGTTGACCAGGACCTCCTCCACGGGCGGAGGATACCAGCGTCTACGCTCGCGGCCCGAACAGCGCTGTACCGATGCGGACCAGCGTCGCCCCCTCGGCCGCGGCCGCCTCGGCGTCGGCGCTCATGCCCATCGACAGCTCCGGCAGGGCAATCCCGGCCGCCTCCTGGAGACGGTCGCGCAGCCGGCGCAGGTCGCCGAAGGCGGCCCGTGCCTCATCCGCGGCGACACCCATCGGCGCGATGGTCATGAGGCCGATGACGCCGCCGCCACGAACCGCGCTGACCGCTTCTGCCGCCAGGATCTCGGCCGGCGACATGCCGGCCTTGGCCGCCTCGCCGGTCACGTTCACCTGGAGCAGCAACCGCGTCTCTGGCCCCTCCTCGGCCGCCATCTCGCGCAGGCGGGCCAGCAGGTCGAGCGAGTCGACCGAGTGGATCACCGCGAAGGCGCGCACCGCGCGCCGTGCCTTGTTGGCCTGCAGGCGCCCGACGAGATGCCACTCGGCCTCGGGCACGGCGGCGACCTTCGGCTCCGCCTCCTGGACGCGGCTCTCGCCGATCAGCGTCAGCCCCGCCTCCAGCGCGGCCCGGACGAGCTCGACCGGGTGCGTCTTCGTCACGGCGACGATGCGGAGCCGATCCGGATCGTGCCCGTTGGCCTCGGCGGTCGCCAGCAGGCCAGCCAGGAGCCGGTCGGCCCGGTCGCGGATCGCCTCGGCGCTCAGCATCGGCGCCGAGGGCGCCGGCTGGTGACTTCTGCCGGGCAACGAAGCGCGGCCGCTCCCTGGCCGGGCACCTCGGGCGTGGGCGTCACGCC
>Ga0299907_10000696_pt1 | contig 17327 bp, 10 predicted proteins | sample RVTome_16_FD_198680 | JGI IMG/M metagenome (GOLD analysis project Ga0299907, IMG submission 198680) | Soil microbial communities from uranium-contaminated site in the Upper Colorado River Basin, Wyoming, United States - RVT152D67 (version 2) ...
ATCATGTCGGTGAGCCCCTGGTCCTCCGTCCAGGTGTTCCCGCCATCGTTCGACCGGACCATCACCGGCGGGTTGCTCATGAGGGATGCGTACAGACGGGTCGGGTCGCTCCTGTCGACCGCGAAGATGCCGAACCCGTCGGGTCCGGCGTTGTCGTCGACACGCTCCCAGGGTGTGGCTCCGAAGGGAAGGGCGATCAGCCGCCACAGTTCGCTCCTGGCCATGTAGCCGCAGTCGCCGGTCATGACATAGAGGACGACGACGTCGCTGCGTTCACCTGCGCGGACAGCGCACGGCTGGTTGGTGGTCGGAAGGTCCGGGAGTTCGTTCCACGGGATGGGGTCAGCGCCGGCGTCGGCGGTGACGAAGATGCCGTCGAAGGTGGCCATGACGAACCGGCCCGGCGCCCACGTGTCGAGGACGTCGGCATAGTTGGCATCCCGCCATCCTGTCGGCGCCGGGTCGTTCACCAGTTTCGGGTTGACGTACGAGGCGCCGCCGCGTGTCAGGTCGCCGCAGCAGTGGGTCGCGAACGTGTTCGCTCCGTCGGTGGCGGTGTCGAACGCGTCGGCACCGATGTACTGCCGCCAGGTCGGTTCGGGGACCCCCCCGTCGTCGGTGGCGAAGAAGCCGTTGTCCTGCATGGCGATGAACAGATCCTCGGAACCTCCGGGACGGGCAAAGCCGGCCATGCCCCACAGCCATTGGGCGTGGAGTCCGACGTTGGCGTCTTGGAAGTCGGGGTTGTGACAGTCGTTGGTTTTGGCGTTGCGGTAGATGCCACCGTCGGAGGAGTACAGGACGGGGCAGTCTGTCGTCGGGTCGAACGCCACCGTCCCGGAGTCGCCGTGGGCCTTGGTGGGCCCCCCGCTCGAGTCGGAGAAAGTGCCGGCCCACTGGGAGCGGCTCTTGGGGCAACGCGGCTTTGCCGTCGACGAACATGGCACCCGCCACAGATCTCCGTCGCCCATCCACAGGTCGTAGGTGACTCCTACGCTGTCACAGCCGAAACAGGCGCTCCGGAGGTTGGTCTTGACGAACGGGACGCGTCCTTTCGCACCGCCGGGGTCGACGGCGTCGAACTCGTCCCAGTTCTGCCCGCCGTCATCCGACTGGAAATACCGGTTACCGACGGTCAGGAACACGACCTGGGACTCGAACGGAGCCATGGCGAGGGAGCAGCGCCCGACCAGTCCGGACGGCGACGTGAGCGCTGCCCAGTTCGTGGCACCATTCGCTGACGAGAAGATGCCCTCGTCTCCGCAGGCGTACGTCAGACCGTCGGCGTCGACGACGACGCTCCAGATCCGGCGGAGCTCTCCATCGTCCGGCGTCGGGTCGATGTAGGTCCACGTGCTGCCCACATCGTCGGTGCGGGCGATGCCGCAGTCGGTACTGATCAGTACCTGTGACGGAACCGAGGGTCTGATGCTGATTCCGAAGCCCTGTGGGCGGTCGCCACGTCCCCCTGCGCACGGCAGGGTCGCCTCCGGAATTGCGGTCCGGCTCCACGTCGCTCCGTCATCCCGGGAGATCTGGATACCGGACAGCGTGGGTTGGCGATAGTCGTCCCATGAGGTGGCGTAGACCGTCTCGATGCGCTCATCGGGAAGCGGCCTCGTGATGGAGACGGCGACGTCCCATGTTCTGGTCGGAAGATGACCATCGACGTGGAACCATGTCCGCCCGGCGTCGAGACTCTTGAAGAGGCCGCCGAACTCGCTCGCCCCATAGACCACGTTCGGTCTGTCGCTGATAAACGTGAGGCCGTTGACGCGACCACCCGAACCACCGCCCGGGCACTGCGACAAACACGGAGCCTTGTAAGGCCCATCGCCAGGCGACTGGCCGGCGATGCCGACGATGGAGTCGCCCCGATCGGGATTGATGTCAGCGAACGTGACCGTGGGCGGCGCGTCAGCTTGTGCCCGGCGGTCGAGCGGGAAGACGAAGACGCCCACGACGAGCGCGACGATGCTCACCAAGACCCGCTGCTTCATACTTCCACCTCCTCATCGCACGATCGCCACGATCGACGTCGTGTCGAGCGATCCGAGACCGGGACGGAACATGGCCGAGGCGGCTGCGGCATGCTCGTCCTAGAGCTCCTGCACGGTTTCACCACACGGGCCCTTCCCAGATCAGGCGGGCCGCGGAGCCGATAGCGGTGGGGGGCCGTCCCGCGGCGATGCAGATCCGAGTGCAACCAGGTAAACAGGCCGAACACGTCATGCGGGCCGTCGTCGGCGTGTTCCATGACGAACCTCCCTCACTACCTCCGAACCGCATGCCTTCAAGGCGCCCGGATCCGGAAGCTGAAGGTTCAGAGTAAGAAATGACCGCAACACGGTCCTCCGTACTAGTACGGAATTCGTCGAAGTGCTACATCTGATGACGTCGCTTCCACGCCATTGACCTTTTGGGCCGTTGAACCGGCCCATCCGGCTTGCGCGTTCCCCCGTCCATCGCCGCATCGTTCGACCTTGGTGAGGGATCCGCGGCTCCGCCAAAGCGGCCTGCCTTCGTCACCAGATCTGGGACGCCGTCACCGCCGGCCGTCGGGGTCTCCGGTCGGTGAACTCAGGAGCCGAGCCGCTCTTTCACCAGCCCGGCGACCTTCTTGCCGTCGGCCCGGCCGGCCACCGCGGCGGTGACCGCTTTCATGGCGGGACCCATCGCACCGGCGCCCGACCAGCCGCCTTCGGCGAGGACCTGTTCGATCAGGGTCACGAGCCCGTCGTCGGAGAGCGGCTGTGGCAGGTAGGTGGCCAGCACGTCCCGTTCGGCCAGCTCCTTCGACGCCCGGTCGTCCCGCCCGGCGGTCTTGAACGCCTCGGCTGCCTCCTCGCGCTTCTTGACCTCTCGTCCCAGAATCCTCAGTGTTTCATCGTCGCCCATCTCCTTGGCTTCCTTGCCGGCCACGGCGGCGGCCTGGACGGCGGCGAGCGCCATCCGCAGAGCGGCCGTCCTCGTTTCGTCGCGCGCTTTCATGGCGGCGGTCAGGTCGGCGCGGAGCTGATCGGTGAGCACGGAACGGACCTCCCGGGGAAGTGATCAGCGGAACCGAGCGCCAGCGTTGCAAATCGAGGGGAGTTGGCAGGCGCAACCGCGGCCAGTCGGTTGTGGCCGCCCGGCTTCCCGGGCAACACCTCCTTTACCCCGAGATCGCGTGCCTCGCCGACCCCATCCACCCTTCGATCCGGACGAGCAGGCAGGATGCCGCAGAGGACAGCTCCGATTCGGGCGCGGCGATGGAGGTGGGGCGATGAGGCGGGCGATGGACTCAGGCTGGTGTCAGACCGGTCACCACCTGCGGTGCACGGTCGTGCTCCAGGACGAAGACGATCGGCGGCGTCGCCTCGAGTGCGGTTGTCGCTGTCATGGTCCTGGGACGTGAAGTCGTCGGCGGGGCACGCCGAGGCTAGGAAAGACCGTCTGCTCCAAGCCCGATAGGCGCGCGCCGGCCCAGCGGCTGCGCGGCGGTATGCGTCCGCCTGGCTGGCAGCAGTCATCGGCTTTGCCGGCGCTGGCGCCCGGGCCCCCGACCGATGGTGCCGATTGGCGTGATGCCACTTGGTATCATGCTAAGTGGTATCGTATCGCCATGCGACGACAGAGGAATCCGTACCATTACGGCACGCCGGCAGGGGACGAGCATTTCGTCGGACGCGAGGAGGAGCTGGCGGCTCTGCTCAGCCGGCTGCGCAACGGCATCAACGTGGCCGTGACGTCGCCTCGGCGCTACGGGAAGACGTCGCTGCTGCTGCGGGCGGAACGGGAGCTGGTGGCCGGGGAGGCGGCGGTCCTCCACGTCAACGTGCTGCGCTGCCGGGACGAGGCGGCGCTGGCTGGCGAACTCGCCGCGGATGCGTTCCGGGCGCCCGGCGGACGCTGGCACCGCGCCAAACAGGCCGTCCCCGACTTCCTGGCGCGGCTCCGGGCCACCCCCACCGTCACCTTCGAGGGGGAGCAGGCCAAGTTCGGATTCGAACCGCGTCTGGCCGCGGCCGACGCCGACGGGGTCATCGCCGACGTCTACGCCCTGGTCGAGGAGCTGGCCAGGCGACGCCCGGCGGCGATCGTGCTCGACGAGTTCCAGGCCATCGTCGATCTCGGTAGGCACCTGCCCGGGCTGTTCAAGAGCCTGGCCGACGCCCATCCCAAAGTGGCCCTGGTGGTGGCCGGCTCCAAGAAGCACCTGATGGATCAGCTGGTCGCCGCCCCCACCGCCGCCCTGTACAAGATGGCCGAGCGCCTCGCCCTCGGCCCGATCCCCTCCGACGTCATGGCCGACTACCTGCAGGCCCGCGCCCGGGCCGGCGGGAAATCCATGACCGCGGACGTCGCCACGCTGATCGTCGAGGTGGCCGGCCCCGTCCCCAACGACATCCAGCGCCTCGGCTACGAGGCCTACGACTGCGCCGGCCCCACCATCGACCGTCCCGCCGTCGACGCCGGGCTGGCACGGGTCGTGGCCCATGAGTCCGACACCTTCGCCGAACGCTTCGAGCTGCTCGCCCCCGGCCAGCGTCGGGTCCTGCTCGCCCTGGCCGAAGAACCCACCGCGGCACCGGCGTCGGCCGCCTTCACGGCCCGCACCGGCCTCGCCAACCACTCGTCGGTCCGCAAGGCACTCACCGCCCTCGAACACGACGAGCTCGTCACCCGCCGGGCCGGCCGCCTCGCCGTCGCCGACCCCTTCCTGGCCGCCTGGCTCCGGACCCCGCCGTAGCAGCTCCCCGCAGCGGGCCGCCGAGCGCCTTCGGGGGAGGGGCCGCCCGAAAATTCGGACATCTGCCGCGTAAGCAACAGCGGGGACGTTCGTTGTACAGCCGGAAGCCGGAAGCCGACCCCCCGCACCCCCAGGCCGTGAGGCGGACCCGGCAGAGCACCTATCCCCGACGGCGAGGTCGCCTTGGCGACACGCGCCCGAGTTCAACACCGGAGGTAACCACATGCTCGCCTGGCTGCTCGCGCAGACCCCCAGCTTCACCCCCGACGCCGGCGGCCTCCCGGGCGCCTCCGCCCTCGCCAACCTCGTCCAGGGCCTCGCCTACGTCGGCCTGTTGGCCTGCGGCGCCGGCATCATCCTCGGTGCCGGGATGTGGGGCATCGGCGCCTCCTCCAACCCCTATCAGGTGATGAACGGCAAGCGGACCATCATCCTGTCCGCGCTGGGTGCCGCCATCATCGGGATGTCCACCTTCCTCGTCCGCTGGGCCTTCGGGCTCGGTTCCGGGGTCAGCTGATGGAAGCGCTGGTCAATGGGCTCATCGGCGTCGTCGTCCTGGTCTACGACCTCATCCGGGGTCTCCTCGAGTGGGGCGACAAAGCCGTTCTCACCGGCGTCGGCGCCGGTGTCGGCGCCTACTTCGGTGTCCGCGCCGCCCACGACCGTCACGCCGACACGGCGGGCCTGAGGGACTGACCACCATGTTGTCCTTCTTGACGGTGAGCCCGCTTCTGGTCGTCCGGCTGTGCGACTCCCCCACCGGGACCACCGGCGCGGCTACACAACGGGCGTGGCGGCCGCGGCGGCGGCCGCGGGAGGTGACGTGGTGAAAAGCAGAGCGGCCACTTGTCTGGTGCCTGGCGTCCTGATCCTTGTTTTCTTCGCGGGCTGTGGGAGCGACAGCAAAGACAAGGTCGCGGGGCCTGGCCCCACCAAGGTCGAAGCTGGTGTCCCCGTCGGCTACGAGCGCTCTCGAGAGGGCGCCGTCCAGGCTGCCTTGAACTACAGCGAGGCCCTCGCTGAGTCGCTAGAGCTCTCCGTTGATGATCGGCGTGGCGTCGTACGGGCAATGGCACGTAAGGACCGACCCGGGTTCCGCAGCTTGTGAGCACACGTGAGGTCGGAAAGGGTGTCTGACCTGGGGTGATGGCTGCGCGCTGCCGGGGCCGCGTGTGTCCACGCGCTGGGTTGGCCGGTTCAGGCGGGTTCGAGGGTGGTGATGCGGGGCGGGGCGGCGACTCCGGCGGCGTTGAGGAGGTGCCGCTGGGTGTCGGTCGGCTCGGTGGTCTGGGCGACCCGGCCGGCGGGCCCGGTGAGGGTGACTTCGTGGAGGCGGCCGAGCTCGAGGTTGATGCGCCGCCAGGTCTCGCCGGTGCGGCGTTCGGCGACCCGGACGAGGAGCAGGGCGAGCCAGCACAACAGGACATGGGCTCGGATGCGGGGCTCGATGCGGTGGTAGACGGGGCGCAGCTCGAGGGTGGTCTTGAGGTCTCGGAAGCCCCGTTCGGCTTCGAGGAGGTTCTTGTAGCCCAGGGCCACGTCTTCGGCGGAGAGGTCGGGGTCGGAGGTGGAGAGCAGGAATTTGCCGTCGAGGCGTTCCTCGGCGCGGATCTTGGCCCGGTCGATCACGAGCCGCCCGGAAGGCAGCTGACGGAGGTAGCGGCCCATCGAGGGGTGGTCCCGCAGGGCGCACTCGGCCTTGCGGTGGCCGGAACTCTCTTTGTCCCGCTTGGCTTTCGAGGTCTTCTTGGCCTTGGCCCGTTCCACCTCGATGCGGCCCAGTTCCGCTTCGCCCTTGGCGACGGTGGTGTCGCGGCGCGTCTTGTCCCGTTCCGCTTCGACAGGGTTGTGGCAGATGACGAACCGGCGGGCGGCGTCCCCGTTGCCGACGCGGACTTCTTTCACCCGCAGGTTGTCGCGCACCTGCTGGTAGCGGCCCTGCCGGGACAGGGCGGCCTGGGCGTCGGGGGAGCCGTCGCGCATGCGTTCCCCGGCGATCCACTGGCCCCCGGCCCGGGACAGGTAGGCCAGGTTGGCGTCCGAGGAGAACCCCCGGTCCACGACGGTGACCACCCGGCCCAGCTTCCAGTCGCGCAGGTCGTCCTTGACCTGGGGGAGGAGGGCGGCGTCGGCGGTGTTGCCGGGCCAGACCCAGACCCGCACCGGGATCCCCTCCCGGGTCACGGCCAGGCCGATGACGATCTGGGGCAGGTCGGCCCGGTGGTCCTTGGAGTGGCCGTAGACCCGGAAGGCCCCCTCGCCCGTCTCTTCGTCGTCGCGTTCGAAATACGTCGAGGTGGTGTCGAAGAACAACAGGTCGACCTCGAGGTTCAACAGGTTGGCCACCGAGAAGAACACTGCCTCTTGCACCTTGGCCTGGGCGTCGGCGTCGACGAGCACGTCCATCGCCCGGTAGGCCTGGTCGTCGTCCATCCCATCCAGGCCGGGCACGGCCACGTCCGCGCCGGCCCACTCGGCCGCGGCCAGCTTCGAGGACGGGGCGATGGCCCGGTTCGCCACCAGGGCGAAGAGGACCCGTTCCACGTCCGTGGTAAACCGTCGGCCGCCCACCGCCTCGGCCAACGCCCGGTCCACCCCGAGCTGGCGCCAGAGCCCGTCGAGCAGCCACGCCGCCCCCAGAGGCCGGGACGACTCCACCGACATGCCCTCGGCGCCCTCCGCCCCCGCCGGCACCTCCTCGGCGGCCGCTTCTCCGAGGTAACGGCTGATCGAGCGGGCCAGGCGACGCAGCCCGTCCACGTCGACGCTGTCCTCCCGGCCCAGGTTGACCAGCACCTCGGCCTGGGTCGCCGCCCCCGACCGGCGGTTATGCGCCAGCTGCACGTAGCGGACGACCGACCCGTCCTTGTTCCGCCGCTGGGTCGTCCGCACGTACATGCCCGCAGCATCACAGACATACCACCAGAACACAAGCATCACACGCCAAGTCGTGTGCCCACGGTTTCAGCAACTTTCGCGACCCCGCAACCCGCTGACCAGCACCTATCCAAGCAACAAGGCCCTCATGTGCCCATCAGCTGCGGAACCCGGGAACCGAGCCAACGAGATATTCGGCGAGCTTCGTGCTGCATATCGCTTGCTTGACGAGGCCTTCGGCGCCGGGGCGACGGACGCCATCGCCTCTTATGCAGTGCTCGGGCACGAGGTCAGAGCTTTCGACAACACGGAGTCTGAGATCGCCATCTGGGAAGTAAGCGTCTTTGGGCTGGCAGAGCCTGCAAAAGCAGCAGCGGGATGGTCAACAACAACGGTCAAACTCCGTTGGACTGAGGGGGACTGGAGGCTTGACGAGCTGCCGGTCGGCGCAGATGGCCCGACGCCGGCGTTGCGCGGTGCACCAAGCGATCCAGCCGAGCTCGTGGCTTCGGTGAGGAAGCTGGCGGGGGTTCGCCATGCCGCCGATTAGGGCGAGATGCCTTCTTGGACCGCTGGGCATCGGTGTGCTTGTAGCTCTGGCAACGCCGGCCCTGGCCGAGCTTCAGACACCTCCTGTACCGCCCGTGACGGTGCCAACGCTTCCTGCCCTGCTGGAACCGCCAATCCCTGAGGCCGCGCCTCCACCCGAACAAGGATCGGTGCCCGCGCGTTCGCCGTCCGCACCAGATACGCAAAAGAACGAAGCTGTATGTGATCGGCTCCCTGGTTTCCTAGGAGGCGGGTGCAACTTCGCGCAAGGCGTAGTCGGCGCGATTCAAGACCCGACGAGCGTGCCCAGCGATATCGCCGGCGCCGTCTTCGATAAGGCGGCGGGGTTGAGTGTCGGGGCGATCACGGCTTGGGTGGCGGACGGTGCCGGGTGGCTGATGAGTCAGCTGGCGGGGCTGATCGACCGGACGACGAGCCCGAAGTTGGAGGCGGAGTGGTTCGCCGGCCACTACCGGACCATGGTCGCCCTGGCCGGGGTGGTCGTCCTGCCGTTGCTGCTGGCGTCGATCCTGGGGGCGTTGGTGGCCCAGGACGCGGGCCGGTTGTTGCGGACGGTGTTCGGCCATCTCCCGATGGCCGGGATCTTCGCCACTGCCGCGGTCGGGTTGGTGTCGATGGGTCTGGCCATCACCGACGGCATGACCGCCTGGGTATCAAACGGCACCGGCGCCGACGCCGCCACCTTCCTGGGCCGCTCCTCGGCGGCGCTGGGGAGCGTGGCCGGCGACGACAAGGCCCTGTTCGCCGTGTTCCTGGGCGCCATCGTCATGGCGGTCGGCGCGGTGGTGGTGTGGATCGAACTCCTGGTCCGCCAGGCCGCCGTGTACGTGGCGGTGTTGTTCCTGCCCATCTCGATCGCGGGGGTGGTGTGGCCGGCCACCTCCCACTGGTTCAAACGGCTGGTGCAGTTCGGAGCTTGTTATCGCAGGTCAGAGGCGGATCCTTGTCGCCGTGGTGCTGTCCAAGTTCGTGATCGCGGCCATCCTCTCCCTGGCCGCCTCGGGCCTGGCCGCCACCGGCGACGAGGGCGGCTTCGGTGCTGTCCTGTCCGGCGGCGCCCTGCTCACCCTGGCCGCCATCTCCCCCTTGGCCCTGCTGCGCCTCGTTCCCGTGGTCGAGGCCGGGGTGGTGTCCAGCGGCTCGGTGCGGGGCGGCCAAACCGGCGCCACCGGCACGGCGCTGGGCGGCCCCGGCTGGCTGTACGGCCAGGCCAAAGGGTGGATGGCCCGCAACGACACCACGCCCGCCCCCCGCACCTGGACCCGCACCGCCGCCGCCCTGGGTGGGGCCGGCCCGGTCGGCGGCGCCGTCGCCGTGGCCACCGCCGGCGGCCAAGCCCTCAGCCGCCGCGCCGAGACGTCAGCCCACGGGATCTCCCAACTAGCCGACGGACCCAGCGGAAGCGCCGCCCCGCGTCCGGGACGACCGGCATCCCCGGCCACCCAGGTCCCCGAACCGCCCGCCGGCAACGGACACCGCCCCGTTCCGCCGGCGGGTCCCACTCCCCCACCGCCGCGGCCCGATGCGACTGGAGGCCCGAGTGGCCGGTGAGAGTCCGACGTATGTGTTCGGCCCCCTCGAGCGTCGCGGGGTGGTCGCCGGGTTGCGGGCCGGACAGATCGCCCTCCTCGCCATCGGCGTCGCCGGCCTCCTCCTCGGTCTCATGGCCGGCTCCACCCTCCTCGGCGTAGTTGCTCTGTCCCTCGGTTTTGCGGGGGCGTTCGTGCCCATGCGGGGCCACACCGTCGAGCCCCCATCGGCGGCGCCTACTGGTGGAAGAGGTTTCTGGGCGCGTGGCGGTGGCGCAGCGACGCCGCCCTCCTCGGCCACCTCGACGGCGGACCGCCCTGGCCCACCCTTCCCGCCCACCTGCGGGGCCTGTCCGTGCTGCGCACCCCCGGGCCGGGCGGCCAGTTCATGGGTGTGCTGCGGGACGGCTCGACGTACACGGCCGTGCTGGCGGTGCGCCCGCAGTCGTTCGCCCTGTGTGACAGCGAGGAGCAGGCGAGGCGCCTGGCCGGTTGGGGGTCGGTGCTGGCCGGGTTGGCCCGGGAGGGCAGCCCCGTGTGTCGGGTGCAGTGGTTGGAGCGGACCGCCCCCGCCGACGACGGCGAGCTGCTCCGCGCCGCGCAGGCGTGCCTCACCTTGCCCGCCGACCATCCTCTCGCCTCCGCCTACCTGCACCTCCTCGACCAGGCGGGGCCGGCCACCCAGGCCCATGAGGCCTATGTCGCCCTCCAGGTCGACGCCAAGCGCGCCCCCCGCCTGGTCAAGGCCGGCGGTGGCGGTGACGAAGGAGCCCTCGCCGTCCTGCGCCGCGAGCTCGCCACGCTGTCCTCCGGTCTGGCCGGCGCCGAAGTCGTCGTCGACGGCGCGCTGTCTCCCCGGGCGTTGGCGAAGGCGATCCGGGTCGCCTTCGATCCCGGCGCCCGCGCCGGACTCGCCCGCCGGGCCGCCCTCGACCCCGACCGTGCCGGCGTCTTCCCCGCCGCCGCCTGGCCGTCGGCCACCGACGACGGCTGGGCGTCCTACCGGGCCGACGACACCCACCACACCGTGTACTGGGTCGAGGAATGGCCGAGAACCCCGGTCGGGCCCGACTTCCTCTCCCCCCTCCTGCTGGGGACCCGCTGCGCCCGGGTCGTCTCGCTCACCGTCGAGCCGGTCCCCCCCGGCCGGGCCGCCCGCCAGGTCGAAGCCGCCCGCACCGCCGACCTGGCCGACGAGGAGCTGCGCCGCCGCGGCGGCTTCCTGCCCTCCGCTCGGCGCCGCCGCCAGCACGAGGGTGTGGAACGCCGCGAGGAAGAGCTCGCTGACGGCCACGCCGACTGTCGCTTCTCCGGCTATGTGGCCGTGTCCGCCCCCGACCCCGACGCCCTCGAGGCCGCCTGCGGGGAGGTGGAGCAGCTGGCCCAGCAGTGCCGCCTCCAGCTCACCCGCCAGCGGGGCCGCCAGGAAGAAGCCTTCGCCTGGACCCTCCCCCTCTGGCGAGGCCTCCGATGAGACCTCCGGCGGCGCACCGCACGACCAGAGCCCACCTCCAGGCCGCCTACCCGTTCGTCGCCGAAGGCGGCCTCCCCTGTAGCCGTGTCTACATCGGAAGGGACCTGTTCGGGTCGAGCTTCGTGTTCGACGCCTGGCAGCTGTACGAACGCAAGATCCTCACCTGCCTCAACCTCTTGGTGCTGGGCATGATCGGCCGCGGGAAATCCGCCCTGGTGAAGAGCCTCCTGGCTCGCAGCATCCTCCACGGGGTCCACGGAGTCGCCTTCGACGTGAAAGGCGAATACGGCCCGCTGGCCCGGGCGTTCGGCTGCGAGCCGATCCGCCTCGCCCCCGGCGGCCGGCTCCGCCTCAACCCCTTGGATCCTCGGTCGTCGGAGCGGGACCAGGCCGAGCTCGTCGAAGCCCTGGCCGCCACCGCCCTCGCCCGGCCGCTACGGCCCGAGGAGCGCACCACCCTCGAGCTCGCGCTCGCAGAGGCGCGCCACCGGTCGGGCGGCGAAGCCACCCTCCCCCACGTCGTCGGCGCCCTCCTCGACCCCAGCCCGGACATGGCGGCGGCCATCCGCACCACCCCCGATGCGATGGCGGCGTCGGCCCGGGAGGTGGCCCTGGAACTGCGCCGCCTGTGCGACGGCGCCCTGGCCGGCATGTTCGACGGCCCCACCTCCGCCTCTGTCGACTTCGCCGCTCCGCTGGTGGTGGTCGACCTCTCCGCCGTGTACCACTCCCCCGCCCTGCCGGTGGTGATGACGTGTGTGGCGGCGTGGCTCCAAGCCGCCCTGTCGGCCGACGACGGGGCTCGGCGGATGGTGGTGATGGACGAGTCGTGGCGGATGTTCTCCCACCTGGCCATCGCCGCCTGGATGCAACAGTCCTTCAAACTGGCCCGAAGCACGGGGACGATGAACGTCCTGGTCATGCACCGCCTCTCCGACCTGGGCGCCGCTGGCGCGGCCGGCTCCCACCAGGTCCGCCTGGCCGAAGGGCTCCTCTCCGACGTCGAAACCAGGGTCGTCTACGGCCAACCCCCTTCCGAGGTCGAATCAGCCCGGGAGCTCCTGGGCCTGTCCGACACCGAAGCCCGTCTCCTCCCCAACCTGCCTCGCGGCCAGGCGCTGTGGAAGGTCGGCACCCGCTCCTTCCTCGTCGAGCATCGCCTCTCCCCCACCGAAGCCGCCCTGGTCGACACCGACGCCCGAATGGGAGCGCGAGGGGGTCAGGCCCCCCTCGCGGACTCCCCCCGGCGCGACCGGGGTGGCCGGGCGCTCGGAACCGAGCCGGCAGAGCCGGCTCTCTGCGACTGAGGTTCGCCGCCCTGAAGCTCCCAGCTCCGAGGGTCCCGACGGAGCCGGAATCACGGGTGAGAATCACGCCGCAACCGGAGCAGCAGCTTGAGGCCGTTGACGCCGCGGGTTCGGACCGTCCAGCTCCGGGCGCGATCCCTGGACTGTTCAGCGCGTGGCCTACCGGCACTTCGGCCACGCGGCTGGGCGATCCCAGCCGGCGGTTATGGGGCGCCTGTTCTGGGACTCGCGCAGGTCGCCCGCCCGCAACCCGAGCCGTCGTTCTGCGTGGCCCCCTGGGGTCGCCCACTTGACAAGAATCGGGTAGTCGCTGCCGGGACCAACTGATGGCGTAGGTGGATAGTTCTCCTTACGATCGCGCCGTGAGGCAGGGCGGCTCGGGCGGGGTGGGGCGGTCAACTGCCACCGTTCTCTTCACTGACCTGGTGGGGTCAACCGAGCTTCGTTCGCGGCTGGGCGAGAACGTGGCCGACGACCTACGCCGTCGGCACGACACGCTGGTGGCGGGTGCGGTTGAGGTGAGCCGGGGCGTCGTCGTCAAGAACCTCGGCGACGGGATCATGGCCACCTTCACGGGTGCCGCCGACGCCGTCGGGGCGGCGGTGGCGATCCAGCAGGCGATCGGGCGTCACAACCGCTCGAGCGCGGCCGCCCTTGAGGTACGGATCGGGATCAGTGCCGGGGACGTCGTGATCGAGGGGGACGACTGCTTTGGCACTCCGGTCATCGAAGCGGCTCGTCTCTGTAGTGCGGCCGGGGGCGGGCAGATCCTCGCCTCGGAGATGGTCCGCTGGCTGGTCCGGTCCGGAGGTGGGGCGTTCACCCCGGTCGGGAACCTCGAGCTGAAGGGGCTGCCTGAGCCGGTCCCGGCCGTCCAGGTCGACTGGGAACCGCTCCCTGTGTCGTCGATCCCGCTCCCGCCCTTCCTGACCGACATCGGGCGCATCTTCGTCGGCCGCGACGGTGAGCTCGACCGGCTCGGGCAGTTGTGGAAGGAAGTGACGGCCGGCGAGCGGCGGCTCGCCTTCCTGGCGGGGGAGCCGGGCGTCGGCAAGACCCGCCTGGCCGCCGAACTCGCCCGGCGGGTGCATGACGAAGGAGCCACGGTCCTGGCCGGGCGGTGCGACGAGGACCTGGGCGTGTCGTTCCAGCCCTTCGTGGAGGCCCTGCGCCACTTCGTGGACCACGCGCCGGTGCTGACCGGCCGCCTGGGTCGCTATGGCGGGGAACTCGTCCGCTTGGTACCCGAGCTGGCCGAGCGCGTGCCCGACCTGCCCGTCCCGCTCCGGTCGGATCCCGAGACTGAGCGGTACCGCCTGTTCGACGCCGTCGCCGCCTGGCTCGTCGCCGCCTCGGCCGAGGAGCCTCTACTGCTCGTGCTCGACGACCTTCAGTGGGCGGCCAAGCCAACGCTGCTCCTGCTTCGCCACGTCGTGCGCACCGGCGGCGGCCGCGTCTTCGTCCTCGGCACCTACCGGGACACCGAGCTTGCCCATGACCATCCTCTGGTGGACGTCGTCGCCGACCTTCGCCGCCAGGGCGGAGTCGAGCGGCTGTCGTTGAGCGGACTCGACGACGCCGGGGTGGCGGCGATCGTCGAGCAGGCTGCAGGTCGGACGCTCGACGAGGCCGGCATCGCCGTGGCCCGGGCCGTTTACGAGGAGACGGAGGGAAACCCGTTCTTCGTCCGGGAGGTGCTCCGCCACCTCGCGGAGAGTGGCGCCGTCGAGCGGAGGGAGGGCGGCTGGGCCACCCGGCTTCCCGTCGACCAGCTGGGGATTCCCGAAGGGGTGCGGGACGTGGTGGGCCGCCGCCTGGCCCGCCTGTCCGGCGACGCCAACCAGGCCCTGCGGGTGGCGGCTGTCGTCGGCGCCGACTTCGAGCTGGACGTGGTGCAGGCGGCGGCCGATCTCGGCGGAGAAGCGCTACTTGCCGCCGTGGAGGAAGCGGTCGCCGCCCGGGTGGTGATCGAGGTCTCGGCCACCCGATTCCGCTTCGCTCACGCTCTTATGCGGGCCACGCTCTACGAGTCGCTCACCGCCACGCGGAAGGTGACGCTCCACCGGAAGGCGGCGCAGGCGATCGAAACGGTCCACGAGGGTGGCCTCGACGACTACCTGCCCGCCCTGGCCCACCACTGGGCCCGGGCGTCGGCACCGGCAGCGGACACGGCCCGCGCCGTCGGCTACGCCACCCGGGCCGGGGACCGCGCCCTGGCGCAGCTGGCCCACGACGAGGCGGTGACGTATTACCGCCAGGCACTAGAGCTCCTCCAGGTCGCGGGGGATTCAGCTGGTGGGCAACAAATCGAACTGCTCATCGCGCTCGGCGAGGCGCAGCGAAGAGCAGGTGACACCGCCCACCGGGAGACATTGCTGGAGGCCTCGCGCCTGGCCGCCGAGCGAGGGGATGCCAACGCTCTGGCCCGGGCCGTACTGGCAAACACCCGGGGGACATTCCCCAGCACCGTCGGGGATGTCGACTACGAGCGCGTGGCGGCCTTCGAAGCCGCCCTGGACGCCGTCGGAGGCGACGACACCCCGACCCGAGCCCGCCTCCTCGCCGCCCTCGCTGCGGAGATGATCTACACGGGCGACCGGGAGCGGCGCGTGCTCCTCGCCGACGAGGCCTTCGCCATCGCCCGCCGCTGCGGGGACGCCGCCACGCTCGCCCTGGTGCTACTCCACCGCTTCTTCACCATCTATTTCCCTGACACCCTGGACGAGCTCCTCGCCAACACTGAGGAGCTCCTGGCGCTGGCCGAGCGCCTCGACGACCCCGTCATCAAAGCCCAAGCGTTGTGGCTGCGCGGCCGCATCCTGGCCCCGGCTGGTGACATGCAGGAGGCCAACCGCCGGTTCGAGGCGGCCGAGCGTCTCACCGAGGAACTCGGGCAGCCCACCCTCCGCTGGCTGGTGGGGACAACGGCGACCGTCCGCACCCTTCTCGCCGGGGACCTCGAAGAGGGTGAGCGCCGAGCCCGCGCCGGATTCGAGGTGGGCCAGGCCACCGGCCAGCGGGACGCCCCCACCGTCCTGGCCGTCCAGCTGTTCCTCGTCCGCCTCGAACAGGATCGGCTCGGCGAGCTCAAGGAGCAGTTTGCTGGTGTGGTGGCCGCTCTCCCCGGCCTGCCGACCGCCCGGGCATACCTGGCGCGGCTCCTGTGCGAGCTCGATCGGCCCGAGGAGGCCGTCGAGCACTACGAGCTGTTGGCCGTCGAGAACTTCACCGCTCTGCCCAGGGACCCTGCCTGGACGCTGGGGGTGTCGCAATGCGCCGCCGTGGCCGCCGCCTTGAGGGACCGGGCCGGAGCCCGAGTGCTCTTCGACCTGCTCGCGCCGTATGCCAGCCAAATCGTGTTCAGCAACGGAGGCTCGCTGGGCGCCGTCGCCCACTACCTGGCCGTCTTGGCCGCGACCTTTGGCGACTTCGACGAGGCGCAGAGCCGCTTCGCCGTTGCCGCCACCACCCACGAGCGCATCGGCGCCCCGATCTGGCTGGCCCGCACCCGCGTCGAGTGGGCCCGGATGCTCCTTACCCGAGCGAAGCCCGACGACACCGAGCAAGCACACGACCTCCTGGCCCAGGCACTTGTCACCGCCCGAGAACGGGGACTGACCAACATCGAGCGGCGAGCAGTCGAGCTCCTCTCACCGAAGTAGGAGTAGGGAGCACTCCAACCCGCCCGCATAATCGGCGGTCCGTACGACGCGGACCGGCACAGAACGGTGTCCCAGAACGCGCAAGCGGTCGACCGGCAGAGGCGTCCCCTACCGCCGGCTGCGAGGCGTTCGCTGGGTGCTGGGGGCCGGCCGAGGCCAACAGCGTCACCCTGGCTTCCGCTAGGCGCTCTTCGAATGGCGCCCAGACCTCGCCGTCCTCACCAGGGAGCGCAGCCATGTTCTCGGAGCGCCGTGAAGCTGCGTGCCAGGAATCGGCAGCTGTCGCCCGAGCACCCAGCTATCGCCAGCTGAGGGCTCACGCGCCAATTTGTCTGCCTCGCGCAGACGATTCAGCGCGAATCGGCGCGGCCGGGACACTGCGGCGCAGTCGCCGCACCGATGATGACCAAATGAGCGGTGAGCCCCCTGTCGTCGCGTCGCGCGCCGCGTTGCGCTGGAAGGTGTTGGCCGTCCTCGCCGCCGCGGCGACGCTCCTGGCCATACCTCTGGCATGGCCCAGGCAGGAGGGGCGCGTAGCAGTGCAGGCGGGGGGGCGGACAGACGAGGACAAGCTGCCAGAAGGCTTCGATGACCCAGCGTCGACTACATCGACCGCGGCGCCCACGCCCAGCTCGGTCACTACTGCGGCCTCGCAGCCGACGAAGGCCCCAGCCGCCCCGACGTCGACGACCACCGGCCGGCCGACGCCGACGCCGACGACGACGACGACGACGATCGTCACCGGTGGGCCCGGTGTGCCCGTGCACATCCCGGCCACTACGTCCACGGCGCCCCCCACAACGACGACCCGTGCCGTCAACCCGCTGGCGCCTCGGGCGCGTTCGATGACCCTTTCGCCCAAGGAGATCGACACCAGTGCAGGACCGGCGACGGTGACCGTGCGTCTCCGGGCGATCGACGACCAGGGCGACACCCAGATGAGCTCGATGACCGTCCGCTTCGCTGCCGTTTTCTCCGACGCGCAGGTCGGGGACGTGCCCTACGAGGCCTGGAGGCTGGTGGCAGGCGACGCCTACGACGGGATCTATGAGGGCTCACTCACCCTGAGGCAGCACTCCGCCTCCGGCTTGTGGCGATTCGACCACGTGATGCTGCGCGACTCAGCCGGGAACTACCAGTACCAGTTCCCCCACGAACTCGCCGACAGCGACTTCG
>Ga0299907_10000697_pt1 | contig 17320 bp, 12 predicted proteins | sample RVTome_16_FD_198680 | JGI IMG/M metagenome (GOLD analysis project Ga0299907, IMG submission 198680) | Soil microbial communities from uranium-contaminated site in the Upper Colorado River Basin, Wyoming, United States - RVT152D67 (version 2) ...
AGGAAGAACGTGCCGACGTCGAAGTAGACGGCCACGAACTCCTGATCGACGCGCAGCCCCGCCAGTGCATCGGTCCGGCCGAGCACCTTCGCGAAGCCGGCGAGCGCGGTGAACAACGCAGTGCCGACCGGGAACGTGCCGTACGCGGCGACGAGCCCGAGCGAGTTCGCGGTCGGCAAGTAGCGCGCCGGCACGAGGCGCGGCACGGACGCCTCCTTCGCCGGCGCCCACAGCAACGTGAACGTCTCCAGCAGCAACGACAGGACGACCAGGCCGCCGATCGTGTCGACCCACGGCAGCGTCGCGAACACCAGGCCGCGCCCGATGTCGCACACCACCATCGTGCGCTTGCGGTCCCACCGGTCGACGAGCACGCCCGCCGCGGGCGCGAGGAAGAACCCGGGGACGAGGCGGGCCGAGAGCACGAGGCCGACCGCCGTCTCGGGCGACGCGCCACCGGCGATGCGGGCGGCGTACGCGGTGATGGCGACGAAGCCGATCCAGTCACCGAGCGACGACGCCACCTGCGCCAGCCACAGGCGGAAGAACGACGGCGACCCGAACAGCTTGACGGTGCCGAACGGCACCGTCCCGCCCATGGCGGCACCGGCGTCCCCGGCCAGCGACGGATTGCCCGCCGCGGCCAGCGAGGGGAGCGTCGGGGGTTCGAGGTCGCGCTCGTCGTCCGAGTCGGGCAAATCGGGCAAGACCCCGGCCACTCGCTCAGGTTACGGGGCGACTAGGACGCATCGGCGGAGCGGCAGGCATTCTTGCGCGACTGAGCCGCGGTACTCGCGGCTGGTGCTCCACGGTTGCGCGTGCAACGACCTACGACGCCGCGACATCGGGTGGCCCACCCGTGGACTTCTTCTTGGCCGCGGCCTTCTTCCCGGCTGCCTTCTTCGCAGGCGTCTTCTTCGTCTTCTTTGCCGACGCCTTCTTGGCAGCGGTCTTCTGGGTAGCTCCCTTCTTCGTGCGGGCCGCCTTCTTCACCGGCCCGCGTGCGCGCCGGTCGGCGAGCAGCTCGACGGCGCGCTCGGTGGTGATGCCGTCGACGGTGTCGCCCGCCCGCAGCGAGGCGTTCGTCTCGCCGTCCGTGACGTACGGCCCGAACCGCCCTTCCTTCACCACGATGGGCTTGCCCGACGCCGGGTCCTCGCCCAGCTCCTTGAGCGGCGGCGCCGCCGCACGGGCCTGGCCCCGGCGGCGCTTGGGCTCGGCGAACAGCGCCATCGCCTCCTCCAGGGTGACCGTGAACAGCGCCTGCTCGTCGTCGAGGCTGCGCGTGTCCTCGCCCTTCTTCACGTACGGGCCGTACCGGCCGTTCTGCGCGGTCACCTCCTCGCCATCGGGCGCGACGCCGACGGCGCGCGGCAACGACAGCAGGCGCATCGCGTCTTCGAGCGTGACGGTGTCGAGCGCCATCGTTTGGAACAGCGACGCCGTGCGCGGCCTCTGCTTGGAACCCTCCTGCTGCTCGCCGAGCTGCACGTACGGGCCGTAGCGGCCGGCCTTCGCGTACACGACGAGCCCCGTCTCGGGATCCTCGCCGAGTACGGTGTCGCCGCTCGGTTGGGCCAACAGCTCCAGCGCCCGCGCCACCGTCAGCTCGTCGGGCGCGAGGTCGTCGGGGATCGACGCCCGCTCCTCGCCCTTCTGCAGGTACGGCCCGTAGCGGCCGACACGCACGACGATGTCGTCGCCGTCGTCGGTGGTGCCGATCGGGAACGAGTTGACCTCGCGCGCGTCGATCTCGTCGAGCTTCACGGTGACGAGCGAACGGAGGCCGGGCTTGCCGTCGCCGAAGTAGAAGTCGCGCAGCCACGGTACGCGCTCCTTCTCGCGGCGGGCGATGGCGTCGAGATCGTCCTCCAGGTCGGCTGTGAACCCGTAGTCGACGAGCTTCGAGAAGTGCTGCTCCAGCAAGCCGACGACGGAGAACGCGAGCCACGTCGGCACGAGCGAGCTCGACCGCTTGAACACGTAGCCGCGGTCCTGGATCGTCGACAGGATGGCGGCGTATGTAGAGGGCCGGCCGATGCCGAGCTCTTCGAGCGTCTTCACCAGCGACGCCTCGGTGTAGCGGTTGGGCGGCGTGGTGACGTGGCTGCGCACGTCGATCTCGCGCACGTCGAGCGCGTCGCCCTCGGCCAGCGCGGGCAGGCGCCGGTCCTGCTCGTCACCGCCTTCCTCCACGTCATCGCCCTCGCTGTACGCGCGGCGGTGCCCGAGGAACGTGATCACGGTGCCAGAGGTCTGGAACTCGGCACGTTCGCGGCTACTCGACTCACCGGCGAGCACGACCGTGGTGCGCTGCCCGAGCGCGTCCTTCATCTGCGACGCGACCGTGCGGCGCCAGATGAGGTCGTAGAGGCGCGCTTCGTCGGTGTCGACGAGGCGGGCGATCTCCTCGGGCGAGCGGAACTCGTCGCCCGCGGGGCGGATGGCCTCGTGCGCCTCCTGCGCGTTCTTCACCTTGCGCGTGTACTGGCGCGGTTCGTCGGCGAGGAACTCGGGACCGTACTGCGCGTCGATGGCGTTGCGCGCCGCGGTGATCGCGGTCTCGGACAGCGTCGTGCTGTCCGTGCGCATGTAGGTGATGTAGCCGTTCTCGTACAGGCGCTGAGCGACCTGCATCGTGCGCGCCGCGCCCCACCGCAGCTTGCTGCTCGCCGCCTGCTGCAGCGTCGACGTCATGAACGGCGCCTTCGGCCGCTCGGTCCACGGGCGCTGCTCGACGCTCGTGACCGTGAAGGCGGCGCCGTCCAACCGCGCGGCCAGCGCGCGCGCCGTCGGTTCGTCGAGGACGACGACGTCCTCGCGCCCCGCCTTCAGCTCGCCCTGCTGGTCGAAGCTGTTGCGGTCCGCGAGGCGCTTGCCGTCGAGTGTGTGCAGCGTGGCGTTGAACGCGGGCGCGGCCTGGTCGTCGGTCGTCTCGCGCTTGGCGAACAGCCCTTCGAGGTCGGACCAGCCCGCGGACCGGAACGCCATGCGCTCACGCTCGCGCTCGACCACCAAGCGGGTGGCGACGCTCTGCACGCGCCCCGCGCTCAACCCTTGGCGCACGCGGCGCCACAACACGGGTGAGAGCTCCCAGCCGTAGAGGCGGTCGACGATGCGGCGCGTCTCCTGCGCGTCGACGAGCGGGACGTTGAGGTCGCGCCACTCGGCGACGGCGCGCTCGATCGCCTGCGGCGTGATCTCGTGGAACACCATGCGCCGCACGGGGACGCGCGGCTTGAGCACCTCGGCGAGATGCCATGCGATCGATTCGCCTTCGCGGTCTTCGTCGGTGGCGAGGTAGAGCTCGCTCGCGTCCTTGAGGAGCGCCTTGAGCTTCTTCACCTGGTCCTTGGCCCGGCCCCGGCTGACGTAGATCGTCTTGAAGTCGTTGTCGGGATCGACGCCCGCGAGGCGGGCCATCTCGCCGTTGCGGTACTCCTCCGGGACCTCGGCCGGGCTGGCGGGCAGGTCGCGGACGTGGCCGATCGACGACTCGACCACGTACTCCGATCCGAGGTAGCCCGCGATGGTGCGGGCCTTGGCCGGGGACTCGACGATGACCAACGGTTTCGGCATGACTCTTTTTCCACCCTGGACAGACGACTGGGGCCCTGTCAAACGATGACCCGCGCCGAGGGGCCGCTAGGTTCGGGCGGCGTGCCCCTGCTCGACCCCGTGCTCGCCGTCGACCTCCTGAGCCCCGAGAAGCTGCTCCAGGCGTTCGGCACGCTCGGATTGTTCGCCATCGTGTTCGCCGAGTCGGGCTTGTTGTTCGGCTTCTTCCTGCCCGGCGATTCGCTGCTCTTCACCGCCGGCCTGCTCGCGTCGCAAGGAAAGCTGAGCCTGCCGGTGATCCTCGTCGGTTGCTTCGTCGCGGCAGTTGCGGGCGACCAGGTCGGCTACGCCTTCGGTCACCGGGTCGGGCCCGCCTTGTTCCGCCGGCCCGACTCGCGCCTGTTCAAGCACGAGAACGTCGAGCGAGCCCAGTCGTACTTCGAGCGCTACGGCGCGAAGACGATCGTGCTCGCCCGCTTCGTGCCCATCGTGCGCACGTTCGCGCCGATCGTCGCCGGCGTGGGCCGTATGAGCTACCGCACGTTCGTGTCGTTCAACGTGATCGGCGGCCTCCTGTGGGCCGTCGGCGTCACGCTGCTCGGCTATGTGCTGGGCGAGACGATCCCCGACATCGACAAGTACCTGCTGCCGGCGATCGCCGTGATCATCGCTCTTTCCTTGGTGCCCGTGGCCGTCGAGTTGTTCCGCGCCCGCCACCGCGGGAAGCAGGCGCAGCAGGACTTGGAGCGTCTGTAGCCGCAGCACCGCCGTCCGCGCCGGTACCTGCGACACCTGCGGACTCGAGGTCCGACATCGCCTTGCGCAGCTGGCGGCGCAGCTTGGCGTCCTCGTCGCCGAGGTCGTAGATCCACCGGTCGAGCGCCTTGACCGCGAGCGACATGGTCTCCTCGCCGTCGTGCACGCCCCCGGTGTGTACCGGCGATGCCGTCGTCGACGCTGCCGCGGCCCCCGCTTCGCCGGCCATGGCTTCGGTCTTGCGCTTCGAGAAGGCGACGGCGCCGATGAGCACCACGAGCGACACGCCGGCGATCGTGAACCGGGCGGCGTCGTTGTCCTGCAGGCTGATCACCGCGGGGAGGATCAGGAGCGAGACCAGGTTCATCACCTTGATGAGCGGGTTCAGCGCGGGGCCGGCGGTGTCCTTGAACGGGTCGCCGACGGTGTCGCCGATGACTGCGGCCTTGTGCGCCTCCGAGCCCTTGCCGCCTTCGTGGCCGTCCTCGATGTATTTCTTCGCGTTGTCCCACGCGCCACCCGAGTTCGACAGGTAGTTGGCCATGAGCTGGCCGGTGAGGATCACGGCAGCGAGGAACGCGCCCAGCGCCAGGAAGTTGATGCCGAAGCCGATGATCACCGGCGTCAGCACCGCCAGCAGCGCAGGCGTGGCCAGCTCCCGCAGCGACGCAGCCGTGCAGATGTCGATCACGGGGCCGTAGTCGGGGCGCTTCTCGCCGCTCATGATCTTGCCGTCGGCGAACTGGTTGCGCACCTCCTGCACGACGACGCCGGCCGAGCGGCCGACGGCTCGGATCGCGAGCGCCGAGAACAGGAACGGGACGGCGCCGCCGATGAGCAGGCCGATGAACACCTTCGGGTCGGCCACGTTGATCGGGATCGCGTCGAACACGCCCCGCGGCGTCTCGAGCAGTTGCGCGACCACGCCGGCCGGGAGGATCTCGTCGGCGGCCGTCTCGATGAACGAGGCGAACAGCGCAACCGCGGCTATGACCGCGGACCCGATGGCGAAGCCCTTGGTGACCGCCTTGGTGGTGTTGCCGACGGCGTCGAGGCTCACCATGATCCGCTCCGGCTCGCCGTGGAACTCGCCGGACATCTCGGCGATGCCGGCCGCGTTGTCGGCGACCGGACCGAACGTGTCCTCCGACACGACGACGCCCGTCGTCGCCAGCATGCCCATGCCGCAGAGCGCGACGAGGTACAGCGAGAACTGAAGGTTGCCGCCGCCCAACGCCAGCGACGCACCGATGGCGGCGGCGATGGCGATGATCGCGTACACCGACGACTCGAGCCCAGCCGACGTGCCCGACAGGACCGTGGTGGCCGGGCCGGTGCGCGCCGCCTCGGCGATCTCGCGCACGGGGCTGTAGTGCGTGCCGGTGAAGTACTCGGTGAGCCGGCTCACGAGCTGCGCGAGCACGAGGCCGACGACGACGGCGCCCAAGCAGCGCCAGCCCACGTTCGACAGCCGCGTGGCGTCGTTGCCGACGTACCCGAGCGCCACGGCGGCGGTGCCGATGACCGTCAGGATGCCGGCGGTCAGGAAGCCGCGGTTGATGGGCTTGAGCGCGTTGGTCTCGCCCTCCTTGGCCCGCACCGCGTACACGCCCACGATCGAGGCGACGACGCCGATGGCGCGGGCGGCGAGCGGGAACACGAGACCGAGCGCGGGGTTGGCGCCCACGGCCTCGAAGCCGGCGACGCCGAGGATGATCGACGCGACGAGCGTCACCTCGTAGGACTCGAACAGGTCGGCGGCCATGCCCGCGCAGTCGCCCACGTTGTCGCCCACGTTGTCGGCGATGACGGCGGGGTTGCGGGGGTCGTCCTCGGGGATCCCGGCCTCGATCTTGCCCACGAGGTCGGCGCCGACGTCGGCCGCCTTCGTGAAGATGCCGCCGCCGACGCGCAGGAACAGCGCGAGCAGCGAGCCGCCGAAGCCGAAGCCGATGAGGATGGCCGAGCTCGTGTTCTGGAAGGCGACGATGATGAGCGTGGCGCCGAGCAGGCCGAGGCCGACGGTGAACATGCCGGCGATGCCGCCGGTGCGGAACGCGACCTGGAGCGCGGCGGGGAGCGACCCCCTCTTGGCCGCTGCCGCGGTCCGCACGTTGCCGCGCGTCGCGAGCGTCATGCCGATGTAGCCGGTGAGGCCCGACATGACGCAGCCGGCGACGAAGGCCGCAGTGCGGGCCAGGCCGGACGTGAAGAACGAGAGCGCCTCCGTCCCGTCGGGCTTGTCAACCGACGTCGAGGTGAGGAACACGACTGCGGCGAGCGGCACGAGGATGAACGCGATGGTGCGGAACTGGCGCTTGAGGTACGCCAACGCGCCCTCCTGGATGGCGGTCGCGATCTCGATCATGCGGGGGGTGCCTTGATCGGCGGCCAGCACGCCGCGCATCAACGCGAACCCGACGAGGATGGCGAGCACCGCTGCGGCCGCGGAGAAACCGAGCACGGCCCATTCGCCGCCCAGCAGCTCGAAGTCCTGCCACCCCCCTTCGGACGCGAGAAGGAGGTTGTTCATGCCGATTCCTTTCTCTTCTTCTCTTCTTGCCTGCGTACGTAGATCTGGCGGGCGACCTTCTCGCCCACGGTGCGGTCCTTGCCGTCCACGATGAGGACGAGCGGGCCGTCGAACGGGTGCTTCTCCCTGACCTCGACGCGGACGCCGGGCCGGAGGCCGAGGGTGTCGAGGAAGGCGACCACCTCGGGATCGGTCGAGCCGGGCACGGCCACCTCGGCGACGTCGCCGGGCTCGAGCGCGTACAGCGGGGGCAGCTCGGGGATGTCCCCCGTCTCCGGCTCGGGGATCGGGAAGCCGTGCGGGCACGTGGTCGGACGGTCGAGCGCGACGAAGAGGCGGTCCTCGACCTCCTGGGGCAGCTCGTGCTCGAAGCTGCCGGCGAGGCGGTCGGCCTCGTTCCAGGCGTAGCCGAGCATGTCGGACAGGAAGCGCTCGACGATGCGGTGCCGGCGGATCGTCGCCACGGCGAGGTGGCGACCCTCGCTGGTGAGGACGACGCCCCGGTACGGCTTGTGGTCGGCCAGGCCCCGGTCGGCGAGCCGCTTCACGGTGGCCGTGACGGTGCCGGGGCTCACGCCGAGGGCCTCGGCCAGGTCGCCGGTGTGCGCCTCGCCGTGCGCGCCGGCGCGCGACGGCACGGTCAGCCGGTAGATGGCCTTGAGCGCTTCGCGCTCGGACTTCGAGAGCACGATGACGTGATCGGTGGGGAGCTGAGGCATTTTGCGGTCTGGCAATCTAGATTTTGGACTGCCAAAACCGCAAATCAACGGCCGGCGCCCCCGGCGTCAGCAGAGCACGAGGGCAGGCGCAGACGACACGCCGGCACCGAGCACGGTGAGCGTCAACTCGGCGTTGCAAACCCGTGCCGCCGCGACGACATCGCCGACGAGAGTGGGTTCGGCAACGGTGCGATCCACGAGGGTGGCAACGACGCTGACGAACAAGCCTCCGGCGTCGACACAGGGACTGGTGGCACCGCCGTCGACGGAGAGCGTGACACAAGGCAACGTCACGGTGACGCCGCCCGGCAGCTGGAACCGATAGAGGTCGACGGAGCCGACGACCTGATGCGACGTACCGGACCCCGGCTCGTGAACGTCAACCTGGCGAACTTCGGTGCCGGCATCAAGGCAGGCGATGACACCCGGAGCCACCGGCGGGCACGTGGCGCCCTCTGCATCGTCCATTGGCGCAGCGCAGCCGGGATCGGCCGGGTAGTCGACCTTGCCGTCGTCGTCGTTGTCGACGCCGTCATTGCACTGTTTGATCGTGTCGATCGTCCAGCTGTACGTCGCAGGCGACGAAGGGTCGTTCGCCGCGTTGACCTGGCGGACGCGGAAGGTATGGCTCCCGTCGGACAGGCCGCTGTAGGTCTTCGGTGAAGAGCATGCTGTGAACGCGGCGCCGTCAAGTCCGCATTGCATCGTGGCCCCGGGCTCACCGACGAAGCTGAACGAAGCGTTCGGCGACGATGACGGGCTCGGCGGGCCGCCTGTGATGGTCGGCGGCGGGGGCGGCGGCGTGTACGTGAGGACGATTCCGCCACTGCCGACGGCGACGCACCGCGTGGTCGACGGGCAGGACACGCCGAAGAGTTGCGATGACGTTCCCGACGTCTCGGGCGACCAGATCGACCCTCCGTCGGTTGTGATGACGATCGCGCCCGAGCCACCGACGGCGACGCACTGCAACGTGCTGCCGCACGACACGCTGCGCAGCGCCGCGCCCGAATGATGGCTGGCCCACGTCGATCCGCTGTTCGTGGTGCGATGCAGCCCGTCGTCTCCGGTTGTCCAGCACGTGCTCGTCGTCGAGCATCTGAATCCGTACTGATGTGCGCTCGTTCCCAAGGCTTGCGTCGTCCACGTGGAGCCGCCGTTTCCCGTCACGAGCGTGGTACCGAATGCGCCGGTTACCCAACAGCGTTGGACATCCGCACAGAAGACGCTCCGCAGGTCGGCGGTCGTCCCGGACACCTGCGTGGTCCAAGTCCCCCCGCCGTCCGACGACGTGGCGATCTTGCCGCTGGCGTCGGCCAGCCAGCACCGCAAGGTGGTTGGGCACGAGACCGCGTTGATCTGGCCGTAGGACGCTCCTGCTGGTCGTGACGTCCACGTCACGCCGCCGTTGACAGTCGTCAGAATCGTCTGGACCCCAACGACCACGCACTGCGACGAGGCCGGGCAGGCCACTCCGTAGAGGTGGTCCGTGGTGCCGGAGCTCTGCGCGGTCCAGCTAGCGCCACCGTTGGTGGTCGTTACGATGACGCCGCCGCTGCCTACGGCCCAGCAATTCGTCGCGGTTGCGCATGCCACTCCCATGAGGGTGGATGTGGTGGATGACGACTGCGTCGTCCACGCCGCATCTGCCCGAGTGGTGAACGCCACCGCCCCACCGACCAGCGCCGCGAGCGCGACAGCCACCCGAACCAATCGACCCACCATGGGGACTACCTCCTTGTCGAGAAGTAGTACGGCGTTCGAGCCCCGGCGGGTCGCAATTGGCCGTCAAGGGAACGTTGCTTCACCCGTCTGATTGAGGTACTTCAATCGTCCGTTGTACTCACCAGCCGAGCGCCCACACCGGGCTCCATGACCAGGGCGGGGCCACTCGGGTTGTCACGGCTCTCCCGGTGCCGGGTGCACGGATTAGCGCGGAACGGCGTGCTCTTCGCCGCCCACGTGGTACGGCACCGACGTCACCACGGTGTTCGCCCGGAACAACAGGGCGAGCTTCAGTGCACCGGCGCTCTGGTTGTGCAGCAGCTGCGTGGGCGAGAAGAGCCGGCCGGCGACGAACTCGGGGATGACCACGGTGACCGTGTCGTTGTGCCAGCGCTCGTCGATGTCGTCCAGGAAGCGCTCGACCGCGGGCGTCACCTCCCGGTACGGCGAGTTGACGATCTCGAGCGGCACGGTGAACCCGAACTGCCGCCACTGGTCCTCCATCGCCTCGCGGTCCTCGTCCTCGTACGCGACGTACAGCGCGAGCAGGTGGTCCGGGCGAAGCGACTGGGCGTACTGGATGGCGTTGACGACGCCGCGGTGCACACGTCCGATGAGCACGACGACGGTGTGCACCATCGCTCGCGGCCTCACCTCCGCCGGCGTGATGGCGAGCGTCCGCTCGAGGTTCGTGTAGTGGCGGCGGATGGCGGTGAACAGCACGATGAAGAGGGGGAGGATCGCGATCGGGATCCACGCCCCGCTGGTGAACTTCGTCGCGGCGACGACCGCCAACACGACGAACGTCGTCGCCCCGCCCACCGCGCTCGTGAGCGAGCCCAGCCGCCAGCCGGGCTCGCGCCGCCGGCGCTGGTAGACGACCATGCCGAGCTGGCTCAGCGTGAAGGAGGTGAAAACGCCGACGGCGTAGAGCGGGATGAGCGCGTTGGTGATGCCACCGAAGCCGACGATGAGCGCGGACGCCGCGATCGCCAGGAGCACGATGCCGTTCGAGAACACCAGGCGGTCGCCGCGGTTGGCGAGCTGCCGCGGGAGGAAGCCGTCCTTCGCCATGATGGAGGTGAGGCTCGGGAACGCGGCGTAGGCCGTGTTGGCCGCGAGGATGAGGATCGCGGCGGTGGCCAGCTGGAGTGTGAGGTACAGCGGGCCGTCGGTGAACACGGCCCGGCCGAGCTGCGAGAGGACGGTCTCGTCGTGGCTCGGGTAGGGCGCGAGGTGCGACGCGAGGTAGGCCGTGCCGAAGAACAGGCTTCCGAGGATCAGCGCCATCCACATCAACGTGATCGACGCGTTCTTCGACACGGGCTTGCGGAACGCCGGCACGCCGACGGCGATCGCCTCGATGCCGCTGAGCGCCACGGCACCGGACGAGAACCCCTTGAGGATGAGGAACAAGCCGAGCGTCCCCCCGGCACGGCGAGCACCCTCGAACGCCTCAGGGTCGAACGGGACCGGGTCGATGCCGCCGAAGAGCACGCGGGCACCGCCGACCACCACGAGCGCGCCGAGGATCGCGACGTACAGGTACGTGGGGAACGCGAACGCCGTCCCCGCCTCCTTGAGACCGCGCAAGTTCGCCATCGTGAGCACGGCGACGAGCACGAGGCACAGCTCGACGCGGTGGTCGGCAGCCACGCCGCGGAAGCTCGGAATCGAGATGATGGCGGCGACACCCGCGGAGATCGACACCGCGACGGTGAGCGTGTAGTCGACGAGTATCGACGCGCCGGCCACGAGCGACGGGTACGTGCCCAGGTTCTCGCGGCTCACGACGTACGAGCCGCCACCCTGCGGGTACGCCCTGATCGTGCGCCGGTACGACGTCACCACGATCACGAGCAGCACGGCGACGGCGATCGCGAGGGGGATGAGGATGTCGAGGGCCAGCCCGAGGCTCGAGGCGCCGAGCGCCGCGACGAACAGGATCTCCTCGAGCGCGTAGGCCGTCGAGGAGATGGCGTCCGAGGAGAACACGGCCAGCGCGATCCACTTCGGCAGCCGCTGGTGCTCCTGTTCGTGGGTGGGAAGCGGCCGGCCGACGAGCACCCGCTTCAGGAGCTGGAACACGGGCGCCGACGATACGCCGCGCCCGACGCCCGCTGTGGCGCAAGCGCCGCCTTGCGCGGTGTGGCCTCGCACTGCTGCACTTGACCGCCTATGCACCTGATCGTCCTGGGCAGCGGGCGCATCGGCTCGGCGCTGGCGACCCGCCTCGACCAGGAGGGCCACAGCGTCTCGATCGTCGACCGCGACCGCGAGTCCTTCCGCCGCCTCCCCGAGCGCTTCACCGGGCGCGCCGTCCTCGGCAACGGCTTCGACCGCGACGTCCTCGAGCAAGCCGGCATCGGCGAGGCCAGCGCCGTCGCCGCCGTCATGTACGGGGACAACAGCAACATCGTCTCGGCCCGCATCGCCAAGGAGACCTACGAGATCCCCCGCGTCGTGGCCCGCATCAAGGACCCGCGCCGGGCCGAGATCTACCAGCGCCTCGGCATCCCCACCGTGGCCATGGTCACCTGGACGACCGACCAGGTGATGCGGCGCCTCTTCGCTCAGGACACAGCGGTCGACTGGACCGACGCGTCGGGCCAGGTGAGCCTCGTCGAGCGCGACCTGCCCGACTCGTGGGCCGGGCACCGCCTCGACCAGCTCGACAAGGGCGACCGGTACCGCCTCGTCGCGCTGTCACGGGCGGGCACGGCCCGCCTCGCCACGCCGGGGCTGGTCGGCCAGGAGGGTGACGTCCTGCACCTGCTCGTCCACACCAGCGCCGCCGCCGAGCTCGACGCCTTGCTGGGCGGCACCGGCCAAGGAGGGCAGCGGTGAAGGTCGCCATCGCGGGAGCCGGCGCGGTCGGCACGTTCGTCGCCAACGACCTGCGCGCCGCCAACCACGACGTCCTGCTCATCGAGCGCAACCCCGACATCGCGGCGCGCTTGCGGTCGGTGGTCGACGTCGAGTGGTTCGTGGGAGACGCCTGCGAGGTCGACAAGCTGCAGGAGGCGGGCGTGGCCGACTTCGACGTCATGGTCGCCGCCACCGGCGAGGACCAGGTGAACCTCGTAGTGTCGCTGCTGGCGAAGCAGGAGTTCGCGGTGCCGCGCGTCGTCGCCCGCGTCAACGACCCGAAGAACAAGTGGTTGTTCAACGAGAACTGGGGCGTCGACGTGTCCGTGTCGACGCCCCACCTCCTCACCGCGCTGATCGAGGAGGCGGTGTCGGTCGGCTCGCTCGTGCGCCTGTTCGAGCTCGAAGGCGGCGACGCGCAGCTCATCGAGGTGACGCTGGCGGACGACTCCCCCGCGCTCGACAGGACCATCGCCGATCTCAACGTGCCGCGCGACGCCACGATCGTCGCCGTCGTACGCACCGGTCACGTGGTCGTACCGCGCGGCGACACGTTGCTGCAGCTGGGCGACGAGGTGCTTGCGCTCGTCACGCCCGACTCGGAGACCGCCGTGAAAGAGCTGCTCGTCGGGAGCTGACCGGCGGGTCCCAACCCGTTTTGTCCCGTGGGACGTGGCGCCATGTGCCACGTTCCACGGGACAAAACGACGCCGGGGGCGTCAGAGCAGTTCGTACAGGGGGTTGTAGATCAACAGCCGGCCGCCGGGCCCGCTGGGCGACGGCCGGCCGGTGAGCACGAGCCGCTGGCCGGCCTTGATGCCGGCGATGCGGCGCCGGCCCGTCCACAGCGCCACGAGCTTGCCGCTGCCGTCGCTGATCGTGGCCTCGAGCCACGGCGAGCCGTCGCGCTTCGGCACGATGCGCACGGCGACGATCTCGCCCACGACCGTGGACGGCACCCGCGCCGTCACCGAAGCGATCGGCTCGACCCCCGGGTGCGCGCTGCAGAACTCGCGCAGCTGCTCGCGGTCGAGGACCTCGACGGGCGCGGTGAGCCTATGGAGCAGCTTCTTGAGCGCCATCGGGGATCTCGAAGTCGGTGTCGAACATGTCGTCGTCAAGCATGTCAGCCGGCCCGCACAACATGATCAGCCGCACCTCGGTGCCATCGCCGGACGACTCGATCTCGACGCCGTCGACCAGCGTGCGGATCAGGGGGATCCCGAGGCCGCGCTCGAAGTTCAGCCGCTCGGGGTCGGTGACGGGCGGGTGCTCGGGCAGCATGGCCGGGTCGAACCCGGCGCCGCGGTCGCGCACCGCCACCACGAACCGCTCGTCGGTCTCACTGCAGACGATCGACACGGGATCTGTGGTCGAGGCCTTGCGGTGTGCCTCGATGGCGTTCGTGCACGCCTCCGACACCGCGACTTTCAGGTCGTCGATGCGGTCGTCCGCGAGGTCGCGCCGGCTCGACGCGATGGAGGAGACGACGAGGCGCGCGAGCGCGACGTACTCCGCACGAGCGGGAATCCCCAACTCGATTGCAGCCGTGGACCCCTCCACCTCTCCTCGGCTCTCGGGTGCGATCAGGCGACGGCTTCGTCGACCGTGTCGTGGATCGAGAACACCTTGGTCAGCCCGGTGATCTCGAACACCTTCAGGATGCGGTGCTGCGTGCACACCAGCCCGAGGTCGCCGTTGTGGCTGCGGACCCGCTTGAGGCCGCCGACCAGCACGCCGAGCCCGGTGGAGTCGAGGAACTCGACGCCTTCCAGGTCGACGACGATGCGGTGCTTGCCCTGGGTGACCAGCTCGACGAGCTTCTCGCGCAGGCGCGGCGCGGTGTAGACGTCGACCTCGCCCTTGACGGCGAGGACCGCCACACCATTCTTCTCGGTGACGTCGAGATCGAGGTCCACGGTGGCTCCTTCGGACGGCCGCGCGAAAACGCACGACGCATTGATGCGGTCGCGGACCGTACTACCCGCCGCCACGGAGCGTCACACTGGTAGCCATGCCGCGGCTGGACGAGGTGATCCGGAGCCTTGACACACTCCGTCGGCGAAGCTCGACGCCAAGCCAACACGGGCAACTGGTCCACCTCGAACGGCTGCCCGCCCGGCCCGCGGTCCACCGCGAGCTGCGCGTCCCGCTGCCGGCCGCTTTGGCGGGCGACCTGCCCCCGCTGTGGTCGCACCAGGCCGAGGCCATCGACCTCGCCCGCGGCGGGCGCTCGGTGGCCGTGGCCACCGGCACCGCGTCCGGCAAGTCGCTGTGCTTCCAAGTGCCGATCGCGGAGGCGGTGCTCACCGCGCCCGGCGACGCCTCCGCCCTCCTGCTGTACCCGACCAAGGCGCTGGCCCAGGACCAGCTCCGTTCGGTCGCCGGCCTCGGCATCCCCGGCCTCGTGGCCGCCACCTACGACGGCGACACCGACCCCGACCAGCGGGCGTGGATCCGGCGCAACGCCAACGTCGTGCTCACGAACCCGGACATGCTGCACGCGGGCGTCCTCCCGAACCACGGGCGCTGGGCGACGTTCCTCATGCGCCTCCGCTACGTGGTGCTCGACGAGCTGCACAGCCTGCGCGGCATCTTCGGCACGCACGTCGCGCACCTCATGCGCCGGCTGCGCCGGTTGTGCGCGCTGTACGGGTCGTCGCCCACGTTCGTGCTCACGTCTGCGACCGTCGGCTCGCCGGCGCGCCTCGCGTCGATGCTCACCGGCGTCGACGTCGCCGAGGTGACCGACGACGGGTCGCCGCGCGGTGAGCGCTTGTTCGCGCTGTGGAACCCGCCGTTGCTCGACGAGCGCCGCGGCACGCGCGGCTCGGGCAACATCGAGTCCGCCGCGATGCTCGCGTCGCTGGTGGATGCCGGCTACCGCGTCATCGTGTTCACGCGCAGCCGCAAGGGCGCGGAGCTCGTGGCGGTTGGTGCGAAGCGGCAGCTGCCGCCGGAGCTGGCCACGGCCGTGCGCCCGTATCGCGGTGGGTACCTCACGCGCGAGCGGCGCGAGATCGAGGACGAGCTGTTCGGCGGGCGGCTGCGCGGCGTGTCGGCAACCAACGCGCTCGAGCTCGGCATCGACGTCGGCGGGCTCGACGCGTGCGTGCTGAACGGCTACCCGGGCACGATCGCGTCGCTGTGGCAGCAGGCCGGGCGCGCCGGCCGCCAGCAGCAGCAGTCGCTCGCCGTCTTGGTCGCAGGCGACGACGCGCTCGACCAGTGGTTCATGGCTCACCCGCGCGAGCTGTTCACGCGCTCGCCCGAACCCGTCGTCGTGAACCCGTCGAACCCGTTCGTGCTCGACCCGCACCTCGCGTGCGCGGCCTACGAGCTGCCGCTCACGCCGCGCGACGACGCGTACTGGGGCGACGAGCTGGAGGACGGTGTGCGCCGCCTCGTGCACGCGGACGAGCTTCGCTTGCGCGAGGGGCGCGCCGTGCATGCGGGACGCGACCGGCCGGCGTCGTCGGTCGGCCTGCGCACCGGCTCGTCGAGCGAGTTCTCGATCGTGGACGACGAGGGCCTGCTGATCGGCACCGTCGACCCGCAGCGCGCGTTCTCCACCATCCACCCCGGCGCGATCTACTTGCACCAGGGCCAGCACTACAAAGTGCGCGACCTCGACCTCGACGACCAGGTGGCGTGGGTGGACAGCGTCGACCCCGAGGAGACCACCCAGGCCCGCTCGGATACGTCCGTCGCGATCGTCGAGGAGGAGCACGCGGTCACGATCGGCGCCGCCCGCCTCAGCCTCGGCAAGGTGGTCGTCACCGAAGAGGTGATCGGCTACCGGCGCCGTTCGTTGCTCACCGGCGAGGACCTCGGCGACGAGGAGCTGTCGCTGCCGCCGACCACGCTCGCCACGAGGGCGTTCTGGTACACGGTGGACCCGGCGCTGTTGCTCGTGGGTGCCGGTGTTGGGTTGCGGCGCATGCCGGGCACGCTGCACGCAGCTGAGCACGCGGGCATCGGCATCCTCCCGCTCTTCACGATCTGCGACCGCTGGGACGTCGGCGGCGTGTCGACGCCGTTGCAGGCGGACACCGGCCGGCCGACGATCGTGATCTACGACGGCTACCCGGGCGGTGCCGGCATCGCCGAGCTCGGCTTCGCAGCCGGCCGCGAACACCTCGAGGCGACGCTCGAGGCGATCGCGACGTGCCCGTGCGAGGACGGCTGCCCGTCGTGCGTGCAATCGCCGAAGTGCGGCAACCTCAACGACCCGCTCGACAAGGCGGGCGCGGTTGCGTTCCTACGAGCCGTCCTCGCCGGCTGACGCGGGTGTCGTTAGCGCCACAGGCAGCTGGCGCAGGCGGAAACGCCACACGGCCCGGGCGACGAACGCCGCGGCAAGCAGCAGCACGGCGATCGGCAGCAGGTAGCCGAGGCTCACGATCGTGCCGCCGAGGACCGCCTCCGCTCCGTCGACGGCGCGGCGCCACGCGCCGGCGAGGCCGGTGGGCGCCGGCTCGTCGATGGCGACGCCCGGCTCGGTGAGGTTGAGCGTCACCGTCGAGTACGCGACCGAGTCGTTCAAGCGGGCCTGTTGCGCGGACAGCTCCTCGATCTGCTGGCGCACGCCGCTGAGCTGGTTCTGCACGGTCAGCGTCTCGTTGACGTCCTTGGCCTTGGCCATGAGCGCGCGGATCGCCTCTTCCTGTGCCCGCAGGTTGCGGAGGCGGGCGTCGATGTCGGCCAGCTGCCCGCCCACGTCGTCGCCGCTCAGCTGCTCGCGCTGCACGGTGCCGAGCTTGCGCAGCGCGTCGCGCGCCTTGTCGAAGCTCTCGGCCGGCACGCGGATCACGAGCGTGCCCGCATCCAGCGACTCGTCGTCGCCCGCAGCCGACGTGGAGGAGGCGACGAACCCGCCGAACGTCGCCGCGATCGTGGCCGCCTCGGAGAACTGGCGGGAGAAGCGACCCTCGCCGACTTCGACGTGCAGCACCGCGGTCTTCACGATCTTTGCCTGGTTGAGCGTCGACGCCAGCGCGGTCGGGCCGCTGAGGTCAGTGCCAGTGCCCCCAGTGGCCCCCGCGCCGCTTCCGCCGCTTCCGGTGCTCGCGCCTGCCGACGACAGGCTGCGCGCCGTCCTCAGCTCCGAGAACTGCGCGTCGGCCACGACGGCGTCAGCACTCCCGCCTGCTGCCGTCGG
>Ga0299907_10000698_pt1 | contig 17311 bp, 18 predicted proteins | sample RVTome_16_FD_198680 | JGI IMG/M metagenome (GOLD analysis project Ga0299907, IMG submission 198680) | Soil microbial communities from uranium-contaminated site in the Upper Colorado River Basin, Wyoming, United States - RVT152D67 (version 2) ...
AAGGTCGGGATCATCGGCACCAGGGCGACCATCGAGTCGGGACAGTACGAGGAGGCCCTCGAGCGCACGCGTCGGCCGGTCGACGTCGTGGCTCGGGCCTGTCCTCGGTTCGTCGAGCTCGTCGAGCGAGGTGAGACCGTGGGCACCGAGGTCATCGCCGTAGCGCACGAGTACCTTGATCCGCTGCGCGAAGCCGGCGTGGACACGCTCATCCTGGGATGCACGCATTACCCGCTTCTTGCCGCGGCCATCCAGTACGTCATGGGTCCGGACGTGCTGCTCGTGTCCTCCGCCGAGGAAGTCGCCAAGGACGTGTACACCGTGCTCACCGCCAACGGCCTGCTGCGCGACGAAGGCGACGCTCCGACGTACGCGTTCCTCGCGTCGGGGGCCGAGGACGAGTTCCTGCGGCTCGGACACCGCTTCCTCGGCCCGGAGATCGGCTCCGTGAAACGGCATCCGCTAGGGTAACCTCGGTGGACGTCACGGTCCTCGGCTGCGGTGCTGCCTACCCCCGACCCGGCGGGGCGTGCTCAGGTTTCCTCTTTTCGTCCAACGGTTCGCACGCCTGGGTCGACGCCGGCAACGGAACGTTCTCCCGACTCCAACAGCACATCTCCTACCACGACATCGGCGCGCTCGTGCTGACGCACGGCCACGCCGACCACATCGCCGACGTCCTGCCGTTCATGTATGCGCTCGGCTTCGACCCGCAAGAACCGGCGACCTCGACGGTGCCGGTGTACGAGCCCGGCGATGTGGCGCCGAGCCTGAAGTGGCCGCTGGGCGGAACGTCCCTGGAGATCTTCAAGCGGCTGTTCGATTTTCACAAGATCACGGAGCCCTTCACCGTCGGCGACATGCGCTTCGAATCGTTCAAGACGCGTCACCCGGCGGAGACGTACGGACTGCGCGTCTCGGCCAATGGCGGCTCGGTCGTGTACACGTCCGACACGGGGATGTATCCGGAGCTCGCCGACCATTGCCGGGACGCCGACGTCCTCATCTGCGAAGCCACGTACGTCGACGGCGTCGAAGCGGCTGCCGGCGTGCACTTGTGGGCACGACAAGCCGGCCAGGTCGCGCGCGACGCGGGCGCGAAGCGTCTCGTCCTGACGCACATCTGGACGACGTTCGACACGAAGCAGGCGGTGGCCGAAGCGGCCCAGGAGTTCGACGGACCCATCGAGGCGGCCGTCGAGGGCAACCGGTACACCGTCTAACGTCATGGTTCGCCGGGACGGTCGTTCGCCGGATCAACTCCGCCCGATCCGTTTCGAGCGCGGGTACCTCGACTTCCCCGAAGGCTCGTGCCTCGTGTGCTTCGGCCGCACGCGTGTGGTGTGCGCAGCGACGGTCGAAGAGGGCGTGCCGTCGTTCCTCGAGGGCACGGGCCGAGGCTGGGTGACCGCCGAGTACTCGATGCTGCCCCGCGCAACGGTCGAGCGGACCCGCCGCGAAGCCTCGCGCGGACGCCCATCGGGCCGGACGCAGGAGATCCAACGCTTGATCGGACGCTCGCTGCGCTCGGTGATCGACCTCAAGGCGCTCGGCCCCCACACGATCACCGTCGACTGCGACTGCCTGGTCGCCGACGGTGGCACACGCACGGCATCGATCACCGGAGGGTTCGTCGCGATGGTGGACGCGATCCGCACGTTGAAGGTCGCTTCGGATCCGGTGCGCGACCATGTCGCAGCCGTGAGCGTGGGTGTGTTGGGCGACGCGGTGTGCCTCGACCTCGACTACTCCGAAGATGCGGGTGCCGACGTGGACATGAACGTCGTCATGACCGGGTCGGAACGGTACGTCGAGGTCCAGGGGACGGCCGAGGGTGCGGCCTTCGAGCGTGAGCTGCTCGACCGAATGCTCGATGTCGCCGGCACCGGCATCCGCCAGCTCGTCGCGGAGCAGCGCGACGCACTAGCCGGCTGACGCGCCTTGCAGGTCGTCCTCGCGACGTCGAACCCGGGCAAGGCGCGCGAGGCGCGAGCCATCCTCGAGGCGTCGGGGTTCGAGATCCAGACCGTGCCCATGTGGCTGGGCGAGGTCGAGACCGGCTCGACCTATCTCGAGAACGCCCGGCTGAAAGCGCTGGCGGCGCTGCGGATGATCGGCCGCGCCGTGCTGGCCGAGGACGCCGGCATCGAGGTCGACGCGCTGCACGGTCTGCCCGGCCCCCGCTCGGGACGGTTCGCAGGAGAGAGCGCAACGAGCGCCCAGAACAACGCGAAGCTTCTCGAGCTGCTGGACGGCGCTCCACCCGAGCGCCGAACGGCCCGCTACCGGATCACAGCCGTGCTCCTGTTGCCGTCGGGGGCCGAGTACATCGGCGAGGGCCGGCTCGAGGGACACCTCCTCGACGCCCCTCGCGGCGACGCCGGCTTCGGCTACGACCCGCTGTTCGTCCCGGAGGGTCAGGATCGAACCGTCGCCGAGATGCGCTCCGACGAGAAGAACGTCATGTCACACCGCGCCCAGGCTCTGCGCACACTCCTCGAGGAGGCGAAGGAAGCCGGACTCGCCTAGCTACTCGTACTGCAGCGCGGTCACGACCTCGAGCCGCGCGGCCCGGCGCCCGGGTGCGATCGCGGCGACCACCGCGCACAACAAGCCGAAGGCGGCGACCACGGGGATGAAGGCCCACGGGTAGACGGTGGCCATCTCGAACCCGAAGCCTTCGCTCGTCCCGCGGATGACGAGAGCGGTCATCACCCAGCCGAGCGGGAGCGACAGGACGAACGCGACCAACCCGAGCGTCGTCGACTCGACCAGCACCATCCGCCACATCTGACTTCGCGTGACGCCGATGGCGCGCAGGATGCCGATCTCGCGGAAGCGGCGCACGACCGACATCGCGAGCGTGTTGGCGAGACCGAGCAGGCCGACGATAGCCATGACCAGAAGGATGGCGTAGATGATCTGGAAGTACTGGCCGACCTGCGCGCGCGCTTCCGCCTTGTTGTCCGCGGCCGTATCGATGCTGAGGCCGACGTCCTGGCCGAGGGCGGTCTCGATCGAATCCTTCACTTCTTCGGTGTCGGCGCCGGGCGCGACGCCGGCCATGAACGCGAAGGGCTTGCCGGCCTGGAAGTACCGTCGCCCGTCCGGCAGACCGACCGTGATGCGCGGCGGGCCCGGGTCGTTGAGGTGGATGCCGGCAACCGTGAAGGCAACGTCACCCTCGCGTGTGTCGAGCATGATCTCGTCGCCCCGATCCACACTGGCCTCGGTCGCATAGGTCGATCCGACGAGGATGCTGCCGCCGCGCGAGAGCGCTTCCTCGGCGGCGGCATCGCTTCCGTCCTTCCAGAAGAAGCTCGAGAGGTCGAAGTACGAAGCCGGGTCGATGATGGCAAGGAACACCTCCTCGTTCCCGGCGGCCTCGTGACTGGACGAGCGCGTGAACCCGAAGCGCAGCGACGACACGTGCTCGACGCCCTCGTGGTCGCGGATCCTGCCTTCGAACGACGGGTCCAGCGGCGAGCTTCCCTGGATGAACAGATCGGCGCCAAACTGCCGGTCCACGATCTCGTCGATGACCCCCCGGACGGACAGGTAGAGACCGCCCGAGGCGAAGAGCATCGCCATCACGACCATGATCAGGCCGAGGGTGTAGGCCGACCGGCTCCGTTCCTTGACGAGGTGCAGCACGGCCACCTCGCCGACGCCTCGCGCGATCCGGTTGGTGAGACGGCCGAGGAGCGCCGCGAGGGGGCGCAGCAAGAGCGGGACGAGCAGCAGGGTGCCCAGGAGCAAGACGAAGACGGCGATCGGAGCGATCAGCGAGGCTCCTTCGGCCGAGCCCGAGCTCGAGAAGGCGATGGCCAGCGATCCGATGACGAGCACGACGCCGACCATCCAGGCCCGGCCGAGCTTCGTCTCGCCGACATAATCGCCCTTCATCGCCTCGACGGGAGCGAGTCGCCCGGCGCGGACCGCCGGCAGCAGCGAGGAGACGAGCGTCACGATCAGCCCGATGGCAACGGCGGCGACGATCGCAACCGGGGTGATGGTGAGGCCGGGCAAGCTGAGGTCGAAGACCCGCGACGTGAGCACGAGCAGGATCTTCGCGAGCCCGAGACCGAGCAGGAGCCCGATGACCGTCGAGACCAACCCGAGCGCGATCGCCTCGGCGAGCACCACCCGTCGCACCTGGCGACGTGTAGCGCCGAGGGCGCGGAGCGTGCCGTACATGCGCGTGCGTTCGATCACCGCCATGGACAACGTGAGGTAGATGAGGAACGCGCCGACGAACAGCGTCACGAAGGCGAAGAAGGTGAGGAACGTGCCGAAGATCGTCAGGAAGCTCTTGAACCCTTGCGCGACGTCGTCGGCGTTCTGGAGCCGGATCCCGTCGAGCGCGGCTTCGTTGCGGTCGATCCAGCCGTCGACGTCGGTGCCCTCCGTGAGGATCATCGCCGCTCCGCCGTAGACCTGGCCCTCGCCGGCGAAGGATCGCGTCACGTCGATGGATGTGAACGCGATGGGCCCGGTGAACCCCCGTCCCGCGCCAACCTTCGTGAGGATGCCGACGACGGTCACCGTCTTCTGGCCGGTAGGTGTTGAGATCGTGAGCTGCTCGTCGAGCTCGAGCGATAGCTCCTCCACGACGTTCTGCGACACGACGATCTCGGGTGCGCCGGGCGTGAAGAATCGGCCCGACGCAAGCTCGAACGTCGCAAGCTTCCGCTCCTCGGAGAGCACGATGCCGCGCAAGAAGAAGCCGTGGTCGTCTTCTTCGGGGGTGTCCTTGCTCGGGACGTCTACGCCGAGCCCGTAGCCGGCGACGGCTTCCTCGACGTCCGGGAGGGCGCGCAGACGGGCGAGCGTGGCGGCCGGCATGGTGGCATCGAACGCTCCGGTCGGACCGGCGAGAACGTCGGCGCGTCCGGTGATGTCCTCAATGAGCCGGTCGACGCCCTCTTGCGTGCTCGCGTTAGAGACGAGGACGCCGAAGAAGATGGCCACGCCCAAGACGATCCCGGCCCCCGTGAGGACCGAGCGGCCCTTCCTATGCGCCAAGCTTTTGGAGCCAAGCGAGGACAACCTGCGCACGAGCATCACCGCCTCTCGCGCGCCGCTTTTTCAGGTCAAGTCGGCTGCGGATCATGCCGTCCTCGAGGTAGATCACCTCGTCCCCGAAGGCGGCCGCCCTGGGGTCGTGCGTCACGACGACGATCGTCTGTCCGTGGTCGGTCTGCAGCGACTTGAGCAGGCTGAGGATCTGGTGACTCGTTCGCGTGTCGAGGTTGCCGGTCGGCTCGTCGGCGAGGACCACGGCCGGTGACGGGAAGATGGCGCGCGCGATGGCCGTCCGCTGGTGCTGTCCGCCCGACACCTGCGACGGCAGCTTGTCGGCGACGTCGGTGAGGCCGACCTGCTCGAGCACGTCGTCGAGGCGCTGCCGATAGCGGGCCGGCGGCTCTCCGGCGATGACGAGCGGCAACGCGATGTTCTCCTCGACTGTGAGGACGGGGACGAGGTTGAAGAACTGGAACACGAACCCGATCGATCCGCGTCGGGCGAGTGTGACGTCTTTGTCCGGGAGCCCCGAGAGCGCTTTGCCGTCCAGGAACACGTCCCCAGAGGTCGGTGAGTCGAGTCCACCGAGCAGGTGGAGGAGCGTCGACTTCCCCGAGCCCGAAGGGCCCATGACGGCGACGAAGCTGCCGGGTGAGACCTCGAGTGAGACGCCGTCGAGGGCTTTCGTCGTCGAGCCGTCGGATCGGTACTCCTTGACGAGGTCGCCGGCCACGAGGATCGGCTCGACGCGCTTGACCCGCGCACGCGGAGCGCGCTTAGGAGACTTTCGAACTTTGGGGCGGCTCGTCTTCACTGAGACGAATCCTGCCCGGCATGTCTGCCGAGCGCAATCGGTGACGACCCTGAGGTGCTCGGGGTCTTCCCGAGATCAGCGACGAGCGACGGCCAGAGGCTCGAGGCCCCCGGACGCGTACTGCTCGCGGCATTCGCCGCGCTGCCGCTTGCCGGACGACGTCTTCGGGAGCGTGCCCGGCGAAACCATCACAACTTCTTCGGGGCCGCGCGGCAGCTGACGCCGCAGCTCCTCGAGCGTGGAGCGCGCTACGTCGTGGACGTCGTCGGGCCCGGCGGTCGTCTCACAGACGACGACCATCCGCTCCCGCTCGGGGATCGCGAATGCGATCACGTTGCCCTTGCGGACGCCCGGCACGCGCTCGGCATGGAACTCGTAGTCCTCGGGGTACAGGTTGCGGCCGCCGAGGATGATCATGTCCTTCTTCCGTCCGCAGACGACGAGCCCGTGTGTTCCGTGGAATCCGAGGTCTCCGGTGTGGAGCCAGCCGTCGCGCAACGCCTCGGCCGTCGCGTCTGCGTCGCGCCAGTAGCCCAACATGACACTCGGCCCCCGGACGCAGATCTCGCCCACAGCTCCCACCGATACGACGTCGCCGTTGTGGTCCCTGATCGAGACCTCGTGTCCGGGTATGGGATGGCCGCAGGCAACGAGGCCGCGCGAGCCCGGGGCATGGGGCGTGGCCGGGGTGATCCGTCCGGAGGCTTCGAGGGCCTCGCGGTCGACCCACTCGACCGCCACGGGCTCGTCGCTGCGTGAGAGCGACACGGCGAGCGTCGCCTCGGCCAACCCGAACATTGGGCACATCGCGTTGGGGTCGAAGCCGTAGGGCTCGGCGGCCTCGGCGAAGCGCTGCACGGTCTCCAGGTCGATCGGCTCGGCGCCGTTGGCAGCGATGCGCCAGCCCTTTAGATCGAGGGCTCGCGGTTTGGACGCGAGATCGCGCGCGGCGAGCCCGTATCCGAAGTTGGGTGAGGCCGTGATGGTGCCGCGATGGCGCGACAGCGAATCCGTCCAGCAGCCCGGCCGCCCGAGGAATTCTTCGGTCGGGATGAGGACGAGCTTGGTGCCGAAGACGACGGACCCGAGCAGCATCCCGATGAGGCCCATGTCGTGGAAGAGCGGGAGCCAGGAGACGAAGACGTCGATCTCCGGGTCGATGCCCGCCATCTGACCGGCCGCCGCGAGGTTGGCGATGAGGTGGCGGTGCGAGAGGGGGACAGCTCGCGAGCGGGCCGTTGTGCCGGATGTGAACTGCAGATAGGCAAGGTCGTCGGCGGAAACCGGTGACGTTGCCGCCCACGCACTTGTGTGAGCGGCCAGCTTCTCGATCGACACGATTGTGGCCGATACGTCGAAGGTTGGGGCCTGCTCGAGCAGGATGTTGGACACGGCCAGGAGTGACGCATCGGCCTTGTCGACTCGACGGGTGACGTCCTCGACGAAGGCCGGGAGCTCGGACATCCGGCGGGGGAGCGGCAGCACGACCGGGACTGCGCCGGCCACCCAAGCGCCGAAGAGCGACGTGACTAGGTCCGGTGTTGTGGGGCCGAGCAGGCAGACGCGGTCGCCTCGTTCTACGCCCTGTTCGCGCAGGCCCCCGGCGAAGCGGCGAGCCGACGTGAGGATCTCGTCGTACGAGAGGTACTGCTCGTTCAGCTGGCGGTCTACGATCTCAATGCCCCGGCCGGTGTCGGCCGCACTGAGCAGCGCCTCGGGGACCGAGCCAACGATCTGTGTGTTCGTCACGATGTCCCCCGGACAGGCGGAGATTAAGGGTCCTGAGGGATATAGACCAGCCTAGTGCCCGGATGGTTACGACGGGTGGTCGGCGGCTGGTTCCCGCGGTAAAATCGTGGTGACCCGCCCCGGTCACCGCCCCTGAACACGAAGGAGGACTGGTGCCGCTTACCCGAACGAGGAGCGACACGGCGTTCTTTCAGATCGTGAAGGATCTTCACTGGAGGCTCGACGACGGGAGCGGTGGGCCGCCGCCGCCGAGCGAGCCGGAGTTCGACAAGGGTGGCGGAGGCGGAGCCTGGCCGAAGTGGGCGACCCACATGATCGCCTTCCTCCTCGGCGGCCTGACCTGGGGATCGTTGTTGCTGGCGCCGCCTCTGCTGCCGATGGTGGCTCTCGTCGCCATCGTGGGGCTCGCCACCTTGGCGGTCCGGCGCCGCTGGCGTTAGCGCTGTAGGTAGCACGACGAAGCCCCCGTAACGCTCTGGGCGTTACGGGGGCTTCGCCTTGTTTGGTGCGACTAAGCCTCGGGTTCGGCGGGCGGCTCACACTCCGAGATGGAGTTTCTGCCGGGCCCGCCGTTGCAGGTGTCTGTGCCGCCGTGCCCGCCGGCGAAGTCACCGTAGATCGTGTCGTCGCCGCCGTCACCGCGGATCGTGTCGTCGCCGCCGTGTCCGCCGCCGCCGTCTCCGTAGAGGGTGTCGTTTCCGGCGCTACCGATGATCACGTCGTCACCGCCGTCACCGCCTGACTTGTCACCGTAGATCGTGTCGTTTCCGTCGTCGCCGCGTAGGAAGTCGTCGCCTCCGTCACCGCCCGTGCCGTCGCCCTCGATCACATCGTCCCCGGGGCCGCCGCAGATGTGGTCGTTCCCCTCCAGGCCGACGATGTAGTCGTTGCCTTCGAGTCCCACGATGACATCATCTCCGGAAGTGCCGTAGATGATGTCGTCACCGGATGTTCCGACGATCGTCGGTGTCTTACCGCCGCATGGTCCGGGCCCGGGTGAGCCCGTCGGCGTCGCGCCGGGTGAGCCCGTCGGTGATGCGGATGGACTGCCCGTCGCCGTGGGAGACGGAGATGGTGAGGCCGTGGGTGAGTCGGTGGGGGCCGGACTGCCCGTGGCGGTTGGGGACGGTGAAGGTTGTTCCTGGCTGGAGGCGCCCTGGGTCTGCAGGCCGAAGACCAGGACCAGACTCAAGACGGCGGCGATGAATAAAGCGGTTTTGGACCTCAACGTATCTCCCCTCTCATCCGTCCGGCGGGGCGGACGTGTAGAAATCCTACGCTCTGAGTAGGGAAAGGCCAAAGAAGGGCGATAAGTTCGTAGGGCCGCGGGCGTGGCGGAATCGGTATACGCGCGGGATTTAGGATCCCGTGGGGCAACCCGTGGGGGTTCGACTCCCCCCGCCCGCACGAGACGCGAGCCGCGTATCTCGCCGGTTCGCACCTATGACCAGCCCTCTGACCTCCCGTTTCGCGTCGCTATGCCCTCATGACCGCCCCGTAGGTGTCGATGCACCTAAGGAGGGAGAATCTATGCGGAGGTTGGCCGTACTCGCTGTGTTCCTGGGCCTGGTGCTGGAGGCCGGGGCCGCTTCTGCCTTGACGTTTTCGACCGCCGACGAGGCCCGTATGTACCGGATGGTGAACTCGAAGCGAGCGGAGCGCGGGGTCTCGGCGCTGAAGCTCCTGGACGGGCTGACCAAGGTGGCCCGAGACCAATCCGCGCAGATGGTTCAGCAACACAAGCTCTTTCACAACCCGGACCTCGCTGCCGACATCAGTGCGGCGGGTATCTCGGCGTCGTGGAGGGGAGAGAACGTGGTCGTAGCGGCGGACGTCGACCTCGCCTACAGCGCGTTCGTCAACAGCGGCAGCCACCTGGAGAACATGCTTCGCTCCAACTACAACGCCATCGGCGTGGGCGTCGCGATCGCGCCCAGCGGTGCCGTCTATGTGACCCTCGTGTTCGCAGAGGTCCGTGGAGTGTCGGCCCCCATCCCGCCACCGACGGTCGCCCCGGCCACGCCTCCTCCGCCCCCGCCGCCACCCCCGGCGACCCCGCCGGCACCCAAGTCGACGCCGAAGCCGACCCCGCCACCGGTGCGGGTGGTGCCGATCGCCATCGAGGGTGGAATCGTGGTGCCTCAGCTCCCGTTCACGTCCGAGTAGCCCGAGCTCGGAGACAAGTCGTCAGGCCCCGACGATGAACGCCAACCAAGTCCCGTCGGCTCGGATGCTGGCCCGCCATCCGACGTAGCTGCCGAACTCGCGGTAGCTCTTCATGTTTTCTTCGGTGGTCAACGTCAGGAGTTCTCGGATGTCCCGCTCCGACCACTCACCCGGGTTTTTCACCGAAGCCGCCGGCCATACGTATTGACCATCACTACGCGCGCCGCGTGTGGCGAACACCGCCGGGATGATGTCGGCGAGCACGGGTATGTCGTTCTCACTCTCCAATCGACTCCAGTAGCCGACCGGGTCGCCCGACTCGGCGGCCGAATACTGGAAGTTCTTCGGGTCGACCAGCGTCTCGAGCGCTGCGTAGTCGAAGGAGCGAGCGGCCCGGACGATCCGTTGCCTGGTCTGCTCCACGGCGGCAGGAAGGCGTTCATCCGCCGCATCTGTGGCGTCGGGGGCCGGCGTGGGCATGGGGGCCGGCTTCGAATCGTTGCAAGCGCCCAGACCGGCGATGAGCAGCAGTATGAGCGCATGCCTCACGGCGTCGCCGCTGTGAGGTGGACGCTCGTTCCGGAATCGACCGAGGCGCCGGGGGCCGGGTGGCTCGCGATGACGCGGTTGGGTTCTGCTCCGGGGGCCGCGCCATAGGTCACGCTCCCGGGCGTGAGTTCGGCCTCCGCGAGGAGCTGGCGAGCTTCCCTCACCGGCATGCCGCGCACGTCGGGGACCCGGACCTGACGCGCCCCGCGGGTGACGCGGAGCTCGATAGGCGAACCGCGAGGTTGAAGCGCTCCGGCCGGGGGCTCATGATCGAGGACGGTTCCGGCGACGCCGGGCCCGGCGTCCAGCACCACGCGGGTGGGATAGCCGGAGGTGCTCGCTCGCACCTGCGCGACGTCCAGCTGCAGCCCGCGCAGGTCGGGAACGCGGTCGACCGCCGCGGTCGACGAGCTCATGGCCCATAGCCCGGTGACCGCTGCTGCGGCGAGGACAGGACCGGCCCAGTTCAAGACACGGCTCGTGACGCCCACGGACAAACCGTAGCGGTCGACGGTGGCACGATGGGCGTATGTCCGTCGTCTGGTTGAACGGTGAGGTCGTCGACGAGTCCGAGGCGATGATCCCTGCGCTTGATCGCGGGGTGCTGTGGGGCTACGGGCTCTTCGAGACGATGCGCTCGTACGGCGGCGCCGTATGGGCCCTCGACGACCACTACGACCGACTCTGCCGGGGTGGAGAGCTCATCGACCTGGCCGTTCCAGATGCGGATGTCGTTCGTGGCGCACTGGACGCCGTTCTGGCCGCCAATGACCTGGGGGATGCCGGTGTCCGCGTGACGATCACCGCGGGGGCCGGGCCCTCGGACCCGCAAGCCGACGCCAACCAGCCGCCGAACGTTCTCGCCACGGCGTGGCCGCTGCGCGACTACACCGAGCTGTACGCGGAGGGCGCGGTCCTCGTGACGATCCCGGGAGGCGGACGACCGCTGGCCGGCGTGAAGACGACATCGTACGCCGTCAGCGTCGCCGGCCGGGTGATCGCGCGACGCGCGGGGGGCGACGACGCCCTGTTCCTCGACGGCGAGGGACATGTTCTCGAGGCGACCGGCTCCAACGTGTTCGTCGTGCGCGGTGATCGCTTGGTGACTCCGCCGCTGACCGAGGCCGTCCTTCCCGGCGTCACACGGCTGCACGTTCTGGGCGTGGCCGCCGACGCCGGATTTAAGACGCTCGAGGAGCCGTTGCGCCTCGACGATGTGTTCGCAGCAGACGAGGTCGTGCTGACCTCTTCGTTACGCGAGGTGTACCCGGCCCGGTCGATCGATGGACGAGCCGTTAACCGGGGACAAATGGCCGAGAAGCTGCGCGACGCGTACCGAGCGGCGGTGCTGGCGAACCTTTAGCCCGCTCCGTCGGCGTGCTTCGACGGGATGAAGATGCCGTCCTGCCTCGTGACGCGTCCCTCGCCCGGAAGCTCGTCGAGCGAGGACGGATGAACGAACCCGACGGCTCGCCGTGCTCCCGATAGGGCGTTGAGCAGACGCATGAGCTGCATCGTCGTGATGTGACCGTCGGCGAGGGCGCGCTCGATGGAGCCGTCCTTCAGCAAGCACTCGCGGATCTGGCGAGCCGTGACGATGAGGTTGAGCTCTTCCAGTTCGGGCTCGTCGGTAAGCGGGCGGGAAGCAGAAGTGTCGTCTGTCATGCTCAGCAGTCTATGAGTTCTTCCTCGACGGCATGGCGTGCGCGCGTCCGCACGAGCGAGCGCTACCGGTGGTGGGCACTCATCGTGTTGGTGCTCGGGTTCTTCTCGACCGGGATCTCCATCACGATCCTCACGGCTGTCCTACCCGCGATCGCTCGGGAGTTCGACGTGGGCAAGCACACGATCGCCTGGGTCGTGACCGGGCCGATGCTCGTGTACGGCATCCTCATGCCGACCTTCGGCAAGGCCGCAGACCTTTACGGACGCAAGCGCGTGTACCTGTGGGGATGGGGCATCTCGATGGCCCTCGCCGGTGTGGCGGCTCTGTCGTGGAGCGCCGGCTCGCTGATCACCTTGCGGTTCCTGGGTGCAGCCGCCGGTGCGGCCACCGGGCCGGCCACGATGGCGATCATCCTGGCCGTGTTCCCGCCGGCCGAGCGCGTGAAGGCCATGGGGTGGTGGTCGTTCGCCGGGGCCGGTGCTCCGGTGATCGGGTTGGTCGTCGGCGGCCCGCTCGTCGATCTGTTCGGCTGGAGGTGGATCTTCGCCGTTCAGCCCCCGCTCGCCGTGCCGGGACTCGTGCTCGCCTGGCTCGTCCTTCGTCCGGACGAGCCCCAGGAGCGGCCGCAGTTCGACCTGGCCGGGTCGGTGCTGCTCGGATCGGCGATGGGAGCGTTGCTGTTCGGTCTCAACCGCTGGGGGGCCGACGGTGTGGTGACGCGTCCCGACGTGGTCGTGCCGCTGCTGCTCGCGCCGACCCTGCTCGCGTTGTTCGTCCGGGTGGAACGACGGCAACCCGAACCGTTGCTGCGGCTGGACTACTTCCGCCGGCGCAACGTCGCGATCCCTGTCCTCATCCAGGGGATCGGTGTCATCCCGTACATGGGGACGTTCTTCCTCGTCCCGTTCCTCTTACAGGACGTGCTCGATTACGACACGACCAGTACCGCGCTCGCGTTGCTGCCGCGTCCGCTGTCCAACTCGATCATGTCTGCGGTTGCGGGATACATCACCGTACGCGTCGGTGAGCGCGTGTCGGCGGTCGGCGGGATGGCCGTCATGACGGCGGGGCTGGTGGTTCTGTCCGGGGTCGGTGCGTCGTCGACGATGACGAACGTCATCGTGGCGCTCGTGCTCACGGGGATCGGGCTGGGCGTGTCACTGCCGGGCCTGTTGTCGAGTGTGGCGAACGCCGTGGATGAGCGGGACTTCGGGTCGATCTCCGCGGCGCAGGAAATGGTGTTCATGGTTGGCAACGTCCTGGGGATGCAAGGGCTCCAGACGATCCAGGCCATGCGCGCTCGGGTGGTCGGTGAAGTCGGCGGGTACCACGACACCTTCCTCATAGGAGCGGCCCTCGCGGGCGTCGCCACGCTGCTCGCTTTCGGTGTGCGCTCTATGCACCGTCCACATCACGTGCCGCCGATGGAATCGCCGGAATCCCCGCTCGTCCCGGAACCGGTGACGGCCAGACGGGACGAATAGGCTGGGTTCCTGGTGGGTCCCAGCTTCCCGCTCGAGCCGTCGCCGGACGAGATGAGGGTGATGGGTTCCGCGGCCCTGGACGCCCTCGTCGGGTTCGTCCGGGAACTGCCCGACGCACCCGCGCTCGATCGCTCGGGGGCCGAGGATCTCGCCGCGCGCTTCCGCGAGGGAGCTCCCGAGTTCGGGGAGTCCTTCGAGAAGGTGCTCGACCAGATTCTCGAGGCGTCGTCCAAGGGCATCGAGACGGCCGGCCCCGGCTTCTTCGGCTACATACCCGGTGGCGGTCTGTATGCGTCGGCGCTGGCGGCGTTCGTGGGCTTCGGCATGAACCGGTTCGTGAACTTCTGGGAGGCTGCGCCGGCCCTCGCGCAGATCGAAGCGTCTGTGATCGCGTGGATGGGGGAGTTGTTCGACTATCCGCCGGAGGCGCGCGGGATCCTGACGTCGGGCGGGTCGCTCGCGAATTTCTCTGCCATCGTCACTGCGCGTCATGCATTGCTGGGCGAGCAGTTCCTCGATGGTGTGTTGTACACGTCCGACCAAGCGCATCACTCGGTCGTGAAGTCGGCGATGCTCGCCGGGTTCCCGACGCGCAACGTTCGGCTCGTGCCGTGCACCGATGACTTGCGCATGGACGTCGGAGCACTGCACGACTTAGTCGACGAGGACAGGCGTGCCGGTCTGCGTCCGTTCTGCGTTGTGGCGAACGCCGGGACGACGAACACCGGAACCGTCGATCCTCTCGTCGATCTCGTCGGAGTTGCCCACGAACGGCGGATGTGGGTGCACGTCGACGCCGCTTACGGTGGCTTCTTCCAGCTGACGCAGCGAGGGCGTCGCGCCCTGCGAGGGATCACCGGGGCCGACTCGATCACGCTCGACCCGCACAAGGGGTTGTTCCTGCCGTACGGAACGGGCGCGTTGATCGTGCGCGACGGCGCGCGGCTGCGCGACGCCCACCGTGTGCGCGGCGAGTACATGCAGGACGTGGCCGAAGAGACGGAGATCCCGTCGTTCGGCGACTACTCGCCGGAGCTCTCGCGCGACTTCCGTGGGTTACGTGTCTGGCTGCCGATGAAGCTGCACGGCCTTCAGGCCTTCCGTGATGCGCTCGACGAGAAGCTCGACCTCGCCCGGTTCGTCTACGAGGAGCTGCGTGACACGGCCGGATTCGAGTTGCCCTGGGAGCCGGACCTCACCGTTGTGCCGTTCCGCTATGCGTTCCGGGCCAGAGACCCCGAGGAGGGCAACCGCGAGCTGTTGGAGCGGATCAACGCCACCGGTCGCGTGTTCCTGTCGAGCACGATGCTGCGCGGGCAGTTCACGCTCCGTGTGTGCATCCTCAGCCATCGGTCGCACCGGGACCGGGTCGAGGAGTGCGTCGAAATCATCAAGGAAGGGGCGCGGTCGGTCGACCGCTGAACTCCACTGAGTTGTGGGGCGCCCGGGGCTCGAACCCGGAGCCTTAGGCTTAAGAGGCCTCTGCTCTCCCATTGAGCTAGCGCCCCGCAGGAGTTTATCCGAGGTTGCGTGAGGGGTCGTGAAGGTGTGCAACAATCGCTCACGCTATGGCCCGGCTCCCACGCGATCCATCCGAAGCCGTCAACGCCCTCGGCATCCGCTCGGGCTCCAATGTTCTCGCCGTCGGCCCGGATCACGGTTTCATCGAAGCGATCGCCGAAGCCGTGGGGGACGACGGCAAGCTGAACGTCCAAGCGCCGCCGCCGGATCTCGAGATCCCAGACGGCGTGGAAGTGATCGAGGCCCCGGCCGCCGACGCAAAGTTCGACACGCTCGTCGGCTGGGTCGGCGTCGTCCCGGTGCATGGGGTCCGCGAGCTCGGCGAGCACGTAGTCGACAACGGTGTGCTGTGGCTCGTGCTACCGAAGGTCGATCGCGACGAACGTGCGCCGGTTACGGAAGGCGACGTGAAGCGCGCCATGCTGTCGGCGGGCTGGCGGGAGGAACGGGTGATCCCGCTGTCCACCGACGCGTTCGCTGCGCGGTTCCGGCGACGCCGTTAGCGCTCGTTACAGGTCGTCGAGCGGGATGAATCTGCCCGTGCGCTTGGCCTCGTCCTGTTTCCGCTCCGCTTGCTTCCTCGACCGCGCTCCGGTCTTCGTACGTGGCGCGCGACGCTTCGGGGGACGGCGAGCCGGCCGGCGCGCGACAGGCTCGGGTTCGTCTAAGTCAACGAGCTGTTCGTCCAGTATCGGACGCGCGTCGATGTCGTCGGTCTTCGCGTCGTTGCGACTCATGCGACGGGAACGTCCGCCGCGCGAGGACGAGCCCACGTCTGCGTTCTGGCGACGCCGCGCCGCAGACGACTTCGGCTGAGCCTCACCGAGGCGCCGAAGGACGGGCTTGGACGCCGCCGGTGTTGCTTCGGCCTCGGTGGGCCGCTCGTCCAGGAGTCCGGACGGCACGAGCGTGTCCTTCGGTCGGCGAGCCCGTCGTGCCCCGAGCCAAACGATGGCGAGAGCCACGATCAGCCCCAGGATCGCGAGGATGATCCACGGCGATCGGAGCAACAGCGGACGCACGCGCACGGACGTCGTTGGACTGTTGGGCGACGTCGTCCGCACGACGAGATGCAGACGTTCTCCTAGGTTAGCGGCCATGCCACCTTCATCGGCTTCGACGGCGATAGCGCCGAGATCTGGGGACGGGTCGGTCGAGCGAACCTCGACCCGGAACTGCATGAGCGCCTCTCCACCCGGGGGAAGGGTCATCTCCTCACCGGACAGGTCGATCCACGCACCGACACCCTTCGGGTCGGAGCCGCGGAAGCCGACGGAGATCGTTCCGTCGAGGCCGGCTTCGGCGTCGGCTGCGTAAACGAGCAGCTTGAGCTGCTGATCGGTTCGGTTGTAGACGCGGATCGCGTCCTCGAACACGGCTCCGGACTCCAGGGGGACGCTGAACGTGCGTCGCGGCGAACCGCCCACCCTCTCCGGGTGCGGGACCAGCCCGAAGGTCTCGTTCTCGACGGCGGCCGCGGGCCGCGCCCCCACCGTAGCTAGAGCGATCAGGGCGCCCGTGATGAGAAAGATGAAGGCTGTTGTTCTGCTACGAAGCCGATTGTTCATTTGTTCATACCAGGGTAACGAGGGATCGCCCGAGAGCGAACGAGCTTACGAAGGACGTTCACGTCACGACGGAAGGTGCGGGCCAGTAGCGGACGGAACAGACGGAGCCCGACGGCCCCCAAAAGACCCCAGGGAGGGACGAGTTCCTCGGTCCAATCCAGATGTGTCGTCCCGTCCGGCTGTGCGACGAGAAGCATGTCGCCCCTTCCGCGTACCCAGCCCTCGTGAGCCAAACCGAGACGCCGCTTGGGCTCCCAGACGTCGACGCGGATGACGTCCCGAGTGCTGATGCCACCGATCTTCACCGTGGCGAGGGCTTCGACGCCGACACCCTCACGGTGGTCCGACGTCACGACGACGTCCGACATCTCCAGCATCCAGTCGGCTTGCCGCTCCCAGTCCGTCAGGAGTTCCCACACGAGCTCGGGGGGGCCGGGGAGGTCGGCGGCCGTACGGATCGTGACGGGCTTCATGTCTCGAGCCAGCTGAGACGGACGCGACGCGTCGGGTTGTCTGCGTTCCGATCGACGAGGACGACGTGCTGCCACGTCCCGAGTTGCGGCACGCCGGCGACGACGGGAACGACGAGCGACGGCGAGATCAGCGTCGGGAGCAGATGATCGGCGCCGTGCCCCGGGGAGCCGTGATGGTGGTGGTAGCGGTGGTCCTTCGGGAAGATCCGTTCCAGCAGCTCGGCGAAGTCGGGCTCGGAACTGTCGCCGAGCTCGAGGATGGCAAGGCCGGCGGTTGCGTGAGGGACGAACACGTT